>Ga0256845_1000884_pt1 | contig 25754 bp, 19 predicted proteins | sample RiftiametaG_FD_189101 | JGI IMG/M metagenome (GOLD analysis project Ga0256845, IMG submission 189101) | Tube worm associated microbial communities from hydrothermal vent at the East Pacific Rise, Pacific Ocean - Riftia | ecosystem: Host-associated > Annelida > Integument > Unclassified ... | reverse complement strand
GCGCTGGGTTGGGCCTGCCAAACGTGTTACCTCAGCGCACTATGGCGCTCTCGGTCGGCATCGTCGGTCTGCCCAATGTCGGCAAGTCCACCCTCTTCAACGCGCTCTCGGACGCCGGTGCCGAGGCGGCGAACTACGCGTTTTGTACGATCGATCCCAACCACGGGATCGTGCCCGTGCCCGACGAGCGCCTCGACGCGCTGGTCGAGGTGATCAAGCCCAAGAACACGGTCCAGACCACGGTCGAGTTCGTCGACATCGCCGGCTTGGTGGCGGGGGCGAGCAAGGGGGAGGGCCTGGGCAACAAGTTCCTCGCCCACATCCGCGGCGTCGATGCGATCGCCCACGTGGTCCGCTGTTTCGAAGACGACAACATCCAGCACGTCGCCAACAAGATCGACCCCATCGACGACGTCGACACCATCGACACCGAGCTCATGCTCCGCGACCTCCAGTCGGTGGAGAAGCGCCTCGACCGGGCCCGCAAGCTCGCCCGCTCGGGCGACAAGATCGAGAAGTTGGCCGTGGTCTTGTGTGAGCGGGTCATCGAGGCCCTCAACGACGGCCAGGCCGTGCGTGGGCTCGAGTTCAGCACGGACGAGGCCGGGATCATCGACGAGCTCGACCTGCTGACCGCCAAGCCGCTGTTTTACGTCGCCAACGTCGGCGAAGATCAACTCGAGGCCGGGCTCGGCGATCCCTTGGTCGCCAAGCTGGTCGAGAAGGTGGGCACCGAGGTCGCGGTGGTGGTGATCTCGGCGAACCTCGAGGCCGACATCGCCGCCCTCGAACCCGAGGAGCGGGCCGACTTCCTGGTCGAGGCGGGACTCGAGGAGGCCGGTCTCAACCGGCTGATCCGTACGGCCTACGACCTCTTGGAGCTGATCACCTACTTCACGGCCGGCGAGACGGAGTGCCGGGCGTGGACCATCAAGCGAGGCACCAAGGCCCCCGGGGCGGCGGGGGTCATCCACACCGACTTCGAGCGTGGCTTCATCAAGGCCGAGGTCGTGCACTGGGCGACCTTGATCGAGCTCGGCTCGGAGGCGGCTGCCAGGGCCGCCGGCAAGCTGCGCATCGAGGGCAAAGAGTACGTCGTCGCCGACGGTGACGTGATGCACTTTCGCTTCAACGTCTGACGACTGAGCGAGGGCTTCGGTCGGCTGTGCTCAGTCTGCCTTGAAGGTCTCGCTCAGTCCGCTCGAGACCAGGACCGTACCGTCGGGCCCGATGATCACGGCTTCAAGCTCGTCGTGGGCCTCCACAAAGGCCAGCCCCGCCGCGGGAGTCATCACGCTGACGGCCGTGCAGTAGGCGTCGGCCGTGGCCGCGTCGGTGGCGACCAAGGTGACGCTCTTGGGGCTGCGCTCGGCGGGGATCGGCCAGCCCGTGCGCGGATCGAGGATGTGGGTGTAGTGCACGCCCTCCCACACAAAGAAGCGGGCGTAGTTGCCAGAGGTGACCACGGCCTGGTCGCGGGCGTGCAGCGAGCCGATCCGGCCGCCCGCCTGGTCGGGATCTTGGACGCCGACACGCCAGCTCCGGGTCCCCTTCGCGCCGCTGACATAGGTGTCGCCGCCGGCTTCGACGATGGTGTCGGTGAACCCACGCTCGGCCAGCAGGGCGGCGGCCCGGTCGACGGCGTAGCCCTTGGCGATCGCGCCGAGACCGACCTTCATGCCGGGCAGGCGCAGGCGCGCCGTGAGGGCGGTGGGGTCGGTCTCGATCTCGCGCCAGTTCACCAGCGGGAGCTCGCGCGAGATGGCCTCTGCGCTCGGCGGCTCGGCCCCGGGTTTGAAGGTCCACAGCACACCGACGGCGTAGAAGCTGACGTCGAACAGGCCCTCGGTGCGCGCGGAGATCGTCCGCGCCCGGTCGAGGATCTCGATGAGCTCGGGGGCCACGGACACGGGTTCGCCCCCAGCCTGGGCGTTGAGCAGGCTCAGGTCCGAGTCCGGCTGCCACTCCGAGGCGATGGCCTCGATGCGGGAGATCTCGAGCATGGCGTCGGTGATCGCAGCTTGGGCCTTGGCCGGGTCGCCGTCGCCCAACCACACGGCGATCGAGACTCGGGTTCCCATCATCTCCGACTCGGCGAAGATCGTACCGTCGGCTCGGACCAGGTCTGCGGCCGCCCTCGACGTCGCGGGGCCGAGGGGGTCGGGCCTGGGGTCGGGCTGCGACTCGAGGGCCGAGCTCTGGTCCCGAGACCGGTGTGGGTCCCGGTGTGGGTCCTGGCTCTGGTCTCGGGGCCCACACGCGAGCAGGCTCGAACACAGGAGCGGGCTCAGACACCCACGGCGGACCGCAGCGCGGCGTCGCTGAGAGGACGAGTGTGGGGATCGCCGCAGGCCGCTGGGCATCACTTTGGTTTCTTGGGCTTGTTCGGAGGCCGCGGCGGGGGTGTGACCCGGCGTTTGATCGAGGGGCTCGAGCGCTCGGGGCTGAGGTCGTCGAAGAGGTCCGCGAGCTCGCCGTCTACGCTGTCCGGATCTGGGAGCAGGGCCCCTCGGTCGAGGATCTCGTCGATCTCCTCGAACTCGTCGATCTCCTCGAGGCTGTCTTCGTCGTCCTCGAACATGGATGCGAAGGGATCGGGTTCGGGCCTGGGGTCGGAGGTGGGTTCGGGCCTGGGGGCGGGGACGGATGCCGGGGCAACCAGGGGCGCCGGCCGAGGCTCGGGCTTGGTCCCGACGACGGGGGGAGCCAGGGGAAAGCCGCCGGTCTTGGATGTGGGACGGGCCTCGACGAGGCCCGCGGTCGAGAGCGCAGACTGAGACTCGGCCGCCAGGATGTGGTGGCTGGCGGAGGCGTCACGTGTGTGTTTGGGGCGCAGCGTCGGCGTGGGGGCTCGGACAGCGGGCGGGGGGGGCTGCGCTGCGCTGCGCTGTAGCTTGGGCGCGCGGGAGCTGCTGTCCTCTGGCTTGGGTGTGTCCGGTGTGGTGTGGGTGGGTGTGGGGGCCTCGATGGGGGCCTCGATGGGGGCCTCGATGGTGGCCTCGATGGCCCCCCCCAAGGTCGCGGCCCTGCCCGTGGGTGTGGGCGTGCGGGGTTCGTCCTCTGGCTCGTCCACGTCCTCCGAGCGGAGCTCGTCGAGGAGCCCGGCGAAGGGGTCGTCGTTCGCAATGTAGGCGGGATCGGCGACAGCGGGCAGGGCGCTGGCGATGCTGAGTTCCTCGCCGCCGAAGCCCTCGAGCGGCCGGGTCCGGGTCTTGGGCCGGGGGACCTCGAGCCTCGCGGCCGAGGTCGATGCGGAGGCGGACTGCCCAGGGTCGGGGTCGGGGTCGGGGTCGGGGTCGGGGTCGTCGTCGTCGTCGGTCTCGAACTCGAGGTCGAGCTCGAACTCGTCTTCATCGCTGTCGTCGTCGTCGTCGTCGCCGTTCCACAGCCGTGAGAGCGAGGGATAGCGGGCCCAATGCGAGGCCGAGTAGCTCCCTGAACTGCCCGCCTGGTCGCCCCCGGGGACCCGCACACGGATCAGCCCGGCGACCACGCTGACCCCCAATACGTGGCCCGCGTAGTAGGTGTCGATGGTCTCCTTGAACCGCCAAAACAGGGCCTGGGGTTTCTCGGCTCGGCCCAGGATGGCCTTCCACAGGCGCAGGGGACCGTGCTCGACCACCGGGGCGAACAGGAACTCGCGTCCGCTGGGGAACAGCATCTCGAAACACTCGTGCTCGAGCACGAAGTCGTCGTCCGAGAGCCCCATGTCGTGGAGGCCGGTGACGATCTGCGAGGGCTTGGGGCGGCGACGACGGAGCTTGCGCAGGGTGACGACCTCCCTGCCCATGCCCTCGTCGCGCAGGAGCTCCTCGAACAGATCTTCGACCTCGCGCCAGGTGCCGTTGAGAGGCAAGGTCGCTAGCACTTGGCCGCCGGGCTTGGTCACCCGGATGAGCTCGGCCAGGGCGGCCTTCCAATCGACGACCTGCTCGCCGAGCACCAAGTTGGCGGTCGTGAGGTCGTAGGTGTCGTCACCCATCTCGGTGACGTCGTCCATGTCGCCGGTCTTGAAGTAGACCCGCCGCTTCCACTCGGGGAGGATCTTCGACTTGGCGATTTGCATCAGCCATGGATCCGGCCCGAGGGCGACGACGCGCGAGCTGTCCCCGAGCCGCTGGAGCAGCTCGCCGGTCGTGTGCCCGGGTCCGCTGTGGATGTCGAGGGTGAAGGTCTCGTCGGCGTCGGGGAGCTCGCGGACCAACAGCCGGGCGAAGCGGTCGTGCCAGATGGGGGCGACCTCTCGGTCGATCACGCGGGCGAGCTTCTGCTCGCGGACACTGGCCGCTGCGCTGCGAGGGCTCGCCACGGCGTCAGTGTAGCGAACTTCGGGCCGCAGAACCGGGGCACCGGGGTCGCGCAAACACCGAGCCCGCCGACGTCGAGCGCGGGCGGGCTTGGAGGTCGGGCATCGCTGGACGCGGCCCGAATGTCGGTGGTCGGTGGTCGCTCAGTTGTCCGGGAACCCGATCACGTCGAAGTGATGCTTGGTCTGCGCGTTGGTGCCGAACGAGGCGCTGTCGACATCACAAAATGACCCCTCTGCAGATGTGCAGTAGGCCATCTCGAAGGAGGTCACGAACGGCCTGCGTGTGAACTTGTCGCTGACCACTGGACCGGTCGCGGTCATCTCGTGAATGAGGCCGGTCTCGGTGCCCATGCTCGGGCTGAGGGTGATCTCCCAGGGCGCGACGGCGTCGAAGGGCGAGCAGGTCACGTCGAAGCGGAACCCGAAGTTGTTGCAGTCCACCCCCGGGCAGTTGGGGTCGTCGATCTCCCAGGCGTAGCTGCCCGAGCCGAAGCTCAGGGGCTGGGTGAGGTCGTACTCGAGGAAGCCCGGGGTCAGGCCGTCGTCCGGGTTTTGGAGCGCGGTCAGGCTGATGTCGTGGTAGGTCGAGACGTCGTTGGTGGCGCAGTAGGGGACCGCGGTCCGGTACCCGTTTTGCTCGACCTCGACCATCCAGACCCAGGTCCCGAGCGCGTCGTTGACCAGGGATCCGCCGTGTGTGCAGCTGTCGCCGTCGAAGGTGATGCCGGGGGCCGGGCGGCCGTTGCCGTCGCCGTAGGGGCAGGTGTCCGAGCCGCTGTCGACGGGCGGGATGCAGGTGATCTCGCTGCCGTCGCCGCCGCTGAGCAGGGCCACCATCTCGGCCTTGGTGGCCGTGTAGGGCAGGCAGTGCAGGGCCTCGCTGGCGATCGGGTTCGAGCTCAGGGCCGGGTTGACGACCAGCTCGCCACACTCGGCGTCGAAGCTCGAGCCCTTGCCCGAATCGAACACGGAGATCGTGATGTCTTGGTAGGCCATGGGCGTGGTCGGCACGCCGGAGATCTCACCCGTGTCCGAGTCGATGTCGAGCCCGGGGGGGAGGTTCGTGGCCTCCCACATCGTGTAGTTGCCGCTGCCGCCCCCGACCTCGGGGGTGAAGCTGTAGTCCGCGCCCACGGCCGCCTCCGGGAACAACTGGCAATTGATGCCGACCGCGGTACCGCCTGGATCCGGGACCAGACAGATGTCTTGGACGGGGTCGTACTCGAAGCAGTCGGGGGCCAGCGAGTCGCGGTTGTTGCAGCCGGTCGCCAGCAGGGCGATCGCCGGGAGGATCATCGCTACGCGTTGGATGCTGCGGACGGGGTTGAGCGCGTGCATGTAGGCTATCTCCAGACCCGGCTGGCGCCAGGGCGGCGCGGACCGAGATCGATGGCTAGCCTAACACGCGGCGCCGCCCACGGGCCGTCTGCGCAGGGGAAGCTCGAAATCGAGGGCTGAGCGCGCCGATCTGCCCGAACTGAGGTTGGCGCGTCCGGGCGGGAGTTGCAAAGCTCGGTCCGGTGCCGGCCGAGGACGAAGCAGAGAGCGGGGGCAGGTCGCCCCTGCAGGAGCGGGGATCGGTGGCCCTGCATCCAGGAGGCTTCTCGGGCGCCCCGAATCCGGCCCTCGATTCAGGTCTCGAGTCAGGTCTCGATTCATCAGGTCTCGAGTCGGGCCTGCATCGGGACTGGTTCTTCTGGGCCCTGCTCGCCGCCGCGATCGTCACCCGCGGGGTCTGGGTGATCTGGGTGCACCCGCCGCGCGAGGCCCTGTTCAGCGACATGGCCCACTACCTCCACCGGGCCCGGCTGATCGCGGACGCCGGCCTCCCGGGGCCCGGGCCGACCCGCGATCTGGTCTGGCAGCCCTGGGGGACCCACGCCCTGCTGGCCCTGCCCCTGCTCGTGTTTGGGGATGGACCGGTCGCGCTGGCTGTGGCCGAGGGTCTGTGGGCTGTGTGTGCGGCGCTCACGGTCGCGCTCGGCTATGGCTTGGGGCGCAGGGCGCTGGCGGTGTTCGGTCCCGAGCGGCGCTGGCCCGCGCGGGCGCTCGGCCTGGCCCTGCTCGCGTGGCTGCCGCTGCTGTCCCACGCCGGCTACTTCTCGAGCGAGGCCCCCTTCACCTGCGCGCTCTTGGCCCTGACCCTGGGTCTGGGCAGGTTGATCGAGACCGGGCGCGGCGCCGCGTGGACGGGCCTGGCGGGGGCGCTGGCATTTTGTCTGCGCCCGCAGGTGGGAGTGTTCTTGGGGCTGTCGGCGGGATTGTGGGCCTACGACCGGCTGCGCGCTCGGCCTGGGTCCTGGTCGCGGCGGGTCTGCGCCCCTCAGGCCCTGGCCTTCGCCCTCCCGCTCGCGCTGGTTGTGGCCGTGTCGGCGGTTCGGATGCGGGTCCATGCCGGGCACTGGGGCGGGGTCTCGGAGAGCGCGACCATGAACCTCACAGCTGGGCGCTGTCACAACATCGTCACCCACGCCTTCCCGACCCCCGAGGCTCGAGCCGCGAGCGAGGCCGGGGAGGCGGGCCTGGGCCAGCGGGTCAGCCTGCCGGGCTTTCGAGCGCTCGAGCGCCTGGGCGAGACCCATCCCCTCGGGCTGCGCCCGGCCCTGGGCGGCGAGACGCTGGCTTTTGTGGGCCCGCTGGGCGACCCGGAGATCCATCGTGGGCTCCGGGCCCAGTGTCGCGCGGCGACCGGTCTCGGGGGTCAGCTGCGCTACGCCACCACCCACGTGGCCATGCTCTGGACGCTCGCACGCCCCTGGCCCGAGAGCGGCGACCATGGGGCGCCGTGGCTGCTGCCGGCCTCACAGAAGTGGCGGCGCGCGGCCGCCTGGATCGCGCCGCTGGCCGTGTCGGGTCTGGGTCTGGGCCTGATGAACTGGATGGGCTGGACAGCTCGCAGGCCCAAGCGGGCGTGGCGAGACAGGCCCGAGTACGCCCGGGTCGGCGCGGGTTTGGCCGCCCTCCAGCTGATCTCGCTGGTGATCGTCGCGGCCTTGTTCTTCGGCTCGCCACGCCTGCGCGCGCCCTACGATCCCTACCTGCTCCTGGGGTTCCTCCTGGGTCTGGAGGCGGTGTCCCAGCGCCTGCGAGGGCGGGACCTGGCGGGACCTGGAGGGAGCTGGGGCGCTGTCCCAGGCCCCAGGGCTCGGCTATTCTCCGCGGCCGCCGCCCCAGACGAGCGCCGCAAGCGAGCGCAACAGCGATGTCAGCCAAACAAAATTTCCAGCGCCTGCGCCTGGATCCGGAGCGCCCCGACCCGCGCAAGCTCGAGCCCGCGGTCGTGGCCCTCTCCCGGGGTGAGGTCATCATCTACCCCACCGACACCGGCTACGCCTTCGGATGCGCCCTGTCGAGCGTCCGGGGTATCGCCGAGCTGCGTAGACTCAAGGGCTACCCGGTCAAACACCCCAAGCCCCTGACCATGCTCATCCAGAGCCTCAACGACATGGGTCGCTACGGGGTCATGGGCAACGCCGCCTTTCGGGTCGTCCGCCGGCTGTTGCCGGGGCCCTACACGGTGGTCTTGAAGGCGACCTCCGACGTCCCCCGGGCGATGAAAAACCGGGCCCACGAAGTCGGCATGCGGCTGCCCGATCACGCGACCTGCACCATGCTGGTGGAGACCTTGGGGGAGCCCCTGCTGACCGGCTCGGTGACCCCCGGCGAGGGCGAGCCCGAGCTCGAGGACCCGGCCGAGCTCGAGTCTCGCTACGCCCGGGAGGTCGGTCTGATGATCGACGCCGGCCACCTGTGGCCCGAGCCGTCCACGGTGCTGCGCTTCGACGAAGACGGCGACATCGAGGTCCTGCGTGCGGGGCAGGGCGCCCTGCCTGACTGGTAGGCCCGACTGGTAGGCCCGACTGGTGGGCCCGACTGGTGGGCCCGACTTGGAGGGCACTCGGGGGGGTCCTCGGTCAGTCGCGGCAGATCTCGTCGGTATCGAACTCGGCCTCGTAGTCCACGCCCTCGACCTCGAACCCCCGGGTCCGGGCGTAGCGGGCCATGAACCGGGTGTAGAGGTCCATGTCCAGGCTGTCGCCCGGGCCCAGCGCGGCGAAGCGCTCGCCGAGCACACGTTGGACGGACTCGCCCAGCTCGCGCGCGTCCATGCGGATCAGGCCCTCGGCGTCGGGCTCGGCGCTGCCGCCGAAGAAGTACTCCCGGAACATGCGGCGCATGCTGGCCAGCGGATCTTCGTGGGCGTCACCCATGATGTCGAAGAGCAGGGCCATGTACAGGGGCACTCCGGGGATCCCACCCGAGGCCTCGGTGACCACGGCCGGGCCCTCCACGGCCATCGCTCGGCCGCCCACCTCTCGCCCGAGCAGACCGCCCAGGGCCTCGGTCGTGAACTCGAGGTCGGCCTTGGCCAGGCCGATCAACCCGTCGCGGTACAGGGGCGCGTTGAGGGGGTTGCCGCGGTAGGAGATCGTCAGCAGGGTGTGGCCCTCGGCGACCAAGTCGGCGGCCAAGAGCGCGTTCATCCAGTCCTCGACCACGCGCCCGCCCATGACCCACTGGGTGGCCACGGCCTCCTCGGGGGTGCCCGGGGGGATCTCCAGTTCGACGATCTGCGGCGGCACATCGCCGTCGGGGCCCGTGAAGGTCTTGACCGTCGCGGGTTTGCCCAGGGGCTTGAGGCTGCTGGCGACCGTCTCGCCCGAGCGCGGATCGAGGCCCCGGGGGGCGGCGAGCGACCAGACCACGCCGGCCAACTTCTGCCCGGGGAAGCGGGCTCGAATGTCGGCGATGACCGTCACCCGGGACGCGGGGTCGAAGGCGTCGACGTTGTGGGTGACCGCCTCGAGACCCTGGGCCCGCAAGCTGCGCTCGATCGCCACGTTGCGGTGCCACGCGGGTGAACCGATCTTGCGGATCTTGTTGCGGCTGTCCGGGTTCGGGGGCGCGTCGTAGCTGAGGTTGATGGTGTGGGCCCCGTGGTCACAGGCCAGGGCGATCCGGGCCGCGCTGCCGAAGCCCCCCGAGCCGCCGACGATCAGCCACAGCCCCGCGGCCCCCGGCTCGGGTGCCTGCCCGCGATCCGCGAGCGCGCGCGCGACCTGATGTTCGGCCTCGCGCTGGCTGCCCACGGGGTGAAAGTTGCCCGGAAAGATGACATTGCCGGCCGCACGCATGAACCGGAACTTGAACTTGGGGAGCGCGAGTTTCATGGCGAGGTCTCTCGCGGCCGCGTGTACCATGAAGGGGTGCAAAGGCGCTTGCACTCCCCCCGGAGCCGCTCGCTCGTGGACCCGATCTCGAGTTCGCTGGGGACCTGGATTCTGTTGCTGAGCTCGCTCACGGTCGCCTGTGTGGGCGCGGGCGAGGCGGTGGCTCGGGAGCTCCATTGGGCTGACTCGGCTGACTCGGCTGACTCGGCTGACTCGGCCGACACCCCCGGGCAGCCGGCTCAGCCCGAGGTGAGTGTGTTCGAGTTGGGCTTGGAGCTGCGCGTGAGTGCGATCCGCTATGCACCCGAGTCTCTCGAGATCGACGTCGATCTCGATAACCACGGGCCCGACGCGCTGGAGATCGACCTCGGGGGGGTGTTCTTGGCCTGGGAGGGCCTCGAGTATGGACCGGTACCGGGAGCCGGATCCGGAGGGAGCTCGACGCTCGGTCTCGGAGCGGGCGACCAGGCTCGCGCGACACTGCGCTACCGCTTGAGTCGGCCGCTCGTCGGTCCGGGGGCGCACCTGATCTGGCGCCGGATCTCGCGTCCGGGGCGGCCCCAGATCGAGCGTCCCTCTTTGGCGCTGCCGCCTGTGCCCGCCCGCTCGACCGAGGGCGGGACCTGAGACCGAGACCGGGATGAGGGAGCTCGGGGAGCGGGTACCCTGTGCGTGTGAACGGCTTCAAGCAGCACGAGATCTCGACGCACTCTCAGGTCTCGCTTGCACACTCGGTGGGCACCGGTGTCGCGCGGGGGGCCTGCCTGGCCATATCGCTCGTTCTCACCATGGTCGCTGTCTCGGGCTGTGACGGGGAGTGGGACGGCCCGGTCGCCCAAGCGGGGATCGAGGGGGCGGCCGAGGGGCCCACGCGTGTGGTCCAGTGGCCGACCGCGCCGCCGCCCAAGCCCAAGCCTGTGTCCGAGCCCGAGGCCCAGGTTTCTCGTCATGCAGACCGGGCGCCGCAGGAGGGTCTCGACGAGCAGGGTCTCGACGAGCAGGGTCTCGACGCCGAGCGGCGGGCCCTGGCCGACATCGGCAAGATCGCCTTCGACGCCCTGCGCACAGACGACCTCGACTTGCTCCTGGGGCTGACCGACCTCGGCGGCGGCGTCTTGGCCGACCCTTGTCCCGAGCTCCCCGAGACCGGCGACAACAAGCAGATCGAGGCCCGCCTGCATTTTTGTCACGAGGCCATCGACTGGGACGCCGTCGACGAGGCCCAGGTGTTCGCGGGTGAGTCGACCGGCGAGCAGGCGGCCGGATGCCAGGCGGGCTACGAGGACTACGGCCGGATTCGGATGTTCTTCCACATGAGCGACAAGACCATCTGGAACGCCGACTTCTTCGGCGCTGTGGGGCACGAGGGGAAAGCCGTGGGCGTGGGTGGGACGATCCGCTGCCGCAAAGTCGACGAGGCGCCGCCCCTGTCGAAGTAGGTCGAATCAGGTCGAATCAGGCCGAATCAGGTCGAATCAGGGCTCCGGGGAACATGCCGATCATCCACCTCAGCACTCGAATTCGCTGCCCCATCGAGCTCGCCTTCGACCTCGCGCGCAGCATCGACCTACACCAAGAATCGACCGCCCAGACCAGGGAGGTCGTCGTCGCCGGCCGGACTTCGGGGTTGATCGAAGATGGGGAATCCGTCACCTGGGAGGCGACTCATTTCGGCGTTCGCCAGCGCCTGAGCTCGAAGATCACCGCGTTCGAGCGCCCGAACCACTTTCGAGACTCGATGGTCGCGGGTGCGTTCAAACGCTTCGACCATGACCATGTGTTTGTCGAAGACGGGGAGTTCACGATCATGACCGACCGATTCGACTATGAGTCTCCCTTTGGGGTGATGGGGCGGCTCGCGGATATTGTGTTCCTCGAACGATACATGTCCAAGCTGCTGGAGAGGCGCAATGTGGTCGTGAAGGAGGTCGCCGAGTCTGGCGTCGAGTGGGACAGCTCGATGTCGAGGAGGTAGAGGTCCCTTCCTGACCCAACGCCCGGCCCTCGGCACCGACATCACATGCCCGTGGTCGGAGCGGGCGACCCTCTCCCTGGAGAGCTCGCGCTCAGCCGGGCAGCTCGGCGACCGCGAAGGCCTCGAACTCTCGCTCGCTGCGCTGCTCATTTTGGACACGCAGCCGCCAGCCGACCTCCCCGAGGTAGGTGCCGAGTCCCGCTCGACTGATCTGCGACAGCCATGGCTCCCCCAGCGCCTTCAGGGTGAGCCGCGCCACCGGGCCCAAGAGATCCAGGTCGACGACGTGGGTCAGGGCCAGCCGCGAGCCCGGTCCCGTGCAGGTTGCGGCCTCGCGGAACAGGTCTCGGACCTGGGTGTCGCTCAGGTACATGAGCAAGCCCTCGACGACGAGCACCGAGCGCGCACGCGGATCCCAGTCGGCCTGGTCGGCCATGACGGACGAGAGCTTCACCTGCGCGAGATCGGCGGAGATCATGGTCATATTCGGCGGCTTGCCCTCGGCCCGCACCCCCTTTCGCTTGGCGGCGGAGGTGGCCGGGTGATCGAGCTCGAAGAAGTGGACCTCCGGATGTTCGGGCGCGCGCCGCAGGCTCAAGGTGTCGAAGCCGGCGCCGACGATCAACACCTGGCTGGCCCCGGCCTCGATCGCGGCGAGCACCTGGGTGGTCGATGAACAGCTTGCGGTCACCGATGCCCGTGAAGCTGCCCGGGAGCCGGCGCTCGGTGAGCTGTTTGAGGGCGATCAAGGCCGGCTTCTTGGACCACTCGAGCGCCCAGGGTCCAAACCCGGGCGCGTCCGCGGCCAAGATCAGCCGCTCGCTGATCGCCGCCATTGCGGCGGGCAGTCGCCGCGCCCACTCCTCGAGCTCGGCCAATGCCACGATGATCGCGGCGACCTTGAGGGCGGTCCTGCTGGGTTTGTCGGATTTCATTTTACTCTATTGGAGGGGCACGTAGCCGGTGCGCAGGGGAGTGCCGCGGCCGGTCCCCCACAGCACACAGTTGTCGGCGGACCCGGGCAAGTCCCAGATCTGTACGCCGCCTTGTTGGCCGCCCAGCGAGTCCTTGAGCGAGATGACCAGCTCGAGCTGGCCGTCTCCGTCGAGGTCGCCGACCGCGGGTGCGGCCATGGATCCGCGCCCGTCGAGCTCGATCTTGTGCAGCTCGTTGCCACCGGCGTCGAGGACGATCAGGTGGGCGGGGGTCTCGGGCATGCGTGGCTCCCCGGCGGCGTAGGTGGTGAACAGGACCTCGGGGGAGCCGTCGCCGTTGAGGTCGACGATCAGGGCCTCGCTCGCGCCCACGAAGGGCTGGGCCTGGCCGAAGCCGTAGCTCCACATGCGCTCGCCGCCCGAGAGGTAGGCGTAGAGGCGGCCGTCGTAGGTGGGCAGCACGATCTCGAGGCCGGGCTCGCCGTCGAGGTCGCCGACGGCGGGGGCCGGGTAGGTGGGCACGATGTTGTTGCCGAGGTTGGCGTAGGCCAGGGGCGGATCGCTGTCCTTGGGCCACTCCCAGCCGGCGGGGCGGGTCATGTCGGCGTTGAGCACCCACAGGCTCACACCCTGGTTGTCGGTCGATTCGCTGTGTTCGTGGTCGCCCCCGAGGACGATCTCCATCTCCCCGTCTGCGTCGATGTCGGCGATGACGGGCGGCGAATAGGTGAACTCGGAGCGGTCGCCGTTGCCCCAGCCCTGCATGGCGAAGGCGAGGTCGTGGTAGGCCTCGACCCCGGTCACCCAGCTGTCGCTGAAGTCGGGGTGGGTCTGGAAATTGACACCCGCCCCGTCCCAGATCCCGAACCCGATCGCGTCGTAGGTCGAGACCACGTCGAGGACTCCGTCGCCGTCGAGGTCTCCGGCGCCGATGTTTTGATTGAAGCCGCCGTAGTCGATGCAGTCGCCCTCGGGGGCCTGACATTCGCCGACTTGGGGCCAGCCCGCGGCGGTGCTGCCGTCGAGCTCGAAGACGTTTGTTGCGGGTCCCTGGGCCTGCCTGTTGATCAGGATCTCGTGCTGCCCGTCGCCATCGACGTCGGCGCTGGCGATGCTGCGGACCTCGACGTCGCCGTAGGCCTGGGGCCAGCCCGGGAGCAGCTCGCCGTTGTGGTCGTAGACGGCGACGTTGTAGCCATCGTCGTCGGGGTGTGCGCTGACGGCGATCTCCGTGTCGCCGTCGCCGTCGAGGTCGCCGACCACGGCCGAGGGCCACATGCGCACGCCGGCGTGTTCAGGGCTGTCGGAGGCGCTGTGGGCCCAAGCGGTCTGCCACATCAGCTCGCCGTCGCCCCTATACACATAGAGCACCGAGTGGCGGGGGGCGACGATGTCCAGGGAGCCGTCCCCGTCGACGTCGACCAGGGCCGGGGACGCGAACCAGTTCTCGTCCCAGCTGCCCGCCAAGGTCGCGCGCAAGACCGGCGCCTGGACCTCGGCCGAGGCACCATCAGCTGGATCGCAAGACGGCGGGGGTGGCTCGACCGGGTCGCTGGTCTCGGCGACCGTGTCGGCCCCGATGTCCTCCGCCGTGCCGGTGTCGTCGCCTCCGCACGAGGTCGACACGGTGAACAGGGCGGCGATGACCGGCGACAGACGAGGCAAGCTAGGCGAGCGCACACCCGAGGATCGTCCCGGCGAGGCGTGCTCGCAAGTGAACCTGCCGTGAGGCCGTGGTTGGTCATTGCCGCCACAGCGCGGGTTGTGGGGTCAGCTACAGCTCGGGCGAGAGAGCGCTCGGAAAAGTCGGAGCGGTCGGAAGACCGCGACCTGGGCTGAACGACCTGGGCTGAACAGTGAGAGCCCGGCGCCTCGACTGGACGAGGGCACCGGGCTCAGGGTGAAGCGTGACCGACGGGCGGTCACGACAGCGGCTACGACGCTGGGATCACGGTGTTGGGGTAGGGCTGATCCGCAGGGGCGACCGGCGCGGGCACGGGCGGGTGCAGGGCGTCCGGATCGTAGGTCGGCGCGATCTCAGCCAGGCCACCCTCGAGGCCAGCGTAGCCGAGGGGCTTGATGGGCATGTCCTCGTCCTCGTTCTCGTCCTGGTCGTCGTCATCCTCGTCCTCGTCCTCGTCATTGAGGTCGGGGGCCTGGAGACCGAGGGGCTTGATGGGCATGGCGCCCTCGTCCTCGCTCTCATCTTGGTCGTCGTCGTCGGCCTCGTCATTGAGGTCGGGGGCCTGGAGCCCGAGGGGCTTGATGGGCATGAGCGGGGTCTGCTCCTGCTCGGGGGCCTCGTAGTCGAGGTCCGAGGCCGGCGGCGGGTCGCCGGGGACGGGCTCGGGGACCTCGAACTCGTCGGCCACGGCCCCGTCCTCTACGAGCGTCAGCTCGAGCAGGCCGTCGGCCTCGAGGGCGTCGATCTCGAGGCGCTGGTCCTCGTCGAGGGCCGCGAAGGCCTCGTAGCTCATCTCGATCTCAACCGCCTCCGTGCTGGCCTCACAGCCGACGAAGGTCAGGCCGGCGAGGAGCATCAGGGCGAGGCGGGTGGGCTTGGCGAAATTGAACATGGTCGGTTTCTCTTGGGCTCGCGCGGTGTGGCGCGGGGGTTGGTGGTCGGGAGGTGGGGCTCGGCGGTCTGTCGCCTGTGCCGGACTCTCCCGGGTGATTCGCCGGCGCCTCTGTGCAAAGCCGAGGCCAACTTTCGAGCCCGTAAAAACAAGTCGAAATACGAGCTTGTCGGGCAGGACTGGCAGCTCCTCGCTGGCGCCGGACGACGGAATTGTGAGCGCCCATGCCGTTCGGCCATGGGCGATCACCGCGTCCCTCTCGGGCCCCAAAAGGGGTCACCCGAGGCGGTGCGAATTCGGGCGGGACACCCCAATGTCGTGAGTCCACCCGGCGGCCACAGTGGTTGCCAGGGCTCCTCCGGGAGCCTCGCCGGTGGTCAGTGGTGTGGGGTGGGGCGTCGGGGTCCTCAGAGACCGCGGTAGAGCTCGAGATCGAGGGCGAAGAGCTTGCCGTCGATCAAGAACACCCACCGGTAGGGCCGGTCTTCGAGGTCGGTGAGGGTGCCGCGCGTGTGCAGGTGGACCTGCTCGATGGGCTCGCGCAGCCAGCGTTTGGTGCGGCTGCTGACGGTGAGCTCCTGCTCGAGGCGCAGCGGGGGCACCTTGTTCTTCCCCGCCTCACCCAGGCGTGGGGCCCCGGCCAGCTGGATGTCGATCTCGAGGTCTCCACCCTCCAGGCGCACGGTCTGATCGATGTTCGCGTTCATCGCGTAGATGGTGGTGACCACCGGCTGCGACAAGATCCGGGCCTTGGCGTCGAGCTTGGGGTCGGGCTCGCGCACGTCCATGTCGGGGCGCGGGTACAGGCGCAAAGTCGCGCGCATCTGGACCGACTGGGGGTTGGCGAGCTGGGCGTCGAAGGTCTGGGCCGGGGCCTCACCGATGAGGTCCACGCTGGCATCGTCGATGCGGACATCTTCGGGAGGCTCGAACTCGACGACGTTGGCGAGCACCAAGGCGGCGCCGGTGGCCAGGACCAGCCAGCTGTTGGCGAACAGCCAGCGGCTGACCCTGGACCTGAGCCTGGGGCGTGACCCGGGGTCGCCCGAGCGAGACCCGGGGTCGTCCGAGCGAGACCCGGGGTCGGAGCCGAGATCGCCCACGTCAGCGTCGAGCTCTTCCTCTAGATCGCCGTATTCGCGCATCGCGGGACGCTTGCATAGGCAGGGGGGGGCACGAAATTTTTGGCGAGACCCGGGGCTCAGCGCGTATGGTCCGGCCATGCGCTACCACCAGCGCGAGTGTTCGTCGTCCACCTGTGGCCTGCGCTTCCCCGTCTCCGAGGGCAGCGAGCTCGGTGCGAGCTGCCCGCTGTGTAGCGCACAGACCCGGTTTGTGGGCGAGCCCTACATCAGCCACGAGGTCCGAGAGCCCCGGATCGCCGCAGGCCCGCCCATGGAGGCCCTGCTCGACAACGTCCGCAGCCTCAGCAACGTCGGCTCGATCTTCCGCAGCGCCGACGGGGCCGGGGTCGGCCACCTGCACCTCGGTGGCTTCACGCCTACCCCTGAGCACCCCAAGCTCGCCAAGACTGCGCTCGGGTCCGAGCGCAGCGTCTCTTGGACCCACCACTTCGACCCGGCCGCGGCCGCCGAGGCCCTGGTCGCTGGGGGCAGGCGGCTGTGGGCGCTCGAGGGTGGGCCCCGCTCTGAAGATCTGTTCGCGCTGCTCGCTTCGACGTCCGCGGAGCTCGGGCCGCTCGGACCGGGCTCCACGCCGATCGTCCTGGTCTTGGGCCACGAGGTCTCGGGTGTCGATCCTCGGGTGCTCGCCCGCTGTGAGCGGGTGCTCCGCATCCCCATGGCGGGAGTCAAGGGCTCACTCAACGTCTCGGTCGCGTTCGGGATCGCGGCCTACCTGCTCCGACATGGCCGCGGTGTAGTCGCATAATTTGGCGAAGTCGCCTGTTATATAGTCGTCGCCCGTGTCCTACCGCGACGAGCAGCAGGCCCTCCTGCTCGAGGTTCAGGCCCTCCAGCGTGACAAGGCCCGCCTCGAGGGCGAGCTGGAGCACGCCGACTCCCGCTTTCGAGGGCTCCTCCATGAGCAGGCCGCGGATCGACTCAAGAATCTGCGCATGCACTGCGTGATGTGCTCGAGCAACCTCTTGGCCGTGGCCATCGTCGCGGGTCACGACGTCCGCAACCCCCTGCCCCTGAAGATGAGCACGCTGCGCTTCGGCTCGCCCGAGGGCGGGTTCACGGCCTCGGCACCGGTTCGCAGCTATGTGTGTTCGAGCTGTGGCTACATCCACAGCTTTATCGACATGGACACGGGCGGCCCGGTCGACGCGCCCTGAGCAATCTCGGCCGAGCAATCTCGGCTGAGCGGCCCGAGCCGAGGCACCTCAGTTCACTTTGACCAGCGATCCGGCGATCGTCGTGACGCCCGAGGCCGCGACATCGATCTTGGCGCCGGAGATGGCCACGCCGCTCCCGTCGATCTTGATCACGCTGCCGCCCGCGCTGAGGGTGATCTCGGAGGCGCTGATCGCAACCTTGCCGCCCTCGAGGGTCACGGTTGCGCCGCCTTGTTTGATCATCAGCTTGGACGATCCCTCGGCGAGCAGCTTGCCGCCGGTCGAGTTCAAGGTCAGGTCGCCGGTCGCCTCGACCGTGAATTTGGCGTCGGTGGCGTGGGCCGCGTTGCCGCCCGAGAGCACGATAGTCGAGGCCTCGGCCTGACCGATAGCGACCTTGGTGGTCGCCGTGAGCTCGAAGTTGTTGGCTGCCGAGATCGAGCCGTCGCCGGGGCCGGCGGGCCCCGAATCGATGGCGGTGTCGCTCTTCCCTCCCACGCTCTGGCTGTGGGCGTCCTTGTAGGTCACGGTCACTTTCTTCCCCGAGATCAGGGTGGTCGTACCGATGACCTCGAGCAGCTCGTCGCCCTCCACGAGGGTCTTGCGCTTGGCGTGGAGGGTGTTGTCCTCGTCGCCCGTGACCTCCTTGGTCCGGGTCTTGGTGACCGTCATGGTCTGCTTGCCCTCGATGCTCTCGGTTTGGTCCTTGGTGATCGAGTTGGTCTGGTTGCCGCTGACGCTGTTGCTCTGGTCGGCGCCCACCGAGGTCGAGTGGTTGTTCTCCACGACCTCGCTGAGGTCCTTTTGAGCATGCAAAAAGATCTGTTCGCTGCCCGCGGCATCCTCGAAGCGCAGCTCGTTGTAGCCGTCGCCGCCGGGGGAGCTGCAGGTGCGGATGGTGCTCTGGGTCTTGCTCCCAGGCAGGTCGACGCTGATCCCGTTGGCGCCGTTGTAGACGCAGCCGACGACCAGGGGCTGGGCGGGGTTGCCCTCGAGGAACTCGACCAGGACCTCCATGCCGATGCGGGGCACAAAAAAGGTCCCAAAGCCCGGTCCGGCCCAGTTGTGGGCGACGCGGATCCACATGGAGGTGTCTTGGCTGAGCTCGTGGATCCGATCCCAGTCGAAACGAACCTTGATGCGGCCGTGTCTGTCGGTGTGGATCTCCTCGCTGTCGGGGCCGGTGACGATCGCGGTCTGGGGGCCGTAGATTCGGGGTATGCGGGTGACCGGAGCCGGGCGGGGGGGGAGGTCCGGGTCAAAGACGCTGCACTCGAAGCGGCACTCATAGCGGGCGCCGCCGCCGGAGCGGCTGCCCGAGAGGACCTCGGGGCAGTCGGCGGTGTGGACGACGTTGCGGACCAGGTACTCCTGGTCGAGATCGCCGCGTTGGTGGCCGACGATGGCGAACTTGCGGCCGGGGTAGATGCCGGTGACGTTGGCGATCCCGCGGGCGACCTTGTCGCGGCGCTTGCGGTGGTCGAGTCGACGCACGGTCCGGGGATCGGCGTCGCCCTCGACGAAGCGGCCGTGGTGATAGACCTCGCGGACATCGCCGTGGGAGTCGGTGTCGCCCTCACCCGCGTCGGCCTCGAGGGGGTCGGTGGGTCTGGAGGACATCCAGTCGAAGGTCCGCTGGTGGACCATGGTGGTGGTCAGCTCCCGGGTCCAGTCGAGGTATTGGACACTCTCGATCTCGGCCTGGTCCTTTTGGCTGGCGATGATGTTGAGCTCGGGGTTGTCGTCGATGGTCTCGACGTCGAGGTAGTTGTCGGCGCCGTCCTCGAGCATGAGGATCTCCTTGCCCTCCTCGCGCTCGTGGTCGAACCAATAGCTGATGCCCTCGGCCTCGAGCAGGCGGCTGACGAACTCGAGGTCGCTCTCGTGATACTGGACGATGTATGTCCGGGGTTCGTACTCACCGGTCAGGCCCGAAATGTCGACCTCGCGCTCGTAGTCGCCCAGGGCCGCCTCGAGCACCTCCACGACGACGTCCGGGACCGTGATGTTCTGCCACAGGCGGGTGTCGACGCGCTGGCCCAGGAGGTACAGAGCCGGGACCATCTCGAGCCGAACCTGGAGCCGGTCACTGTCGACGCCGATGAACTCGACTTGGTGGATCAGGCCGTCGACCGTACGCATGACCCCGCCACGGTGAATGGTCAGCTCGCAGCTGGCCCCCAACAGGGCCTCGGTGTCGGCGGCGAGGTCGTCGGTGACCAGGTCGAGGACGGCCAGGTAGGGCTCGGACAGGGCCTCGCGCAGGTGCAGGTGGCGCAGCTGCCAGTGGGCGTCGGGGCCGTCGGTGATCGTGACGTAGTAGCGGGCTCGGGGCAGGGTCTCCTCGCCGGAGGCCATGCCCGCGAGGGCTCCCGCCGCGGCCTCGATGCCCTGTTGGGCCAGGCCCATGCCTAGGCCTGCGCTGGCGACCTCCGGGGGCAGGCCTGCGTCTGAGAGGGCGCCCCCGACCGCGCTGGTCGCCGCCGCACCTGCGACGCCCGCACCCGCGCTCGCGGCTCCCCCTGCACCGCCGGCGACGGCCCCCTGGGCGACCGAACTCGTGGCTTGTACGGCCTCGCTGGGAATGCCGGCGGCGTCGGCAGCAGCTGTGGCCGCGGTGGTCGCTGCCCCTACGCCGACTCCGCTGGCGATGTCCTCGGGGGAGGCCCCGGAGCTCAGACCGTCGACGGCCTGGCTCGCCCCTTGTTGGGCGACTTGGCCGGCGGTCTGCTCGGCCATATCTCCCATATCTCCCCCATCATTCGCATCATCCGCATCATCCGGATCGGAATCGTCGCTCGGGGGGCTGGGCGAGTCGGGGGGTGTTCCGTGTTCGTTGTCGTCAGCCATGGCGCTACCTCCTGATCCTGCGGGGCTGCAACCATACCGACTGTCGCGCTGTACCGAAACAAGCAGCGCGCAGATCGGGTGGCCCGGTCTGGGGCAGACGGGCGCTGGATTCCCCCTCTGCGGGGAGAGTTCCCTACGGCCTGGGAGCCTCGAGCGCCGCGAGGTCGGGCTCCTCGTCCATCCGCAGGCTCAAAAAGTTGCGGGCGGTCTCGAATTTACTGGTCACCTCGACCCGCTCGCTGGCGAGTTGTTCGAAGGTCGGGGCGAGGCGGCGGAGCAGCTCGGGCACGTCGACCAGCCAGCGGGCAGGGGGATCGTCATGCCTCTCATGCCCGCTGCGAGCGAGGGTCAGGAGGGTCTGGCCGTCCACCCGGATCTCCGCGCGTCCACGCTCGGGGCCCTCGCCGACCCAGACCTCGCTCAGATCGATCCGCTCGAGGCCCTCCCCGGTCAGGCCCTCGGCGACCGCATGTTCGAACAGGGCCCGGCCGTCGAGGGCCTCGAGGGCCTCGGGGCTCAGGCGCACCCGCATCTCGAGGATCATGACGACGGTCAGCAGCGAGCGCTGCTCCAGGGTCTCGCGGTCGGCGTGCAAGGCCGCGCTGCGCAGCTCCTCGTAGAGGGTGAAGGTCTCGGGCACCACCCAGGTCGCGGCTGTCGGGGCGTCGCGTTTGGCCAGGGCATCGGCGTAGGCCGAGGCCGCGGCCTGGACCAGGACGCGGTGGTCTTCGGTGGTGGCCGTGGCGGTCCCGGGGTGCCCGTCCTCGGGGGCGTCGCTGGGCTCCTCGATGATGATCTTCGGCCCACAGCCCGCACCGGCAGACAGGACTGCTAGGCCAAGGGCCACCCTCAGGGTCGGGGTCGCCCCGAACCTGTGAACTCGGGCGCGCCGCGGTGGGCTGTGGGCCGACGTCGGATCGGGATCTTCGCGGCTCGGCACCCCGCCACTCTAACAGGACTCGTGTTCGCTCGACGCCGGCGCTGTGTCGGGTTCTCCTTCGGGAGCTGTTTCGAATCTCGACCGAGACCGACGATTCGCTCATTGTGCACAACGATGATTATCTCGATATGGGGATGGTCGACGACCGCGACCTTTGACGTTCGAATATGCGGTGGCCCCAGCGCTGCAAGTCTCTGCCTCCACGCCAGACTTTCCTCGAACGAGTGACAAAGGTGGTCTGGCTGACTCTCGACACCACCACCATGAGCCCACTCTCCCGCTCTTTGACGCTCGCCGTCCCCGGAGCGACCCCGTCCCCGGCGAGCGCGTCGACCCGTGGCAGGACCGGCAGCCTGTCGCTGAAGCCGGTATGCCCGAGGATCTGGACGATCGCAGGTTTGCGGGAGGCGAGGTCTACGGCGTCTTCGGTGGATACAAATACGACTCGACTGTAGGCGAGACGCTCCGCGGCCAGCGGGAGCGAACAGACGGTCGCCAACCTCGCTCAGATCCTGCTCGACGATATCGGCGGTGCTCACGAGAGCGCCACGTTTCGGTCTTTGGAGAGCCCCGAGCAGCAGCGCGAGTCGGAGGTGTGTTGAAGCCGAGCAATACCGTTGGCCAACTCACGTCTAGAAGACCCCTTGAAGGCCAGAACCACCCCCGATTTCGGCTGTTTAGGGGGCTTTCGCCGACCCGGGCCCGGGCCTGGATTTCGGCCCGGATATCCGCGCGCGAAAATCTTGAAAACCCTGGCAATTTCAGGCGAATTTCGGGGTTTGGAGGCGTGCAAGGGCCCCCCATGACGGCTATGCTGCGCCGGCCTCGGGCGGTGGCGTCAGCACTGGCGCCGCGACCTCCTGAGACCCCTTCCAGATCACAAATCGCATGGCCGAGACGAAGTCGATCCTCAACATCGAAGACGAGATGCGTAGCTCCTTTTTGGACTACGCCATGTCCGTCATCATCTCCCGCGCCCTCCCCGACGTCCGCGACGGGCTCAAGCCTGTGCACCGCCGAATTTTGTACGCGATGCACCAGCTGAAGAACACACACACCCAGGCTTACAAGAAGTCGGCGCGCGTGGTCGGCGATGTGATCGGCAAGTACCACCCACACGGCGACTCGGCGGTCTACGACGCCCTGGTCCGCCTCGCGCAGCACTTCGCCATGCGCTACCCGCTGGTCGACGGTCAGGGCAACTTCGGTTCCGTCGACGGCGACTCTCCGGCCGCCATGCGCTACACGGAGGTGCGCATGCAGAAGTTGGCCAGCGAGATGCTGGCCGACCTCGACAAAGAGACGGTCGACTGGGTCCCCAACTACGACGAGAAGGAGCTCGAGCCCTCGGTCTTGCCGGCCAAGGTGCCCAACCTCCTGCTCAACGGCGCGGTCGGCATCGCGGTGGGCATGGCCACCAACATCCCGCCCCACAACCTGACCGAGCTGCTCGATGCCACGATCGCGCTGATCGATGATCCGAGCATCGGGGTCCCGGAGCTGACCCAGTTCGTCAAGGGCCCAGATTTCCCCACCGGCGGCATCATCTTGGGCACGGCGGGCATCCGGCAGGCCTACCTCCACGGCCGCGGCAGCGTGACCGTGAGGGCTCGCTGCGAGATCGAGGAGGACGCCAAGGGGCGCGAGTCGATCATCGTCACCGAGATCCCCTACCAGGTGAACAAGACCCGGCTGATCGAGCGGATCGCGTCGCTGGTGCGCGACAAGAAGCTCGAGGGCATCTCGGACATCCAGGACTACTCCGACCGCACGGGCATGCGGATCTGGATCTTGGTCAAGCGTGATCACGCGGCCCAGATCGTCCTCAACAAGCTCTACAAGATGAGCGATCTGCAGACCTCCTTCGGGGTCAACATGATCGCCATCGTCAACGGCCGGCCCGAGGTCTTGAACCTCGAGAAGTGCCTGCGCCACTTCATCGATCACCGGCGCACGGTGGTCACGCGCCGCTGTCGCTACGAGCTGGGCAAGGCCATGGCTCGGCGCGAGATCGTGGAGGGCCTGGGCGTCGCGGTCGACTCCATCGACAGGGTCATCGCGCTGATCCGCGGGAGCGCCGATCCAGACGAGGCCAAGGCCAAGCTCATGGCCGAGCCGCTCGAGGGCTTCGCCAAGTTTCTCGAGCGCTGCGGCCGCCCAGCCGAGGAGATCGAGCGGGCCCAGGGTCCCTACCGCCTCAACGAGCGCCAGGCCAAGGCCATCTTGGACATGCGTCTGCAGCGGCTCACCGGGCTCGAGCGCGAGAGGGTCGAGTCCGAGTACAGGGAGCTGTGCGTGACCATCTCCGGGCTCGAGGCCATCCTCACCGACTTCGACAAGCTCATGGGGGTGATCCGCGAGGAGCTGCTCGCGATCCGCTTCGAGTACGGCGATCCCGAGGGTCGCGACAGCGGCGACGGCTCGCTCGCCGACAAGGGCTCGCGGCGCACGGAGTTGGTCGCCAACGAGCTCGAGATCCAGCCCATCGACCTGGTGGCCGACGAGTCCATGGTCGTGATGATCACCCGCAAGGGCTACGTCAAACGCATGCCCATCACCGAGTACCGGGTTCAAAACCGGGGCGGCGTCGGGCTCAAGTCGGGCTCGCGCCGCGACGACGACGACCAGATCATCGAGCTCTTCGAGGCCTCGGCCCACGCCTTTATCCTGCTGTTTACGAACACCGGCCGGGTGTTCCGCAAGCGTGTGTTCGAGTTCCCCCTGGGCAGCCGGGGCCAGCGGCCCAAGGCCCTGGTCAACTTCTTGAACCTCAAGGAGGGCGAGAAGGTGCTCGAGATGGTCGCCTACCGCGAGGAGAACGTGGACGACGAAAACTTCGTGGTCCTGGCCTCGCAGCAGGGCTACATCAAGCGGACCTCGCTGGCCGAGTTCGCCAACATTCGGACCACCGGGCTGATCGCGGCGAGCGTCGCCGAGGGCGACATGCTCATCGACGCCAAGCTCACCCGCGGTGGCTGTGACGTCATGATGGTCAGCCGCGAGGGGCAGGCGATCCGCTTCGACGAGACCGACGTCCGACCCATGGGGCGGACCGCCCGGGGCGTGCGCGGCATGGGCCTGCGCGAGGGCGACGAGGTCGTCAACATCATGGTCCTCAAGCGCGGCGAAGAGGACGAGATCGGGCTCCTGACCGTGTGCGAGAACGGCTACGGCAAGCGCACGCCGGCCAGCGAGTACCGGAGCCAGAGTCGCTCGGGCCTGGGCCTCAAGACCATCAAGGTCAGCGAGCGCAACGGCAAGGTCGTCGGCATGCTCAAGCTGCGAGAGAACGATCAGCTCATGGTCGTGACCTCGAACGGGAAGATCATTCGTACGCCGGTCTCGGGGATCAGCGAGCTCGGTCGGGCGACCCAAGGTGTCCGCTTGATCCGTCTGGGCGAGGATGAGCTCGTGGTCGGGCTTGCCCGCATCAACGACCCGGAGGACGAGAGCGAGACCAAGGAAGATGGGGCGGAGCAGGAGCCCGGTTCCGATTCAGACGCGCCCGCGGACGCGGAAACGACCACGAGCGAGGGTGACGAAGAGCCCGAGCCCGAGCCCGAAGCCGACAGTGGCGAGGAGCCTTCTTGATCGTCGACGGGCGCGCCGGCGCCCGTAGCCAGGCCCTGTTCGAGGCCGCCCAAAAGGTGATCCCTGGTGGCGTCAACAGCCCGGTCCGGGCGTTCTCGGCGGTCGGGGGCGCACCGCCCTTCATCCGCAAGGCCAGCGGTTGTCACCTCGAGACCGAGGACGGCGCCACGCTGGTCGACTATGTCGGCAGCTGGGGGCCGGCCCTGCTCGGACACGCCCACCCGGAGGTCGTCGAGGCGGTCTGTGCGGCCGCCCGCGACGGCCTGAGCTTCGGCGCAGCCACGGCCGCCGAGGTCGAGTTCGCCGAGCGTATCTGCGCCATGGTCCCGAGCCTCGCCGACGGCATGGTTCGGCTCGTGTCCTCGGGTACCGAGGCGACCATGAGCGCGCTGCGCCTCGCTCGGGGGTTCACCGGTCGCAACAAGATCGTCAAGTGTGAGGGCGGCTACCACGGCCACGCCGACATGCTCTTGGTTGCGGCCGGCTCGGGCGCGGCCACGCTGGGCATCCCCGGCAGCGCAGGGGTCCCCGCCGAGGTCGTCGGCGACACGCTGACCGTGCCCTACAACGATGTCGAGGCCGTCGAGGCCGTGTTCGCGGCCCACGGCTCGGAGATCGCCGCGATCATCATCGAGCCCGTGGCCGGGAACATGGGCTGCGTCCCGCCCCGGCCCGGCTACCACGAGCGGCTGCGGGAGATCACCGAGGCCAGCGGCGCCCTGCTGATCTTCGACGAGGTCATGACCGGCTTCCGTGTGCACCCAGGCGGCGCCCAGGCTCGCTTCGGGATCACCCCCGACCTGACCTGCCTCGGGAAGATCGTCGGTGGGGGCATGCCCGTGGGGGCCTACGGTGGACGCCGAGACATCATGAGCCGGATCGCCCCCCTGGGCCCGGTCTACCAAGCCGGGACCCTCAGCGGGAACCCGCTCTCGGTCGCCGCGGGGCTCAAGACCCTCGAGATCATCGCCCGCGACGCGCCCCACGAGGCCCTCGAAGCTTCGACCGCGCGCCTGTGCGACGGCCTGGCAGCGCGGGCGGCCAAGCACGGCGTCGCGTGGACCGGCACGCGGGTCGGGCCCATGTTCTCTGGCTTCTTTCGCGGCGG
>Ga0256845_1000883_pt1 | contig 25783 bp, 24 predicted proteins | sample RiftiametaG_FD_189101 | JGI IMG/M metagenome (GOLD analysis project Ga0256845, IMG submission 189101) | Tube worm associated microbial communities from hydrothermal vent at the East Pacific Rise, Pacific Ocean - Riftia | ecosystem: Host-associated > Annelida > Integument > Unclassified ... | reverse complement strand
TATCGGCGTGCTTTCTTTGCTTACAATTACGGTGTAATTGCTTAATTTCATCTCTCTCTTATGGATAATTTTATAGGCATTAATCTGAATATTAGTACTATAAATATGCAAAATAGTATTGACAACACCAAGAAAAATAATGCTAAATAATTGATTATTAATCGGTTAATTTAGGTAGTGAAATCTTGGATTCCCGAAAACCTAAATGGAGTGAGTATATTAATCGAATTTGAAAGCCAAAAAAAGCGGGAAGAATGGAAACCTCATCCTGGCTTTGGGTATTTTACAAAACAACAATGGGGGCAAATGCAATACAAACATTTGGGCCATCATTTTAGGCCGTTTGGAGTATAAAAAAAGCCTCGAAAATCGAGACTTTTTTTTGTGACCGCGAAGGGATTCAAACCCCCAACCCTCAGAGCCGAAATCTGATGCGCTATTCAGTTGCGCCACGCGGCCTTTTCAATGTTCAAAATAAAATATAGAAATAATTCAACTCATTGACCAATTAACTATTAACCAATAACTTTTAACTTTTAACTTAACCTCGTTTTTACTGCTGTTGAAATGGTTTTACCATCGGCCTTTCCAGCTAATTTTGCGCTTACTACGCCCATTACTTTACCCATATCTGCCATAGATGACGCACCTGTTTGCGCAATTACTTCATCTACAATTTTGATTACTTCTTCTTCGCTTAACTGTTTTGGCAAAAACTGTTCTATCACAGCTGCTTGCGCTAGTTCTGGCTCGGCAAGATCCGAACGGTTTTGTTCTATATAAATTGCCGCACTATCCTTGCGTTGCTTTACCTGTTTTTGAAGTATTCTTAGTTCTTCTTCTTCACTTATTTCTGCTTTTGAACCTGATTCGGTTTGTGCCAAAAGCAGCGCAGATTTTACAGCACGCAAAGCTTCTAAAGACTGCGCGTCTTTCGCTTTCATTGCCGTTTTCATTGCGTCCATTACTTTATCTTGTAAGCTCATTTTGTTGTTTTTAATAGCGTACGAAGATACTTAATTACCCCGAAACGCAAAACCCTAAGAATTAGATTTCTGCCAAAAATAAATTGCAAAGAAAAAGGCCCGAACTCAATTAAGAATTTCGGGACCCTGCTTTAAGTGATTAGATCACTTAGTCTACATTATCGTGTAAAAATGAATTGTTTTTTTGCAATTTTATTTCGTCATCATCAGTATTTACTGAGGTTCTCGACATGTTTGGTTCATTTTTGGTTTCGTTAAGATCTATTCCCATTCGCCTGTAAGCGGGTTGTTTTTCAATCTCATCTACACGCGAAGGGCTATTTTTGAACTTATAATTAAACTCTTTCATGATACGTTTGCGCTCCTCGGTGCGGTCGCTCAAGATTTTTAAAATTGGTGAATTCAGCGGGTCTTCATCAGTTTTAATGACTGTTTCATCTATTTCTGATTTTGAAATGGTTCTTTTTTCAAAAACAATTTCTTCATCTTCATCTATCTCTTCAAGAGCAGCTTTTGATGGCTTAGCTCTGGTTAATCTATTTTCAATTTCTTGGTAATCGTCTAAACTGTATCGTTTCACGCCATCGTTTGAAACTTCAATTACGGGTATAACTTCAATGTGATCCTTAACTTCTATTTTGCCTATATCGAAGAAATCCGTATCTTCCTTTTTCTCTTTTTTATCATTCTCAGCAGCTTTTTTAGGTTCAGCATTTATCGGCAAGTCAAACATCAACATTTGATCGTCTTCTTCTTCGGAATCAATTTCAGAAGCAATTTCTTCAACGACTACTTTTTTAGGAGCTTCAAGAATTACAAATTCATTTACATTTATCTTGTTAACAGCTACTTGATTAAATTCTTCAATATCCTCAGCTTCAACTTCTTCATATGAAACATTAAGATTTTTTAGTAATTCTGAAGTTTTAATATAGCCTTTAAAAGGTAGCTTTTCTTCTAATTCATCATTGTCAAAAAGTGTATGTTTTACCACAGGGGCTTCCGCAACCGGCTTTTTAGGCAATGGATTTTCTGGCAAACTTAACGACGTTGCCGTTGCATTTGGCATAAGATCGTGCTCAGCCTTTTGCTCATCTTCTAGCGTGTGGATTATCTTTTTTGTTTCGGTATTTACTATTTCGTTTTGTTGCTCCACGTTAAAACCCGTTGCAATTACGGTTATAGATATTGAACCCTCAAGGCTTTCTTCTTCACCTACACCCATAATAATGTTTGCGCTATGGCCAGCTTCGGTTTGTATGTGGTCGCTTATTTCGCCTATTTCATCAATAGTAATTTCATCAGAACCAGAAACAATTAACAACAATACATTTTTGGCTCCTTTTATTTTATTGTCGTTAAGCAATGGGGAGTCCAACGCTCTGCCGATGGCTTCCTTAGCCCTATTTGCGCCAGAAGCTGTTGCGCTTCCCATAATTGCCGTCCCGCTATTTGCAAGTACCGTCTTAGCATCACGAAGGTCAATGTTTTGGGTGTAGTGGTGTGTAATAACTTCGGCAATACCACGAGCAGCTGTGGCCAAAACTTCATCTGCCTTTGAAAAACCTGCTTTAAAACCAAGATTTCCGTAAACTTCACGCAATTTATTATTGTTGATAACCACCAATGAATCTACACTTTGACGTAGCTTTTCAACCCCAATATGTGCTTGTTCGTTTCTGGTTTTACCTTCAAACTGGAAAGGGATGGTAACAATACCTACAGTAAGAATATCCATATCCTTCGCCATTTGTGCTATGACAGGAGCTGCTCCCGTACCAGTACCACCGCCCATTCCAGCAGTGATAAAAATCATTTTGGTATTGGTGGTAAGCATACTGCGAATTTCCTCCATACTTTCCACAGCAGATTGCTCCCCAACTTTAGGGTTTGCACCTGCGCCCAATCCTTCGGTGAGTGATACGCCCAATTGAATTTTATTTGGCACTGGGCTATTTTCCAAAGCCTGAGAATCTGTGTTGCATATTACAAAATCTACTCCCTTTATGCCCTGACTGAACATATGGTTAATGGCATTACTACCTCCACCGCCTACTCCAATTACCTTTATCACATTGGATTGGTTCTTGGGCAGATCGAATGAAATGTTTTCAAATTCTTGTTTGCTGCTCATACTTTTATTTTTTATTGCAATTTTTTTATTTTTTTCTAAATACCTTTTACTCGGCGTTATCTAAGAATTCTTTGAATTTTTCCGCCCATCTGTCAAATATTCTTACTTTGCTTTTTGGTTCTTTTTCTTTACCATCATCCTTTGTCTTTTCTTTCCCATTTTTCGTTTCAACTTGCTCAGAAGTTAATTTTGCTTCAACCTCTTCGGTTTGTTCTTCGTGTGAAAAACGTTTCATTAACGAAGATTTTTCTTTGGTTTCTAAACTATCTAACACTAAACCTACTGCGGTTGCGTACATTGGGCTAGTGGTTTCGGCATCGCTATCGCCTGCCAAATGCTCGTTAGGATACCCAATTCTGGTATCCATACCTGTAATATATTCTACCAACTGCTTTATATGTTGAAGTTGTGCGCCACCACCTGTAAGTACAATTCCTGCAATCAATTTCTTCTTTTGCTCTTCGTGACCGTAGTTTTTAATTTCCATATACGCTTGCTCGATGATTTCGATAACGCGTGCATGGATTATTTTTGAAAGATTTTTTAAACTGATTTCCTTTGGTTCTCTTCCTCTTAATCCAGGAATTGAAACAATTTCATTGTCTTTATTTTCGCCAGGCCAAGCGGAGCCGAATTTTATTTTCAGTAATTCTGCTTGCTTTTCAATGATGGAGCAACCTTCTTTTATGTCTTCCGTAATTACATTTCCACCGAAAGGAATTACTGCTGTATGACGAATGATACCGTCTTTGAAAATTGCTAAATCGGTTGTTCCACCTCCTATATCAATCAAGGCAACGCCTGCTTCTTTTTCTTCTTGGCTTAAAACAGCTTTTGCTGAAGCCAAAGGCTCTAAAGTGATTGCAGAAAGCTCCAAACCTGCACTTTTAATACATCTCCCCACATTTCTGATAGAGGAAACCTGACCAACAACTACGTGGAAATTTGCTTCCAAACGTGCGCCATACATTCCAATAGGTTCCTTTACTTCTGCTTGCCCATCAACTTTAAAATCTTGTGGTAAAACGTGTAAAATTTCTTCACCAGGAAGCATTACCAATTTATGAACTTGGTTGCAAAGACGGTCTATATCTTCTTCTTGTATAACATCTTCCCCATTAGCGCGGGTAATGTAATCGCTGTGCTGAAGACTTCGAATATGCTGGCCAGCAATGCCCACCACAACATCTTTAATCTTCATTCCAGAAGAAGTTTCAGCATTTTGAACCGCTTGCTGAATGGATTGTATGGTTTGAGTAATATTATTAACCACACCACGGTGTACGCCAAGGCTTTTCGCCTTGCCGATTCCCAAAATTTCCATTTTACCATAATCGTTTTTTCGTCCGATCATGGCAACAATTTTTGTTGTTCCTATATCCAGTCCTACAGCAATATTATCGTTTTCCATAGCCTTACTTTTTTGTGGCAATTACCTGATTTTCAAATTTCAGGTTAATTTTATTGTACCCATATAGCGTACTGTCTTGCTTTGTTTTTTTATAAAATGCTTTAAATTTTTGAAACTTTTTTTTAATATTTTCGGGTTTTCCAAAAAGCACTTTAAGATTCGTTTTTCGAAGTTCTAACTCTATGTCACCGTTTGCTATTCTATTTAAGCCTACAATGCTCTTTTTCATAAATTCATCTTCATTCACTTTTAGCAAAAGTGACGTAACTTCATTAAAATAATTTTTTGAAGTTCCTGTAATTATAGGCACTCTTGCGGAGTACACAATAGACAGCGGCATCTTTTTTCCGTCTTCATCCAGATAATAATCTGGCGTTGCGGATACTCTTCCTATTGGTTTGCGTTGTTCAATTTTTGCCGTTAATGCGCCATCTACCGACACATACACCTGAGCATCACGAACCATAGGGTTTTCAAGCAGTCGCTGCTCCATCTCCTTCAAAACTAAAGTTTCTTTGCCTATGCTCGTAACCTTATCATGATTTTGTATCAACAATTTATTAACTGTATTGTGAGTGATAAAAGGACTGTTTTCATCAACAAAAACTACGTCTAGTTTTGTGATTTTTCTAGCATCATTTCGCTTTTTTGTAAAGCTGAAAAGGAAGGCGATTAAACCCAGCAGCACTATAAATTTTATGACTACAAGACTACGCTTCATCTTTCAACTTTTTAGTTAGTCCATTTACCTCCGCACCTATGTCTCCAGCGCCTACGAGTAATTTTATCCTGCATTTCGACTTCACCATAACTTCGGGTAATGCCGATTTAAACACCAATCTTTTTTGTTTAGCATCTACTTGATTTAAAAGCCATTGGGAAGTAATTCCTTCAATAACTTCTTCTCTTGCCGGATAAATATCTAGCAGCACTACTTCATCAAACTGTGATAAACTTTTTGCAAAACCTTCGGCAAAATCGCGTGTTCTGCTGAAAAGATGAGGCTGAAAGACGATCTGTTTGTGATCATTTGGATACATTTCTTCAACTGCTTGATATAATGCATCAATTTCTGTGGGGTGATGTGCGTAATCGTCTATTAAAACCAGATTCTCGGTTTTTATTTTATATGAAAAACGACGTTTTACACCTTTAAAACTCGCCAAAGCTTTTGGTAAATTCTCTTTTGAAGCGCCAGCCAAAATTGCCATTCCCAAAGCCATAATTGCATTCGTTAGATTGTGATGCCCAGGAAGATTGAAGATTAAATTTTCAATAGTTCCACTTGGTGTTTTTAAGTTGAAAAGATATGCGCCGTCTTTAATTTTTACGTTTTGTGCTTCATAATCTGCAGCTTCTTCAACTGCTACGGTCATTCCATCTAATGGAAGATTCTTTTTTATGAAAACGTTTTCTTCTTTTTCAACCAAGTGTGAAAAACTTCTAAAGGCATTTTCAATTTCGGTTACATCGCCGTAAATATCTAAATGATCTGCATCCATTGAGGTTATGCAAGCAATATCTGGACGCAGTTGAAGAAAGGAACGGTCAAATTCATCTGCTTCAACAACTGTAATTTCACTCCCTTTATAGATGAAATTTGAATTGTAATTCTCTGCAATTCCGCCTAAAAATGCTGTTACAGGCATATTGCATTCAGCCAATAAATGTCCTAAAATCGCGGAAGTTGTTGTTTTACCATGTGTTCCTGCAACGGCTAAACATAATGTGTTTTTGGAAACTTCGCCCAAAAGTTCGGCGCGTTTAACATATTGAAATTCTTCGAAAAAAAAATAATTTAAAATCTTGTTACTCTTCGGAACTGCAGACGTATAGACCACTAAAACGTTTTCCTTTGAAATAACTTCTTTTTGAATTTCAGAAATTTCATCAATAAAAGAAACTGGAATTCCTTCAGCAACTAATTCGTCAGTTAATTCGGTTGAAGTTTTATCATACCCAAAAACAGCTTTCCCTTGCATTTTAAAATAACGTGCAAGCGCACTCATTCCAATACCGCCGATGCCGACAAAATAGTAAGTTTGTATTTGGTTTATATTCTTCAATTTTTAATTTTTAACAATTTCTCAATCTCTTCAACGATATCTTTTGTTGCGTTTGGTTTTGCTAGTTTTTTTATATTTTCTGAAAGTGTTTTTTGTCTTTCTTCAGAAGTAATTAATTCTGAAAATTGCTTTTCAAAATTTGAATCCAATTCACTTTCCTTAATCAATAACGCTGCTTTTTTTTCTGAAATTGCGATCGCATTTTTAGTTTGATGATCTTCAGAAACATTTGGTGATGGTATAAAAACTACTGGTTTTCCAACCAAACACAATTCTGAAACAGAAAGTGCTCCTGCTCTTGAGATTATAAAATCTGCCGCTGCATAAGCCAAATCCATTCTATTTAAAAATGTATGCACTTGTACTGTTCCGGTTCCTTTGTTTTTATAGTTTTCTTCGTAATACTTACCGCATTGCCATATTACTTGCAGATTGCTCTTTTCAAATAATAGCAATGATTTTTCAATCAATTGATTTATTGTTCGCGCTCCTAAGCTTCCTCCTAAAACCAATAAAGTTTGCTTATCCTTTTTCAAATTGAAAAAAGAAATTGCCTCTTCTCTTTTTGATGAAATATCCAGCAAATCTTGTCGTACTGGATTTCCTGTAAGTCTAATTTTTGCTGACGGGAAAAATTTCTCCATTCCTTCATAAGCAACACATACTTTTTGAACTTTACTACTTAACCATTTGTTTGTTATACCCGCATGACTGTTCTGTTCTTGAATTAAACTTGGAATGCTTCGCAATGCCGCCATTCTTAATAAAGGTGCACTTGCGTAACCCCCTGTTCCTATTGCAACATCTGGTTTAAAATCTTTCAATATTTTTTGAGATTTCCGTAAACTGGAAACCAATTTTAACGGAAATGCTAAATTCTGAAGCGATAAACTTCGCTGCAATCCTGAAATCCAAAGTCCTTCAATTTTATATCCTGCTTGAGGGACTTTGTCCATCTCCATTCTGTCTTGTGCGCCCACAAATAAAAATTCAGCATCTGGGAAACGTACTTTTAACTCGTTCGCAATAGCAACTGCTGGGTAAATATGACCTCCGGTTCCGCCGCCTGATATGATGAATTTATATTTCAATTTTGTTTTTCGTATTTCTAAATTGTTTGGCTTAATATATCTAATGGGTTTTCTTCTGTTTCTTCTTTGGCCGCTACTTCGCATTTTGCACTTACGCTTAAAACCATTCCCAATGCCAAACAGGTCATCCAAATTGAGGTTCCCCCACTGCTTATTAATGGTAAATTTTGCCCTGTTACTGGAAACAATTCCACGGCAACTGCCATATTTATCATCGCTCTAAAAATAATTGGAAGACCTACTCCAATAACTAATAATTTTCCGAAAACGGATGTTGATTTATGCGCCACAACCACAATTCTGAAAAGTAAAAACAGATATAAAACCATTAAAAAAAGTCCGCCGATAATGCCAAATTCTTCAACAATAATTGCATAAATAAAATCTGAAGATGACTGCGGTAAAAAGTTTTTCTGTACGCTTTTACCAGGCCCCAATCCTGTTATTCCACCTGATGCTATTGCAATTTTGGCTTTCTCAATTTGATAATCGGCTTCAGTATCTTTATTATCACTAAAATTTTCTATTCTATTTATCCAAGTATCTACACGATTTGGGAAAACTCCTGGGAATGCTTTAGCGGAAACTACAAAAAGTGTAAGAAAAAGCAATCCTGCACCAAGGATAATTCCTAAATATTTTAACGGATAACCTCCTATAAACACAAGCATTACAACCATTACAAAAAAGATTGCTGTTGTAGAAAAGTTGGCTGGTAGAATTAATGCCAAAACAACAAAAACAGGAATCCAAAGAGGTAAAATTGTTTCTTTGAAGGTTACGGTTTTATCTTTTATTCGCGATAAATAACGCGCTACATAAGTCATTAAAACCACACCTGCCAATGTTGAAGTTTGAAAAGTAACCCCAACAAACGGCACACGAATCCAACGGCTGGCATTCGCCCCTTTAATGGTGGTACCTTCTGCCATTGTTATAATTAAAAGCAGAATAATGATAGGAACCGCTATGATAGACAAACCCCTAAAATAATTATACGGAATTTTATGAATGCCATATAAAATACCAAAACCTAAAACTAAATGAGCGAAATGTTTAAACAAATAGGGTAATGTACTGCCATCTCCGTATAAGTATGCGAGATTACTACTAGCACTATATACGGGCAAAAAAGAAAACAACGCCAAAAGACCTATTACTCCCCAAATTGCTCTATCGCCTTGTATGTAGCTGAAAATGTTTTTCAAGGTTAATTTTATTGTTATTATTTATTATTTCATTTTCCGATCTACAGATTTCTCACGGCATCCTTAAACTGTCTTCCGCGGTCTTCGTAGTTTTCAAATAAATCGAAACTTGCACAGGCTGGTGATAGTAATACTGTGTTGTTTCTTTCGGCCAATTTGTATGCAACCTCAACCGCCATTGTCATGCTATCTATTTCAATGATGGTATCTACAATATTTCCGAAAGCATTTATTAATTTTTCATTGTCCACGCCCAAGCAGATTATTGCTTTTACTTTTTCGTTTACCAATGGCAGTAATTCTTCGTAATCATTGCCTTTATCTACGCCACCCACAATCCATACGGTTGGGTTATCCATACTGTCTAGGGCATAAAACGTAGCGTTAACATTTGTGGCTTTGCTATCGTTTATATACATCACATTATTGATTTTCAAAACTTTTTCGAGCCTGTGCTCTACGCCTTGAAAACCCTCCAGACTTTCACGGATTGTTTGTTTTCTAATTCTCAATAATGTGGCAACTGTACTGGCAGCCATTGCATTCTTTACGTTGTGTTCCCCTTGTATTCCTATAGTTGCGATTGGCATATTGAATTCTTTATTATTTATTTTTATTATTAATTGATTGTCTTTTTTATATGATCCCTGATTCAATTCTTTCTTTGTTGAAAAAGGTAGCGGCTGCGATTTGATTGGATTTTGTGAAAGCCATTTAAGTATTTCTACATCATCCGCATCATAAATGAAATAGTCTTGCGACGTCTGATTCATTACTATTCTAAATTTTGAAGCGATATAATTTTCATATCTATAATCATATCTATCCAAATGATCCGGACTCAAGTTCATTAAAACTGCAATATGTGGCGCAAAGGTTTCAATGCCGTCAAGCTGAAAACTACTTAGTTCCAAAACAAAATTTTCATATTTATCTTCTGAAACTTGTTCTGCAAAACTTTTGCCTATGTTTCCACCCAAAGCCACGTTTAATCCTCCATTTTTCAATACTTCACACGTCAAACTTGCAGTTGTTGTTTTTCCGTTGCTTCCGGTTATTCCTACAATTGTTGCATTTGTATATTTTGAAGCAAATTCAATTTCAGAAATTACCTTTACTCCCTTTTCGTGTAATTTTTTAACAATCGGAGCCTTTTCAGGAATTCCTGGGCTCTTCATTACAATATCGGTTGTAAGAATTTTTTCTTCGGAATGACCTCCTTCTTCCCACTCAATTTCATTATTTATAAGAACTTGTTTGTACTTCTCTTTTATTTTTACAAAGTCTGAAACGAATGCCTCAAAACCCTTCTTTTTTGCTAAAATGGCTGTTCCCACTCCACTTTCTCCTCCTCCTAAAATTACCAGCCGTTGTTTCACTTTATCTAATTTTTAGTGTAACAATAGTAATTATTGCTAGAAAAATTCCAACAATCCAAAACCTCGTTACAATTTTACTTTCGTGAAAACCTTTTATTTGATAGTGATGATGCAGAGGTGCCATCCTAAAAATGCGTCTTCCTTCACCAAATTTTTTCTTTGTGTATTTAAACCAGCCTACTTGCAAAATCACAGAAACGTTTTCCACCAGAAATATTCCACAGAGGATTGGTATTAATAATTCCTTCCGAACAGCGATAGCGATTACGGCTATAATTCCACCAATGGTTAAACTACCCGTATCACCCATAAAAACTTGCGCGGGATATGTGTTATACCACAAAAACCCGATGAGCGCACCCACAAATGCGGTTATGAAAATGGTCATCTCGCCTGTGTTTGGGATGTACATTATATTGAGATAATCTGCAAAAATCACGTTACCCGAAACCCACGCAAAGAGCGCTAGCGTAATGCCAATTATGGCAGAAGTTCCAGCTGCCAGCCCATCGATTCCATCAGTGAGATTGGCGCCGTTTGAAACGGCTGTGATGATAATGATTACAATCGGAATGAAAATCAACCAAACGTAGCTCTTATAATTTTCGCCAGCCCAACTGATTAAGGTTGAATAATTGAATTCATTTTCTTTTACAAAAGGAATTGTGGTAAGCATTGCTTTATCCTTTACGTAAAAGGTGTTTGTGGATTCCTTTGTAATTATTTCGGTAATTTCAGTTTCAGCACCAGTATTCTCGACAGTGTGTTGCACTACAATATCTGGATGTAAATACATTACTGCTCCCACGAAAATTCCCAAGCCAACCTGCCCAATTACTTTAAATTTTCCAGGCAAACCCTTTTTATCATTTTTAAACTTTTTAATATAATCGTCAATAAAACCAATGCCTCCCATCCATAATGTGGTAACTATTAAAAGGATTACATAAATATTTTCAAGCTTTGCAAACAGCAAAACGGGAATTAAAGTGGCTAGAATAATGATAATTCCGCCCATTGTTGGAGTTCCTGCTTTTTCATTCTGACCTTCTAAACCAAGATCTCGGATAGACTCCCCAACTTGTTTTTTTCTTAAATAACTGATTATTTTCTTACCGTAAACCGTAGCAATAAATAGCGATAGTATAACTGCCAAAATTGCTCGGAACGTAATAAAATTGAACAGTCCAGCGCCTGGTATATCGTATGTTTTGTCTAAATATTCAAAAAGATAATAGAGCATTGGGCTATTTGTTTAGGAGTGTTAAAAGTTGATTTACTGTTTTAAAATCATCAAAATCGAAACGCTCTCCATTAATTTCTTGATAGGTTTCATGACCTTTGCCAGCAATTAAAATAATGTCGTTTTCGTTTGCCATCTGGCAAGCTGCTTTTATAGCTTCCTTTCTATTTGTTATTGAAATCGTTTTTTTATAATGTTGCGCAGGTACGCCAGCTTCAATTTGCTTAATAATTTTTTCTGGATTTTCTGTACGGGGATTGTCGTTGGTAAAAACTACTTTGGTGCTCAATGAAGCCGCAATATTCCCCATTATAGGACGCTTTTGCGCATCGCGATTACCACCACAGCCTACAACCGTTATTACTTCTTCATTACCTGTGCGAATACTGTTTATGGTCTCTAACACATTTTTTAAAGCATCAGGAGTGTGTGCATAATCTACAATTGCAGTTATTTTTTTTTCTGAAATTAAATATTGAAATCTACCATCCACACTTTCCAGAGTGCTCATTATTTGAAGAACCTCAAGTTCTTCTAACCCTAAAAGCTGCGCTGTTCCGAAGATTGCGAGCAAATTGTAAGCATTGAAACCACCAATTAATCTCACCCACAATTCCTGATTGTTTATTTTAAGAAGTTGCCCCGTAAATTGACTTTCCAAAATCTGCGCTCTGAAATCTGCATAGGTTTTTAGCGCGTAGGTTTGCTTGTTAGCCTTTGTATTTTGAAGCATTACCACACCGTTTTTATCGTCTACATTTACCAATGCGAAGGCGGTTTTTGGTAATTCATCAAAAAATAATTTTTTCACATCACGATATTCTGCAAAGTCTTTGTGATAATCTAAATGATCGTGGGATAAGTTTGTGAAAACTCCACCGCAAAACTTTAAAGCTTCTGTACGTTTTTGATGTATTCCGTGGGAACTTACTTCCATAAAACAGAACTCTACGCCTGAATCAACCATTTCGCGTAAATACTTGTTGATAGTCAATGAATCTGGGGTTGTATGAGTGGCCTTAAATTCAGAATCGCCAATCATTATTTTTACTGTAGAAAGCAAACCAGCCTCCAACCCTACTTTTTTGAAAAGTTGGTATAATAAGGTAGAAACCGTTGTTTTTCCGTTGGTTCCTGTAATTCCGATAAGTTTTAATTCTTCCGAAGGATTTCCGTAGTAATTGGCAGCAATAATTGCCAATGCTCTATGCGAATCTGCTACTTGCACATAGGTGATTCCGTTTACAATATTTTCTGGTAAGGTTTCACATATAATTGCCAAGGCTCCTTGATCTGATGCTTTCTTTATGAATTGATGTCCATCTGAAACAGTTCCTTTTATTGTGATAAAAACATCGTTTAAAGAAACATTTCTTGAATCGAATTCCAGATTGTTTATGGCCACAGAAGTATTGCCAACGACGCTTTCGATGGTTACCTTATACAATATGTCCTTTAAAAGTATCATGATAAATTCAAGGTTATTAATTGTCCTTTTTTAAGCGCTTCGCCAGATTTTAAGGATTGGTCTGAAACCGTTCCGTTACCTACAACTTGTACTCTAAGCCCAAGATTTTCTAATATGGAAACTGCATCCATTCCTGCCATTCCAGTTACATTTGGGATGGTTTTAAAGTGCTGTTGCAATTTTGCATAATATTGCTCAAAATCTCTTTCAACCGTTGGATCCGTTTTTTCAACATCTTTTACAGTCTCAATTTTTCTAGATTCCGTAAATATTTTTTGAGCAACTCTTTTAAAAACAGGACCAGAAACATCAGCGCCGTAAAATCCTTTTTTAGTGCTTGGTTTGTGAATAATCACGATGCAAGAATACTTTGGGTTTTCAGCAGGAAAAAAGCCTGCAAAAGATGAGATGTAGCGGCGATCACTACCCCAATCTGGCATCCAATATTCAGTTCGAGCCGTTCCTGTTTTTCCAGCCATCGAGAAATCTGGAGAATAAAGAGATTTTCCAGTACCACGAATCACAATATTTTTCATGATTTCAGTAATCTTACCCAAAGTTTCGTCTGAACAGATTTTAGGATTTATAATCTTAGTATCGTAGACTTCAACCTTTTCATTCCAAGCTCTTACTTCTTTTATAAAACGCGGTTTTACCATAACCCCTTTATTTGCAATGGCGTTGTAAAAAGTTAGTGTTTGAAGTGGGGTAAGTCTTAAATTGTAACCATACGCAATAGATGGTAGCGCATTTTTACTCCATTTTTTATCCCCAGGTTCTGGAATCATTGGTTCTCCTTCACCTTTAATTGCAACACCTGTCTTTTCAGTAAGATGCCAGCTTTTTAAGCGGTTGATAAATTTTTTAGGGTTTTTCGCATAATTATCGTCAATAATTGTTGCTAAACCAATGTTTGAAGAAACTTCCAAAGCACGCGCTGCGGAAATTTTACCATAACCACCACGACGAGAATCTGATATTGAGCGACCATAAAATCTTTTGGATCCGTTTTGTGTGTCTATCACAGTACTGGTATCGATAACTTTATCTTCCAAAGCAGCCATAAGTGCCATTACCTTAAATGTTGAACCAGGCTCGTGCGATTCGCCAATGGCGTAATTTAGTTTTTCGTAATACGATCCTGAAGAAGTTCGACCTAGGTTTGAAACCGCTTTAATTTCGCCCGTTGCTACTTCCATCACGATCACTGTTCCGTGCTCAGCTTCGTAATATTCCAATTGCTTTAATAATGCGTGATGCGCAATATCTTGAATGTTTACATTTATAGTTGAAACAATATCAAAGCCATCTTGCGGTTCAATTTCATTGTCATCAAAAATTGGTTTCCATTGTCCTTTAGCAATTTTTTGCTTTAGGCGATGCCCTTCTTTTCCCGTCAATAAATCATTAAAAGCACCTTCAAGACCAACAGCATAATATCCTGGTCGATCAAAAGCTTCATCACCCACAGTACGTTGCGCTATCTTGCCAATTGGGTGTTCGCGAACAGTGCGCTGCTCTACAATTACACCTCCCTTGTATGGCCCTTTGCGGAAAAGCGGCATGTTTTTCACTTTAATATAATCTGAATAGCCCAAGTTTTTAACAACAAGCATATACCTGTTTTTATCGGCACGCGCTTTTCTGAACATATTTTGATAATGCGAAACTGGTTTCCCAAACATTTTGCTTAAACCTTCCGAAAGTGGTTTCAGATTTTCTTTAAAATCTTCCGATGAAACCGTTAAAGCATCAAAACGAATATCGTATTTAGGAACTGACGTAGCCAACAAACTTCCATCATCTGCATAAACATTGCCTCTATTTGCAGGAATCACAAAATTTTTGGTAGTGTTTTCTTTTGCAAGCTCACGATATTTTTCACCATCAACAAATTGAATATTCATCAACTTTACAGTTATGGCGAGTGCAAACAGAAACATTATACCTGCAACGAGGTATAAGCGGTTCGATATGTTTTTTTCTTCAATTGCCATTTTTATGCTATCTGTTATCTTTTGAAAAGATTCTTTACCCTTTATTCTTTATTCTTTATCCTCATCACTAATAACCCTTATTCTTCTAGGCGGTGTTGTTGATGGCACTATACCTTTATTAGCCATTGAAGCAATTATTTTACTTTCCATGCTTGCTTGCATTAGTAACATTCGCACATCTATATACTCACTCTTTAACTCTTTTACCTCTGCATTCAATTTTGATATTTTATGCACTTTCTTATCTGCATTGTGAGAACTAGCAATCATCACTAATGCCAAAACAGAAAGAAAAATGATAAAGCGCCAGTTTTTTAGAGCATCATCACTAACCAAAAATTTTCCTTTTATTATGTTGTAAAAGCCTTCTTTCAAAATCTGGGATTCGTTAATTCGAGATTCGGGATTCCTTCAAAAATCATCCCTCATCTTTTTTTATTCTTTTCTCTATCTGCTTTTTTCTGAGAACTATATTTTCTCTGCAATACGAAGCTTTGCACTTCTGGCACGATTGTTCAGTTTTATTTCTTCTTTTGAAGGAATTATAAATTTTCCCACAGCTTTAAATGGAACTTCAAAACGCCCAAAGACATCTTTTTCGGGTTCGCCTTCAAATAATCCGTTTCTTATATATCTTTTCACCAATCTATCTTCCAAAGAATGATAGCTTATCAAGCTTATTCTTCCTTCAGGTTTTAAAACTTCATTTGTTTGAAGTAAAAATTCTTTCAATGCTTCCAATTCTTGGTTTACTTCAATCCTGATGGCTTGATAAATCTGCGCCAATATTTTATTCTCTTTATGTGCCGGTAAAAATCTGCTTAGCACTTTTTTAAGCTGTTCGCTGGTTTTTATTTTTTCTTCTTGTCTTGCTTCAACAATCACTCTTGCCATTGCTGACGCACTTCGCAATTCGCCGTAATTTGACAGAACATCACGTAGTTGATCTTCTTCAAATTTATTGACAACCGTATATGCTGAAAAATTTGTATCACGATTCATTCGCATATCTAAATCGGCTTCAAAACGAGTTGAAAAACCTCTTTCAGCCACATCAAATTGATGTGAAGAAACCCCAAAATCGCCTAAAATTCCATCAATAGTTTTATAACTGTGAAATCGTAGAAATTGTTTCAGAAACCGAAAGTTTTGATTTATTAACAAAAATCGTTCATCATCAATAGCGTTTTCCAAAGCATCTTTATCTTGGTCAAAAGCAATTAGTTTTCCGTTTAGACCCAAACGCTTCAAGATTTCGCGAGAGTGCCCGCCGCCGCCAAAAGTAACGTCCACATAAACGCCGTCTGGCTTAATGTTTAATCCATCGACAGTTTCATGAAGCAAAACAGGATTATGATATTCCATCGTCATCTTTGCTTTTGTTACCCATTACTTCTTCAGCCAAATCTGCAAAATCGCTTGCTGCATCATCAATTGCTTGCTCGTACTTATCTTTATCCCAGATTTCTACAATATTTATTGCCGAAGAAATAACCAATTCTTTATTTATTCCTGCGAAAGAAAGCAAGTCTTTTGGTATCAGCAAACGTCCCGTAGCATCCAGCTCCACAGTTTTTACACCTGCCGTAAATCTTCTAATAAAATCGTTATTTTTTCTATTGAAGCGATTGAGTTCGCCCATTTTCAGCATCAGCGCATCCCACTCTTTCATTGGGTACATTTCCAAACAAGGCTGAAAAACAGCACGTTTTATCACGAAGCCTTCGGGCGTTACCGCCGCCAACTGCTTTTTTAAAGGTGCAGGTACCATGACCCGTCCCTTTACGTCTGCTTTACATTCGTATGTGCCTATTAAATTGAGCATTGTGGAAATTTCCTGTTTGAAAATTATTGAGTCAAATATATGTATATATTACCACTTTTTACCACAATACACCACAATGTTGATAAGTTTTGCTGCTTTTTTGATTATCAATTTTTAAGGATGAAAAACAAAGGCAAGTATTAAATTGATAGCATGAATTATTTTTGCTTACTTTTGTGAATATAAATTGCACCAACAAAATATGTCCGAAAACTTAAAGAAAGAAGGGAAATTTTCATATTTAGAAATAGGCGAAGGCACACCAATCATAATACTTCACGGACTTATGGGTGGGTTGAGCAATTTTGATGGCGTTGCAAATTTCTTTCCACCAAAAGGCTACAAAATTCTTATTCCTGAACTGCCTATTTACAAAATGACTTTATTGCGAACCAATGTGAAGAATTTCGCAAAATATGTGTCGCAGTTTATAGATCATTTGGGTTATGAAGAGGTGATTTTGTTAGGAAACTCACTTGGCGGACACATTGGTTTGCTCTGCACAAAAATGTATCCCGAAAAAGTAAAAGCATTAATAATAACTGGAAGTTCCGGACTTTACGAAAGCGCTATGGGTGAAAGCTACCCAAAACGTGGCGATTACGAATACATAAAACAAAAAGCGGAAAACGTTTTTTACGACCCCGCCGTTGCAACTAAGGAAATCGTGGACGATGTTTACGAAACTGTAAACGACAGAAACAAACTTATACGCACTCTTGCCATTGCCAAAAGTGCAATTAGGCACAATATGGCGAAGGATTTGCCTAAAATGAAAACTCCAACTTGTATTATTTGGGGAAAAAACGATAACGTTACGCCGCCAGAAGTTGCTATAGAATTTGATGAACTTTTACCAGATTCTGAACTTTTTTGGATTGACAAATGTGGTCACGCGGCTATGATGGAGCATCCAGACCAATTTAATGTGCTGCTTAATGTCTGGCTTGAAAAACGTGGATATTAAGAGTACTCGAAGCTACTTTCTTAAAATAAAATATACGGAAATTGTTGCTCTACGGCAGCAATTTTCTTTTTAAGCTTTTCTGAAAATTTGAGATGTTCCTCACTTTGTGGATTGAAAGGTCTGTGGAGTAACCCATTTTGAATGGATGCTATTTCCTTTTGAAGTGGTTCAGTTTCAGAAGAAAGCCACACTTTTGAAAACTTTTGCCAAATAATTTTGATAGCAGTTTTGTTTGGGTGTAGCATATCTTCGGTGTAAAATCTGTAATCGCGAAGTTCGTCCATCATTATTTCGTAAGAAGGAAAATAAAAGCTTCTCGTCCCGATAACTATCGGAAGCGCTCGAAGCGACAAAAACTGGTGGATAGCAGAAATAAGATGCGCTTTACTCAATGAATTTTCTACAAAACCATCTTTTATATGCCGCACAGGGGAAACAGTAGTTATAACTGAAGCTTTCGGGTTTATTTCTGAAATTTTTTCGAATAAATTTTGAATACTTTTTGCAATTTCTTCAACTGAAATAAGTTCTTTTTTGAAGTTTTTCTGAGGAATTTTATGACAATTGGCTACAATTTCATTACTCTCCAAATTTCTATAAACCCAAGCAGTTCCAAAAGTGAAAACGATGTGGGTTGAAGTAAATAAAGCTTTGCGAAGGTTTTGAAGCGCTGAATTTAGATTTTCTAAAAACTCGTCTTTGTTCAAAGAAGAAAGCTCGGAATGTGCTTCAAAACATTTCCAAATTTCATTGTGTTTAAAAATATCTTCTGCGGAAAAAGATTTATTTTCAATTGCTCTGATAACCAATTTTTCAATTGAAACAGGATTAAAAATTACTCCAAACGGATTTTGAAGATTCTGAAACTTAAAAAAATTAAACTTCGCTCCAATATTTTCCGAAAAACAACTTCCTAATAAAAGTATTTTTGAAGCATAATCTATTGGATTTTCTTCTTGGTTGAGTGGTATTTCGGTTTGTAGCTTCATTTTTTAATTTGAGTAATCTCCGCGATCCTCTGTGGTTCTCTACCAAATCTGTGTAAAAGCTATTTCACAGAGTTGCGCAGAGAAAACACGGAGTTACACAAAGGTTTTTGCTTTGTCTAAAGCTTCTTGAATCCCAGCTGGGTTTTTACCTCCTGCAGTTGCAAAAAATGGTTGTCCGCCACCACCGCCTTGGATATGTTTACCTAATTCACGAATTATTTTTCCTGCATCCAGATTGTTTTCAGTAGCCAATTCTTTTGAAATATAACACGCAAGCAACGCTTTTCCATCGTGTTCAGCTCCAAAAACTAAGAATAGATTTTCGGTTTCGCCGCCCATTTCAAAAGCCAGATCTTTCATTCCACCAGCATCCAAATCTATTTTTTTGGCAAGGAAATTTATTCCATTAATTTGTTCAATTTCAGTTTTAAAATCACCTTTTAGATTTTTCGCTTTGTCTTTCAACAACTGCTGAATCTGTTTTTGTAAACTGCTATTTTCCTCCTGCAAATTTTCAACAGCTTTTACAGGGTCTTGCGCATTGTTCAATACTTTTTGAAGGCTTGCAAACGATTCACTTCTATCAATAAAATATTGTTTTGCCGAATCGCCTGTTATTGCTTCAATTCTTCTAATTCCAGAAGCTACAGCACCTTCTGAAGTAATTATAAAGTGCCAAATATCGTTGGTATTAGGTACGTGCATTCCGCCGCAAAGCTCCATGGATTTTCCAAATTTAATGGCACGAACAGCATCGCCATATTTTTCACCAAAAAGTGCAATTGCACCTTCATCTATAGCTTGTTGGTATGGAATATTTCTTCTTTCTTCTAATGCAATTCCCTCACGGATTCTTGCATTTACAAAATTTTCAACTTGTTTCAGCTCTTCGTCAGTAACCTTTGCAAAGTGCGAAAAATCGAAACGTAAATTGCGACTATGAACCATACTTCCTTTTTGGGCAACGTGTTCGCCTAAAATATTTCGCAATCCTTGATGAAGTAAATGCGTTGCTGTGTGGTTTGAAGCAGTTCGGTTACGTTGTTTTTCGTCCACAACAGCCATAAAGGTTTCTTCAGGGTTTCGTGGAAGTATTTTTGTAAAATGAATTATTAAGTTGTTTTCTTTTTTTGTGTCTACAATATAAGTTACGCCACCATCTGCTGCTTTCAAATAACCCTTGTCGCCTACTTGGCCACCACCTTCTGGATAAAATGGTGTTAAGTTGAAAACGAGTTGAAACATTTCGCCGTCTTTTTTACTTTCTACTTTTCGGTAGCGAGTTATTTTTACTTGGGTTTCTAAAGTATCATAACCTACAAATTCTTCTACATCATCTTCCTCTAAAACAATCCAATCGCCTGTTTCTACTTTTGTTGCAGCACGCGAGCGTTCCTTTTGTTGTTGAAGTTCCCTATCAAATTCTTTTTCATTTAAAGAATAACCGCGTTCACGAAGTATTAACGCCGTTAAATCTATCGGGAAACCGAAAGTATCGTAAAGTTCAAAAGCTTTCTTTCCCGAAATCTCTTTGGAATCTGCTGTTTCAATTATATTCTCAAGCAAAACTAAGCCTTGATCTAGCGTCCGCAAAAAGGAATGTTCCTCTTCACGAATAACGTTTATAATCAGGTTTTTTTCTTTTATTAATTCTGGGAAAGCGTCGCCCATTTGTGCGCTGAGCGTTGCAATCAATTTATAAATAAAAGGTTCTTTTTTGTCTAAAAACGTAAACCCATAACGAATTGCTCTTCTTAAAATTCTACGTATTACATAACCAGAACCAGTATTACTTGGTAATTGACCGTCTGCAATAGAAAAAGCAACGGCGCGAACGTGATCTGCAATAACGCGAATTGCAATGTCCTTCTTTTCGTCTTTTCCGTAGTTTGTATTTGTTATGGCTCCAATTTCGCGAATTAGCGGAGTGAAAACATCGGTATCATAATTACTTTGCTTGTTTTGCAATACCATGCACAAACGCTCAAAACCCATTCCGGTATCAACGTGTTGAGAAGGTAATTTTTCAAGATTACCGCTTGCTTTTCGGTTGAATTGCATAAAAACCAAGTTCCAGATTTCCACTACTTGTGGATGGTCTTGATTTACCAATTCGGCACCTGAAATTTTAGCTTTTTCTTCGGCAGAACGTATATCTACGTGTATTTCGCTACACGGGCCGCAAGGGCCTTGGTCGCCCATTTCCCAGAAGTTATCTTTTTTGTTTCCGTTTAAAATTCTGTCTTCGGGCACAAATTGTTTCCAAAGATTGAATGCTTCGGTATCACGTTGCAAACCTTCACTTTCATCACCCTCAAATATGGTTACGTATAGAATTTCTTTATCAATTTTTAAAACTTCGGTTAAAAGTTCCCACGCCCACTCAATTGCTTCTTTTTTAAAATAGTCGCCAAAACTCCAATTACCTAGCATTTCGAACATTGTGTGGTGGTAGGTATCCATACCAACTTCTTCTAGATCGTTATGCTTTCCGCTTACGCGTAAACATTTTTGGGTGTCGGCAATTCTATTACTTTTCGGTTTTCCATTTCCTAAGAAATACTCCTTAAATGGCGCCATTCCACTATTCACAAACATTAGTGTAGGGTCGTTTTTAACAACCATTGGTGCTGAGGAAACAATAAGGTGTTGTTTCGACTTAAAAAATTCTAAGAATTGGGAACGTATTTCGGTTGACTTCATCAATGATAAATTTATGCTAAAATTAAAGGTTGGGCTTAATGGCAAACAATTTCTATATTTAAAAAATGTTATCTTTACCTCTTGCCAATAAACAACGCGCAAAAATAGCAATTTTTTAATGCATGTCTAAGGTTAAATATTACTACGATAGTGAAACACTATCGTACCGAAAAATAGAAAAGAAGAAAGGTCGAAAATTAAAGATTTTCGCACTTAGTATTTTGGGGATGTTTTTAAGTGGTTTTTTGTTGCTACTTGTTTATATAAACCTTCCATCTGTACAAACACCAAAAGAGCTTTCATTGCAGCGAGAGTTAAATAATATGCACCTCCAGTTTGAACTTCTAAACAAAAAAATGGTTCAAGCGCAAGCAGTTCTTTCTGAAGTTGAGGATAGAGATAACAATCTATACCGAGTATATTTTGAAACAAATCCCATTCCAGAAGAACAGCGAAAAGCTGGTTTTGGAGGTATTAATAGATATAAGGATTTGGAAGGTTTTGATAATTCAAAATTGATAATGAATACTTCTAGAAATTTGGATATTTTAACCAAGCAAATTGTGGTTCAATCAAAATCATTAGATGAAATTGTTGATCTTGCCGAAGAAAAAGAAAAACTTTTGGCTGCAGTTCCTGCCATTCAACCTGTAAAAAATGAAGACCTAACACGAATGGCTTCAGGTTATGGCTATAGAACAGACCCTTTTACAAAAGCACATAAATTTCATTATGGCATGGATTTCACTGCCCCCAGAGGGACACCCATTTATGCAACTGGTGATGGTAAGGTAACCCGAGCAGACAATACTGCAACTGGTTATGGAAACCACGTAGTGATAGACCACGGTTATGGTTATGAAAGCTTATACGCCCATTTGTACAAATACAATGTGCGACCAGGTCAAAAGGTGCTTCGAGGAGACATAATAGGTTTTGTAGGCAGTACGGGGAGAAGTCAAGCTCCACATTGCCACTACGAAGTTTTCAAAAATAATGAACGCATAAACCCCATAAATTTTTACTACGGAAGTTTAACTGCCGAAGAATTTGCGGAAATCTTGAAAAAATCTCAAGAAGAAAACCAATCTCTGGATTAAAATTCCAAATAAAAATTTCCCAAAAGATAACCGAAAAATGCACATAGACCTTCCAGAAAAGCTATATTACGGAATTGGCGAAGTAGCTGATGCTTTTGGCGTTAATACCTCGCTAATACGTTTTTGGGAGAAAGAGTTTGATGTATTAAAACCAAAAAAAAATGCCAAAGGCAACCGAAAATTTACACCTCAGGACATAAAAAACCTGGAACTAATCTATCATTTAGTAAAAGAGCGCGGTTTTACCTTAGAAGGTGCAAAAACACATTTAAAAGAAAACAAACAAAAAACACTAGAACAGTTTGACATTATCCGTAAACTGGAATCTGTAAAAGCAGAACTGATTAAAATTAAAGAACAACTTTAAAACACCTCATCATGAAAAAATGGTTACCAATTATCGTTATACTAGGCCTTATTTTACTTATTGGAGCCTATATGGCAAAAGTGAATAATAAATTGGTCGTACTTGACGAAAAAGCCGCAGCACAGTGGGCAAATGTAGAAAGTTCCTACCAGCGCAGGGCAGATCTTATTCCTAATATTGTAAGCACCGCAAAAGGCTATGCAGAATTTGAGCAATCAACTTTAATTGCTGTTACCGAAGCACGAAGTAAAGCAACTTCTATAAATATAGATCCTTCAAATATTACTCCAGAACAACTAGCGCAATTCCAACAAGCACAATCGGGCTTAACCTCTGCATTGTCACGTTTATTAGCCGTTTTTGAACGTTATCCAGACCTTAAAGCGAACGAAAATTTTAAGGAGCTTATTAACGAATTGGAAAGAACTGAAAACCGCATAAACGTAGAGCGTAACAGGTTTAATGAAGAAGCAAGAATTTTTAACACAGAGGTTAAGCAATTTCCTGCCAAGTTCTTTGCAGGCATTTTAGGCTTCGATGAAAAAGCTTATTTTAAATCAGATGAAGGTAGCGAGAATGCTCCAAATGTTGAATTTAACTTCGGAAAAGACAAGTAAAATAAGTATTCAGCTAGCAGTGCTTCGGCTCCGCTCGGCAACCTTAAAGTTGATATTATATAAAAAAAAAACAAAAATGTCTAAAGTTGAAGATTTTCTTACTTCTGAAGAAGAAGCGGCTATTGTTGAAGCCATTCGCATTGCCGAAAAAAACACTTCGGGCGAGATACGTGTTCATTTAGAACCCACATCTATTTCAACCGAAAAGGCTGGAAAAAAAATAGATGCCTTTGAACGCGCTGCCGAAGTTTTTGATATCCTTCATATGGATAATACCAAGCAAAGTAATGGTGTGTTAATTTATGCTGCCGTTAATGACCGAACGCTTGTAATTATGGGCGATAAAGGCATAAACGATATTGTAGGGCAAAATTTTTGGGAAAGCACTAAAGACGTCATAATTAACCATTTTAAAAATGGTGATGTGAAACAAGGCTTGGTAGAAGGAATCTTAAAAGCTGGCGAACAACTGAAGAAGCATTTCCCCTATAAAAAAGACGATAAAAACGAACTGCCAGATGATATTTCTGTAGGATAATTTTTAAGCATACTGTTTGTAGTAAATAATTTCAATGAAACAATTTTTTCAGAAATATAAAATACTTTTCGCATTAATTGCGATTGCCTTTTTGTCTGAAAATGTTTCGGCGCAATATGAAATCCCTCCAAAACCTGCAGTGCAAACTTCGGTTTACGATTATATAAATTTACTTACACCTTCGCAAAAAAGTGCGTTGGAAAGTAAGTTGATTCGTTATGCAGATTCTACTTCTACACAAATTGTTTGTATTATTATTGGCTCTACAAATGGTGAAGACATTACAATGCTTGGTGCTGAATGGGGACAGAAATGGGGCATTGGCCAAAAAGACGAAGACAATGGTATTGTACTAACTCTAGCCAAAGACGACCGAATGGTTGATATAAATACTGGCTACGGCATTGAATACCGTATTACCGATTTAATGGCAGAACGTATCATAAATCGCATTATGATTCCGCAGTTTAAAACTGGGAATTATTACGCAGGGCTAGACCAAGGTAGCGATGCAATTTTCGCCGCTTTAAAAGGTGAATTCAAGGAAGACCGTGATTTCAGTAAAAAAGACGGTGGTAAAATTCCGTTTTTTATCATTTTCATGTTTATCATTATCATCATTGCCTTAATCCGAAAAAGTGGAAAAGGCGGTAAAGGTGGTCGCGGTGGCGGCACTAGTCTTTTAGATATTATCGTACTAAGTAGTCTTGGCCGCACTGGTGGTTTTGGCGGCGGTGGCGGAAGCTTTGGCGGAGGCGGCTTCGGCGGCGGTTTTGGCAGTGGCGGCTTTGGTGGTGGCGGTGCTTCGGGAGGTTGGTAGATTTAATGTTCATTAACCATATAAAAGCACCTGAAATTGCTCAGAATTCTTAAAAAACGAAACTAATTGTTTAGCAGTTTAAGCACCAATCCCATTGCATTTTTCGTAGTTTGCAAATCTAATTTTTCGAAAGTTGTTAAATGGAAACTAAAGCTTCAAAAGCCTGGCACATAATTTTATCCGTTATACATTCTACTTTACTGGCTTAGTCTTTTTTGGACTAGGAGTGGCTGTTTCTGTTAAAGTAAAATACTTAGGATTGCATCCATGGGATGTTTTAAATATTGCCTTATTTGAACGTTTTGGCTTTAGTATTGGCACGTGGAGTATTATTGTCGGACTCTTATTAATTGTTGTTTCACTGCTTATAAACAAGAAATATGTAAACATCGGGACCTTTTTGAATGCTTTATTGATTGGCTTAGGTGGCGGTTTACATGTGTCTGGAGGTCTAGGCGCGGGACCGCGGGACGGGTTTATCTCTCAATATCTGAAAGAACAGGCTTATCAGTGAGTAAAGCACGAATTGTTGTGGAAAGCATCGTACTTATCATTGGTTATCTTTTGGGTGGTCCAGTTTTTGGGTAACTTTTATTTATACTTTTTTACTTAGTCCGATTTTCCAATTTTCACTAAAGTTCTTCACAGGGTTACGTTTAAAAATTGATAAAAAATTAAGGCTTACCTGATTAGTTTCACTACGTCTTAAGTTTACATTTCATAAATTCAATTAATAAACAAGAAAGCACAAAAGAGAGGACTAAGGTTATTTTATACGTGGAAGCCTAGACTTCGTCAACATTGAAAACCCCCTCTCTTTTCTACCTACATTTCGAACAGTTGTTTGAGGCTTTAGACCTCGTTTTTAAGTAGT
>Ga0256845_1000882_pt1 | contig 25787 bp, 20 predicted proteins | sample RiftiametaG_FD_189101 | JGI IMG/M metagenome (GOLD analysis project Ga0256845, IMG submission 189101) | Tube worm associated microbial communities from hydrothermal vent at the East Pacific Rise, Pacific Ocean - Riftia | ecosystem: Host-associated > Annelida > Integument > Unclassified ... | reverse complement strand
GTAGCTCGATCCCGAGGCCCTGCCAGCGCTTCTCTGGGGCGAGCTACTCGACCGAAACTGGTCGAAGAGACAGCTTAAAGATCTCTTCTCAGAGCAGGTGCCGTCTCTCCGCCGCCTGCTGCCAAGACAGCACCGGGAGCGCGCCTCCGCGATCCTCGATGGCCACAGCGCCGCCGTCAACGGCCTCGCACTCGGCCCCGATGGTCGCCTGCTCGCCTCCGCCTCGAGCGACGGCACGCTCAAGCTCTGGCTCGTCGACAGCGGCGCCGAGCTGCTCACGCTCAGCGGCCACCTAGGCCCGGTCAACGCCTGCGCTTTCACGACCGACGGCCGCCTTCTCTCGGCGAGCGACGACGGCAACCTTCACCTCTGGAATACCGACAGCGGCGCCCTACTGCAGACCTTTAGCGGCCACGACGGGGGCATCGAAGACCTCGTACTCAGCGACGACAACGAGCACGTCGCCTCCCTCGGCGCGGACGGCCAGCTCCTGCTCTGGAAGCTCGACAGCGCCACCGAGATTCGACGTGTGCTCGCCCACGAACTCGGCGGCACCGCGCTCGCTCTCAGCCCCGACGGCAAGACCCTCGCGACCGCCTCTCACGACAAAAGCGTCAAGCTCTGGGACTTCTCTACACTCGCCCCACAACAGACGCTAACAGGCCCTGGATACGCGATTAGCGGCCTCGCCTTCGGCCCAAAAGGTGCCCGCATCGCCGCCAGCTCCTACGACAATCAGCTCTGGATCTGGGCCTTGCCGAGCGGCGATCTGCTCCACGAAATCATCGGGCATGGCTCTTGGGTCACGTCGTGTGAGTTCATCGATGATGACCTCTTGCTCTCGAGCTCGCGCGACCGCAGCGTGCGGCTCTGGTCGCTCACGGAGGGCAGTGAGCGCGGCCTCCTCCGCGGGCACACAAAGATGGTCAACACCGCGATCTGTGATCCGAGCGGCACATGGATCTTTAGCGCCGGCAGCGATTCCACGATCCGTCGCTGGCGAATCCCGACAGGCGAAACCGAGGGCAAAGTCGAGTCTGAGGGCCACGAGGGACCTATTCGTGCCTGCCTCATCGGTCCGCACGGACACCTCTACAGCGCCGGCTCGGACAGCACCCTGCGCCGCTGGCATCTGAAGAGCGGCAGCGCCTGCGGGGTCTACTACGGCCATCAACACGCGGTGCTCGGCGTCGCTATCAGCAGCGACGGCGAGACCCTCCTAAGCGCCGGCTCTGATCGCAGCGTCAAAATCTGGGACAACCGACGCCAGCTCATCAAGGGTGAGCTTCTTGGTCACCAAAAATGGGTCACCGCATGCGCCCTCAGCCCCTCCGGTGAGCAGCTCGCGACCGCCTCTCAAGACGCGACCCTGAGGATCTGGGAGATGCCAAGCGGCGCCCTGCAGAGGACCCTCGAGGGGCACAGCGAGCACGTACACTGCTGCCTCTTCGAAGCCTCTGGGCGCCTGATCTCGGGCGGCGGCGAGGGCATGATCCGGATCTGGGATCCGAGCACTGGACGCGAGTTGATGACGCTCGCCGGCCACGAGGGCGCCGTGCGAGCCCTCGCGCTTTGCAGCGATGGGCGACACCTGCTCTCGGCTGGAGCCGATGGCACCATCAGGCTCTGGAGCCTGCGACGCGGCCGCGAACGTCTTGTCCTGCGCGGTCACGAGGCCGAGGTCGTCGGCGTCGCCTTTATCGATGATGATCATCTGCTGAGCGCCAGCGCTGATCGCAGCCTGCGACTCTGGTCGCTGAGCACCAAGCGTTGCCTATCGAGCCTCCGCAGCGGCCACCCCTTCCGGACGCTTTCGGTTTCATGCACAACCGCAGATGACGGCATACCGCTCGCTCTCGCGGGCGATGATGCCGGTGACCTCTGGCTGCTCGCGGTTGATCTCGCCGCGCTCTGACCAACTCTCATCGAAGCCGCCGACCCACGGTTAGGGGGATGCGCTCGCGCTGCGGCCGTTGATCCGTCGAGTCCCGATACGAAAGACCGCAATGCTGCCCGCGAGCATCAGCCCGCCGACGGCGAAGAATATCGTCACCACGGCCATGCCGTTTTCATCCTCGGCAGCGACCCCAGCGAACAGGGCCACGAAGGCGCTGAAGATCAGGAGACTCGCGGCCGTCGCCACAAGCGAGCCGAGCAGCACCAAGACAATGCCTAGACCCCGCCCCTGAACCGGCGTCGGACTGGGCGTCGGCATCGCGCCGTGCTGCGGTGAAGGGCCCTGGGCAAGCTGTTCGGCCCGCAGCTTTTTCGACAGTTGTAGCGCGGTGATCACCGAGACCAGGAGCGCCAAGGGCACAAGCGTGAGCAGCCCTGCGACCAGAGTCTCGTCGGCCGAGCCGGCCCGCTGGGCGATCATCAGGGGTGCATCGTAGACCCCGTGTAAAAGCACAGGCACTGCGAGCGCCAGGAACAAAAACCGCCGCGAACGACCGGGCTCGAAATGAGCTTGGCCGACAAAATACCCCATAATCGCGCCGAATGTCGCGTGCCCAGGGACCGACGTGAGCGCCCGCAGCAGTGCGACGCCAAGCCCCCCATTGGCGACATAAAGGATGTTCTCTAGGGTGGCGAAGCCGAGCGATGCAGCGACCCCGTAGACCAGGCCATCCATCGGCTCATCAAACTCTGAGTGCCGCCGCGCATACCAATAGACGACCGCAAATTTCGCTGCTTCCTCGGGAATCGCAGCCAGGACAAAGGCATCGTAGAGGCCCGCGACATAGGGCTCGCTCATGCCCTCGACAAGCGCGTCCATCGGCAACGCGAACATCAGCACCGGTATCACTGTGAGCACACCGAGCCCGAAGGTCTTCCAGATCACCGATGCCGGCTCCGGGTACGCATCCCGTGAATGGAAGTACCAGAGCAAGAGGATCGACGGCGTCACCATCGAGAGGGCGAGGATCGAGTACTCCAAGGCCCCAGGGTACAACGTTGCTTGCCCCAGAGCGCATCGATCGTGTCGCGTGAAGGCGCGCGGCCCAAGCGTCGCTAGCCGGCGAGCGACGCCGACATGCCCACGCTTGCATATCGAGCGCCGCTCTGGCCTCCTGATGGGTGCACTTCAACAGATAGGAGCGACCATGTTCGGTACACAGATTCGCGCCCCCCTCGCGGCAGGAGCTATCCTCCTCGCCGCCTGCACCGGCGATGACACCAGCAACAGCAGCGAAAGCGGCACCTCTTCCACCAGCGCAACGACGGAGGCGACCGCCTCCGAAGGCTCGACCGCAAGCTCGACCGCAAGCTCGACCGCCACCGAAGGCAGCGGCACGATGTCAGCCACCGGCACATCGATGGGCTCGTCATCGGAATCCGATACGGTCGCCACCGACCCGACGACCGATCCCACCACAGATCCCACCACCACGGGCATGACCACGACCGGCACCACCGACGGCACCACCGACGGCACCACTACCGACGCGACCAGTACCAGCACAACCGGTGTAATGGAGCCTATGTGCGGCAACGGCCTCCTCGAGGAGGGCGAGGAATGCGACGACGGCAACCTCATCGACAAGGATTTCTGCTCCAATGCCTGCACCAAGGTGCCCTGCGAGGAGCAAGAGGGCATGGGCAATAACGATGTACTTTCCTACATCTGGATCGCCAACTCTGGCCAGGGAACAGTCTCCAAGATCAACACCGAGACAGCGATCGAAGAGGGTCGCTACCGCGTCGCAGGTGGCTCTCCGTCCCGGACATCGGTCAATCTCCAGGGCGATGTCGCGGTCTCTAGTCGGGATCCCGGGGCGGTGACGAAGATCATCGGCAACCCCGAAAAATGTACTGACAAAGATAATGACGGCATGATCAAGACCTCGACAGGTCCCAATGACATCCTCGCATTTGGCGAGGATGAGTGTGTCGAGTGGTCCATCACGCTTAACTCACCGGGCTACACCGCAGGGCCGCGGGCCACCGCTTGGCAGGGCTCCAAACCCGACCCCGACACATGTGAATATCCGACGCCAAACCTGTGGTTCGGCTGGCGAGACAACGGCGGCACGGCACATATCGAGCTCCGCGACGGCACTGATGGGTCGATGATCAAAGAGGTCACATACCCAGGCTGGGGCACTGGTTACTCACCCTACGGCGGTGCCGTAAACGCGGCGGGGGACTTTTTCTTTGTCGGTCTCGGCTCGCTGCCTTCGCTGAAGGTCGACGCGATGACCTATGAGGTCACAAACCTGGGCAATCCGCAGGGAAGCTGCAAATACGGCATGACCCTCGACTACAAGGGTGACCTCTGGGCAGGTGGCTCCTGCGGACAGGCTGTCTATCACTGGAATCACGAGGACAACACCTGGACCACGATTCCCGGCTCTGGCGGCGCTTGGGTGCTGGGGGTGATGGCCGACGCAAATGGCAATGTTTGGGGCGCCGGCTCCAACCCCTGTCGCCTGGTGCAGCTCGACATCGAGACCAAGACCTACGTCAAGAATAACATCGCCCTGCCCGGCTGCTCCCAGCCCTGGGGAGTCAGTATCGACTTCGAGGGCAATGTCTGGGTCGTCGACAAGGCAAACAAGGCGTTTAAGGTAGACCCGGATACCTACGAGATCCTCGCCGTCGTTACCGGCCTGGTGGGCCCCTATACATATTCGGATATGACAGGAATCGCCCTCGCGCAGCAAGTCAACCCGCAGTAGCGGCGAGTAAAAAATTGACGAGGAGCGACTCAGTGGCCGCTCCTCGTTATCGAAGTCGGATGTTCGGGGGTCGTCCCGAGCATCTCGGCGCACTTCGGCCTACTGCTGGCTCCGAAGATACTTTAGACAGTCCTTGAGTCCCTCTTTGATGTTGCGCAGAGTACGGATCTCAGAGAGGTCGGCGCCGATTTCCACCAACGTCTGGGCGATCGCAGAGGAGAGTCCGGTGAGCACGCAGCGACTGCCGAGTAGCGTCGCAGCCCTCATCACCTTGAGCAAATAATCCGCGGTCTTTGTATCGACGACCTCGACGCCAGTGACGTCGATGATCACGCAACGGGATTGGTTCTGCTCGATGCTACTAAGGAGATTGTTCATGATCTCCATACTGCGCCGCGTATCGACCACACCGACGATCGGCAGCACGAGCACGTCGTCCCAGATCTCCATCACCGGGGTATTGAGCTCGGAGATCGCCAACTCCTGCTCTTGGATCACGGCATCTCTAGCCTCGATCTCGTACAGAAGCGGATCGCTGATCTCATCGAGCGCTCGTATCCAGGGCTGCGCCTCCTCGCCCCACTCCTCCGCGCAACGGACCTCGATAACGCAGTGCTCGTCCCCCTTGGCGACACACTTGGTCTCGATCGCGATCACCCGCTCACCAAAGAAGGCGGAGCAATAACCGCTCGCGTAGCCGGTGAGAGAGTGGCAAACCGGCGCGCTCGCAGGCCCAAAGAGATCGAGATGAAGCTCCGCCTCGTACGAGTTGCGCCAGATCGCGCTCGCGAAAAAGGAATGCCGCTCACGATCGATTTCGAGGGCTGTGAGTTCGGCCTGCACGAGCCCCTCCCAAGAATGGAACACCGCGCCTGCCCCGGCCCGGTCGGCCTCGCTATCCCAGTCGTAGCGCGCGCTCAGGCTCTCGTAATCACCCTCGCCGCAGCGGTGCCCAAAGCGGCTGAGGAGCACTCGACTCCGCCGCTCGCCGAGCTGGGCATAGAGCAGTTCCCGGAGCACGCCCAGCGACTCTTGTCGAAAGAGCAACACGCGATCCGCTCCCAAGAGGAGCCGCCCTTCCTCGGGCTTAAAGCTCAGCATCTCGCGCAAATTGATGTCCGTAACCTTCATTTACTCTCTCCCCATGCGCATGCCATACGCCCAGGCTGCTTCCACGATCGCATTTGCTGCCAAACGAACCGATCAGGACGGGCCCGAGTCAAGCTCTGCTCCTTCTCGATCAATAATCCGAGCGAGGGCCTGCTCGAGAGTGCTGTAGATCTGCACATCATCGATATCAATCCCGCTCTCGACAATCGTCCGAGCGACCTCGGCACGAATACCCACGAGCATGCAGCGCGCACCCACCAGGCGCGCAGCCAGGGCGGTCTTGAGCAGGCGCTGCGCGACATCAGCATCGACCTGGGTGACCCCCGTAATGTCGATAACAACGACTCTTGCCTTTTCGCGCTGGATGGCGACGAGCAGTGCATTCATGAGCTGGGCCGCTCGCCAAGCATCGACCCTACCGATAAGAGGCACCGCGAGTACGCCCTTCCAGAGCCGAAGCACCGGCGTCGCGAGTTCTTCGATATGCCGCTGTTGGGCATCCACAAGCTCATCCCGTGCACGATCGCGATCAAGCGAGGTCCAGCGTTCATCGGTGATGTCGCGTGCCGTGCCGGCTGTGCCGTGCACCCTACCATCACTAGTGATCACCGGGGCCTTACGTGTGGACAACCATATCGTGCGTCCATCACGCTGGGCATCAATCGGCTCTTCAACGGCCTTGAGCGCCCGCGAGTGCATCACCGCAGCATCGTCCGCACGAAAACCCTCGGCCTGTTCTAAGGGCCAGATTTCAAGATCCGTGCGCCCGAGCATCTGATCGCGTGACAACCCCGCAGCCTCGGCAACCGCACCGTTGACAACGACAAAGTGCCCGCTCGCATCCTTGATCCACGCCAGGCCTTCGCAAGCGGCCACGAGCGCCTGAAGCTGAGCCTCGAGAGACTCCACCCGCTCCCGCAGTGCGAAGACATCCTCCTCGGACGCAGCATCCTTGCCATTCGATCCCACTCGGCTCTCCCCCTCGACGATCTACTTTCTTATACACGCCTGACATTCAGACCGCGCTACCAATGCGATGGAGCCGCAGCTGCAGACTGGCGCCGCGCGATCTGCGCGCAAACTATTCTACCCCCGTGATGCCCGGCAACACGCACCTCTCCGTGGAACGGTGTTGCTCCGATGCTCTCCAGGTTTGGAGCAACAACGCCCCCATATGCGGGCGCACGCGAACGCAGAGGTCTCTGGACCTCGCTCTTCTTCTGCTTCGCAGCACCACCAAATACGCGCGCGGATGAGGCTCCTGCTTCCAGCTCAAACCATTACGCGCCGGCGCAGAGTCTGCGGCGCGAGCCTCCGTCTCCAGAACCAAGCGCCTCGAACGCCCACTACAGCAAACCTACGCGCAGCTGCCAGGTCGGATATGTCAGCCATCAAGCAACTCGGTGATCATGTGTAATCATTTGTATGTCGTATCACTCGCGCTCAGCATGCCCGAATCAGCACATATCATTATGGGGGCGATTGCCCCTCGAGTAACCTCGAGTGCTGTGTGTATGCAACTGTGGGGACTTCGCGGGGGCGAAAAAAAAGATGATAGTTTTTGTCGACGTGCGAGTCGAACCACCGTACAGATATGTCGTCTTTCTGGAGGTCTCCTATGAATCGTTCTGTCCTCGCATCCTCGATCATGCTCTCACTCTCCGTCGCCATCACCGCCCCTCAAGTCTACGCAGACTACAACGATGATGACGAGTGCGAGGATAACGACGACGACGACGACGACGACGACGACGACGATGACGGCCTGTCAAAGGTAGCCGTCGTCAACCCGAATGCGCCCGATTTCTCGTCTATCTTCAACTGGGGTGTCAAAATCAGGGATATTGATGAACTCTTCCTGATCGCCGGTCACGGAGCCCATGATGCCAACGGCACCATTCATTTCCCCGACGACCCGGTCGCCCAAACTCAGTACATCCTCGACGGATTTGACACCTATCTCGGCGAAAACGGCTATGATCGTGATGATATTATCCGCATCGAATTCACGATGACCAACGAAGTCGACGAAGCGGAGTTTGGCGCGATTCTCGGACTATTCGCCGGCTACTTCGCGGATGTGGAGGTGCGCCCTGCCGCCGGCACACTGCGCATCGTCGATGCACTCGCGATCCCTGGTATGCAGGTCGAGTACGAGATCTGGTGTGCGAAGTAGGAGCAGAGCGCAGGCGAGCCTCTCGGTGCGAATGTGAACAGCACGAGAGGCTTCGTCGTGAGAGGCCTCTCGCGGAGCATTTGTCACCGTACATCTGGGGTATAGTCCGCCCCCTGATGATCGAAGCCGCCTTGGTGCGGTTCGACCGCGCGAGACGAATGCACTATGAGCACACACAAGGAGCACAAGAGAGCGCTGATCACAGGATGCAGCAGCGGCTTCGGCCGTCTCATCGCGCTAAGGCTCGCTTCCGAAGGTCATCGCGTCTTTGCGACAATGCGAGACATCAACGGCGATAATTCTGCGGCCGCCACCGAACTCGCCGCTCACGACCGCATCTCCGTAATCGAGCTCGACGTCACCGATGACGCCTCTGTCGATAACGCCGTGGCCGCCGTCATCGCCGCTGCCGGGGGTCTCGATGTTGTCATTAACAACGCCGGAGTCGCCGGGTTGGGCCTTCTTGAGGCCTATTCGCCGGAGCGGCTGCGGGCCCTCTTCGAGGTCAACGTCTTCGGTGTGCAGCGAGTCTGTCGAGCGACCCTGCCCTCCCTCCGCAGCCAAAAAAACAGCCTGCTTATTTTTATATCGAGCACAATGGGCCGTGTCGTCATTCCCTGTACAGGGGCTTACACCGCCAGCAAATTCGCCCTCGAAGCCCTCGCTGAGTCCTACAGCTACGAGCTTGCGGCCCACGGCATCGAGGTCACGATCATCGAGCCAGGCACCCATCCGACCTCGATAGGCGCTAATATGCAGGCGTGGACTGCCGACGATCCCGAGCGCGTCGCCGACTATGGCCCCGCGTCCGCAATCCCTGAGCGCATCCAGGCCAGCATTGCCGAGGTGCTCTCATCTCCCACACCTCCAGACCCCAATGCGGTCGCGCAGATAGTCGTACAAGTGATCAATGCACCGACAGGTCGACGCCCACGACGCGTCGTCATCGATGAACTCACCGGTGCAGGCGTAGTCGCGATCAACGAGGCCGCTGATAACATCCAAAGCATGGCACTCGCCGGCCTCGACCTCGCTGGACTCTGCACGCCTGCCCAGGGCTCCTGAACCTTGAGCGATCAAGACGCCGAGATCCGCAGCCTACGCGCCCAGCGTGACTCTCTCGCAATTGAGCTGACCGCGCTCAAGGCGAGACTCACAACAAACGCCGGTGAACTCCACCAGAGCCAGCGCCTCCTCCACTACATCGCAGAGTATGCGCCCTCTGTTATTTATGTAAAGGACCTTGAGGGCCGCTTTATCCTCAGCAACCGCCTCCACTCCGAGATGCTAGGTCGCACTCAAGCTGAGGTCCTCGGGCACTACGAACAGGACTTTATCTCCGCCGAGGAGGCCGCAGAGATCGCCCTCGCCAGCGAGCACGTTCTCTCCTCCGGGAAAACCGCAGCACAGGAGTTCCGCATCCACCTTCCTGATGGTGAGCATTGGTTCCTCGAGCAGATATTTCCGCTGGTCGGCGACGATGGCGAGGCCTTCGCTCTCGCTGGCATCTCCACGGATGTTACCCGCCGCAAGAAAGCTGAGGACGACGCAGCGATCTTTCGAGCGCTAGTCGATCACTCCCCGGACAGTGTGCTCGTCGCGACCTTCCCGATCGACAGGGAGCGCCCCTTGCTCCACAGAAATGCCACATCGGTCGAGCTCTTCCCCGACGAGCGCGATCTATTAACATGGCTCTACGGTCAGGTCGATGAGCGCGGGGCGGCAGAGTTGTCGAGCGCTCTCGAGGCCGGCCAAGTCTGGCAACAGGAGCTACTTCGAGGCGACGGAGACGGGCTCCAAATCTTTGATACCAGCGCCTTTGTCATCGAATCAAAAACCCAGGGACACAGCGCTCTGGCGTGGATCCTCCGCGATGTCAGCGAGTCCCGCCGCCTCTCCAGAGAGCGAGAGCTCCTTCAGACGGGCATCATCGCGGCGCAAGAAGAGGCGCTCGACGAACTCTCGGTACCGCTGATGCCACTGGCCCGCGGAGTGATCGCGGTGCCGCTGCTGGGCCGTTACAACTACAAGCGCAGCCAGCACCTCATCGAGATCCTCACGCAAAGCATCGTCGTCTACCGAGCTCGTACGGTTCTCCTGGACCTCACCGGGGTTCGCGAGATCGAGATCGAGAACGCCACACTCATCGATCGTATCGCCCAGATCGTCAAACTCCTCGGGGCCCGGCTGATCCTCACCGGTATTCGAGCCCCGGTGGCGATGCTCCTGGCCGAAATCGACTTTGACATCAGCGCCGTCACGATCAAAAAGAACCTCGGCAGCGGCATCGCCCTCGCCCTCCAGGATTGAGCAAACAGGCCGAGCGCTCGCACAGCAGAGGGTCCTCAATCGGCAGGGGTTCACCCGCGTATAGGGGCGAGTTTGGCCTCATTTTGCCCTCTGCAACCGCAATCGAGAGCATGCCTCTGCGCACCTTCAGCGTCGTAAGTGGCAACCTATCGTTGTTATTCTGCCGGATGAGGCGTGCACGTCGCGGTGACAGAACCACAAGGCAACTCCGAGCCAGCTCGAGCTGCGAGCAAGCGAGCCCAAGAGATCGACGTCATCATCGCCTGCGTCGATGCCGACCTCGGGGCACAGCTCGCCGAAGCGCTGCGGGTCACAGGCCTGCGGATCCGGGTCATCGTCCGTGCTCTCGCCGGTGAGCTCCGGCCCTTTGTCCAGGGGCTCTCACGTGGCGGCGTCGTCTTCATCGAAGATCCTGATCGAGTGCCCGCGCTCATCGATGAGGCCCGCTCCGTGCCCCACTCGACCTGCGTCGCCCTCGTTGAGATCGACGAGCTGCGAGCTGCGCTCTCCCGCGGGGTCGATGATGTGCTGCCGCGACCGTGGAGCGCCGATGCCTTGCTCGCGAGAATCGAGGTCGCCCGCGCCCGCGCGGCCGCCTTTGATCTCGAGCTAGCCCCCTGGTCGCTGCACGCTCCCGACGCGATCGCAGTGCTCGACGCCTCCGGCACCGTGCTCGCGTGGAGCTTGGCGGCTGTCGACTGCCTCGAGTACGAAGCCCGCGACATCGTCGGCAGGTCCTTCGAGACCATGCTCTGCGAGGATTTTTGCTGGGTCTTCCCGGCCCTCGCTGAGGGCAGCGCAGACCTGCTCTCGGGCGTGCATCTCCGCCGAGCGAGCGGCGAGGCGATCGTCTGCACTCTTCATATCGCTCACTGGCGAATCGGCGATGGCCGCCGAATCGGACTGCGCATCGAGGAGAGCGCCGATGTCAGCGACGAGCTCATGCGGATCGCCTCGTACCCCGAACTCAACCCCCAACCGATCTTCGAACTCGGTTCGGACGATGCGTTGATGTACATGAACCCAGCCTTCCTCGCCCTCGACGCGGCTCTCCGCGAGAGCCTGGTGGCCGCGGCCCAGCGAGTACTCACAGAGACCCCAATCTTCACCGGAGGCGTACTCTCTCGCGAGGTCTTCGCTGGCGAGCACTGGTTTCATCAGGTCATCCACGCGACCGGCGAATGGCAGAGCGTCCGGGTCTATGCGCAGGACATCACCGAGCGCAAGCTCGCGGACGTCTCTCTTCGCGAGGCCCACGACTCCCTCGATCGCAAGGTCAAGGAGCGCACTACGGATCTCCGACGCGAAGTCGAGATCCGCAAGCGGGCAGAAGAGGCCGCACTGGCGGCAAATGAGGCCAAAAGCGCCTTTCTCGCGACCATGAGCCACGAGCTTCGGACTCCCCTCAATGCCGTCATCGGTTACGCCGAGCTGCTCCGCGATGAATTCGGCGAGAGCCAAGCTAGCGATGATCTCGGCAAAATCGTCACCGCTGCCCATCACCTTTTGGGGCTCATCAACGACATCCTCGACCTCTCCAAGATCGAGGCCGGACGGGTCGCGCTCGAGGTCGAGACCGTCGATCTACAAGAGGCCGTCCGCGACGTCGCCGCGACCATCGGCACCGCGGCAGCCGCCCGCGGTAACCACATCGAGGTGGCCGTCGACAGCTCCTGCTCGATCCTCAAGACCGACCCAAGGCGCCTCCGGCAAATCCTCCTTAACCTCTGCGGAAATGCGGCCAAGTTTACCTCCGATGGTGTGATCCGAATCGCCGTCGCGCCCGTCATCGCCGATCGTGTCGTCGAGCTCATCGTCTCCGATACCGGGATCGGGATCCCCGAGAACAAAGTCGAGCAGATCTTTGAGCCCTTCACGCAAGCAGACTCCTCCACCGCAAGGGAGTACGGCGGCACCGGCCTAGGCCTCGCGATCTCGCGAAAGCTCGCCGAACTCCTCGGGGGCTCGCTCAGGGCGACCTCGCAGCTCGGAGTCGGCTCCCAGTTCACGCTCAGGCTGCCATGCACCGATCTCCACGGGAAGACAGCGCTGTCATGAACACCAGGCGATCTTGCGGGATGAGAGGCCTCGAGGCTACCGTAGGTCGCGGTACACGTGCGCTTGGTGTCTGAGAGGGGATCGCCATGAAGATCAGCGAGATCGATCTACGAGAGATGTTGAGTTTTGAGCCGGAGCAAGGCCGACTCCTGCTCGGGGGCGAGCGCATGCTGCTCTTCCGTCAGGACGCGCTCGCGGTGCTCCGACGCCTGCTCTACGAGCAGGTCGGCGAGCAGCTCGCGCGGACGATCCTCTCGCGCTTTGGTCATCGCTGCGGCTACGGCGACTACGAGACCCTGATCAAGACCTTCAACTGGGACACCGAAGAAGACCGACTGCGCGCTGGCCCGGCGATGCACGCCTGGGAGGGCATCGCCCAGGTCGAGATGGTCTTCGTCGACTACGACCGCAACAAGGGCAAGTTTCTCATGCGCGGCAACCTGCTCAACTCGTACGAAGCCGAGATCCACCGCGAACTCTTCGGCCCCTCAGAAGCGCCGATCTGTCACAGCCTTACCGGCTACGCGAGCGGTTGGTGCTCGGCCTTTTTCGGAAAACCTGTGCTCGCGATCGAGACCAAATGCGCCGGCATGGGCGATCCACACTGCGAACTCGAAATCCGCACAAAAAAGGACTGGGGCCGAGAGGCCGACGCCTGGCGGGACGCTCTCGACCAAACGGACTACTCCATCACTCGCGATCTCGAGGCGAAAATCGCCGTGATCCAAGAGCAAGAGCTAGCGATCTCCGAGCTCAATACCCCGGTCATGGAGATCTGGGACGACGTGCTTGTACTGCCAATCGTCGGCGTGGTCGACACAAGGCGGAGCATGGAGATCATGAACAATCTCCTGAGCAGCATCGAGCAACACCAAGCCCGTTGCGTGATCATCGACGTCACCGGCGTCGAAGTCGTCGATACAAAAACCGCAGACTATCTCCTCAAAGTGATGCGGGCCGCGACACTGCTCGGCAGCCGTTGTGTGCTCACCGGGCTCTCCTCTGCGATCGCCCAAACGCTGGTGGAGATCGGCGCCGACCTCTCTGAGATCCGCACCCTCCGCAACATCAAAGAGGGGCTCAAGGACTGTCTCAAGTATCTGCGGAGCCAACGACGGGCCTAAGGCGACATGCGACGCACCATCCCCATCATCAAGCTCCGCCAAAACCTGATCGTCTCGATCCAGATCGAGCTGACCGATCGGCTAGTGGGGGAGCTCAAGGAGAACATCGCCTTTGAGGTCCGCAACCAGGAGGTCTCGGGCCTGGTCATCGAGGTCTCGGCGGTGGATTTCCTCGACTCGTACATCGCCCGCTCGATCCAGCAGATCGCAAAAATCGCCAGCTGTATGGGTGTCGAAACCATCCTCGCCGGTCTTGATCCCTCGGTCGCGATCACCCTGGTGGAGATGGGCGCCGATATGCTCGGCGTCGATACGGCACTCGATCTAGAGGACGCGCTCGATCACCTAGAGGAGCGGCAGGCCGCCTCTAGGGCCGAAGAAGAGCTGATGCTCGCCGAAATCTATGCTCAGTTGGAGGAGGACTAAGCAGAGATGGCGACCTTCGCAGAGATCTGCTCGGTGCTCAGCCACCACTACAATGCCTCGCCCGCGCGGACGATCGCGCGTATGGCAATTCGCAGAATCCGCATCCGCGAGCACGACGTCCCCAACATTCGCGATCCCAGCCTCTTGCTGCGCGAACTGAGGCGCGGCATGGATCTATTCTCCGCCTCTCCACCGGCGCGCCGGCGATGCATCCAGCAACTCGAAGGACTGCTCTCGGGCACAAATACGCGGCTCCTCCCGAGGATGCCTGCGCTGGTCGAGGTCACGATCATCGACGAATCGCATATCGTCGAGGCCCGCACCAAGGCGCGAGCAATGGCCGCCGAAATCGGTTTTTCGCGGACCGAACAGGTGAAGGTCGCGACCATCGCCTCGGAGCTGGCGAGGAATATCTACTACTACGCGGGCCTCGGGGTGATCGCGATCAAGCGCCTCGAATCACCACAGCGGGGGATCGAGATCGAGGCCCGTGATGAGGGGCCAGGTATCGACGACGTCGACTCGTTACTCGCCGGCTCGTATCGCTCACGTACCGGTCTCGGCCTCGGCCTCATCGGCTGCCGCAACCTCAGCAACGAATTCACCATCGAGACCGGGCCCGGCCTCGGCACTCGAGTTAATGCTCGGATGTATCGATGAGCCTCGATATCGACGTCGCGATCCGCCACCGGCCGATGCCCGGCGAAGAAAAGTGCGGCGACCGGGCCCTCTCATGGAAAGGCGGCGATATACACCTAATTGCGGTGATCGACGGCCTCGGCCACGGACCCCTCGCAGCGTTGGCAGCAGATGCCGCATCACGCTATATCGACGAACACCGCGAAATCGAGCTCGGAGCGCTCTTTGTCGGCTGCGATCAGGCGCTGCGGAGTACCCGCGGGGCGATGCTCACCGTCGTACGCATTGATCAGTCGACCGGTCGCGCCTGGCATGCGGCGATCGGCAACGTCGAGACGCGCCTTGTAGGCCCTCGCGATGTACCCCTACTCACGACCCCGGGCATCGTCGGTGCCCGCCCGCGCAACGTCCAAGTGCGGCCATTTGAGCTACATCCTAATTCGACGCTGATCCTCTATACAGATGGTATTTCGAGCCGTTTTCCGATCGAGCGCATGAGCGGACGGCGGGCCTCCGCGATCGCCGATGAGCTCCTCCAAGAGCACGCCAAAGAGCATGACGACGCAGGGTGTGCGGTCATTGTCAGCTGAGTCCCTCCGCGTTGTCATCCGCCGACCCGCCGAGGTTGTCGCCCTCCAGGCGCGAGCGAGGGCGTTCGCTGCGGCCGCGGGTATCGCCAATGTCGGCTGCTGGGAACTCGCCATCGCCGTCAGCGAAGCAGCAACAAATATGATCAAATACGGAGGCGGTGGCATCGTCACCCTGCGCACAAGCGATACACCGCGGCCCCATGTGGCACTCGAGGCCAGCGATCGCGGCGCGGGTATCGAGCAACTCGAACAGGCACTCGTCGACAACATCTCTGAGGGCAGCGACGCTCGCGAATCCACAACTCCCGGTCGACGCCGCGGACTCGGCCTCGGTTTAGGTGCGATCTATCGGCTCATGGACGAAGTCGAGATCACCAGCGAGACCGGCCAGGGCACAACGCTGCGCGCCCGCAAATGGATCGCGGCGGACAACTCATGTCGGCCGACAAAGCCATAGGACCGCACTCGCTTGCTCGAGCACAGCGCACGCTCCCGCCCGGGCCCAGGCCTCCGGCCTTTCTGGGCCCTTTTTTCCCTGGCCCTCCGGGCCCTTGGCCCTACCGGACCTCTTGATCTCGGGCCAGACGAAGCCCCAGGTAGCCGTTGCGCATGCCAGAGCCGACGTCGTCACGAAAAGCAGCGCGCACGAACCCGGCGGTGTTGCTCCAGGAGCCGCCGCGAAAGACCCGGCTCCCGCCCGCGGTAGGACCGCTAGGATCTCGCTGCACTTCGTCAGCATGCGGTGCATAGCGTGCATAGGTATCCATGCACCACTCCCATACGTTGCCTAACGTGTCATGCAGTCCCCATGCGTTCGCTAGCTTCTGCCCTACTGGCTGTGTCTGTCCGTCGCTGATTCTCTCGTACCAGGCGATGTCGCCTAGGGTCGCCGGCCTGCCCTCGACTTTCAGCTCCTCACAATAGCGTACCGTCGTCGTGCCCGCCCGGCAGGCGTACTCCCACTCCGCCTCCCTCGGCAGCCGTGCGCCTAGACCTGGCACCTGCTTTTCAAGCGCCACGCAGAAGCGCTGGCAGTCTTGCCAGGTCACCTTCTCGACGGGTCGCTGCGGGTCCCCCTTGAAACGGCTCGGGTTCTTTCCCATCACCGCTTCCCACAACGCCTGTGTCACTGGCGTGTCGGCTAGCCAAAACCCCCGCGTGATCAACACCTCATGTTGCGGACGTTCGTCGGAGTGAGCCTCGCCGTCCTCCTTCGGTGATCCCATCATAAAGCTGCCTGGGCGCATCCATCGGAGCCGCTGCTCGACGCCTCGGATCCCGCCGACCTTGAAGGACACAAAGACCCCGTATTTGTCCTGTCCCCAGCCGTTCGCCCAGCGCGGCGGACATCCATCCGCAAGCGGGTGCCAGCCTCCGTCTGCCGCCATTTCAGTGACTCCTCTCGGGTCGCCCTGGGATCAGGCAACAATGGGTCAAGTGCGGAGTACGATGATCACAGTCCCCGCGCAACGAGTGACCAATGGGCATATAATGCACACAACCGCGAGACCTAAAAAGAGACGAAGTCAAAACAGAAAAAGAAGACAAAGAAGAAAACGGAAAAAATGCAGGGCACTGGCGAGCGCTCGCTCGCTCGCTCGCTCGGGCTTTTGCCTGAACTACGAGCACGCCGGCACCCCTTTTCTCTTCGCCACCAGCGGGCGCTCTGCCTGCTGGCGGACAGGTGCAGGGGCGGATCAGAGACGGGCCATCCAGCCCGCCCCTGTGCTCGGGCCAGGCGAAGCCCCTGGTTGTCGTTGCGCATGCCAGGGTCGTCGTTGTCACGATAGGCAGCGCGCACGTTCCTGGCGGTGTTGTTCCAGGAGCCGCCGCGGATGACCCGGTTCTCGCCCGTATGCCCCACACCGCTGCCGTTCTACCCGCCGCTTGCCGACACGTCCACAACCGGGTGCTGGTAGCTCGGCTCGGCCCGCGGTCTGCACGTCACCGATTGGGTCTGCGCTCCGTGTTCTCGATTTACTCTGAGCTGCTCTCAACGCTCCCAGAGCTGCCCGAGCTGCAACTCCACGGCCTCAAAGGGTTCCGCCCGAACGGTTGCATCGTCGCGGTACACGGCGAGCCGTTGCCAGAGTTCGCCGCCATGACGATAGACCTCGAGAGTGCGCAGAACAGGGTCGATCAGCCAGACATGCGCGACCTGCTCGCGAAGATAGATCTCCATCTTCTCGGCGCGATCCGTGGCCTCGGTTGAGGGCGAGAGCACCTCGCAGAGCCAATCCGGCGCGATGGAAGTCCAGCTGGCGTCCTCCGGCAGATCGGCAAGCCGCTCGCGTCGCCAACCCGCCAGGTCCGGGACGACGATGTCGGGCTCCGATCCCAGATGCAACTCAGACTCGTCGTAGATCACCCAACCACCAGGCCCGCCGCGACCAAAACGAAAGGGCCCACAGAGCAAACCGCCGAGATGCGAAGAGGCATTCGCGTGACGAAAGGAAGGCCGCGCGTGCTTGTAGAGCGTGCCAAAGAGCACCTCGGCGACGACGTTGGAGGGCGCGTCGAGAACGTCTTGGTAGGTCGCGCGGCGACGTGACGGAGCAGTCATCGACAGACCAGCGTAACAAGGTGAAGGGCGCGAGCCTACTGCCAATGCTGCGGCGAAAGAGCCCGCTCGTCGTGCTGCCGCAGGCTCCGCCCGTCGCATTTCCGGCACCGCGTTGTCTCTGCCCGGCGACGCGGTGCTCCGCACTCGCTTCCCGCCGTGCCCCGCCCCGCTCTACCCCCCTCGGCCCTCCGGGCCTTTTTCTCTTTCTACTTTACTTGTTTACTTGCGCCCTCCGGGCTTCGGCCCTCCGGGCCCCCTTGGGTCCTGCCGGACCCCTTGACCTCGGGCAAGACGAAGCCCCAGGTTGTCGTTGCGCCTGCCAGGGTCGACGATGCCACGATAGGCAGCGCGCACGAACCAGGCGGTGAGGCGCCAGGAGCCGCCGCGGATGACCCGGCACCCGCCCGTCCTAGGACCGCTAGGATCTAGCTGTGCTTCGCTAGCATTTTCCTGCCCCTCGCTAGCATCGTTAGCATACGGTGCATAGCCGCCATGCCAGTCCATGCACCACTCCCATACGTTGCCTAGCATGTCATGCAGCCCCCAGGCATTCGCGAACTTCTGCCCTACTCGTCGGCTGCCCGCCTTGGCACACAGGTGCTGTTGGTCTGGCCAACTTGACGCGTCGTAGCTGACATCAAGATCGTATTCAACGCCACAATTCCCCCCGTACCACGCGATCTCGTCGAGCACCGGCGCGTTGTTTTCTCCCAGGATCTCCATCGACCCCGCGTAGGTCGCCGTCGTCGTGCCCGCCCGGCAGGCGTACTCCCATTCCGCCTCCGTCGGCAGCCGAAAACACTCGCCATGCTCCGGATCAAATGCTTCGTTCAGGCGTTTCATCAGCCCGCCCTCCAGATCGCCCTGCCCCTCGCCCTGGCAATCCTCCCAACTCACCCGCTCGACCGGCCGCTGCGGATCCTTGAAGTGGCTCGGGTTTGTTCCTTTTTTGCGCCTCACTGCCGCCCACAGCACCCGTACACCCGTCTCTCCTTCGCCCATCACCGCCTCCCACAACGCCTGAGTCACCGGCGTCTCTCCCAACCAATAACCCCGCGTGATGATCACTTCGTGCTGGGTCTCATCATCATCTCGCCCCGGCTCCCCCTTCGGCGAGCCCATCACAAAACGCCCCGGCGGGATCCAACGCATTCGGTAGCTCACTTCTTTGACCACAAGCATCGCCCACAGGCCGTAGCTGTCGCGACCGATCGCCTGCGCCCAAGCGGGCTTTTCAATCGCCTCGATGCACAGAGTTGTGCGATCCGTGCGCAGCTCTGCCGACCCCCGCGGAGGCGCCGAGAGCTGACCGCCGGGGCGATTAAGCCCCAGTGTGCCCTCCTTAATCTTCCCGCTCACAAGCCACATCTGCGGGTCCGCGGCGATCACCGACGCGAACAGACTTCCGCCCCGCGTAACTGCATCCCGCGTGACTGCAAAGCCATGTCCGACCTGGTAGATCGGGCGCACGCGCGCTTTCCCTTGCTCCCGCTCGAGCATCGCCTTGACCCGCGGATCGGCATCCGGCACGTCGATGCCACCGGCACGAAATGCGATCGTCTGCAGAGCCTCGCCGACCACCGTAGAGGCATCCCAAAGCGAACGCGGCGCCTGATCGACGATAAAATGACACCACCTCCGCAGGGTCTCGGCCTCCCCCGGGTCGAGCTCCCCCCGAAGAGCCGGACCCGCGACCCAGGATATGAATTTTTCGGCCTTTTCGAGTTCGTCGCGGGCGATCAAGGCTCTATTGCTACTGCCCACCTCGGATATGACAATACTTTCATGACTGTCATGATTATCCCCATCCTGGCCACTACCCTCCAAGCGCGAGAACTGCAGCACCTCGAGATGCCACGCCTCCGGCGGCCGGTTGCGATTCCAATGCCAAGCACGCAGGGCCTCGATCACCTGCATCTGATCCTCGACCGGCAGCGAGTGCATAAAACGCGAACGCAACGGCATCGCGTACTCCGGCTCCATCACCCGAAACCCAGGGTACATATCCCCGAGGCATGAGTGAGCCCAGACGTCCGCCTCGACCCCGACATTCGCCTCGCGAAGCGGCAAAATCCTCCGAATCGTACGAATGAGCCCCCTGTCGATACGAAGTGCCGGAGAGAGGTACAGGAGCAGTTGCTCGACCCGAGCCTGTTGCCGATCGGTGTTTTTCTTCTCGTCTCTGCTCTTGTCGCCGCGCCGACCCTCGAGCACATCTTCAGTCCCATACCCGCCTTCGCCAGCAGCATCCGCGACCTCGCGCTCCCAGGGGATCGCCCGCCACGCCCGGGTCAGGGCCTGGGCCTGCGACCAGCGCGATCGCGGCACCGGGACCAACGCGACGATCGACTCGCCGCCCGAGCGCAGTGCCATCGCCAGGCGCAACCAATCCGCCCGCTCCTCCTCGCCCCCGTACATGCCGAGATCGCTCAAAACAAGCACAGGCACGCCATTGCGAGCCCTGTCCTTTATCAGATCCGCGAACTCGCCGGTGTGCTCCTTGGGCCCGTTGGCGAGTATCCTCAGTCTCACCCGCTGGCGACCGAGCACCTGGATCAGCTCGCCGATGACCATGCGCTGGTCATGCCAAAAAGGCGCGAGTCGATAGGCCCGATCGACGATGATCTCAACCGGTGCCCACCGACGCCGACGCAGCCGCGGCAAACGAGCGACATGCCGACCGCGAACAATCGTCTGGATCAACTTTGGCAGATCGATGCCACGCCCGCGCTGCTCTTCGCTGAGTGCCCGCTTTAGCAGTGGACCCAGTCGCCGCCAGGGACTGAGCGGCGGACTTGCAGGAGCGTCGTTCTCACCGCGCAGCCAGGGCTGAGAGGCGTCCGCCTCGATCTCCGCAACCGCCGCGGCCTGGGCCCGAGCCTTGATGTCCTCGAGGCCGTGGTAGTCGATGCTCGTCGGCCTCCAAAAGGTGATCGGCCACAGTGGCTCCTGCACTGCGATTGATTGTGCAGATGGCCTGGCGGGTGCAATCGGCAACTCCTCGTCCCCACGATCCGCATCGAGCGGCGGCGGCTCTAACTCGATCTCAGGCTCAGGCTCATAACCCAACTCCGCAGCGATCGCGTGCAGAGCTTCGCCGCCCAGCGAGTCCAGGATGCGAACGAGATCGGCGCGAGCGAAGAGCGTCTTCATCGGTCAGCCGGTATCTGCCGATTAACGACTGGAGCCGCCGGATGTGCCAGGGCGATCCGGGTGATCTGGATGCTTTTTCAGTGCCAGGTTCGCGATCTGATGGAGGATGTTTTCTCGCTCCTTCGAGTCCTTGCTCAGCCTTGTCACCGCGCGCACGAGATCGAGAAATTCAGCCTGCCCCGGCATCGGCAGACCGAGGTTCTCAGCCACCTTGCGATCGGCGATCAGCAGTCTCGCAGCCTCTTCGAGTAACGCATCGATCCCGCTACCAAAGTGCGTGCGCCCACGACGAATCAACCACGTACGCAGCTTGGTATCCACCTTTGGCAAAGCGATTTTAAGCACCATGCACCGACGAACAAACGCAGCCGGCAACTCACGCTCTTCGTTGGTCGTGATCACCACAAGCGGCGGCTCGGCCCCCTTCAGCAACGAGATCGAACGCCCACCGGGAGCATCAAAGGTCCCCTGTCCGAGCGCCTCGAGCAGCCCGTTCGGTACCGACGGATCCGCCTTGTCGATCTCATCGAGCAGTACAACCCACCCTCGACGATCGTCGGCCTTTTCCTTCGCAGGATCAGCTTCGGCTCCACACCTTTCGCGATAATACTCCTCTTGCTCTCGCGCACTGACCTCATCGTAGGCCCACCACAGCGGCCCTGGGCGGACAAAATGCCGCTCGGCCAGCTCCTCCAGCAAGCTCTTCACCGTCCTTGTTTTTGTCGTCGGCTTACCCTTTTCATCACAGCCGCCGACCCGCGCAAGAGCGCCGATGATCTGTGCATAGGCCAAACGCGCGACCGCATCAAATGTATAAAAAAGATCCGTGACCTCGGTATGAGCATCGACGGTCTTCCGGCGAAAGCGACGATTCAGCAGCACCGCGGCCGCACGCGCGAGTTGGCTCTTACCCGTACCCGGCTCCCCCCGGATCAGCAAAGGCCGCCCCGCAGCGATTGCAGCGTTGATCGCGTGCAGCTGCGGCGCCTCAAAGTGATGCTGCACCGAGGGTAGGCCGTCGCACTCTACTAGCTCTTGGTCCGTGTCGTGAAGGTCGTTGACGTCGAGTGGAAATGTCGTTGTTTGTTCCGTCATCGGATCAATCCTTACTCAGCCATGAGATCGATTATATACGTCCAAGTTTCACTCTCAGCCTCCTCCTGATGAGCCGGCACGTCACTTAAGACGATCACTCGCAACTCGGGGAAGCTGACATTAAGCGACTCGATCGCCGCATCCGTAAAGCTTGTTTCTCGCGCATCAGCCGGCACGACGAAATAGGGCGAGCGTCGCCGCCGCTTCTGCGCTCTGATCCGGCTCTTCGCATCGACTCGTTGCTTCACGCCCTCAATTTTGAAACGCTCGCTGACGATCTCAACGACGAGATCTGCAACCCCCTTCGCGTCGATGCGCTCCGAGCTGGGCGGTGGCGAAGGCAGCATACTATCGCTGATTCGCTCGAATTTTCGGCTGTCCTGCACGGGCGTCACCGTAAACGAACACCGACGCCCATCGATTCGAGCCATAATCACCTCGACGACCCGCCTGCGCGATGTCCGAGCCTCGAGGTTGGACACATGTTTGGCCTCACGCGTACGACGGTTTTTCGTTTTCAGGAGAACTACACTGTCGATCTCTGGATAGCCAAAAGGAAGCCACGTGCATAAGAGACTACGAATGGCAGTCGGCTCTGCTCGCGTCTCGTCTTCGTCTACAAAGACCGCGTCGAAACACAGCCCGGACAGCTTATGGGCGCTCTTCAGTCCTGTGCCGAGCTCGATGATCCGACGCGCAGCCTCCCGATGCGGCGGATTTTCGATTCGGTCTTCTCGCTCCTCCTCGGGAGGCCCCACGGGGAGCCCCTTCAGGAGCCACTGCACGAGGTTGGGCGCATCTTTGAGAATGCCCGCCAACTTTGTCATCAGCTCATCCGCTGTCCACGGCTCCTTGTTGTGCTCATGCCATGACTCGTCTGCAGTCGAGGTCTCTTCCGTTTGATCGTACGGAGAGCTGCTTTGCGACTCAGGACCTGCGCGCCCAGATTCGTCGCCAGCCGGCGAAAAGAAAGAGGCCTCTAACTCGCGGATTTTTCCCTTAAGAGCATCTCTCTCGCCCTCCAGACAGCGGAAGAACTCGTACTGAATAAGGCCATGGCGATCGAGCTCCTTAGCGAGAGAATCTGCCAAATCTCTCCGCGGAGTCCCCTGCCCAAGCAGCTCGGCTGCGAAGTCTGGACTTACGCAGTACTCCGCCAGCCGACGCAAACCTGACTCATCAAAGTACCTGGTTAGGAAATTCGAGAGGTCACGCATGGGGTTCGCGCCTCTCTTTGGGCCATCACTTTGGGATCGCGATCGGCCGCCACCCAACCCCTGCGACCCGCCAGCTCGCCTGGCCTCGCGCGGCGCAAGACCCCCCTGACGAATCGCGTGCAAGACAAAGCTAGCCGCCGCCTCCGCAGCGTCTTCCTGCTTGTGCGCCTTGCCCTCACGCTTGTTGCCGTCTGCCCAGTCGCAGATCGCCTTTACCACAATCCACTCGGCTCGCTCCTTGGCTTCGACGTAGAGCCCGCGGCCTTCCATCTCGCCGCCGATCGCCTCTGGAAATTGAGCCTTGAGGATCGCCAGGTAGTCGATGTTGTCGACGAGTTTGTCCCCCGAGAGCACAAGCCCAAATTCGACAGGCTTCTTTTTCCAGGTTTCTCGAGCATGACGGAGAAGATTCACAAGCCGGGTCGAAGCCGACACTCGATCGCCTCGCGCAGTCATGCGTAGCGAGCCATCAGCACCCGTACCGAAGCGCTGAAGCTCGTAGTCCTGGAGCTGCTTCGAGACGAGAACCGTGCCGAGACTCTGGTTCGCTTTGCCCTTTGTGCCAAAGGCGATCCCGACCATGATGATCGCCCGAGGCGCAACCTCCTGGATCGCATCAGCGACCGTCGACGCGGTACCTCCAGGCGTGCCCGCCCCCATCTCGCTTCGAACCCGCAGCACCCGGGCGCCGGCGATCACACCGTGATCTGTGTAGGTCTGCCGGCCTCCGTAGACGGCCTTTGTCCCAGCCGTCGTGACCTCTTCTAGCGCAACCCTGAGCGCGTCGGTCTCGCGATCGGTCGCCGTGACCAGAAGAACATCGCAACCGGAGAGCAGGGATCCTGACTGCGCGCTCATGACCCGCGCAGCATAACCGAGGACGTCGTGCCAGGGTAGCTCGCCGCCCGAGCAGAGTAGCCGAGGCGAAACGTCAAGGGCCTCGAGAAGGAGAGCACGGCTGTCGACCGGAGGCAAAATGTGGTCGGCGAGGAGCTAGGAAATAGCGGTGGGTCGGAAGACCGACATGAAGATCACCCTACGTCCATACTCAAAGGACAAGGACCGCTGGCAAGTCGACATTCTTCTCATGAACCCCAACAACCCCACAAGCGAGCTTCGTCGGCATCTTGTCGCGCCGACTGGGAGCAACCGGCCGACACAACTGTCCTCTCGATTGGACAGGCGGCCGTGCGAAGCCGCGTGGTAGCGTCCGCAGCATGAGGCTCGTGTTCGCTCTCCTTGTAGGCGCTTTGGCCCTCCCCCAAACGGCGCTGGCCGCCCCAACAACGACGGGCAAGAAGTCCCAGAAGTCCCAGAAGTCCAAGAAGAAGTCCAAGAAGAAGTCCAAGAAGAAGTCCAAAAGAGACCGGGCTGTCTCCGAGTCCGCGTGGGCAGCGATGATTGATCGAAGTGTCGTCGTGGTCACCGGGGACAGCTCTGTTCGCGGAACCTTAGCCGGACACGATGCCAACACGGCGACGGTGATCGAAGACAATGGCGATCTCCTAGTCGTAGAGAAGGATGACGTCTCCGAACTACGAGCCGCTCAAGCAGCATCTCCGCCTCCTCCCCCGCCAACCCCAGCGACCAACTCCGCCTCACCACCGACTCCAAGCGACGCAGCCCGCGGTTTGAAAAAGGGCGGCACCTACCTTTACGGTTCGCCCGGTGCGGTGCTCTTCCCTTTCTCGCTCGACCTGCTCGCCTACCGATGGGGCTTTGGCGTTGGCAGTTTCAAGCCCAGATCCAGCTCGCATTTCGCGACAGCTGTCGGATTCGCCTTCGATCATGCCGTCGCTCATGACCGTGTGGTATTTACGACCATCGATCCCCTCTATGGATTAGCGACCGAGACGGACATCAATGTCTTTACCCATATCATCCGGTCTATGGCAGAGGTACGCCTTGGCGGTAGTGGTGAAAAGTATTTTGCGTACGGTCTGGTCGGGGCAGGTCTAACGGTCCTCCAGATCAACGCAAACGAGGATGGAGGGACAAGCGCAAGCGCAAGCGAAACCGACTTCGGCATCTGCGTACCCTTCGGCGCAGGAATACAAGGCCTCATCGGAGAGCGCTTGATCGTTGGCTTCGAGCCACGTGTGGTCTTTGACCTCACCATCACGACGGTCTTTGACGCGAAGCTCTTGATCGGTACAAAGTTTTGACGCTAATGACCCCGTCGCGTGGGCAGTATTTGTCTACGTATCACGATGTTTACAGGGGGCGCAATCTATCCAAGGACCCCGCCTGCGCATACTGAGCGAGCTCAGGGACCGGCCGAGAACCGCAGGTTGCGGACCCAAGCGCAAACGCAAACGCGCCGAGGCCAAAGCGCTCAGAAGAATCGAAACAACGTTCAGCGGCACACCCAACGCGTCATGGCGAGGGCCGCAGGGCTGTTACTCTCGAGGAAGTATGCGCCCCTCCAAAACATCCCGTGCCTCTGTCGAAATCCGTGCTCGACAGGGCACGGCAAAGCTCCTGCTCGGCACGGCTCTCGGACTCTGGGGCTGCACCGGAACGGGCCAAGGCGACACCCACGCAGAGTCGGCCAGCGACAGCTCGACAACCCAGACGACCGACAATCCAGAGGGATCCTCGACGGGCCCCAGCACGACTGCTACGAGTACAACTTCAACTTCAACTA
>Ga0256845_1000881_pt1 | contig 25793 bp, 19 predicted proteins | sample RiftiametaG_FD_189101 | JGI IMG/M metagenome (GOLD analysis project Ga0256845, IMG submission 189101) | Tube worm associated microbial communities from hydrothermal vent at the East Pacific Rise, Pacific Ocean - Riftia | ecosystem: Host-associated > Annelida > Integument > Unclassified ... | reverse complement strand
AACTGAAGTGGGGGCCTGATGAAACCCGCAAGAGCCTCCCTATTTGCCCTCGGTACTACTTTTTGTCTCATGGGTACCAAAACCCGGCACGAAGTTCCGACCTTTGGTACTAGTGCGGCGTTTGGAACCACCTCTACAATCTGCAGGTGGGCTAAAATGCCGAGTATTTCCTTCAAACGGATCGACGCTCTGGGTGTAAGTGTTTACGAAGAAGGTCCCAAGACCGCGCGATAGTATTCGCGAAACTGTGCAAAGCGTGTGGAGAGATCGACGTCGCTGGTCATTTCGTTTTCCAGGTTTTTGCGCTGAGCGATATATGCCTGCTCGTCCACGCTATTGGATTGTAGAACGTCGGCTAACCGGGATGGGTCCCTGTCTAGCTCTGCTTGAATGCATGCCAGCTGTTCTAGACTTAGTTTCATAGAAGCTGTCATGAGCGCTGGGCCAACTTCAGCTCCTACATTGCTTAGAGGGCTACCAGACCGCCTTGCAGGTGAAGCTAAAGGCGTCGTACCGAGTGCCGACTGCATGAAACTAGGAGCCACGGCAGGCGTCACTTCGCCCAAAACAGGAAGGCCACCCTCTGGAGGCAGCACGACGGCGCCAGCCGATCGAATTTCTGTCGATTTGCCGCCACTCATAAAATCAAGCCGCTGAGGTAGAGGTTTAAGTGAAGGCATTGCCGCGCGCAGGGGCGCTGCCGTCGCAGCTGGCGCAACCTGCAGGACAGTTGGGGGCTCTTTTGGGCTCAGTGCCGGCAGACCTTCAGCTGATATACCAAACCCAGTTTCAGAAAAACTAACAGGCAAGCGTTGGTAGCCTCTGCCCGCAGAATTTTTATTGATATCTGCGGTCGAGCCTGACCCCTGGTGTGACGCTATCGTAGTAGGCGTGGGGGGGAGAGTTCCGGCTAGTTCACCTACGGCGGCCACGACTTGAGGAGGCTGGAGCAGCGCAGGCGTGATGAGTGCCGGTGGAGTTGCCGACACAGCTGTATCAGACGAGCCTGGCCCGAAGGGAGGAGGCCCCGGAGAAGCGACTGCAACAGCTATCGGCTTGGCCAATGAAGGAATTGTGGGCTGAGCCGACACTACCGCTGGCGGAATTTTAAATGCCGGTACCGCGGCCGGGGTCGCTGTGCTTGTAGGAGAAACTACCTGTGGAGATGCCATGGCCGGAGCTGTTACCACTGGCGGTGGCGAGATGATCACCGATGGTGCCATAGCCGGAGGTGAAATGACCTGAGGGGCGAAAACTTGAGAAGGATCAAATACTTGCGATGGCGAAACTTGCGGTGGCGCTAGTACCGGTGGAGGCGTCACTATCTGCGGAGGTGCCACAGGTGGCGCAACCACTTGCGGAGGCGAGACTGACGGAGGTGGCGCAATCACTGGTGGAGGCGAGGCTAGCGGAGGTGGCGCAATCACTGGTGGAGGCGAGACTGACGGAGGTGGCGCAACCACTGGTGAAGGCGAGGCTAGCGGAGGTGGCGCAATCACTGGTGGGGGCGAGGCTAGCGGAGGTGCCACAGATGGAGGTGCGGCCGAAGGAGAAACTACGATGGGACGCATCCCCAGATATTCCTCTTCCTGACGCACACCTCTCGCCCTTTGGAAACTTGAATTGTACTGAGCCGAATACTTACGCTGAAGTTCGAATTCACCGCGCAGTACCGCGTTGCCGATGAGCGCCAACCAACGTTGCTGGGCGTCAAGAAACTGAGACTCCTCCAAGTCGACTTCGCGGAGGATCTCCTCGCGTGGCTCTCCGGCGTCTAAGCGTGCTGTAAGTTCCGCGAGGCGCAAATAGATAATTTCAGAATCACTCACAACTGGACTCTCTGTGGGGAATGCGAAAAGAGCGGATTAGCCGAAAAATGGACAAGTTGCTGGTATATAACTTCGTTCGTGGGCGCGCACAATCTTAGGTGCGCACCCTCAAGAGATCAATGCCTCCGATCAAAGGGGCTTGGTGAGGCATTTGAGAACCCTTGACCGCGCCAGGAGCTTACTTAAGTCGGTCCACCGCGATCATTGAGCTCGTTGAGGGTGCTTCTTGCTTTGTAAGCGCCGGGGGCTCGTCCGGAAGCGACCTCTTTTTGCTCTTTGGTGGCGTCTTCTTTTTGCTCTTTGGTGGCGTCTTCTTTTCGGCCCCTGCAGCCGCCTCAGGTACGCGATTGAGATACATACGCTGCCAGAGTGACGAGCTCGTCTCGACAACGTCGAGCCCGTTGAGCATGTAAGCACGTTCAACCTGGGCACGTCGTAGAGCGCGCCCAGCGCCGTCGCTCACGGAAAACTCTTCGACAAGCGCGATGCCATTTGGTGTATACTCAGGCGAGGAGACAAATTGAATCGCAAGGGGGCCACTCACACCGGGCTCCAATCCCTGACCCTGACGCACCCGGCGCAGTCCGATATCGGCCAGCTTGTCCAAGCGACCAGACTGAGGTCGGTAGACCTGCAAAATGGTGTCGCAATCCCCTTGAGCTCCCGAACATCCGTCGGTAATGGCAGTGACGACGACTTCCCCCCCTAGGCGCTCCAAGTCGAAACGCACTTTTTGAGGATCGCCACGAAAGCTAGTCACGCCGTAGACCTCCGCATGGTGTCCCACTACCCGAACAAGCGCCAAGGGGCCCGCCTCTTGGCCTTGGGAACTACTATGACTGCGAAGCCACACCACTTTTAGTTGATTTGCACCGCCGCCATAGGTGATTCTTCCCTCCATCCTAGCTGCTGGATCTAGTTGAACCCCATCAAAGGTGGCGTCCAAAAAAAGCGGTTGACCATTGCACGCAAGAACCTCGCCTGTAGTTTCAAACGAATCTTTCCAGGTGGGTACCAATAGCCCCCAATACTCATCTTCTGGCAATTGCCTCGCGTAATCTGGGTTTCCGGCGGGCGGGAGATTTCTGACGCAAGCTGGCACAGGTGAGATGGAGCGAGATGGATCTGCGCTCTTAGACTCAGTGGGTGCGGGGCAACCGGACAAGACCGTAGCACAAATGACGCTACTGGCAGTTCGTGTCCAGTTCTTGCTGCGGACAATTTGAGGATTGGAAGCAAATATGCGGGAGAGACCCATGTAGGAAATTGTAACCCCACAGCCTTCAATTGGGCCACTTATTGGCAGGTGGTACCGCGCAAATTATGCGACATTCGAATCTATCAGCACCGCGCGCGCGTCTTCAGCTCGATCTGTCAACAATACCCTCATACGCCCTGAGCGTTCCGAATGAGGTGCCCCCAGACGTGTGCTGACTCCAAGACTGCCTCCACGACTGCTCGCTAGGCAATATCTTGGGGTCTCATTTTTATTGAGCAGTAAATCGACTTCACATTCAAGGGTCCCACGCGAAAATTGCTCAATCACCCGGCGCAAGATCGGGTATCGAGCTCCTCCTGGAATGAATGTTTCACAGGTATCATAATCCATAGGTCCCATGATGATCCTAAATCGCGCAGAACGATCCAAAACTCGGGCGCCCAGAGTAAAATTACGACCGAGCCGATTACTCTTTCTACCCAATTGCATGCGATCTTCTGGATCTATCTCAGCCCGTCGCTCAACAAATTGTTCAATTGTAACGTCCACGCCAGGTAGGAGCCGCTTGATAGCCAAGATAAGCACTCTTGGAGGGCGAGCACGCATCGAAAGAAGGGGCGCCAGCTCCAAGATCTCCAAACGGGACAAGCAACTTTCGGCCCTCGCACCGTAGGCATCCACACCCACCATGCAAAGCATTCGCTTGGTGGAACTGTCCTCTTCATTCAGCCGAAACCCTGCTTGTAATCGGTATTTTTTCCAGGCACGGTAGTAGAGGCTAATGAGACGATGATGGAATATATCGTAAAATGCCCTCAAAGTAGGTTGATCGTCTTGTTCTGCCTCGATGACATCCTCTGAGAAATGAGTTGCTAGAGGAGAAGCTGCTCCAAAAAGCCCCAAAAATGTAGACGTGAGGCGTGCGGGGCCCTCCGCTGGTATTTCGATATTCTCGACATCGCCGGGGTGGAAATGCAAAGCGGTTGAATGGCGAAAATGAACCGGCTCTTGGGAAAATGGACCCAATTCGCCCACAGGCACGACGAGAGGACTCAAACGGTGAAGAGCCTGCACAGCCGAAAAAAATTGGTAGCGGTGACCGCTCTCCTGAATCTCTTTCTTTAGATCAACGTTTGATTGCCGCTTCTCGCTGGCCATTTAAACTCCAAGTTGCTTCCCAACCCACGAACTTGGGTACGCGAGAATGAATTGATAGAAACATATTCGGCAAAAAGCCGATCAAGCACAGCACCAAAAAGAAAAAGATCTCCCTCGCCAGAGAATCCGGTCTCGTCGAGGTCCACGTTAATATTTACTCCACGAACTACCGCGCCACGGTAGATCTTTTCACCGGGAGATACCGTCACTTCTTTAAGAGCTTCGATTCGAAGCTCGTTGGCACGAGCCACCTGCCTATCGACGAGAGCTTGTAGATTGTAGACGGCCAGGGTGGTCCGTAGGACTGATGTCTCTGTGAGTGCGCGTAAATTCATCGCAGTATGAGCGGTCGCGCGCCATTGGAGATCATGCCCGAGAGGGGGCGGTACATAATTGGTTACGGACTGCAAATTGCGAAACTTTGCAAATGCTGGAGAACTTGATGTGGCCTCGGTAATTTCCCCTACCCGTAAGGCATTGGCCAACGGACCATTCGTTGCGAGAAGGTCGACAGACAAGACTTCCGCGGTAACTGACTCACCCGAGTCTTCTGCGGTACCCAGAGAGATATATGTGTCAGAGCCCTCCCCGACAACACGCGTCCTCAAGTGCTCCGTGTAAAAAACCCGGCTACGGTCCTCCATAGCGGAAGCGTGATCGAAGGAAAGAAACGATGGAATATCTTCGCGTTTTCCTCCGCGCAGGACCGTATGGACTCGCTCAATGCTGTACACTGAGCCATGCCCAACGCCCAAACCAGCCGGACGGACTACATGCCGCTCTCTCTTGCTATCCAAACGGATAGGTTCTGCGCTGGTCTTGAACACGTTCACGATGGGCACACAGTGTAGTTTAAAGTTGTCGGCACTAATGGACCGCACGTCGCGTAAGCGGCTTTTTAGACGGAACACAACACCGACCCTTTGCAGTTCTCCCAATGTCGCTACCCTGCGAACTTGCTCAAGACGTAGGAAGGAAAACTTGGCGGGTTGAACGTAGTACTCTTGGAGTAGTCGAAACCCAGGAAAACCAGACTTAACTTGGGGAAGCAAGGCATGGTCGTCGTCAAAGCCAACTGGCTGAAGGCTCTCGGGACCCAGGCGCACTGTTCCCGCTTCTTTACCACGGGCGGGATCAAAGAGTAGGATCTCGATTGTCTGCTGCTGCAAGTGAGCAAGTAGAGCCAGCGCATCCCGGGGCTCTCCGGCCAAGAACAACTCGAGGTGCTCGGGAATGATTCGCTCCAACTCGCCCGATTCTCGCAGGCTGAGTTCGAGTTCAATTTCTTGCCCGCCGCCACTTACGTCTCGAATCTTGGCGGTGTCAAGCGCCCACGGCGCTACGAAGCAATCGCTGGAGGTGCGAAATCGACAGCGCGTCCCGTCGACAGCGATACTCTGCACTTCGGTTCCCTTCGCGACGAGACGACATTCTCGCAGGCCGTTGGGCAACGGCTCAAATTCCAGAATGGAAGTAGCCGGCAAAGGTCTTACCAGCTGGGGAAAGAGCAATTGAGAGACAGTCAGCATGAGTTCGGGAAGCTCATCATCTAACTTCTCCCGAATTCGTCCACTTAAAAAGGCGAAGCCCTCGAGGAGCCGCTCTACATCAGGATCGCCGCCTCGCTCGGAGAGCAAAGGAGCTAATGCTGGGTAGGCTGCTGAAAATTCCCGTCCCATTTCACGCAGGTAAGCTAGTTCGTCTTGAAAATACTTATTAAAAGCCATGTAAGGTCAACTTGGGGGGGATAGTTTGACTAACGTATGCTGAATCGTTGACTAGGGTCCAGGTTCGTTTCAAACCTGACCGGTACCCGCTGGCCGTCAGCGACAAGATCCGCGGTGATCTCGTAGCGCAACGTCAAATCTTCTGCCGGGAGATGCACAATTCGTACGTTTGTCATGCGAGGCTCGTAATGTCGAATCGTCTCGCGAATTGAGCGAGACATCTCAGCGATGGCGTCCGGAAAAGCATGCACCATTTCGCTCACTGTGGCCGTACCGTAACTGGGACAACTAAGTGCCGTTCCTGCCCGTGTCTCACAAATTACTTTTAGATGCGCTAAAACGCTGTCCCGTGTCTCTTGGGATGAAATGGATCGCCGAGCTACCGCAAATTGGGGGTGGCGTATGCGCGTGAGTAAACTGTGTCCTTTGGCCATGTGATTACGAGTGCAGTATTGTCTACCTGAGAAATCACCTCGCTTGCATGGCCGTCTACCGACTAGGCAAGCTATTGACAGCGATTAGAAAGACGGGGCAGGCACCTAGAGAGCCTCCGTTTGAATAGAGTATGAGGAGATTTTACCTACCTACAAACTGGATGAGGTGGAAAAAAGACCTCTCTAGGTCCAGCTATGCCGGTGAATCGGCGCCTTTGAAGTCCCTGGTCACGACGATCGGCAACCCGATCGCCGCTTGAAAGATGTCGGCCCGCCCTGTCGCTCCTTCGAAAGAAGAAGCCTATTTAGTCCAATCGTCTTCTGCAGACGTCTGACCAGGCAGGTTTTCTACCTCGATACGCTGGTAGGTAAAGGAGATCTCCTCTAACTCGTGAGTATCGTAGGTAGCGCTGGTCTTGGAGGACCCCGAACTCTCGCCGGTTCCGGTCGATTGGGCCAGCTTACTCACCGTGGCATTCACGAGCCTGATGGTGTGATACACTTCCTCCAAACCATCTGGTGTGGTGTGGAAAAACTCTAGCTGCACTGAAGTGAGTACTTCGTTTGTCACTAGAGCTTGGAAAAGCTGGGGACTGGAGGCCCCCCATTCTTTGGTAATTACCACAGGCCCGTGCTGCCGCTTTCCACTAGCCTGCCCGGTTGCAACGTCGCGTGGAGAGGTGATTTCGTGCCGATAAGAGAGGCCCGCAATCTTTTCAGAGTGTGCCTCACGGACGCTCTCGCCTTTAAACGCTCCCTGTCGGGTGCCTTCGATTTTCACGTAAAACTCGTACGCCATTCAAGTCCTCATTGTCTGTTAGTGTTCTCAAGTTGTCTCCGCAAACCAAACAGGTTGAGCAGAGCTTCATCGCCAAACGTTAGACTGAAGCTCTACCACTTTCAACCACATATGAGACAAACAGCGGAGGGCGTCTGTTTTTAACGGTGCGCTCGCTGAGCGAGTGGTCAAGCTCTAAAGAATTCTGATACTTTTTACAAAATTCAGGAGCTCGGGCTCGGCTTCGCCATAGTCCTCTCTAGGGCGAACAATTTGCACTAGCACGATCCTATGATCGCTGCGCATCACGTATTCGCGGCTGAATGACACGAAGGGTTGCGAGCCTGCAGGCACACCGCGACGAATATCGTAGGCCCGTCCTTGAGAATTAAACGTAGAGATGGGAACGGACTTTCCGAGCAATGTCCCCCCTTGTTTCTCTGTATCAGCCTCGTAGCGAGCCAAAATTTTCCCCCACGTGTCGTCGGGAGACTCGAGACGCTCATAAACGGCGATGATCACCTGTCTCGGAGAAACGTATTCGATAAACCGTCCCTCAGCTCGAACGCTTCCACCCCGGATCACCCAATCCTTCGGGCGCGAATATCTTGCAACTCCCCCGAGAACTTCTACCCCGATGAATCCCATGCCCTTGGATTCTAAATCGAGTTCTACGTGGGGCTGTTCGAGAACCTCGGACAAATCTTCGCCTCCGCCACCATCATACTCGTAAAAAACGTGATTTGCGTACGCAACTGGAGCGGGCTGGGAGCCACACGCCGAAACGCTGCCAAGACAAAACAAGCCATGCAGTGAAAGAGCCAATGCACTCTTCAATCGATGCAGTTTCATGAGGCGAAGCCTAGTCCTGATTGACGATGCTGAGCAAAAAAACAGCGGGAAGAATGCACCAATAAATTTACCCTACAGAGCAGGGACTGGTATCCTCGCGCCATGAAACACCTGCGGAGTCTAGGTTGGATGAGCGGCCTTGTCTTTCTTACAAGTGCATGCGCCGCCGAAGGACAACTCAACCACCAGAGCGGAAAGTCTCAAGTCTCTTTTACCGTGAGAAAAGACGAAGGTACAGGAGATAATTCAACCCAGCTTTCGCGCGCGCGACTCATAGAAGGCACTTGTGATGGATACAATCTGATTCCTGATACCCGGCAGCTATCAGTTCAAGCGTTAAAAAATCACCTCAAAGCAAAAGGTATTGAGCATACTGTTCGGACAGAGCGGCAGGATCTGCATCTATTCGATCTGAAAATTGGTGGAACTACCGCACGATTGCGAGTTGCAACTCTTGATACGCCGCGGGAAGCTGGACGGCACTTACACAAGGCATTGTTGGAGCATGGCGGTGGATTCTGGGGAGTTCACCGGAGCAACTTAGCGGTCCTAGGGCCTGACGCATCAACACAGAATGCGCTTGCCTTTGCCAGCGACACTGGTCTTGTTTGTTGGGGAGTTTTCACGGCTGCTAATCGTGATGATACATTCACGGTGCCAGGCGGTTACTTTGAACTCTGATAGACGGTTCTGAGTGTTCAATAAAAAAGGCCAACCCCACGAGGAAGTTGGCCTTTTTTATTTGATTGCAACTTAGAGTGCTTCGAGGGAACGAAGTCAGTCTTTGTCTAACTTACCCACAAGACTTAAGGTGAAGAATGCGCCCATGTACTTGAAGTGTGGACGAACCTTCATGTCTACTTTGTACCAGCCTGCATTTCCAGGAACATCCTCGACAGTAATCTTTGCCTGACGCAGAGGACGCCGTCCGCGAACTGCTGGCGTCACAGAATCCATATCTGCGACATACTGCCCAATCCACTTATTCAGCTCGTTCTCGAGGTCTTGTCGCTCTTTCCACGTACCAATTTGCTCACGCTGCAATACTTTGAGATAGTGGGCGATTCGGTTGGTCACGAACAGGTAGGGTAATTGGGTACCCAATCGATAGTTCAGCTCGGCGTCTTTACCCTCAGGTGATTGACCGAAGTACTTAGGCTTTTGCGTACTATTTGCCGAGAAGAAACAGGCGTTGTCGGAGTCTTTTCGATAGGTCAGAGCAATAAAACCTTCTTCGCTCAATTCAAACTCGCGGCGCTCGGAGAGCATAATTTCTGTCGGAATTTTGGTTTGGGTTTCTCCCATTGCCTCATATTGATGCAAGGGGAGATCGTCTACCGAACCACCGGCCTGGGGACCAATGATATTGGGACACCAACGAAACTTGGCGAAACTGTCCGCTATGCGTGTTGCAAAAGCAAATGTGGCATTGCCCCACAGATATTTTACATGCTCCCCGACAACGTCCTCTTCGTATTGAAAGGTTTTTGCTGGAACTGTGTCATTACCGTAGGGCAAGCGCAGTAGAAAGCGAGGCATCAAAAGACCAACATTGCGAGCATCGTCAGATTCTCGGAATGATTGCCATTTTGCGTACTGGGGCCCTTCAAAGATGCTCTTCATGTCTTTGAGGTTGGGAATATTGAGGTAGTCTTCACCGCCAAAAAATTGAGGACCGGCTGCACCAAAGAAGGGAGCGTGAGACATTGCTGCCACGGACGCACAACTTTGCAGCAGAGCAACATCTTGCGGACCTGGACCGAAGTCGTAGTTCGAAAAAATGGCGCCGTAAGGCTTACCACCAAACTGACCGTACTCTGCGGTATATGCCAGCTTGTAGAGCCCGCTTTTTGTAACCTCAGGAGCGTCCTCGAAGTCCTCCATCAGCTCGTCTTTGGAGCAGCTCAATACCTCGACCTTCACATTTTCGCGAAAGTCCACTCGGTCTACAACAAACTTAAGGCCACGCCAGGCGGACTCAAGCTGCTGGAACTTTTCGTCGTGAATGATGGCATCGACCTGCTTTGAAAGGCGCTGATCGATGTCGGCGATCATTTGATCGACGACAAGCTTGTCGACTTTTTCGTTGGCGCGCTGGGGAGTGAGCAGCTCGGCAATAAATGCCTCGACACCTGCTTTGGCAACGCCATAAGCCTCGTCGTTCGGCGAGATTTTAGTCTCGCTCAAAATTTGGTCCAATAAGGAGCCTTCGTTGAGCTCAGTGCTGGCTTCTGCCGATACGGATTGTTCTTCAGACATGATTACTTACCTTATTCCCCACCATTGAGGCCAAGCTCAGCGAGAAGCTTCGACTTAGCGTTTTCGTCTTGCAGCATACCTTGAATTTTCCGACGGAAGGTCGGCACGTTTCCAAGGGGTCCCTTGAGGGAGGTCAAAGCCGCTCGCAATTGCATGAGCTTTTGCAACTCGGGTACTTGATCGGCGATTGCGTCAGGGCTGAAGTCAGAGAGTCTTTTGAACTTGAGCTCTACGCTCAAGGACTCACCCTCGGTACCAGACAGCTCATTGGACACACTCGACTTGATGCTCAGCTTTTGCTCAGCAAGCACTTGCTGAAAATTGTCCTTGTCTACATTGATGGGCTTGCGCTCCTCAACGGGAGTATCATCGGGACGCCCAGTATAGTCCCCGAGGAAGAGCATCTTTAGAGGAAGCTCGACTTCCTCCTGCAGGTCTCCAACAGACGATTTATAGGTGATGTTGACGCGCTCCTGAGGAGCGACCGAACCTTCTTTTGCCATGGCTTGATCTTTTCTTCTTCAATTCTACCAGGAACTACCTGGGTACTTCCACCACCGAACAGAACCCCAACGACCCTGCTCCATCTACAACCGGAAGCGACATAGCAGCCGTCGCCAAAGAAATCACGGATTGTCGTGAATCATTGACTGTTAGCTTTCATCGCAGCTGCTGGATCTAAACGACATAGCCTGTCCAGGACAACGCCATCGCTGGGTTCATGGGAATTGCTTGCGCTCGCTCGCCGTGATTTGAGCAAGGCGGCGTAGAGTTCCGCGCAAAGCGTGGGCTCCCAGTGCTCCAGACCATGAGTCTCAGCCTCTGCTACGAGTCCATCGAGTAGTGGCCGCGCCAACTCGGGCTTAGAGGCCTTGAGTGCCAGCTGTGCGGTCTCAAGCTTTGCCCGAAATGTCGAACGAGCGTCTTTTGAGCGGCGGGATAGCTGAATCGCTAAGCTCAGGCCCTCAGCTACCTTTCCTCCAAGAGCAAGCTCGCGGGCAGTCTGAAAACGAGCCCGGAGTTCTTCTTCTTCTTCGTCGAGTTGGACGCTGGTTCCACTGCCTGCATTCGCTCCAGAAGGTGCTCTCTGAGACTGCTCTTCTTCGAGCCAGGTTTTTGTCGCTTCATTCGCGAAATGGGTTCCATCGTTGAACGAAAGCTCGAGCACTTGAGGATGTTGTCGAACGAAGTTGAGCACTTCGTGAATGACCGCCTCCTTTGCTTCCTGGTAGCGCGCGCCTTGTCGATCCAGAGCGATGGCGACGAAACGGTGCAAATCTAACCAGAAGAGAAAGCGTCCAGTGAGCCCTTCGGCATGATTCAAAAGCTCGCCCCATTGTTGCCCCTCGAAAAGACTTTGAAGGCGTGAGCTATCGTTTGCCTGGGGTGCCGGAATTTTAGTCTTTCCTCCCTCGGCGGGTGGAGTCTGCTTAACAGCTAGCCAAATACCTATGCGTGCCAACCTATAGGCCCAGGCCGCGGACGGATCTGCTTGGCGCAGGTGCCGGGCAGCCTCCACGATTCCTTTGCCCAAACTTCGTAGTGCAGGCAAGACATCTGCTGCGCCGGACATTGTTGGTGCCTGAGGAGGCGCCATGGCTGGAGCGGCAGGCGAGGCTTGAACGACCGGTTGGGGGGCGGCGACAGCAACGGGAAGTGCCGCCGCAGGCGCGGGGGCAGCAGTGCCTGGTTGGGGCGAGATGGCAGCAGGTGAAGCTACCGCTGCCGGCGCAACTGTAGCCGGCAACATACGATTTTTATCTCGGAGTAGGGAGCGAATCGGTCCCATTCCCTCGTACTTGGCATCCAGCTTTTCGGTGAGAAGCTCGTCTAGTTGGGTGAACATCACCTCGACAACATCGATGCCTGCCTTGTCTTGGGCGCTCGGTACATAGTCGCCGTAGTGCGCCAAAATCATGTCGCCTAGCCAGCCGGCTAATTTTCCGCGAGCTTTGGCCCGCTTCAATGGAGGAAACATCGTGTCCCATTGCGCGCGGCAAACGGCGTCGACCCCGGCTATGCCGGCGGCTAGGCCCTCCCAGCCACCTTGCTTCATGCGAGCGGCAGCGACCCAAATGACCAAGCGCATGTCCTTGGTCTTCTCTTTGAGGAGTTCTTCTCCTGCTGACACGACAAGCGCCCAATTGGGGGCTTCGCCTGCCATTGCAGTGAGTTTGTCAATTTCCCCGCGTACCTCGTCGAACTCTGGCTCGTAGGAAATGTCTGTGCCACTAGGAGCGTCTGCTGAAAGGGGCTGCGCTAGCGCTTGGGCTTCGCTTTTAAGTTTTTCGCTAAGTTCAGACATAAAACAAACAATTATAATTTAGTGAGCGGTGGAAACATTAGGCGGGTCGTATTGCGTGCAGCAACTGAGCCACAGTGGTGCTTTCTTGCCGAATAAGCTGTGCTAGGTCGGGACGGGACGCTTCAAGCAGCTCGCCGCGAGAGGCTCCAGCCTCTAACAAGTTGCAGAGATTCTCATTAGAAGGCTCAGGCTCCCAAACATCGGCAAAGGTATGAGCGGAATTGGGCCCCAACTGAACGGTGAGGCTCGGACACTCTGGCTCAAAGGACCAGACGGCACAGGGGACTTTATTTCGCCACCCGGCACACAACCTCACTAGCTGTAGCCAGAAAACAGCAGCTCCTGAAAGACCTGCGCCCAATGCATAGCGAATGGAAAGGGGCGTAGGAGGAGATTCTTGACCTTCGAATGGCTGAAGTGCCTCCCAGGTCATATAAAGGGCGTAGGCGAGACGGTCTCGCCAGTCGGGGCCGAAAATTGCCTTGCCTGCGTTTCTGAGGAGTTCCCCTTGAGCCCAGCTACGATAGCCCTCTTCATGAGCTAAAAGTGAGTCAACCTCAGGAAAAGGAAGCAGACTCACCGCTTGAGCGACATCTGTCTCCTGAGCTTGTAGGGAGAGCACTTGAGTGCCCGCTGCATGAAGGAAGTTTCCCAGCATGAGCGGCGCCACATGAGGAGCGGCGTCGAGACTGTCGCCGGCAAGCGACGCGTAGGTAACAAAAGGAAACCGACGACCCACCAAGTCTCGACTAGGCCCCATGACTCCTACAATAATGCCTTGATTGGAGCATGGGAAAAGAAACCCTTTTTGAGCCCCTTCCTCAAAGGCCGTTTTCCAGGGGGTATCGCGTTGGGAACCAATTGCAATTCCCTGCTCGAGCCACTCTAAGAACTCTTCTTTACCTGGCGGGTGGCCCACCTGAAGGAAGTCGCCCGCCCAGGGAAGCTTTCCGAATGCGGCGACCTCTCTTGGATAGGCGGAATGTGAACGATGCTGTGGCCACATAGGGAAACTCAGTCTCTCTTTCAGTTCGTCGGAGTCGTGATGATGCGAGGACAACGATAATCTGTCACCAAATCGGGCCTGAGCACTTCGAGCCCCTGCTTGGTTCGGATATCTAATTGAAGGAAGGCTCGCTCGGAGGGGAATTCGTAGGTGGCAACTAGAGTAGAAACCCCGGCCGCGCCTCCAGCTGCAGTGCCTTCTTCTAGCTTAGATGCGGCTTGAATCATGTGGAACAATCCGAACTCTCCCTCTCGAATAATTTCTTCATCGAGCCCTTTTGCTCCTTGAATGCGAATGTGGGCACCGGGAGCCCCCTCTTCGGCCGGCCATGTCCCCGAGAGCCATTGCTCGGGAGTATTTTTGTAAACATGAGAAACGCCGTCGATACTTAGAGAAACCTCCGACACGTTTCGACTTACGGAATGTAGATTTACCTGGAATTCGATTTTGGGTCGATCGTCTCCAGCGCCAAAGAAGGCGTCGGTGATCTTACGACCTCGAGCTAGACACCCGGAGAGAAATTCCCCGTTGTAGGAAGCTTGCGAATCGAAGCGGCGAGTTGCGACATAGCTCTCACCCATTCTTTTCAGGGAACCCTTGAGGTTTTGATCGTAAAATGACCAGAGAGCTCCTGTTTTGGGAGCAAAGAACTCAACAAAGTCGTCGAGTTTTGCGTCTTTTAAGGTGGGTTTGAAAGGGAAATTGGGCTCCAACTTCTTATTCCATGCCTCCCACACAGAGACCTCCCACAGACCACCAGCTGCACTGCCCACGTCATTGGAGACGCCTGACCACGTTCCCATGATTGGGCGGAGTAAAAGAGGTGACAAAAGAGGTCGGGTAAAACCGTCCTGGCTTGCCAGTAAAGCGCTGGTTGCCCGAAATGCAGACTGAAACTCGCCTTCGAGTTCAGCTGTATTGGTGGGGGTATCACCGTCGCGTAGATCGCTCATGATACCGACCAACTTTGCCAAGATACCCTGATACTGAGCTAGCGGAGTTGCTGAGGCGTCTTGATCGCCCTCAACGATGGCGAAGCGTGAGAGCGGTGCAAACGCCTTTTCTATGGACGATCTCTTTAGCTTTTCCTTGCCCTCGTCCTGGTTACCAAGAACCTTTTGCTTCAGTTTTTTCTTGGCCTTCTTGATGAGTGTGTCTTTGAGTTGGTCTTTTTCTTCCAGTGGAAGTCGAACATTTTCATTGAGAATACGCAGGAGCCGTAAATAAGGCCACTCGGGTTCGCTCAGCGCGTTGAGCTCCTCTAGAGCAGTCGTCGAGTCCTGCGGCCTCTCAATCTCTAGATCGCGCAGGAAAGCGTGCCATGCCGCTTGGTAGCGATCGAAATAGAGTTTGCGAAGTGCCGCGATCTGCTTTTCGATGTCTCGTGCCGCCATCTCGTCTTTTTCGCCCAGCACCCATTTTTCGCCGGTCAAGCGTGATTGCTCTGAATTGAGAAGTGCTCGCACTTTGTGCCAGCCTTCCCTCGTATAGGCACCCTGCACTCGAACATTCTTTCGTCCCTTTACGAAAGGCGCAATCGAGCCATAAAAGATATTTTCTCGGCGTACGGCGGCTACTTGTTCGTTCGCCTCGCGCACCAGTAGATCATAGATTCTATCTATTTGTGGTGCACGCAGCAAAACGGAGCGGACCTTGCTGACCAGCTTATCGTCACTTGGCCAAGCGGGTATCTTCTTGGCTTGAATCAGCTGAAGGTAATAATCAACATGAGGTTCCATCAACTCGGCAGTTTCTGGAGTCTGGTCGCGTAACACTTGTCCCCAAAGATCGCTCATACGAGGCAGCGCCCATTCTCTATCCAAATACCTGATCTGACTCAGCATCAAATAGAGCTTCAGGCGATCATAGACTCTACCGTATTGGCTAGACGGAACAGTCTGGGACATACCCACAGACTCCAGATCGAGAAGAATTTTATTTCTGACCGGGAGAGCCATTCCTCTCTCGAGGTGGCCCGCATAGGCGTCCGTGAGAGCTGGATAGAGGGTCTCTCCTGTGAACATGCCCCAGCGCAAACCAATAGGAGGGCCCTCTTTTTCGTATTTGCCTAGGCGAATCAACTGCTCACGAGTTGGCGTCAGCTTGGTGACTTTGTCCTCTGCGCTTTTGCGCCCTCCCCAACGAACAGCGGCAGTGTCTGCCGAGACGGTTTCAGTCTCTTTGATTAGACCGCGATTTTTAGCCATTGAAGCTACCGCCGGAAAAATAAGAAGAGAGCCGGCCACCAATGCTGCGGCGGACAGGACTGCTCGCAGTAATTTCTGTCGCTTCATTTCTGAAGCGGTGCGTCCCGCCAAATTTTGGTCTGGAAACACCACCCGTTTGAAGACATCTGTAACGAAGTAGCTCTTTGATTCTACCTGGGCTTGATTGGTAGGGGGTTGGCGTATACCCAAAGCGCGCGCCATATTCCCCATGATACGCTGAAAAGGAGCTCCTTCTTGAGTACCACTAGTAAAGTAGAATCCGCGAAACATGGGATTCTCTTGAAATGCATTTTGACGGAACAACTCATCAACGAATTGCTCGGTATTGTCGGCCAGACCTTTGAACTCCAGTGGAAACTGGAAAATACGAGATCGCGCCTCTGGTTGAGGTTCTTTACCAACTACTTTTAGCGCACGAGCGTGCAGAACCTGGGAAATCTTGAGAAACTCGTTGCGAAACGTTTCTCCCGGCTTTTCTGCAACTTCGGGCGTAAGAGGCAGGGTTGCACCCAAGATTTGATCGCGGTCACTTTTTCTGAGATCTCCCCAAAAGTCGGTGAAGCCGCCGATTAAATCGGCCTTGGTAAAGATGATGTAGACGGGCAAGACCATGTCGAGCCGTGTCATGATTTCATCAATGCGTGCACGAAGCTTGGTTGCGTAGCCAGATACCTGCTCGTCGGTTGCTTCAAAGAGATCGGCTATTGAAAGGGCAACCAAGAGGCCATTGATGGGCTTTTTGGGGCGGTACTTGCGCAGCATACCTAGAAAAGCAAACCACTCTTCCCGATCGGCGTCGTCAGTTGCGTAGCGCCCGGCTGTGTCGAGCAGGATACCTTCGTTTGTGAACCACCAATCGCAATTTCTGGTGCCTCCTACACCACGCACCCCTCCCCCGCCCTCGGGATCTTGAAAGGGAAACACCAGACCAGAATGACGTAAGGCGGTTGTTTTTCCAGCGCCTGGTGGGCCTATGATAGCGTACCAAGGCAGCGCATAGAGCGCGCTGCGACCGTGGTTTTTACCCACTTTGGTTTGCTGAAGAGCCCTGATGCCCTGTTGAACGCGCTTTTGAAGTTCTAAGATCTCTGCCCGGCGATCGGGACGAGCCATCGCCGCTTGCTCCTCACTCTGTTTGAGTATTTCGGCCTCAAGCTCAGACGCCCGTTTTTGCGCCCGCCAACGTCGATAGATTACCCAACCAACCGCAGAGAGCACCACGAAAAGCGACGCCAAAATTTGTGGAATCAAGGGAACTTCGATGTCGAAGAGAGCAAGCACATAGCCGCCACCCCAGATAGAACTCAGAAGAAACGCAACCAATAAAATCAACCAAATCATCGAATCTTAAAGCTCCACCTTGGTAGATTTCGGTCCCGCAATGGCCGTCGAACGAATTCTATCGGCAGCGCTCTCGGCGCTACTGGATGTGAGCAACATCAACACAACAAAAAGGAGTACAGAGAGTCCCAAGAAACCGAATGCCGTGGCGACAACCGGGAACTTTTTGGGGGATAGGTTGAGCCCCTGAGATTTGGGGTAACCAGAGGGACTAAAGGTGTCTGCCGCAGGCAAGCTGCGCGCCAAGTGAATTGAAGTACGCTCTTGAACTGCAGCTAATTCTGCCGGGCTCGCTACTGCATACTTTCCTCGAAAGCCTAGAGCCATGCAAAGGTAGTAGATTTGCACCACATGAGTTCGCTCTGAGTCTGCCTCTAGGGCGGCCAAACGATCAAAGAAACCTTCACCGGCCGTGTTTTCTTGAAAGTAGACCAGTTGCAGAGGTTGAGCCATCCATTGTTGACGGGCCGGCCATGGGGAGCGCAGTATTTGCTCGTCCATGAACGCTGCGAGAGCGTAGATTGCCTCCATCGCATCGCCAGAGGTGATCTGTGCTTGAGTGGCACGTGTGTTGAGCGCGTCGAAAGTGGCATTGATGCGCTGGCGGAGTACCTCCGGCGCAGGGAGGTCGGGAGCCGTTCCCAACTGAGTCGCGAGGGCAATAGCGTCCGCACACGCCCAATACATTTTTTCGAGAAGAGTTTCTTTCACAATTTCTCCGGAGCAACAGCGTAGAGCGAGAGTTCCATCGCCTCTTGAGAGAGGGGGTGGTAGATTGCGATGGTTCCGCTGGAGTGAATTTCTGGCCAGTACTCCGCAGTGGGTTGCACTCTAAAAAAGGACATGCCGGGCCGGACCGGAAGAGCGGCCGAGGGGCGGTACTCGAGTTCGATGCGCGCGCCGTTCACGGCTTGGTTCAAAAGAGCTCCAATTGCATTCCACGAGGCGATTTTTGAAAGTTTAGGGAGTTGACTATGAATTTCCGCGTCGCTTAAGTTGCCGTGGGCAGCGATAAAGAAAACGTGGTTACGCACCTCTGCATCTTCGATTCGCCCCAAGTACATCCCGTCTTCACGTCGTTGAAGAGGTATGCGTACATAGCGCTCAGCCACTGTGGTGTTGATCATTGCTAAGGCGCGAGCAAAGGCTGGCTCGAAAGTATCCCCCAAGCTGAGATAATTGTAGCGAGGTAAGGTGGACGGGTCGCCATCCGCCGTAAATGTACAGAGCTCGCCTGCCAACTTGACTAGGGCCAGATAGGCAGGCTCCGGATGGATATCAGCCGATTCAGCCAAGTGGGCGAAATGGGGGATCTCTCTGTTAAAGATCGCCAAGAGGAGCATTTTTGAGGCATCAGCTCCGTCAAACTCGACATGAGCCTCGCTGCGCTGACGCCGAGTCTCGGCGATACCGCGAGCGCGACTTGCCAAGGCGCTGGCTACCCGCCGCATGCTTGCCTGAAGAAAGCCAGAAGCCCCAATACGAAGGACGGGAGGAATGAAGGTATCACGCAATTGGAAAGCGCCAGCGCTAGAACGCAGAACCTCAGCGATTTGCATACTGACAAAGCCCTCACGTGGCTCCTCTCCGAGGGTTACCCGCACCTCGGAGCGTCCCCAGTTGTAGACCACCGTGCGTCCCCCGGCATTGAAGTCGGCAACTTCCACCTTTGCTTCGGAATAACGCCCTGTGGCGGTTCCCTCCTGGCCGAGATTTCCTCGCGCAGGACTTGCGCTGGGTAAAACAAGGTAAACAGCTAAAGAACTCACATTGGGTCCGAAGGCGCTATTGATATCTCGGCTTGCGGGAGCGGGAGTTTCACCGTCGCCGCAACCGACGCTACTACCGTCGGGCATGATAGCGCGAAGCCTTTGCAGGACTAATTGCCCTTGAGCCAGAGCGTCTAGGTCGAAGAGTATATCGAGAATTCCCCATGCAGGACGACCAAGGGCCTCAAAGCGTTCGTCGAGTAGCTGCTCGTGGTAAAGATCTTGTTGCTGCAGGTGGTGCTCGGAGATGAACAAGCCTTCAGTCCAGATTGGCTTTCGAAGTGTCATAGTAGTGTAGAAGCCCCTGCTGCAGCCGTTTCTTGCTTGGGAAAGTACCCCGCCCAATCGCTACCATCAGTCACTCGTGTCCCATCGACTCGAATGTATACCTTGGGGTTGAATTCGGCTGGCTCTGAGCATTCACCGTCGACACAAACCGCACCGCAGGCCTCCTCACCTGGAGGAGGTGGTAGTTCGAAGATTGTGAACCACTGTTTTCCGCGGGGTGTACGAAAGAGTGCGGCAGCTACAATGTACTGTGCTTCTGGATTGCGCTCAAAATCGACTTCCATTCGCGCGTTGGGATACACCGGAAATTCCTGGCGGTCGAGGAGATCTTCTGCGAGCTTTTCCTCGTCGGCCTTCCACACTTCGTCAAAAGTCGCGTTGCGAAAACCAACGTCGTTTTTCAATTGGTACAATCGGACCTGCACAGGACGAGGCTCGCCTGCATCGGTGGGATTAATATGAGCCGTACTGATCACCGCAGCAGTGAGTACCTGTCTATCGCAGGCCTCGGCCTCTTTTGCTGGCGGAGCTTTTTTGCAAGCCGAAAAAAGGCTGACTGCGGCAAGAGGCCAGAGAAGTCGTTTTGGAAAGTTCATGGTGCTTTGTTTGAGATCAAACAGGTGATTTCGCCGTCGTCCCCTACGGCGACACGCAGATGGGACATCTCGCGTCCCTCAGCGAGGGACTCCAAGATAGCAAAGGACAATCGGGGTAATAGGGTACGACGTAGGATGTGGTCAACATTGCGCGCCCCGCTTTCTACTTCACTACAGCGATCGACGATGGCACCAATGACTGACTCGTGCACGTCTACCTGAAGTTTATGGGAATCGGCAGCACGTTTGAGGGCCGTATTGAGCTTCATGCGCGTGATTTCGATCAGGGCTTCGCGCCGAATTGGCACATAAGGAACGACAGTCATACGTGCTAATAGTGCGGGTTTGAGGTAGTTGGACAAGGTCGGCTTGACGAGATCAACTAACTTTTCGTGGCTTGGCATCTCTCGATCGGGTGACGCGGCGTTCGTGAGAAGATCAGTCGCCAAGTTACTGGTCATGATGACCACGGTGTTCGAAAAATCGACGACTCGTCCTTCTCCGTCACTCAAGGTGCCCTTGTCAAACACCTGATAGAACAGATTCATCACCTCAGGATCAGCCTTTTCTATCTCGTCGAGCAAGACAACAGAATAGGGTCGATGTCTGACTGCTTCGGTCAAAAGCCCGCCCTCGCCATAACCGACATAGCCCGGAGGAGAGCCGATCAGTCGGGAGACAGAATGTCGCTCTTGAAACTCGCTCATGTTGATGACCGTTGTAAAGCGCTCACCGCCAAACATGAGATCGGCGAGGGCCAAAGCAGTCTCGGTCTTACCCACGCCGCTAGGGCCGACTAGTAAAAACACCCCCATAGGAGCTTGGGGATCTTTCAACCCCGAGCGAGCGGCCCTGAGTTCACGGCCCAGGACAGCGAGAGCTGGAGATTGTCCACGAACTCGCTTTTCTAGGCGTTTCTCGAGTTCGAGAGTCGTGCGCAGGTCGTCTTGCACCATTTTCCCGATGGGGATCCCTGTCCAGTCGGCGACAATCGAAGCAACGACGGATTCATCGACATCGGCATGCAATAGACGTTCTTCGTGGGGGATCTCGTCTATTTCACGAAGAATTTCCTGTATTTCTACCGTAGAAGGTTCATCTTTCGCGCGCGCTTCTTCCAATTTTTTAAGCAACGCACGTTGCGCTGCCACCTGAGACTCGTAGAGCTGGACCTCATTCTCAAGGCGGGTTTGTGATTCTTTGGCTTCGCTGACCAATTCTGCCTCTACATGGTGACCTTGAGCCACGTCGGCATCCAGCGCAGCCAGCTCGCGTTGAACCCCCACGAGGCGGGCTTGAGCGTCTTCGAGTATTGCAGGAGGAGCATTTTGCACCAACTTTACATAAGCGGCGCTGGTGTCCAGGAGATCTACCGCCTTGTCTGGCAATTGCCGCCCAGAAATATACCGAGCGGAGAGGGTCACTGCAGCTCGGACCGCGTCGTCACGAATGTGCACCCCATGAGCAACCCGAAAACGCTCAGCAATGCCACGAATCATCAATTCTGCCACTTCAAGAGAGGGCTCTTCGACCCGAACAGGCTGAAAACGGCGCTCCAACGCCGCATCTTTTTCGAAGTACTTTTTGAACTCTGCATACGTGGTTGCCGCAACAGTACGCAGTTCACCCCGAGCAAGAGCGGGTTTGAGAAGGTTTGCAGCGTCACTCCCTCCTTGAGCCCCTCCAGCACCAATCAATGTATGAGCTTCGTCAATGAAGAGTATGATGGGCTGTTCTGAAGCTTTTACCGCCTCGATAACCCCTTTAAGCCTATTTTCGAACTCCCCCTTGACCCCAGCACCTGCCTGAAGCGCCCCCAAGTCGAGAGAAAGCACTCGCGAATTAGCTAAGGCAGCAGGCACGGTTCCCTCTGCAATACGATTGGCTAAGCCCTCAACAAGCGCAGTTTTACCCACTCCGGGTTCGCCCACAATGATGGGATTATTCTTACGGCGGCGAAGCAAAATCTCTACGACCTGTCTGACCTCCTTCTCTCTTCCCAAAACCGGATCGAGCTCACCGGAGCGTGCTCGCTCTGTCAGATCGAGGGTAAATTTGTCGAGAGGCCCTTCGCCGTCGGCTGATTGACGCTTGCTAGACCCAGCCCCCTCCGAAGAACTTGACGCACGTGGGGCCTCCACGCTGGTGGCACAAATGACGTCGACATCACGGGATAGCTCTTCGGGATGAAGGCGATTGAGCTCTGCCAAATCGAGAGCACAATATCTTTCGGGCTGGTTGGCTAATCGAGCCAGAAGCGCCCCCGAACGTAGCTCGGTAGAACGGTTTTCTACGCTGGCATAAACCCAACTGTCCTGAATCCATTCTAAAAGAAGCCGGCTAAAGACGGGGCGACCCACTGCGCCACTGCGAAAAGTGCGGAGCGCTTGGCGAACTGAGGCCAAAAGAGACTCACCATTTGCCCCATAGTGGTTGAGCACAACCTGAAAGTCGCTACCGTTGGACTCTAACGCAACAAGCACAAAATGCTCTACGGTGACTTCGTCGTGCCCCTGACTTACGCAAGCAGCGGCGGCCCTTTCTAAGAGTTGCGAACAGAAGGGCGTGAGGCGTTGAAGTAACGAACGGGGCTGGGTGACAAGCATGGTTTCGACTGAATACTGGAATGGACAGTGCTGGTGGAGCAGATGCCAACCGAATTGTGCAACGTGGCGACGACTATAGACAAGAAACCGACATAGACCCACACAAATTGATCGTGATGAGTAAGAATATTCAACCGGTGACAGCTCACATTCGTAGAACTTCATGAAGTTCTTCTTCACTCATGATCAAGCAAGTGCCTTGCCAACAATGCCAATTGTGAAGAGCATGCGCCCACCAGCCATGACATACGAAGAAAAGATGCTCATCGTTTTCGCCCGCTACCGCGGAGAGGCGCTCACCCCCGAACTCATCACGAAGATAGAGGGTGAATGTACGACGGAGGTCTGGGCGCACCTTCCGCCCTCCATACAACAAAAGTGGATGCTTCACCTGGCCCTCTCGGACAACGGGCACATTGAACTGCGGCCCGAGCAGTTGAAACCAGGCGGAGCGGAAGAGCTAGAAACGGTACTCAAGACGGAATTTGTGGAACAACTCCCCTACACTTCTGTGAGCCTCTCCTTTTCGGGAGATGTGCACAGCGCGGTTCAAGCAGGTGTCGTTACTCAGTTTTCCGTCGAAAAAAACGAAAAGCCCCTTGTAGAATCGAAGAACACAACACAGGTAAAACAAGGCGAGACGTCGATCGACTCAAAAAAATCAGCAACTGAGATCGCCGAACAAGCCAAGGAGCTGGGCATAGCGCTTCCTCCCAACTCTTCCTTGTTAGGTCCTTTTTTGGAGGCTCTGAACGTAGCAACCGCTTATAAAAAGCGAGCCGATGAAGCTGAAGCGCGCCTGGCCGAGTTCGCCCGCCTGAGCCGGGATTGAGTGGGTTGCCCAACCACAGCATATAAATCCCCCCTTGGCGAAACGACCACATTCGCCTACCGTGGCCCTCCGTGTGGGCGCCCACTCCGGGCAGCATCCGCCGCACGACCATTCGTCCCCCATTGGGGTGACCAGCACGCCTATGTCGCAATCGAACCGAGATCCAGAAGCCCCCGCCTTGGCTGATAAAGAGAGTTATATCGCCCCCACAGGTACCGGCGAGGCGCGTGGCCGTCTTGAAGGGGCGCCCGTGGCTCCCCCCGAGTCTGGAATGAAGAGAGCCTTTCCGTCGCCCAACTTGGCGGCCGGATTTGGCGGAACAGTTGTTGGCCAAGTTTCTCCGTTTGACCAATCGTTCGCTCCCCGAACTACCTCACCGCCACCAGCGGTCCCCGACGCGTTGAAACACGCCCCGCCTTCTTCCTCTCGGCGCCCTCCCCCGCCTCGACGTGCGCTTGCCAAGACCACAACGGGAGATGAAGAGTTGGCTCGTGCACGAGCAGCGATTTTGGCCCAAAGCGGAGGCACCATTGCAGCGGACGAATTGCCTATTCAAGCACCAGCTGCCCCGGCACAAGTGAGCGACTCCCAAGCCGGACCGGGTGGAACTGTCGTAGCTGATGGATCTGATATTGACTATGATGCCCTCTCGAACAATAGCGGCATTGTATCAACCCGGCATGAACCCGCGGGCAGTGTGCCGGCGAGCATCGGTCAGTACGAAATAATTCGTGAACTAGGCCGCGGCGGCATGGGGGTGGTCTATCTGGCAAGAGATAGCCGATTAGGCCGTCGGGTTGCCGTAAAAGTTCTTCACACGGACAGCGAGGAACTTACAGCACGCTTCATTGTAGAGGCCCAGGCGACGGCACAATGTGACCACGAGAACATCGTGGTAGTTTATGAGGTTGGAGAGCACGAGGGCTCTCCCTTTATGGTGCTTGAGTACCTACAAGGGCAAACTCTCGCAGAAATGCTTGAAAAATCGGGCCTAATGCAAGCGTCGCGAGTGGTCGACATTATGGTTGCGGTGATGCGAGCACTTGTGCGCGCTCACTCCCAAGGCATTGTACACCGCGACCTAAAACCAGAAAACATCTTTCTAACAGACACGGGTATCGTCAAAGTATTGGACTTTGGTATTGCCAAAGTACTGCGAGAGGAGGCGACGACTCAAGGATCGGCGCTGACCAATATCAATACTCTCAGCGCGCGCAGTAGCGGGGTGGCTGGCACTCTTGCTTATATGTCACCTGAGCAATGGCAGGCGGGGGGGAATATTGACCATCGTGCCGACATTTGGGCTGTAGGCATTATTCTTTACGAGCTTCTAACGGGTCAGCACCCTCTGTTGCACGACCTGGAGCATTTTAAGGAGCGCGTCAACGACCCCAATTTGCCCATGCCCAGTGTGGCCAAGGCAAACCCTGAGGTTATACAGCAACTCTCTGAAGTGGTTGATAAATGCCTCATGAAGGCGCCCACGGATCGGTATGGAGATGCCGAGGCGTTGCTGAAGGAGCTTGAGCCATTTTTACCCGGAAGATTTCGCGCGTGGGGAAATGTTTCTCGCGGGCCGTACACGGGGCTCAAGGCATTTCAAGAAGAGGATGCAGCGTGCTTTTTTGGTCGTTCGGCTGAGGTAGCGGCGATGGTGCAGCGGGTCTTTGACTACCCCATGTTGGCAGTTGTCGGGCCCTCGGGAATTGGTAAGTCATCGCTAATTCGCGCGGGGGTGGTGCCTGCTTTACGAAGTTTTGGGACCAATTGGCGAATTCTTGTGGTGCGTCCAGGGCCGACGCCCCTGGTGGCTTTGGCTACGATGCTGCAAGAGTTGAAGGGGGAGTTGGAGGAGGCTGGGGAGAAATTGGCCGATGCGACGAATTTGGGCATTCGACTGAAGATGGAGCCTGGGTACTTAGGGCAGCTGTTGAGGTTGGCGTCGCAGCAGAGTGATGTGAAGTGTATGGTCGTGGTGGACCAGTTTGAAGAGTTGTATACTCTTTGTAATTCGCAGGAACAGAGAAAGGCTTTTACGCAATGTTTAAGCGGTGCAGCAGATGACCAAAGTGCGCCGATTCGGCTGATGATTACGGTACGTTCTGACTTTTTAGGACGTATTAGTGAGGATGCCGAGTTTATGAGTGAAATTTCTCGTGGACTCTTCTTTTTGGGTGCGCCGGGGCCGGAGTCTTTGCGTGAGGCGCTTGTGCAGCCGGCTGAGATGGTGGGGTATCGCTTTGAGTCGGAGGGTATGGTGGATGAGATGGTGGAGCATTTGCAGTCGACTCCTGGTGCTTTGCCGTTGTTGCAGTTTACAGCGTTTCAGTTGTGGCAGAAGCGGGACGCTGCGAGGAAGATTCTAACAAAACAAAGTTACGATGCTTTAGGAGGGATTGCAGGGGCGTTGGCTACGCATGCTGATCAGGTAATTCAGAAGCAGAGTGTAGAGGCCCGTACAATGTGTAGGGCGTTGTTTTTGCAGTTAGTAACCCCAGAGCGTACTCGCGCTATTCGTGAAGTGAGCGAGCTTTATGACTTGGTAACTGACAAAGAAATGCTGAAC
>Ga0256845_1000880_pt1 | contig 25797 bp, 19 predicted proteins | sample RiftiametaG_FD_189101 | JGI IMG/M metagenome (GOLD analysis project Ga0256845, IMG submission 189101) | Tube worm associated microbial communities from hydrothermal vent at the East Pacific Rise, Pacific Ocean - Riftia | ecosystem: Host-associated > Annelida > Integument > Unclassified ... | reverse complement strand
AAAAAACACCTTGAAATAGCATCAAATTAAAACAAAAAAAAGGTTTCGTATATTTATAATATTAATACATTTGCGGCTAAGTTTTTAGGTATGAGAATTTTCAAAATATTAATTGCTTTTATTCTTTTTAGTCAAACAGTGCTTTCACAAGAAACCAAAAAAAAAGAACAATTAGACTCTATTACTATTACTTCAAGTAGAATTGATTTACCATTTAAAGAAAATTCTAGAACTATAACTATTATAAATTCAGAGCAAATAAAACAAAGTGCTTCAACTAATGTTGTAGAATTATTACAACAGGTTGCGGGTATAGATATAAGACGCAGAGGAACTGCTGGCATGCAAGCCGATTTATATATAAGAGGCGGAAGTTTCGACCAAACTTTAATGCTTATTGATGGTATAAAAGTTGAAGATTCGCAAACTGGACATCATACCATGAATATGGCTTTACCTATTGAGGTTATTGAGCGTATTGAAATTATTAAAGGGCCTGCATCTCGTGTATTTGGACAAAATGCATTTACTGGTGCTATAAATATTGTAACAAAAAAGAATACTAAAAACTTAGTATCATTGAGCTTACAAATAGGTTCTTATAACCAAAAAAATGCTAATGTTACGGTAAGTAGTAATCTTGAAAAATCGTCACATATAATACATTTTTCTAGAAATACTTCTGATGGGTATAGGCATAATACTGATTATGATAATCAAAATTATTTTATAAAAAGCAGTTTCAATAAAAATCATATGCCTATTGATATGATTGCTTCTTTTTCTGAACGTAAGTTTGGTGCAAATGGTTTTTACGCAAGTCCTACAGCTATAAATCAATATGAAGAAACACAAGCAAGTTTAATTGGGTTTTCATCAAAAATTGAAAAAGAAAATCTTACTATAAAGCCAAAAATTTATTGGAAAAGAAATCAAGATGAATATGTTTTTGTTCGTGAAGACCCTTCAATCTACAGAAATTTACATCAAACTAATAAAGTTGGTGCAGAATTAAACTTTGCTTACACTTCTAATATAGGAACAACTGGTTTTGGTATAGATTTAGCCAAAATTTACTTATCTAGCAATAATTTAGGAAGTAGAAATCGTTTTATGGCAAATCTGTTTTTAGAGCATCGTTTTAAATTTTTAAGTAATAAGTTTGATGTTACACCAGGTGTTGCAGTAAACTATTTTTCAGATTTTAAATTTCATGCATTTCCTGGTATCGATTTAGGTTATCAAATAAATGACCGAGTAAAACTTTACGGAAACATAGGTTATACCTACAGAATACCAACATATACCGATTTGTTTTATAGCGATCCAACAACATTGGGAGACGAAAATTTAAGCCCAGAAGAAGCCATTGCAGAAGAAATAGGATTGAAATTTTATAGTATAAATTTTAATGCTTCAGTTGCATTTTTTAACAGAGATGCTGATAAATTAATTGATTATGTAAAAGAAAATGAAGCCGATTTGTGGCAAGCTACAAACATTAGAAACCTCAACACAAAAGGGTTAGAAGCCAATGCTAATTATACTTTTAAATTAGGGGCTTTTAATCAAAAAATCAATTTAGGCTACACCTTTTTAGAAGATGATATTAAAAATTTAAATGTGAACTTTTCTAGATATTCTATTAACTCATTAAAACATCATTTTACAACCACTTTAAGAACACAATTGTTTAAAAACGTAACACAAACATTAGTTTACAAATATGCCGAAAGAAGTAACGGTGAAAGTTATGGTGTCTATGATGCTAGTGTGATTTTTACTCAAAATGCTTTTGAAATATCAATAATTGCAAATAATATTTTTAACAAAGAATATACTGAAACTAATTTAGTGCCTATGCCTAAAGGAAATGCACTATTTGGGTTTACTTATAATTTCTAATAAAAACACATCTACATACAATATTATTTAAATTCAATCCTGTTTTCTTAACTTTGAGAAAATATCAATTTTAAATATTGACACTAAATTTACAAGATATACCGCGTGTAAAAACTATTACGAAAGCAGATTTTTTAAAACATTATTTTAAACCACAAAAGCCTGTGGTTATTGAGCGTTTTATTGAAGATTGGCCTGCTTATACTAAATGGAATTTAGACTACATGAAAGCGATTGCAGGCGATATTACTGTGTCACTTTACGACGATAGACCTGTTGATTATAGAGATGGTTTTAATGAGCCACATACAAAAATGAAAATGCATGAATATGTAGATTTGTTACAGCGTGAGCCTACTAAATATCGTATTTTTTTGTGGAATGCTATAAAGGAAATGCCTCAGCTACAAAAGGATTTTACGTTTCCAGATTTTGGATTACGGCTTATGAAGAAAATCCCGATGTTGTTTTTTGGCGGACGAGATTCTCACACTTTTATGCATTTTGATATTGATTTAGCCAATATTTTTCATTTTCATTTTGAAGGTACTAAAGAGTGTATTCTGTTTGACCAGAATCAAAACGATTATTTATATAAAATTCCACATTCGTTAATTACTAGAGAAGATATAGATTTTAATAATCCAAATTTTGAAAAATGGCCTTTACTTAAAAAAGCTAAAGGTTATAAAACCACTTTAAATCATGGTGAAGTTTTATATATGCCAGAAGGTTATTGGCATTATATGCGTTACATAACGCCTGGATTTTCTTTAAGCTTACGTGCTATTGCTAGAAACCCTAAAAATTTTGGCAAAGCCTTATACAATGTCTTTATTATGCGTAATTATGATAACTTAATGCGACGTATTAAAGGTCAAAAATGGATTGATTGGAAGAATAAACAGGCTATTATTAGTGCGAATAATAAGTGAATTATTTAATTAACTCGTTAGCTTTTTTGTACACCAAGTGCGATTCCCACCCGCGGTATAATAAATAGTCGATCAATTTTTTTCTTTTCTTAAACTTGTTGTTTTCTTTGATGGAATTCGCTTTTTTTTCGGCTAAATCATTGAAAACCTCGTTGTACTCCTCAATTTCTATTTCCGCAAGTGCTTGATTTATATTAACTTTGCCTATGTCTTTTTTCTTAAGTTCATAAGTTAAACGGCGTCGGCCCCAAGCCTTAATTCTAAACTTACCACTTACAAATGTTTTGGCAAAACGTTCTTCATTAAGAAAGTTATGTTGCAAAAGATGCACTATGATAATATCGATAGCTTCGGGTATCATACGCATATCTTTTAGCTTTCTATTAACCTCTTGATGACAACGTTCTTGATACGCACAATAATGCTCCAATTTTTTGGTAGCTTCTTGTACTGTATATGTTTTTTTTGAATACATGGTTTTTCAAAAATAACAATAGATAATTTAACAATAAGAATAAAAATTTATAAAAGCCAAGTCTTAAAGTTTAAAACTTAACATTATGAAAACAAAAATTACTTATATAATTATACTGCTTTTAACTACTAATTTTGGCTATGGGCAAACTATATTATCCGCTGGGGATATTGCAATAACTGGGTTTAATTCAGACAATCCAGATCAATTTACTTTTGTTTTATTGACTGATATTTTAAATACAACTCAAATAAAGTTTACTGACAATGGATGGCAATCTTCTGGTAGTTTTAGAAGTAATGAGGGTACTATAACTTGGTCAGCAACATCTGACATGACTTGTGGTACTGAGATTACAGTTACAGACAACTCTCCTTTTTCAACATCTCATGGTACAGTTACTGATAGCGGAGCACTTCAATTGTCTGGTAGTGGAGATCAAATACTAGCATACCAAGGTTTAGATGTGACACCAACTTTTATTTATGCAATTCATTTTGATACTACTGGCTGGGGTAATGCAACTAATCCAAATACAACTGCATTACCAACCGGCTTAACAAATGGAGTAGATGCAGTTGATTTAGTTGAAATAGATAATGCAAACTATAATTGCGCTGTTACTAGTGGTTCTTCTTTAATTTTATCTGCGGTTTCTAACTCAACAAATTGGATATTAAATAATAGTAGGATAGCAAGTATTGGTGGCTGTGGATTCACTTGTATTGCTTGCCCAACAACAACAACTTGGTCAGCAGGAGCATGGGACAATGGAGTACCTATTATTGGTATAAATGCAGTTATTGCTGATAATTACAATACAAGTATAGATGGAAATTTTAGTGCTTGTTCTATTATTGTTAATACTGGTTTTAATTTAACTGTTAATAATGGTGATTATATAGAAGTTGAAAACGATGTTACAGTTGACGGTCAATTATTTGTTGAAACTCAAGGAAATTTTGTGCAAAATAATAACTTTGGAAGTTTTACAGACAACTCTACAAATGGAGTACAAGTAACAAAAACTAAAATAATGACAAGAAAGTTTGCTTATACTTATTGGAGTTCCCCTGTTACTGGAGAAACTATTGAGCAAACATTTGGAAGCACCCCTGGAGATAGACGATTTTATTTTAATGCTACTAACTTTATTGATGTATTAGCAGAAATAGGAAATACAAACACTTTCAACCCAGGTCAAGATGATATTGATGACGATGGTGACGATTGGCAAAGAGCTTCAGAAATCATGCAAACGGGAGTTGGATACACAACTACTGCTAGTGAATTTGGACCAGCTTTCCCTCGTAGTGAATCTTTTGTTTTTAGAGGTGCTTTTAACAATGGTGTAATACAACTACCTTTAATAAATAATAGTGGAGGTGTATATAACGATTGGAATTTTATTGGTAATCCATATCCTGGTGCGATTAGTGCAGACCAATTTTTTGCCACTAATACAGGTTTAGTTGATGCTGTTTATTTGTGGGATCAGGCAACACCAGAAAGTAATACAGCGGGAGGATCTCAAGGTTATAATTTTTCTGGTGATGATTATGCCATGGTAAATGGAATTATGGAGATTGCAGGAAGCTCTGGAAATAAACCAAATAGATTTATTGCATCTGGTCAAGGTTTTTTTGTTGAAGCTCTTATTGCTGGAAATATAACATTCAACAATTCTATGCGTTCAATTACACATGATAATAGTCAGTTCTTTAAAACATCTAATTCAAAGAATAAAACGACTAGTGTTGCAAATAAATTATGGATTAATTTAACTTCTGATAATGGTATTTCTAATCAAATAGGTGTTGGTTATGTTGATGGAGCAACAAGTAATAATGATGGATCTTTTTACGACACAAAACGTATTTTGTCATCAGGCGGTGCAGCTATATTATATTCAATAATAAATGGTGATGATAGAAAGTTTGCGATTCAAGGAAAAGCACCAAGCGATTTAAATGAAAATGAAATTATAAATTTAGGTTTTAAAACTTCTATTAATGTTGAAACTTTATATACACTATCAATTGCACAATTACAAGGTGATTTTTTAAATAGTAATACAGTTTATTTAAAAGATAATTTACTTAATGAAATACATGATTTATCAGACTCTTACTATTCGTTTACATCTGAAGTTGGTGAGTTTAATAATCGTTTTGAAATAGCATTTAATATGGGTGCGTTTTTATCAACTGATGATATACTTTTAAATAAAAATAATATTAGTATTATTGAATTAGAAAATGATAGAGTTCAATTTAAAACCAATAGTAATTCAAATATTAAAACGATTACAATATTTGATTTATTAGGAAGACGTTTATATAATTTAAAAGGTAATAATAGTATTGAAACTTACACGCTTTCTAACTTAAGTAACACCGTTTTTATTGCTAAAATTGAACTTTCAAACGGAACAATTATAACAAAAAAAGCTATTAAAAAATAGTATATTTTCAGAGTTTAACGAAGCTGTTTTTTATTAGATATTCTATCATGCAAATTGCTTCGTTGCACTCGCAATGACTTATAAATTATATTTTAAAGATAGAATAAGATTTCTACCTGTTGCTGCAATACCTGATGAATATGTTTTATAACGTTGGTCAGTAATATTTTCTAAACTTGCAGTAAGTGATATTGAATTACTAATTTGATATTGCGTTCTAATATTAAACGTATTCCATGAGGGCGCATACGGATTACCATTTTTATCTTTCGCGTAGATATATGTTTTCTCAATTTCCGATGGTGCTAACTGATTAAAAGATAATTCGTTATTATAATTAGCAAATACATCAACTTTTAATTTTTTATTAGTCCATACCAAATGCGTATTACCAAAAACTGGTGCTACATGACGAATTGGGACTTCAATATCTCCTGCTTCTTCCGTTCCTCCAATTACATTATATTGTGAAGTTAATTTAAGCTGCTTAGTAATATTAGCTTGCAACCCAACTTCAAAACCATAAATCCATGCTTTTGATGCGTTTTGTATAGCTTGAACTTTACTTAATTCACCATCGTACATAATCTCGGAAACACCATTTAAAACATAATCTCTACGTACTAAAGCATTATCTAAATAGGTGTAATATGTATTCATATCTAAAATAAATGCGTCATCAAAGTTTAATTTTAATCCTAACTCACCACCATAGGCATATTCTGGTCTTAAATTCTCATTAGGCACAACAACCGAACCCGGTTCCGAATCAAAAACTTTACCAATATCATCTATATTTGGAGCTCTAAATGCTGAAGATGCATTAAGTTTCCATTGTAATATTGAGTTAGGAGACCAGCTTATTCCTGCTGTTCCTGTTAATGCTCCAGCTTTATTTTCAGAAGATTCAAAAGGTAGATTTAAATACACATTGTTTTCTTTAAAATTTGCTTTAGAAACTACATGATTAAAACGTAAACCAGACTGAAAAACAAACTTTGGATTGGGCTTATACTTAATACTTGTATATACTGCTGCCGATTGCCAACTTGCTCCATTTGGGTATCTTGAAACTGTTGGTAGTATTATGTTATTAGAAATACTCTCTTCTTTACCGTGAGACATCACTTTATTATAAACATATTCAAAACCATAAAAAAATTGTGTTTTTGGACTTAGTGTTTTTTCTAAATCTAAATTAAAAGAATACGCATCTACAGCTTCTTCTCGTATATTTCTTACACTAGATTGAAAATCGCGATCCATTCTACTTTCCTGAAAATTTTGGTACGCAAACGTTGCTTTTATTTTGTTGTATAAATTTGACCGACTACTTAATTTAGTTATTTGGAAATTTGACATGAACCATTGCTGTGGACCATAATTCCATTCGGCAGAACGCAAAACACCATTTTTATAACGTATTAATCTATCGTATCTGGGGATATTTGAAGTGTTTGTATAATATAAACCTAAATCGAAATACAGGTTCTCATAGGGTTCATAACGAACTTTTTGCATTAAATTAATTTGATTGTACCCCGAATATTTTTGAACTAAAGGGTTGTCGTTTTTTATTATTACATCGCCACTATTTGTTACTAAAGCAAATTCTGGTCTTAAATATTCATTTGGGCCATACTTTCCCATTCTTAAATTACTAAAATCAGTATAGCTTGCACTGGTAAAAGATGCCCATTTCTTAAAACCTAAGTTAAAATCGAAATGTCCTGTTTTTTCTTCACTTGCAGAAGCATATCTTACAATTGTATTCAATTTAAATAAAAATGAATCTTTATAGGATAACTTCGGTTTTTGAGTATAAAAACTCATCACACCTCCAATAGCATCACTTCCATAAATAACAGAACCCGAACCCAAAGTTACTTCGGTATTATGAATAATAAAAGGGTCGATGGCAATAACATTCTGTAGGTTTCCCCCTCTAAAAAGTGCATTATTCATTCTTACACCATCTACAGTAATCAGTAATCTATTAGTTGAAAAACCACGAATCATTGGGCTTCCCCCTCCTAGCTGACTTTTTTGCACATACACTTGCCCTGTAGATTCCAATAAATCTGCACTTGTTTGTGGATTTGTAAATTGAATACTTCCTTTATTTACACTAACTATTTTTTGAGGAATATCCCTTTTGTTTTGTTTGAATTTTGAAGCCGAAATAACTATTTCTCCTAATCCAAACGTATTAGAATCTAAATATATTTTATTTGATTTTTCAATTTGAAATTTTGCAAGCTTTTTTAGTATATGTGATAAATGTTGAAAATAAATAATTTCAGAATCTGAAAATTTATCTAAAAGAGCTTCTCCCTTAAAATTAGTTATAACACTTTTTGTTTTATCAAGATTATAAATTGCAACTCCAAAAATAGGCTCTTTAGTAAGCTTATTAAGAACTTGTATCTGTTGAGCAACCAATGTTGTTGAAACAAAAAAAAAGAAAAAAATGATATAACTAAATTTCATGTTTTACCTAAAAACTTGATTAAAAATTTGAAGTGATTTGGGAGGTTTAAAACTGCCCAAATGTAGTTCAAAATAAAGCAAAATCATACTTAAAAACGATTGCCTTTGCTTCGCATTAATTTTTACTAAAGATAAAGCATCAAATGTTGTGCCTAATAACAATTTTAAGAGTAGTAAATTTTCTCCAGAAATAGAATAATTACTTTGTGGTTTTAATTCAAATTTACCATCATGCAAATTAAAAAAATTATAATCAACATTTGTTTCATCTGGATAAAACCCTAAATATTTTGTTAATTTAAGTAAAAAAAGTAAATGAAAATTTGAATACTCAGAATGAACATCAAGCCACAAAAGTGTTGTTTCTATATAGCTAAAAAGTATTTCGTTTGGCTCCTCCTCTTTTAAAGTACTCGACAAAACTTCTGCCAAAAACATGACTATAGCACTTTTTAAAATATTAGAGTGTAAATTAGTATATAAATGATTTAATTTAACTTCTTTTATAATTTGTAAAGAACGATTATCCTTATAAATAATAACCAATTGCAATTGAGAAAGCAACTGGAAATATGCAACTTTAATTATACTTTTTTTTCTTTTTAAAACACCTCTTAATAAAAAACTAACAATGCCTAATTGTTCTGTATAGCACTTAACTATCAAGTCATTATCCTTATATTTTAATTTGGATAGAACAATAGCATTTGTTATAATTAACATTATCTAACAATCATTAGTTTTATCACTCTTGTTTCGAATGTATCTAAATCTGAAAGCATAACTAAATAGACTCCTGAAGCTACAATATTATTGGCTAGATTTTTACCATTCCAATACGCCGTTCCTCCATCTATTTCAAGATTATATCCTCTATATCGTAAGTTATTTCTGGATTGTGCTTCGGCTACTAAATTTCCTTCTATATCTGTTATTTTAATATTTACATTTTCAGAAATATCTTTAATCTTTACTTTTTCGTCTACTATATTAAACGAAGGTCTCACAGGATTTGGATACGCAAATGCACTTTGTAAATCTTCTAATGGGTTTGATGCTCCTGAACGGAAAGACACTAAGCCTTTGCTTGTTCCTATGTAAACTATTCCATTCGAATTATCTAATGACACATCATTTATTGAATTTGTTGGTAATGGTGAATTATCTTTTGTAAAATGATATATTGTTTTTTGACCGTCTGAAGAAAAATAAAACAAACCTGAATCTGCAGTTGCAATCCATTTATTATTTGAACCATCTACTTCAATATCTGTAATAAATTGCTGAAACAAAAGCTCTTTGGGAATACCGTCTTCCAAAATAATTATTTCTTCAACTTGAATATTATCATCAGTAAAGAAATTAGATGTGTTATATAATACTCTTAACCCTCTAAGAGTACCAATCCATAGTTGATTTCTTTTATCTATTGCCAAGGATGTAACAAAATTAGTAGGCATATTTTCTTCTTCACTACTTAAGTTTTTTATTTTTGAAGTGCTACCTGTATTATTAAACCCTATTAAACCTTTATTATAACTCGCAATCCATTTAGTATTATCATTACCAATAACTAAATCTTCGAAACCTAAATTTTCATTTAATGCATCATTAATAATACTCGAAAAACTATATGAATTCCATTCGCTATTAGAAGGGTTAAATGATTTTAAAGGTCTGTCTATTCTACTTGTAATAGTCCAAAGTAAATTATTATTATCAAACACAGAAGCCCCTACTCTTAAATCCACATAATCTGGATTATTGGGCAATACTAAGGATTCTAATTCACTATTATTTTGATTATATAAAATGGTTGATAAATCTTCATTAACCTCAAGTAACCCGTTAAAAAATGAACTTATAAATACTTGACTATTGTTAGATGGGTTAATTGAGATTGCATTTAAACATTTTGCATTTAAAGCACCTTCATAAGGTGTATTTATCCATTCATTACCATTTAAATGACTAAACCCACGACTATTTAATGGATACGGGTTATAAAACAAAGTATATTCACCAAAAGTTACCCAAAGGTTATTTGTTGATGCTTTGATTGAAAAAGGTGTATTTAATAATGGTCCTTCTGGATGAATTTCTTCAAAACCATCTGGATTTGTTAGTAATGTTTTTAAAACACCAAAATCTGTTGTTCCAATATATAAGTATTCTGAATCTGTTATTGCTGATGCAAATTGTGTATTAAACTCTGTATTTATAGAAGCCTGTGATACTAAGCTGAAACTATTATCATAAACAAAAATATTATTTTTCGTTGTTACTATTAAATAATCATTGCTTGATTTTACACTAAGTGGAACATCATCATAAAAAAACAGTTCTGTTAAAACATCATTTATTACCTGATAAATCCTTCTATTTGTTCTAACGGCATAAAGATTATTTTCTTGTGATTCTACTGACACAAAATTTCCAGTAATTACAACTTCCCAATTTTGATAATCAATTAAATTAGGACTAGACACTTCTGCTTTTCTTAACCCACTTCCATCTAAACAAGCGGCATAAATGTAATCTCCCGAAATTGTGGTTTGATTTACTCTTGTTTGGCTTCCTAAATTACCTATATAGTAGGTGTCTCCAAATTCTTGTCTTTCTAAATTATAAACAGAAATTCCATAATTTGTTGATATATAAACCACATCTTCAAAAGCATTAAAATGATTTATTCTTTTATTGTTAGGTGAAATTGTTGGCTTTTCAATAACATCAACTATCGTAAGTATATTTTTATCATTATCAAAAACTATTTCTATTAAACCATTTTCGTAACCAATAATTAGTAATTCATAAGCATCACTATAATAAATTGTTGTTATTGCTTCGCCTGATAGACCATTAATAGTAGTAAGCTCATCTATTTCATTCGTTTGTATATCATAACTAAAAATTGCATTCTCTGAAGCTGCATAAATTTTATTGTTCCCTTTAACAACATCTTTTATATTATAATATGAAAAATGACCTTCCCATAATGCCGAAAAATCTTGAGCAAATTGTATAAATGGAGACAGGAACATTATTAATATAAGAAGTCTTTTAATCATAACCATTTTATAAAAAATCAAAGATATTTATAACTAACGAGTTTTACTTTAAAATAATATAATTTAAACAAAAAAAGCTTCCTGAAATCAGGAAGCTTTTTTATTTTATTAGAATGAGACTATACTACACCTTGTGCCAACATAGCGTCTGCTACTTTAACAAAACCAGCAATATTTGCACCTTTTACATAATTTATATAATCATCTTCTTTTCCGTATTCTATACATGAATCATGAATGTCTTTCATAATTGTTTTTAAACGACTATCAACCTCTTCTCTTGTCCAGCTAATTCTCAATGAGTTTTGAGACATTTCTAAGCCAGATGTAGCAACGCCACCTGCATTTGAAGCTTTGCCAGGAGCAAATAATGTTTTTGTTTTATGAAACTCATGAATTGCTTCTGGTGTTGAAGGCATATTTGCACCTTCTGCAATACAAATACATCCATTTTTAATTAATGATTTTGCATCATTTTCTCTCAACTCATTTTGAGTCGCACATGGTAAAGCAACATCACAAACAACATTCCAAGGTCTTTCTCCTTTAAAAAATTTCGCAGATGAATATTTTTCTAAATACTCCGAAATACGTGCTCGTTTTTCATTTTTCAAATACATTACATGTGCTAGTTTATCAGCATCAATCCCTTCTGCATCATAAATATATCCTGAAGAATCGGAAAGTGTTACTACTTTTGCGCCCAATTGTGTTGCTTTTTCACAAGCATATTGTGCTACATTTCCTGAACCAGAAATTACTACTGTTTTTCCAGTAAAGCTTTGGTTTTTAGTATTCAACATACTTTGTGCAAAATATACAGTTCCATAACCTGTTGCTTCTGGTCTAATTAAAGAACCTCCCCAAGATTTTCCTTTCCCAGTTAAAACACCTGTGAATTCATTCTTCATTTTTTTATACATACCGAATAAAAACCCTATTTCTCTTGCTCCTACACCTATATCTCCTGCTGGAACATCAGTATTTGATCCAATATGCCTAAACAATTCACTCATAAATGAATGACAAAAACGCATAATTTCATTATCACTTTTTCCTTTTGGGTCAAAATCACTTCCTCCTTTTCCTCCACCCATAGGTAAAGTGGTTAAACTGTTTTTAAAAACTTGCTCAAAAGCTAAAAACTTTAAAATACTCATATTAACCGTTGGGTGAAATCGCAAACCACCTTTATACGGTCCTATAGCAGAATTCATTTGAATTCGATAACCTCTATTAACTTGAATTTCTCCCTTATCATCAACCCAACATACTCTAAAAGTTATTACACGTTCTGGTTCAACCATACGTAATAGAATATTTTTCCCATAATATATATCGTGCTTAACAATATAAGGAATCACTGTTTCTGCAACCTCTTCAACAGCTTGCAAAAATTCTGGTTCATTACCATTTCTCTCTTTTACAAGATTTAAGAATGCTTCAATATTATTTTTCATCTATTCAATTTATATTACTAATTAGTGAATTATATAATTTTAAAGCGCAAATATACGTTATCTATAAAAATTATATAGATTTTTTTTGAAATTCGCAATTAATATTTTTAATATTTTCACCAAATCACATAAATATTTGGATGTTAGTTGAGTTTTTATATATTTGTTGTGTAAATGCCTCAAAAAACGATACCTTATTATGCTTAACTTAAAACATTTAGCTTCTGCTTTTTGCGTGTTTGTTATTTCTCAAGCAGCGTACTCTCAACTAGGTTTTTCCCATGAAATAGGTGTAATTGCTGGACCTTTAGAATTTAGATCAGATTTTGGGAGTCGTACTAATGAAGATACTAACTTTGGTAACATTGGGTTTGGTATTGGAATTGTACACTATCTTAATTTCTCATATCGAGCTGATTGTAATTGCTATACAACCGATACTTATTTTAACGATCATTTTAAACTAAGAAATGAAATTTCATGGAATAAAACTACGTTAAATCATTTTGGTCAATGGGTTGAACCTAATAGAACATCCGCTAACGCAGATAGACTTAGAGCACATTCCGGAATAGCAAACAATTTTGATATTGGTACACAACTAGAGTTTTTTCCTAGAAGTATTCGTTCTTTTCAATCGTTTGGTTATAGACTGGCTCCTTTTGCTAGTTTAGGTGTGCATTATACATCGTTTAACCCAAAAGCAAGCACAACTTACGGAGACCCTACAGACCCAAATTTTGGTAATGTTTTCGATTCATCAAATATATATTCACATTGGTTTGACAACATAACTCCTGGTGTCGATCCTTATCCTGTTCAAGTAAATGGTGGCAGCACATGGTCTATGGTTACTAGTGTTGGTGTACGTTATAAACTTGACAAGCTTTCTGATTTAATGTTAGATTTAAGATGGCAATACTTTTTTAGTGATTGGGTTGATGGGTTAAATCATAATTTAGAATACAATAAACACAATGATTGGCTTTTATGGCTAAACATTGGTTATATCTACTATTTAGATTAAAAAATCTGATAGATAAAAAAGGCAGCATTTATAATATTATAAATGCTGCCTTTTTTATTAATAATACTTAATTATTATTGTAAAGCCTGTTCTAAATCAGCAATTAAATCATCAATATCTTCAATACCTACACTTAATCTAATTAAAGAATCTACAACACCCGTTTTTTCTCTTTCTTCTTTAGGAATGCTTGCATGTGTCATACTTGCTGGATGTCCAGAAAGTGATTCTACGCCACCTAAAGATTCTGCCAAAGTAAATACTTTTAAATTTTCTACTGTTTTAATAGCTTCTTCGTAATTATTCCCTTTTGTTGTAAAAGATATCATACCTCCAAAATCGTTCATCTGAGATTTCGCTATCTCATGATTTGGATGATTTTTAAAACCTGGCCAATATACATTTTCAATTTTTGGGTGGTTCGCTAAAAATTCAGCTACTGCTTTACCATTTTCACAATGACGTTGCATTCTAACATGTAGTGTTTTTATACCTCTTAACACCAAAAAACTATCTTGTGGACCACAAATAGCACCACTGGCATTTTGTATGAAATATAATTTATCTGCTAATTCTTTGTCTGAAACTACAAGTGCTCCCATAACTACATCACTATGTCCACCAAGGTATTTAGTTGCAGAATGCATTACTATATCTGTACCTAAATTAAGTGGTTGTTGCAAATAAGGCGTTGCAAACGTATTGTCTACTGCCAACAAAATATTATTCTTTTTTGCTATTGCAGAAACTGCCTTAACATCTATAATTGTCATCATTGGGTTGGTTGGTGTTTCAACCCAAATAAGTTTTGTGTTTTTATTTATATAAGCTTCAATATTAGAAGCATTTTCCATTCCTATAAAATGAAATTTTATCCCAAAGCCTTGAAATATTTTAGTAAACAATCTAAAAGAACCTCCATACAAATCATTTGTAGAAATTACTTCATCACCAGGTTTCAAAAGCTTCATAACGGCATCAATTGCAGCAAGTCCAGACCCAAAAGCAAGTCCGAAATTTCCGTTTTCTATACTTGAAAAAGCATTTTCTAAAGCGCGTCTTGTTGGGTTGTGTGTTCTAGAATATTCAAACCCTTTATGTCCACCAGGAGTAGTTTGCGCATAAGTTGTTGTTTGGTATATTGGTGGCATTACTGCACCATAAGCAGGATCATGCTCCTGACCTCCATGTATTACTTTTGTGTTAAATTTCATGTTTAATAATCTTTATACAAATGTAGTTTTTAATTCGCTGTATTCAAATGCAATAATTATCTTTAACGGTAGTTAATAAATTACTCATGTTTAAAAAAAATCATCTATTAATTATTTGTTGTCTTTATATGCTTTTTAACTGTAAAGAAGAAACATCAATAATCTTTATTGAATCAAATTTCACATCAAAAAATAATGAATTTGTTCAAGTAAATATTCCTTTTATTTCAAATGAAAGTGATGTTACAAAACTTATAAATTCAGCTATTTCAAAAACTGTGATTTCATCATTACAAATTGGTGAACCAGACGATTTAACTTCGGAAACTATTGAAGAAAGTATTACTAAATTCAATGACGAATACAATGATTTTATTAACGATTTCCCTGAAAGCTCCCAACTTTGGGAAGCCGAAATTGACGGCGAAGCTATGTTTCAATCTGAAGACATTATTAGCATTGCTATAACTAGCTATGTAAATACTGGTGGCGCACATGGAAATTTAAATATTAGTTTTTTGAATTTTGATGTAGAAACTGGGCATTCTATATCTAACATTGATTTATTTAAAGATATTGAAAGCTTTAAACAAATTGCTAAAACTCACTTTGGTAAAGTTATTGAAAATGAAGGTGATGTTTTTGATATTAATACCTTTAAATTACCTGCAAACATAGGTTTTAGCGACGAAGGCATTATTCTACTTTACAACACTTATGAAGTTGCACCTTACTCAACAGGAATTATAGAGTTTGAAATTCCGTATAATGAAATTGATTCGTTTTTAGCCTTTAACAACTTTTAATAAAGCCAAAACATAACCTAAATGAATACCCTCATGAAAAAGCACAAACTGTAACGACTCACCAATAGTTTTTAATGTATTTCCTGTAGTTGAAACGGTATATTCTTTAAAATTAACAAAGGCATTATTTTTATAATCCTCGGCAGTTTTTTCAATAGTAGTGAATAATAAAGCTTTTATTTCATCAACCTCACCTTGTGTTACATCTCCTTCTGGCTTAGTGTCTTTTCTATATTTATTAATCATACTATCGCTTACCATAGTTGATAAACCAGATAATTTATATATCAACAATTGTTCAGTAACTACAATGTGCCCAATATTCCAAATAAGATTATTATTAAACCCCTCAGGAATTTTATTTAAATCTTCTAAAGACATTTTGTCTAAAATTCTTTTAAAACTACCACGTGTTTTTTCTAACACTTCAAATGTAAAATTCATCTTATTTATTTTTCAATAAATATAGTTTTAAATGATATAATTCCTTTTATTTTGTTCTTAAAATTTTCTAAAAAATGAAAAAAGTATATTATTTAAAAACTTGTAGTACCTGTGTTAGAATTTTAAAAGAATTGAATCTTTCTTTAGAATTTGTTTTACAAAATATTAAAACAGAAGAAATAACAGTAAAGCAATTAGAAGAAATGAAAAATCTAGCTGGAAGTTATGAAGCGCTTTTCAGTAAGCGTTCTAAACTTTATAAAGAAATGGATTTGAAAAATCAAACATTAACTGAGCGCGATTACAAACACTATATTTTACATCACTACACATTTTTAAGTAGACCTGTAATTATAATAAATGAGGAAATTTTTATAGGAAACTCTAAAGCAGTTGTTGACGCTGTAAAAATAGCAACTCCAGTAGAAACTTGCTTTTTTCTTAAAGCAGGTTCAAAACAAAACAAAAATCATCAATAGAAATCATAAGCAGAACACGTTTTAATATATTGAATTTCGGTACTTTACTATATGAAATGTTCTGCTTTTTCTATGCTAAAAACGCCTATTTCTTAGGTCGAACTCAGGTTAATAAGTTTTGCTTAAAACGGGCAATATCATCAACAATAAAAGTACATTTTGTTCTTTGCATAGAACTGCAAAAATACAATTCTTTTTTACTGTATTTCCTACTTATTTATTCGATTTATTTTATTCCTAGAGAATTAAAAATACGTATCAATTTAGGATTAGAGGGTCTTGCAACATTGGCATCTACAATATTCCCTTTTGGATCTAAAAGAATAAAACGAGGTATTGAATTTATGGCATATTTTTTTATGAAACTAGATTTAAAAGCATTGTCTGCAAAAAGCTGAACACCTGTCATCTTTTTTTCTTGAATCATTTTTCGCCATTGGGTTTTTGCCTTTTCTCTATCAATAGATATGCTTATAAATTGTATGTTTTTACTATGGTATTTTTTTTCTAATTTTTGTAAATATGGTATTTCTCTTTTACAAGGACCACACCAAGTTGCCCAAATATCTATATACACATATTTTCCTTTAAAATCATCTAAAGAAGTTGTACCGCCTGCATAGTTTAAATAATTTACAAATTTAGGGGAAGGATTTCCTTTGTCTAATGCTTTTAAATTATTGTAAATATTTGTGATTATTTTTTTATGAGCATCATTGGTAGATACGCTCATAAATTTATGATATATTCCTTTCAAATTATCTACGTGCCCACCTAAGAGCCCTTGTAAATTTTGAAATAGATACTCATCTTTCATCTTCGTATTTTTCATATGTGCATCTACTACATCAATAAGTGCCACACCAAAATCTTCTTTTGTTTCTTTTTGTTTTTTATTGGCTAATCTGGTAAAAAACCGATGACGAACATATTTATACGCTCTTGAAGAATGATAGTCTTTTACATTATCAAAATTAAAAGAAGCAACTTCTTTAGTAAGTGGATATGAATCTGACACTTTAAACAATATATTTTTTGTATAATATTGATGATATTCTTGATAGCGTGTAATGTCTAACAAATAACCAAAGTGTATATTTCTAAGCTCTTGTGTTAAAAATGATGTTGGTAATTTTGCTTGATTTGCTTTTTCTTCTAAAATACTTTTATTCTTTTTTAGTTGTATAAGAAACTCTTTTTCTGGTAAAGCAAATAGTTCTTCTTCTTTATTTGCTAGTATTTTTTTAGAGCTATCTTTAGTAAACAAATAGGTATTAATAGTAGCATTTTCTCCTTCAAATTTTATTGTATTGGCAATATCTTTAGCATTTCCTGTAATTTTTACATTACTCCCTTTTGGTAAATAACAACTTATCTCTCTATTTGCTATTTTAAAAAAATAGTAATTAAATGTTTTTTTTATGGTATCTACAAAAGTATTATTTTTAGAAAGTGGAATTTCTTTCTGAAAATTTCTGCTAAAATTTTGTAGCTTAATTGTTTTAGCATCCGTGTTGTTTATTTCTACTAAAAGAATGGTATTTTCTTTTTTAACAGCTGTTTTACAAGCATTTATTGTACTTGCAAGTAGCAAAAAAATAATTATTTTTCTCATAATGTATGTGTATGGTAAAAAGAAGAAGCTATCTGTTGTTATTTTTTAACAAATATGAAACAAAGTTTTTACAAGACTATTTTTTTTAGAAAATAGCATAAAAAGAAATAAACTCCAGATAACCTCTATAAATATTATTGTACGTTTTGTTCCATTTCTGGATTTTTCTGAATAACAACAGCTGGTATTTGATAGGTATAATTATTCCCATTAGGCACCAATGTAAAAGTGGTAAGCCCTACCCCAGGTATATTGGTTTCTCTGGTAATTGTTCCTAATCTTCCTTCTACTGCTAGTCTTCTCATATCAAACCATCGTAATCCGTTTTGAAAGGTTTCTTTTCTTCTTTCATCTAAGACCCAAGTTAGTATTTCATCTTGGTTTGCAGAGGTTGCATCTACATAGTTTCTAATTCTATTTCTTCTAAGAAGATTTAGTGCATTTAATGCTTCTGCCAAATGATTATCTCTTACCAAAGCTTCTGCTTTTGTAAGTAACATTTCTGGATAAGTGACACCGTAGTAAATTCTTGAGCGTAATCTTATATCTGCATCATAGCCATCAAACAGAAATCCAAAGCCACCAATAATTGCTAATCTTAGGTCTTTAAATCCCATCCAAGGGCCATCTGGACTCCCAAAAGAGAAACCTGGTCCTCCAGGGAAATCTTCAAATGAATCTATAAATTGATGTGTTAATTTAAAATCATCTAACCTATTATTTAACGATTTAAAGTAGATGCTTTCATCTTTAAAAGCCTGATCTTCTGCAGACCTTCTTTCTGACGGTGCTGTATAATAAGCTACGTAATTTAAAAATCTAAATTCATTTCCTGCCATTGCTTTATTTGCATTTTCTAAGGCTAAATTATAGTCTCCTTTGTACAAATACAATCTTGCAAGCACACCATATGCGGCAGATTTTGTACCTCTATAGTTTACTTCTTGTGTTTCTGGCAAGAGGGCAATTGCTTTCTTAAGATCTTTAATAATTAACTCATAGGTTTTTTCTATGGTTAATCTTGATGGTGTATCTTCATTAATATCTGCAACAGTTACATAGGGTATACCTGGGTCTGAATTTGCAGTAGATGCATTGTAGGGTTTAGAAAAAAGATTTAAGAGCATTAAATGTTCAAATCCTCTTCCTAAGAGAGCTTCTCCTTCTATTTCCTTAATTTTTAAGGGGTCGCCTGTTACATCATTTATACTATTTAAGATAACATTATGGCTATAAATAGCTTTATAAAAACTAGACCAAATTAGGGGTTCTTCGCTAGGGCCATAAGTTGGACTTTGCCAAGTGTATAAATTACGTTGATCTAGTTTTCTAATAGTCCCTATGGCTCTTAATTCATCTGAGCCAACAGGAAAATCACATGGGGGCCATATTTTATCATATACTACGGGAGAGTTTAAGATGTCTTCATAGTCATCTACAGTTTTGGGTATAATTGCTCCTGCTGGAATGACATCTAGATAGTCATCACAAGAAAAAAGAATAGGAATAATGGCAATTATAAGAATATATTTTTTTAGAATTTTCATAATTCGAGATTTAAAATTTAATATCAACACTTAAAGAGAAACTTGCGGGAATAGAAATAGTTCTTTTTCCTAACTGTTTTATGTATGCTTCTGGATCTATTCCTTTGTCATTTGCAAACCAAGACCAAAGATTTTGTCCTTGTAGCCTTAATTTACAATATGTAAATGGAGAGTGTTTACCCATTGCTCTTGCTAGGTCATAACTAATCATTACCCTTCTTAATTTTAAGAAAGAAGCATTTTCATAATTAATATCTGCATAGGTTCTTAGATAGGTATTATCTGAGTTTGCTACACCTCCTGCAAAATTTGGAATGTCTGTGGTATTTTCATCTCCTGGGTTTCTCCAATAATTTAATGTTGTTGGAAATTCTCTGTTAGAGCCAGATAATCTGTATGATAATTTATCAGATAGCATTACGTTACCTCCACTATATATAAAAAATACCGATAGTTCGAAATTGTTATACCAAAAAACATTGGTAAGCCCCATAGTTTGTGTGGGTATTACACTTCCCATATGCTTGTAAAATTTCATAGATGGTATTTTACTTATGCCGTGCACGTTGGTATATTCATTTCCTTCATTGTCTAATACTACAGATTGTCCGCTGTCATTTAAGCCTTTCCATCTTAATCCGAATAAACTTCTTACAGGGTATCCTTGTGCGTTAAATGTTCTTCCTAATACATCTGTTGCCCCAATATCTTTTGAGTATACTTTTTTTACAGTGTTATTATTGTAACTGTAATTTACTGTACTTAGCCATTTAAAGGTTTTGGTATCAATTATTTTTGCATCAAAATTAACATCTATCCCCCTATTTATAATGTTTGCATCATTTAGGTATGCGTTATAAAACCCAGATTTGGTGGGGTCTATAATTTTATTTGATAAAACATCTATGGTACTTTTTCTATAAACATCTATAGATCCACTAAATTTTTCATTTAGAATTCCAAAATCTACTCCAATATTTAAAATACCTGTTTTTTCTTGTCTTAAACCACCGTTTTTTGGAACAATTGGTGTGTTAAAAAACGTATTGTACTCATTACTATAATATCTTTGTAAAATATTTTTAGAAGATGCATTTTTATAACTTGGGGTATTGCCACTATAACCATAAGTGGTTCTTAGTGATAATCTATCTAACCATTCATTATCTTTTAAAAAGTCTTCTTTGTCTATTTTCCATCTAAATCCTGTAGACCAAATGGGGATGTATCTGTATTTAGGGTCTGTACCAAAATGGTTAGATTGATCTAACCTCATACTACCACTAAAAATATAACGTTCATTAAACATATAGTTAAAGTTAGAGTAAAAAGACACAAATCTATCTTCTTGTTTTACTTTTCCTCCTAATACATCTAAATCATTTTCATAGAGATTCCCCTCAATAGATTCGTGTAAATTTTCTTTTAGTTTAATTAAGTCTGAGTAATTTACAGCACCAAAAATTAAACTTTGCTTATCATATCCAAATAAATTAGAAATTAAAGAATTACGTGTATATTCTTTTCTTTCTGCTCCTATTAAAAAGTTTAAATGATGATTTTTATTTTCTGTTAAATATTTATTAAACACCATTTGTACTCTATAAAACTTGGTATCTCTATCGCTATTGGTTTGGGTTAAGATATCTCCTTCTGGCAAAAGCTTTTCACCTACTTCATATTGAAAGGTGTTCCAATTAAAAGCATATTCTGTATAATAATTGTGCATATTTCTATTATAATAAGAATTTGCCGATTTAAAATATTCTTCTGATGCATACGAGTTTGTAGAATAGCCACCTAACTCTATATATAAAGCATCCGAGATTCTGTACTGAAGATTTACACTTATTCTTGTATTTAATTTTCTATCATTGATGTCTAAATCTGTTAAATCATTTAATGGCGACCAAGACTCATCTTTTCCTGATGCAGCAAGTGTTTCTAAAAATTCTGGTGACCATTGAAACATTACCGATCTTGGGTTTCCGTCTTGATCTCTAATATTTTCATAGGTATCAATTTTTAAATGTGTTGGTATTAGAGTAGACTCGCCATTGTATTTGTGTCTAAATTGACGACGCAAAGGAGATATTGAATTTGTAGACTTAACAATACTTGTATTTACATCTATTTTTAATCTATCGTCTAATAACTTATAACTTAATCTTAAATTAAATTTATTTATTTTCTGATTATCTTTTTTATAAATACCATCTTTATTTGTGTAATTAAATGATGCATAGTAGTTTAATTTATTAGAATTTGCGGTTCCAGAAAAACTAAAATCGTGTTCTAATTCTGAAATGTTATTTAAAAAAGCTTTTTCTAAATCTTTTGTATTACTATAAGATGCTAATTTATCTAACCTTGTTCTTGCTTCTGCTGGGGTTATTAAACCTTCTTCTCTACTGTATAAAATATCATATACTTTAGAGTACCCGTGCTTTTCTGGAAAAAACGGATCTCTAACCTGCAATGCAGGGGCTAATTTGCTAAACCATTCTTCTTCAAATGCTACTTGGTCTTTGGCACTTAATCTTTTTATATAGTTTAAATCTGGTGTGGTACCAACTGTATAATTAGATCTGTAACCAACTGTCATTTTATTTCCTCTTCCCTTTTTTAAGGTAATTACTATTACTCCGTTGGCAGATCTAAGACCGTAAATAGAGGATGCTGCTGCATCTTTTAACACAGTTATTGCTTCTATATCATTTGGATTTATAGAATTAATACTTGTTCCTTCTTCTAAAGGAAATCCATCTACTACAATAAGTGGTGTTACACTACTAAAGGTAGAAATTCCTCTAATAAAAAAATCGTTTTCATCTTCATTCTCACCAATCGCTCCTCTACTTGTATTAAAAATGGTAAGTCCTGGTACTAATCCTTCCATTTTATCAACAATATTTGTAGTAACCGTATTTAACTGTGCAGAAGATATTTTAGAAAAAGAACCCGTAGGTCTATCTTTAGGTAAATCTTGATATCCTGTAGATACTACAATTTCATCTAATTTATCTAAAGATTCTTCTAACATAAAATTATGCATTTCTTTATCTCCTACTTTAATTTCTTGTGATTTATAACCAAGATAGGTTACCTTTAAAATAGCCTCTTTGTTAGATACTTTTATAGAGTAATTTCCTTCTAAATCACTAGTCACACCTCTTCTTGTACCTTTTTCTAAAATGGTTGCTCCAGGTAAAGGAACTCCTTTTATATCTGTTATTTTACCATAAACTAGTGTTTTTTGTTGCACTAATTTTATTGTGTTTATAGCGTTATATACTTTTTTTTGTTTAATTACAACTTGCCTATCATTTATAACATAGATTAAGTTTGTATTTAAGAACGCTTTGTCTAATATTACATTTAATGAGGTGTTTTTAAATTGTAATGTTACTTTTTGGTTTTTTTTAAACGTATTATCTTTATAAAAGAAAATAAATTTACTTTTATGTTGAATTTCATAAAAAAAGTTTTCTAAAGTTACATTTTTCACATTAATATCAATCTTGGTTTGTCCATAAGACGAATTTGCATATGCAGAGCCAAGACCAATAGTAATGAATAGTAAAAAAATCTTCATAATAGTTAATAAATAGAACTTTAAAGGTTTTAATCCTTTAAAGAGGTTAAGATTAACAATTTTATTCATAATTTTGTTTTTGATTAGTTAATTAATAATACTTCAACGTGTGTTAATTTTCTTGCCAAAAGATGGACCAACATCTTTTGGCTTTTTTTGTTATTTACTCATATTTTTGTGTTTTGATGATTGTTATTTTTTTGTCTTTTTGAGTGTATGAAAAGTTTGATGTTACTTTTATAATTTGAATTACTTTTTCTAATGAGTCTTTTAAATCTAAGTACCCCGAAAATGTTTGGTTTGCTAAATCTGTATCATTAATTTCTATAGCTACATTATAATACCTCGATAATTTTTTCATAATAAAATTTAAATTATCATTTTTAAATATTAAAATTCCATCTCTCCAAGAAAACTGAGGGATTATATCTACTTTTTTGGTTTGAATGGTGTTGCCGTTTTTATTATAAATTGCCATTATATTTGGCGTGATTTTTATTGTTTTTTGTGTAAAAACGTTTTTCTTATAACTAATTTCTACACTTCCACTTTTTAAAGTAGTTTTTATAACATCATCATCTTTATAATTACTTACGTTAAAAACGGTACCTAGAACTGTTATTTTTTGATCCTTACACAACACTCTAAAAGGTTGTTTCTTATTGTGTGTTATTTCAAAAACAGCTTCTCCTTCTAAATACACTTCTCTTTTAGACATTTGATGATTAAACCTAACAGGAAAAACTAATTTAGAGCCAGAGTTTAACCAAACAACACTACCGTCTGATAAGGTTAATTTAGATCTTTTACCATAAGGCACAATAAGTGTATTGTATGCTGTTTTGTTATTTTTAGAGGTCTTAGGTTCTTTTTTTTGTAAAAAAGTAGTGGCATCAACTATTAGTTTTTTTCCTGTTTTAGAGTACGAAATAATAGAATTTTTTTCTTTAATATCTATCTTTTCTTTATCAGCAAGTATTAGTTCTATATTTTTTATTGTTTTGGCATTTTTCTCTTCTGCCATTTTAATAAACTGGTCTATAGGTTTTTCTTGATTTGATTTAAAAATCACAACAGAAAACAACATTGCAACAGAAGCTGCAACAGCAAAGTATTGTACTTGTTTTTTTCTTTTGTATAAATAAACAGAAGATAAAATTTTGCCTCTTAATTTTGTTTTCTCTTTATCAGAAATCAGTAATTCTGTAATCTTAGGTGCTTGCTTTTGTTCCATTATTTTTATTAATCTATTAAGTTCTTTATTATTTTGTATAAAAAAGTACTTTTACATAAAATACGTCGCTGTATTTTATGTAAAAAGTAAATAATTATTTTTTATAGACAGTTTTTTGTTAGTTTTTTTAAAAAAAGGTGATTTTTAAAAATATGAGAGAAAATAGCAGCTGTTTTCTTAGTACTTTAATACCTCTATAAACTATAGTTCTAGAAGTTTGAATACTAACATTCATTATTTCTGAGATTTCTTGATAGGTTTTTTCTTCATTAAACCTTAGGAGTATGGCTTTTTTTTGTTTTTTTGTTAAAAAATGTATTGCCTTAGCTAATTTGTATTTCTTTTCTTGTTCTATCTCTTCAGAGATTAAAACTGTTTCATTAGATTCTGTATAATTTTTTTGTTGAAACCTATTATTTAAAGGTGTTTTTAATAAATGAGCTGCATTATTTTTATAAATTTTTCTCTTTAATGAACTTAGTAAATAATACTTAACATTATCTGTAGATGTTAAGTTTTTTCTATACTTATATAAGTCTAAAAACAAATCATGAATACAATCCATAACATGCTCTTTATTATTAGAAAACTGTATTCCATAAGAAAATAAAATATCTATATAATTATCATATATTTTTCCTAAACTATCTACATTACCTGCTTTTAGTTTTTCCCATAAAATAAGTTCTATTTCCTTAAATTCTTTCAATAAGTATATTTTACTTCTCTATTAAGTTCCTTTATTTTATATTTTTTATAAAATAGTTTAGTTACAAATTAAATAAAAAAAGCTTGATTAACAATACATTTACTCTACACATATATTATTATTTTTCAAAAAAATATAAAAATTTTAATTTTTTACTACTTTTTAAGAATCGTTAGCTCTTCATTTTTATTTTGGACTTTCAACAAAAAGGCGGACAAATTTTCTAAGACCTATGCTACATATTTAAATTGATAAAATTCTTGTTCTACTTCATAAGGGGTTTTATATCCTAAAGTTGCGTATGAATACTTCGCTATCGCTACGTTT
>Ga0256845_1000879_pt1 | contig 25806 bp, 23 predicted proteins | sample RiftiametaG_FD_189101 | JGI IMG/M metagenome (GOLD analysis project Ga0256845, IMG submission 189101) | Tube worm associated microbial communities from hydrothermal vent at the East Pacific Rise, Pacific Ocean - Riftia | ecosystem: Host-associated > Annelida > Integument > Unclassified ... | reverse complement strand
TATGTTATTATTCAGTTTAATAGTTAAACAAATTTTATATTTAATCTGTTATATCTCGTTATTTCTATTGGATAATTTTTTTTTCAAAATAATCTTCCCTGCTTCAACTCCTGGTTGATTATATGTATCAATTTGAACAAATTTTCCTACAACAGAGGTGAGAAGTTGATAACTATACATTAACTTTGCTAAATTGTACTCATCAACACTCTCTATGGTGATTACATCATAAGGAATATCTCTCATATTATCAATAGCTTCTATTGTTGCATCTGCTTGGCTTGTAATTAGATGATTAAAACTCAGATTATTAAAAGGGGATAACTCTTCTAAATGGTCTAACTCTATATTTGGTATTTTTTCCCTGTTATCTCTATTTTTTATTTTTATAAAAGTAACTGTTTTATCTCTTTTGCCATCCATTATGAGTTGCAAAAAACTGTGTTGGTCAACAGGCCCGATAATTCCTATGGGTGTAAAACCTTGTCTTGTTTGATTTATATTTAACTTTCCTAGACTCTCTCCCCAAAGCTGTATATACCATTTATTAAATCCATTTAGAGAACTAGAGTAACTAAAGAGGATATTTATATTAAATCTATATTTATTCTCCACAATAAACCTAGCTTTTTCCATCAAAGGCTTATAATAATCTTTTTGTTCAAAAAAAGATAAATAGACCCTCTTACAACCATTTAATAGTTCATCTATATCTACCCCTACACAGGCCAAAGGAACAAGACCTACAACAGAAAATACAGAAAATCTTCCACCTACATCTTTAGGTATATCAAATGTTTTTATTCTATTTTTTATAGCATATTTAGTAAGATTACTCTCTTTTTCACTTATGATTAAACAGTTGGAACTATCAATTTTGGTTAGGCCATATAGATACTTAAATATAGTTATAGTCTCAACGGTAGCTCCTGATTTGCTAATTACAATAAATAGTGTATCTTCTAAATCAAGCTTATTTTTCTTGGAGTTTATATCTATTGGGTCTGTGGTCTCAAAAAAATGTAAAAATTTACTATATCTATTTGAGCGTTTTAAAAAATCATATATAGCAAATGCTCCCAGACTACTCCCACCTATACCAATTAAAGCAATATGCTTCTGCTTTACACTCTGTGCAAACTCTTTTATCTCTGTAGTATCTTGGAAGGGGAGATTATAGTATCCTATATACTCTCTCTCTTTTTTTATCGCCTCAAATATAGTCTCATTTGATTTTATTTGATAAAAATTTTTGGTATATTGTAACATCTATTTTCTAGCCTCCGTTATGAGTTTCATCATCTTCTCTTCATATAGTTTTACCAATAACTCATCAGTAGATTCAAATCTTGTTACTAGTATAGGAGTAGTATTACTAGCTCTAATAAGTCCCCACCCATCTTCAAAATGAACACGAACTCCATCAATATCAACAATTTTAACTATTTTAGGAAAATCAGTTGGAGGATTTTTTAAAAGAGTCTTTATCCTCTTCATAATTTCAAACTTCTCTTTTTCTGTTGTCTCTACTTTTATCTCTTCTGTTGAGAAAACTTTTGGCAACTTCTCAATCTCTCTGTCCAAATCAACTCCATCAGCAATTAGCTCTAACATTCTAAGTGTAGCATAGATTGCATCATCATATCCGAAATATCGATGTTTGAAAAATATATGACCACTAACTTCACATGCTAAGTCTGCGTTGGTTTCTCGCATTTTGACTTTTAGATTTGAGTGACCTGTTTTATACATAATCGTTTTAGCTCCTCTAGCTTCCAACTCATCATACATAACTTGGGAGCATTTAACCTCTCCTATGACCGTTGGATTTTCTATTTTCAAGGCATAGAGTAGTGCCATTTGGTCACCTTTGATATTATTCTGATGTGTCAATACGGCTATTCTATCTGCATCACCATCATAAGCAAAAGCTATATCTCCTCTCTCTTTTAATATTTTTTTTATATCTGTGAGATTTTCTTCTACCGAAGGGTCTGGATGGTGGTTTGGAAATGAACCATCTGGCTCAATATAGATACTTTCATAGTTTAACTCCAAAGCATCAAAAATATCCTCAATTACTGTACCAACAACACCATTTCCACCATCAATAATAATCTTTTTATTTAACCCTTTTAAGTGAGAGAAACTCTCTATCATAAAATTTATATAGGCTTTTTTTACATCTATTTTAACATAGTCTCTATTATCAGGTATCTTTTTATCACTATTTTGAATAATTTTATCACCTAGAGCATAAATATCTTTGCCAAAAAAAGGTTGTCTCTCCATGGTAATTTTAAAACCATTATACTCACTAGGATTATGAGAACCTGTAATCATGATTGAAGCTGAAATCATCTGTTCTGATGAGAATTTTGAACTAAAGGTATCCAAAGAGTGATAATTTGCAAAATAGTTAACAGGAGTTGCTACCATCCCCATATCAACTACTCTACACCCTGCTCTATTAAGTCCACTTGTTAGATAATCTCTAAGCTCTGGAGAGTGAGTTCTAGCATCATATCCAATAGCTACTATTTTTTCTCCTTTAATTTTTAATCCAAAATAGTATCCGATAAGTTTAATACTTTTTCCATTTAATTCAGTGGGAACAATACCTCTAATATCATATTCTCGAAAAATTATTTTTTTCATTGTATTTTCCTTTGATAAAGTATTTAATTATACCAAAAAATATATCAAAATATGTTATCATTATAAAATAAAATTAAACAAAGGTCTAAAACTGATGATAAAAAAATGTCTTTTTCCCGCAGCAGGATATGGAACACGATTTCTTCCTGCAACAAAATCAACCCCCAAAGAGATGCTTCCTATTCTATCTAAACCTCTAATTCAGTATGGAGTAGAAGAGGCACTTATGGGAGGAATCCATACCATGGCAATAGTTACAGGTAGGGGAAAAAGAGCACTTGAAGACCATTTTGATATTAGTTATGAATTAGAACATCAGATAAAAGGAGGAAGCAAAGAGATTCTTTTAGCTGAAATTCGCTCTTTGATTGCACAATGTACTTTCTCTTATACTCGACAGATAGAGATGAGAGGATTAGGCGATGCGATACTTACAGGTGAAACACTTATTGGAAATGAACCATTTGCTGTTATCTTGGCCGATGACTTATGTTATCATGATAAAAAAGGAGTAATAGCACAATTAAAAGAGGTGTATGAAAAGTATGGATGCTCTGTAGTGGCTATTGAAGAGGTAGCAATAGAACAGACCAATAGGTATGGAATAATAGAGGGTAATCTAATAGATGAGACTAATGATACCTATAGAGTTACAAATATGGTAGAGAAACCAAATTCAAAAGATGCACCCTCCAATTTGGCAATTATCGGACGATATATCTTGACTCCTGATATTTTCGAAATTCTAAGAGATATTAAACCAGGTAGTGGTGGTGAGATACAGATAACTGATGCACTATTGGAACAGGCAAAAGAGGGAAAGGTTATTGCTTATAGATTTGAAGGTAAACGATTTGATTGTGGTTCTGTTGATGGATTTGTAGAGGCTACAAATTGGTTTTATAAAAAAAATATCTAAGTGTAGTGCATTAAAAAATGCACCTCACACCAATTATCCACAACTCCCACTACCACAACAACCATCACCATGTATATGACCACCACCGATTTGTCCAGAGGCAATCTCATCATCTGTAGCCTCTCTAGCAGATAGAACTTTTACTGAGAACATCAAATCTTTACCTGCTAATGGGTGATTGAAATCCACTTTTACCTCTTTGTCGTCAAAACTTTGAACTGTTACTTGTACTGTTTGACCCTGCTCACCTTGACCATATAGAGTTAGACCCTCTTGTAGCTCTATACCCTCAAATTGCTCAATTGGGAGGGTCTGAACAGCATTGTCATCTCTAACACCATAAGCTTTTTGGGCAGGAACCAAAACATCACCACTCTCATCTTTTGACATACCTACAAGTGCCTCTTCGAGACCAGGAATAATCTGACCTATACCCATAATAAACTCTAGTGGTTGACCCGTTCCCTTGTTTGAATCAACAATCTCTTTTGCTCCAGCCTCTTTTACTTCGTACTCTATACCTACAACACAATCTTGTTCTGTAATTGTCATATAAGCTCCTGTTTTAAAATTTGCAACATAATATCGAAGCAAACTTTAGTATGACTTATTTTATGTTATAGATTTTTTTTGGCTATCTCTGCTACTTTTGTATTTGGATAGTTATCTATGACAAATTGAAAGAAGCCTTTTGCCTTATCCTCTTGACCAGTTCTTGCTAGAGATATAGCTGTATGGAGATATAGAACCTTCATATAAGAGGCTTTATTATTTAGAGAAGCACTCTTTTTGTAGTAATCTATAGCATCACTATACTCTTGTGTATAGTATGCTATTTCACCCAAGTAGTAGTTAGATGATGCCGACTTATAGTTATGTGCAACTGTATTTTCAAAATTCTGTTTTGCAGATTGGTAGCTTTTTTGACCAAAAAGTTGAATAGCCAATCTATATATCTTTGGAATATCAGCAGAGTTTATACTGTTTGAGCTATTTGCTACTACTCGTTTTACCGAATCGCTACCTGCTAGTGCTGCCTTTAGGTCTTCATGTGATACATAGTTATTGTTTATCCTATCAATCATCTCACCTAACTCCAATAACATATTATATGTTTTATTTGGGTCATTTGCCTCTACTTTTGTAGAGGAGGCATCCACTTGCTCTTTTAGTGCTAAAATCTCCTTGTTTAGACCTTCAATAATAGTTGTTAGACCATCTATTCTATTCTGCTGTTCAGATACTCTATTTTTCAAGCTCTGTACAGCTCTTCTGTTCTCTAGCACAGCTCTCTCTGTCTCTGTCAATCCATATGGTTGAGCAGAGTCTATATCTCCTGCTCCATATACAGATGGTTCATTGGCAAAAAGAAGTGGCGTTAAGGCTATGTAGGTTATTAAAACTATCTTTTTCATCATCTATCTCTATCTTATGACTTTAAATTCAACTCGTCTATTTTTGGCATAACATGCACTAGAATAGTCTGTTGTACACTCTGGTGAACTCTCACCCATACTTACTATATTGATACTTGATGGTCTAATACCTGCACTTACTGTGGCATCTTTTGCTGCTTTGGCTCTTTTTAATCCTAGTGCATAATTATATTCATCTGTTCCTGTTGCATCACAATGCCCCTCTATTTTTACTTTAGCACCACTATTAACAGCTGGAGCTAGTAATCTAGCATTGTTTCTAATGATATATAATTTATCAGAAGTGATATGATATTGGTCTGTGGCAAAATAGATATTTTTGATACCATTACTACCTGCATCTTCATTATATCCCGAATTATAGTTGTAGCTACCACCATTCTCTCTATCATATAAATCTACATTTTCATATTTTACACCATTACTACTAGTATCATTGACAACTACAGGTGTATAGTCATTATTTTTGATTTTACCATCATCTATACCAATACTACTAACCTCTTTTTGTGCACAACCCATTACCAACAATAGTGAAGAGACTGCTACTATTATAAAGCTTTTTTTCATACCTACTCCTTTTCTTTATATTTTTTTTAGTTATATTATACCAACCAAAAATTAATCTACCAATCAATTGATTGAATTCTCCCACTCTGCATAGGATATAGAGCATTCTCATTTGTTGCTAGATTCATATACCCTATGCTATTTTTACCACCTTGTTGTTTGATATATAGAACTACCTTTCCATCATTTGAGAATCTTGGAAGCTGGTTTGAACCATTAGATGTAAGAGGTCTAACATATGAGCTATATGCAGAACCTAGATATATATTAGTTGCTTTACCCTCTCTAACAGAGTATAATATATATTTATCAAACGCATCGCATGAGCTATTATTTGCACCATGTCTCGCGATTTTGGAGACAGATGATGAACCTATATACTTAGCATATATATTTGCTCTACCCATACGGTCTGATACAAATGCTATTCTACTCTCATCTCCTAAGTATTTACCATTTACATCAATTCCTCCGAATTTCGTAAGCCGTTTTTTTGCTCCTGAGCCTACACTATACTCATATATATCAGTCTGTCCACTTGGAGCCATAGTAAGCAGTAGTTTTGAACCATCAGCTGATACATCTGAACAGACCAACATCCCCTCCGATGAGACAATTTTTTTACGATTTCCAGAGTTCATATCTACACGATATAGAGTAGGTATTAACTTGTTATATGATGTGTAGTAGAATGCACTCTGATTTCTGTTAGCCCACTTTGGAAATAGATTGAGTCCACCTCTTAGGATAACACTAGAGAATAGTAGTGTATAGTCTGCAATCCATATTTCACTCTTTCTTGATGATGTATATTTAGAAAATAGTATATGTCTCTTCATCCAAGATATATCATCATACCCCAAAGCAGAGTTTATATCTACAATAGCATTATGAGATAAAAATGGGTATCTCTGTGAGCTATTGACGCTGTATCCTTTTTCTAAAATAGCTACATTATCATAGACTCGAACCAATTTAATATCGAGTTTTGTTCCAGTTGGAGAGTAGCTATATTTTATGATATACTCCCTATCATGGAGTTCAGGAGGTAACATACTACCCATCTCAAAACTACCTGTTCTAGGTCTCTTGTCCACCTCAAAGTGTCCACTCATTTTGATGTCATTTATAAGCAGAGAGAACATCTTATGATGCCTATTGGAACTCCCTGCTGTTGTTACATCTTCGATTAGACTAATAGATGTTTTTGACTCAACATCTTTCTCGATAGTCAACTCTGCATCAACGGCAAATAGGTTGATGGTTAATATCATAAATAGTATAAAACGCATTTTTGTCCCTTCTGTTTATATAAATAATACTTGGTAATAATATCTTATATTAAGTAAAGGTATGATTATTAAGCTTATTCTATGTCAAATATTAGTTTTAGATATTCTGTTATAATTTATCTATGAAAAGTAAAAAAGTTGTTTTTGTAACAGGTGCTAGTAGTGGAATGGGTAGAGCTATCTCTCTCTTTTTGGCACAAAAGGGGTTTATAGTTTATGCAGGGACGCGTACTCCATCCAAGCTATTGGATATAGAGAGTGAATCTCTCCACCCTATAGAGCTAGATATTACCAATAGCAAAGAGGTTTCTAAATCTATAGAGAGGATAGATAAAATAGATATACTCATCAACAATGCAGGATATGGGCTAGTCTCTACAGTAGAAAGCTTGGATGAGGAGGAGATGTTCAATCAGTTTAATATCAATGTTTTTGGACTACTAAGAGTCTCCAAAGCTATAATACCAAAGATGAGAAGAGAGAGAGGTGGAGTGATTATAAATATTAGCTCTTTTCTTGGTAAAATAGGACTACCACTACTCACTATGTATAACTCTAGTAAATACGCTGTTGAGGGGATTACAGACTCTCTGCGTTATGAGTTGAAGGATTTTGGGATAAGAGTTCACTCTATTATGCCAGGGTTTTTCGATACAGAGTTTGCAAGGTCAAATCTAGTTACCAACTTGGAGACCTTTGACAAGAACTCTCCATACTCCAAGATGGTATCAAACCTAGCTCCTATCATCGTAGAGCAGATAAACCGTGGGAATGATGCAAAAGAGGTAGCTCGGATGGTTTTGAGTATCATAGAGGATGATAAATTCCCAGCTCGTGTAACAGTAGGAGACAAAGCTAGTAAATTTATCCCTATGAGGAGAGAGCTTAGTGATGAGGATTTTGAGAGACGAGTTAGAGAGTACTATAATCTATAATGGAGAGTCTATTTTTTAATACCCCAAACCAACGCTATCAGATAACAGAGCTATATAAAAATAGAGATGAGCATCTAACGAGAGTAGATGTATCAAATGGTATCTTTTTTTATGATGTTTTATTAAAAAATAGAACTAAAATCATTAAATTAAAAAACTTAGACAGAATGGTAATAATAGCTGTAGTAAAATCCAAAAATCTAACCATAGAGAACCATATAGACAAGCAAATATATACTCCAAAGGAGAACACTATCTCTATCTACTGCTCATCAAGACAGGACTTCTCATTAACTCTTTGTGGGGATATTTTTATACTTTTTATTGCTGATTTTTTTCTAAAACGCTACCTAAGTTTTGATACCAATGAACCTATAGATTTTCTATATAAAAAGACACAAAATGAGGTTATCTTAGAGGAGATAAATAGGCAACCTATTGATGCTCTAAGTCTCTATATTATCAAAAAGATAATCTATACAAAAGAGGATAAAAATATGAGAAGTATTCGTTGTATCTATAGGATTATGGAGTTTATAGCTCACCGTTTCTCTCTGCTTGATATGTTAGATGATGGAATAGAGGAGTGGGAACGGGAGATAGCATCCCGAGCCAAGAGCCATCTACTAAGCAGTTTCAAAAATCCACCAACTATAGAGCGATTGGCTCACCTATGTGCGACAAATGAGAGCAAACTAAAAAAGGTCTTTAAAAAAGTCTATAAAAGTACTATCTATGCCTATATACAACGACTTAGATTAGAGAAGGCGAACCTGCTTCTTAGAGAGGAGCTTATGACAATTGGTGAGATTGCTAAGAGAGTTGGGTATAGACATCAGGGATACTTCTCCAAGCTCTTTTTTGAGACTTATGGTGTATATCCCAAGGATTTGTTGAAGAGGTAGAAGTTCTCCTAAACCTCATCACTATAAATAGCGAGGAGATAAGGAGAAAAAAATCAATCTTTTATACAACGAACAGGTAGACCAATAGCTCTATCAGAATTACTTAATTCAAAAAAATCAGGACCTATACCAAGAGATTTGGCTTGGCTTCCATCAGGTGTAGATGACCATACGGAAGTGACTTCACCTTGTTCATGAAAGTTACCATTGTAGCTTATTCTAAAACCAACACTTGGTAATTTCAAAAAACTATCAAAAGCTGCACTTATACTAGTAATTCCTGCATCTATTGTCTCAGCTTTTAGCTCATCTACTGTTGGTACTCTATATCCTACAGGACAGATAGTGTTATGCTCCACATTTCCCCAACTTATATTTCGTGAACCACCAGTCTCATCACCCTCTGTCCAATCACTGTTCTCAATAATAAATTTATCACCTGCACTGTAGTAACTTTGAGCCTGTATTGAGGAGATTGCACTATTAGGTTTTTCATGACCATCGGTATCTCTTCCCCATTGATAGTAGTCTCCATAACATCCACTATCAGTTGATGAGGTACAGAGATTAGATGCTCCTAGATTTCTATCTAGCCATGTTTTTCCAGTATGAGGCGACTTGACCTCTTTATAGGATATACCATTATAATTAATATAAGCTATATCCTCCTCTTCAGATGCTTCAGCTACACATTTTGGATGTCCATAGCCACTATCCCCCCATTGGTCTGGTTTAGAGCAATCAGCATCCATTGCACAACCTTGATGTGCATTAGGTTCATTTTGAGCATTTTCACTTGACCAGTAGAATGTATCTTTTTTGAAACCTTCTGGAGATATTTGACCATCATTTGCCTCCCAAACGGAGATTAACTCTGACATCAATGGTAATCTATACCCTCTCTCTATACACCAACTATTAGCCTCTTGCCAACCCAAATAACCATCAGGTTCAGCCTTTAACCATGTTATTCCTGCAATCTCTTGGGTCTCTTCGTCTACATCTTTGCTCTCTTGCTCTTTTTTGATAGCTTGTGCCTCTTCATAGGTAATAAGTAGCTCTGTTGATAGAGGTTTCAAGATATTATCAATACACTCTTGATTACCATTACAGTTGTTCATCCCATTTGGGAGGGTATCTTTGATACCATAGAGGAGTAACTCATCTGCCATCTCTTTGGTATTACCATTAATTATCTGATTGGGAGTCAAACCAATTTTTCCTAGAGTCTGAACATTAATTGCAAAATCATCCATTAGAACTTTGTAAAATTGGTCAATATCTCTCATTGAACCTGTTACGACACCGTTACTGTCCATATCACCTCTTACAGCTTCTATATCCTCTTTGGTAAACTTTTTTAAATCTATCATAGATTGTAAGATAGATAACTCTTTTCTTGGGATAGCTGTATTATTATACTCAAGAGTTCCATCAGTAAAGCTATTAAATGAGAGTCCAAACTCTCCTGTAGCGTTATAGGTAACTCTATCTTTGTCCTCTAAAATCAATAGAATAGGATATTTGGGATTATAGTCATCCATAAAAAAGGTATCTTCAGCAATTTTTGTTACTTTTTGCCAAATCGTCTCCACGCTATCACCACTAATTGAGATTTTTCTTTCACTCTTTTCACCCAAACATCTTCCGTCAAAATTGGTATCTTGACATACCGTTGCTGTCATTAACATTGTAGGAGATATACCCATTGCTTTTAGAATCCGTTGCTGTAGAGCTTTTGCCTCTTCACTACTTCCCCCTCCACACCCGATAAATCCGATAGTTAAAATAACACTAAGTCCTAGAAGTATCTTTTTCATTTTGCAATCCTTTCATAATAATCATTTACTTAATATTATATCATATTTTATATAACAAAGCATATATTAATTTTTAGTAATATTTTTTAATATCATAAATCCCTCTAGTGCTAAAATAAAAATCCTCTAGTGCTAAAACCCTATTGAATCGCTCTATAATTTTATCTATAATATGGATTATAAGGAGCTAATAATGAAGAGACTACTACACCCCGTTACTATTACACTTTTTGTTGTAACTATGATTTTACTATTGCCAACTATATTACCAAATAAAAAGATTAGAGTATTTAGTGATAATGAGCTTAGGCAGAGAGCCATCTCTACAAATATGTTACCTACACCTACCACTTATGAGGAGCTTTTAAAGGTTGTAGATAACCCACAAAACCCTATGAGTCCTAAAAAGATAGCATTAGGAAGAGAGCTTTATAATGAAAAGCTCCTATCAAGAGATAGGGATATAGCCTGTGCCTCTTGTCATCTATTAGACCAAGGTGGAGATGATAATCTAGCTGTAGCGATTGGTTATCATGGTCGTGCAAACCCTTTTCATCTAAACTCTCCTACAGTACTAAACTCTGCATTGGCAAAGTCACAATTTTGGAATGGGAGAGCAAGGGATGTAGAGGAACAGGCAGGAGGGCCTATCCAAGCACCATTTGAGATGAATATGACCCCAAAAGAGGTTGTAGAGAGATTAAATAGTCTCCCATCTTATGTAACCAAGTTTCAAGAGGTGTTTAACTCACCGATAAGTTTTGAAAATGTTAGAAAGGCTATAGGTGCATATGAGAGAACACTTCTAACCCATGGGGCTTATGATAGATTTTTAAAAGGAGATAACAGTGCTTTGAGTGCAAAAGCCAAACGAGGTATGACTCTCTTTATGACCAAAGGGTGCAAAGGGTGTCATACTGGTATGAGTGTAGGAGGACAGAGTATTCAGAAATTCCCTCTTAGAAACTATTTTGCTGACTATATAGGGATGATATTTGAACCCGATTTAAAGATAAAAGAGAGTCCGTTTCCTTTTATAAATGAGGGTGGTTTTTTGGGGCAAAATAATAGGTTAAAATTTCGTGTGCCAATACTACGAAATATCTCCAAAACAGCCCCATATTTTCATAATGGTGCAGTCAAAGAGCTAAAAGAGGTGGTACGAATTATGAGTAAATATCAGATAGGAGATGAATTCAACCCTACAGAGATTGATGAGGTGGTAGAGTTTCTAAAATCCCTCGATGGAGAGTTGGTGAAATATGAGATTAATTAAAATCCACAATATAAATGCTATAATTTCCAATAAAGAATCAAATATCAGATTTAAAAGATTAGAGATAGATGGCAAAAAAAAAGAAAAAACAGACGATAAAGATAAACAACAAGATAAAAGAGCTAATGAATGGTGAACCCTTTGATGAGGGTATCAAGAAGCTAGATGATAATATTTTAGTAGAGCTTACTATGTTATTAGATTTAAAAGTTCCAATGTTGACCAAAAAAGAGATGGTAAGAGCTTTGAGGCAGACATGGGCAGAGGCTAGTAATGACAAGAGGCTAAATATCGTAAAGTTACTAGAGCAGTTAGGGGTCAAAACACCTAGCAAGAGACAGATAGAGGACAAAGTAGACTATATCCTATCTATACTAAACGAGTATGAGTATACAAAAGAGGAAGAAGAAGAGATACTATCTGCATTTATAGATAAGAAGCTCTCCAAGATAACAGATGAGAAGGTCTCTAACAAACTAAACTATATTCGCCAAAACAAGATAATGAGAAGATGGGAGTTAGAACTTGATGTGAGGTTCAATACAAGCTCCAAAATGGAGTTTTATCACTCTTATGAGTTTGACATCAATGAAAAAACATTTACAAAGACCCTTTTGACATTCTCAGACTATATAGACAATAAAATATTTGCAGGTGAAGATGATGACTATATCAAAGGTAGACTAGAGGAGCTTAGAAGAGAGGCTATAGATAGAAAAGAGCTAGAGATAGAGAACTTTTTGAAACGGAGTCTTAGAGAGGGACACTGTTATCTTAACCCTTTCGAGGTAGATATACTTATTCGTAATATGCCTCCAGAGGATAGTCTATGTGAGATAGATATTCCTCTAAATATTATGAAAAAGATTGTAGCTGAGATAGACTCTGAATATAGAGTTGTTATAGAGGGAGAGAGCCTATATATAGCCAAAGATAAAATCTATTCACTCTATGGAAAAGAGCTACCATACACCGTTGTAGCTACATACACTAGAAGATATATATATAATCTCATTTGGGCAGAGGATAGACTCCCTATCAAACTAGATATGACACATATCAAGAGCAAAGTCAAGGCCGATTTTGACTATAATATAGAGATGTTAGAGGATGAACTATATAGTTTGAGTGAGGGTTTAGAGCTAGATGATTCTGTGATAGAGAGACATATATTGCAGTTTATAGAGCCTCATATCTCCTCCTCTCACTCTCTAAAGATAAAAGAGAAGATAAAAAAGAGGATTCACTACCACTTCTTAGAGTATATCCGTCCACTCAAAGAGAAAAAGAAAAAAGAGGAGCTTCTAGCCAAGACTATTCGTGATTTTAAATCCCTATATCCTATTGCTAGAGTTCTAAAACGGGAGATTATCTTCCATGTAGGCCCTACCAATAGTGGTAAAACCTATGAAGCACTACAATACCTCAAAGATGCAGATACAGGTTACTATCTAGCACCTTTGAGACTTCTAGCCCTAGAGGGGTATGAGAATCTAAAAGCCAAAGGGGTATCTGTCTCTTTGATTACAGGAGAAGAGGAGATTATAGACGAAGAGTCCACCCATATCTCTTCTACTATTGAGATGATGAACTCCTCTGTAGAGGTAGATGTAGCTGTTATAGATGAGATACAGATGATAGATGATAGAGATAGAGGTTGGGCTTGGGCAAATGCACTTATTGGTGTACCTGCTAAAAAGGTCATATTAACAGGCTCTAACAATGCTTTAGAGGCTGTTGTAGAGCTTTGTGAGTATCTTAATGAACCATTAAAGGTAGTTCATTTTGAGCGAAAAAATGAGCTAAAACTACTAAAATATCCAACAGCTATAAAAGCTATAGAGAGAGGAACAGCTATTGTTGCCTTTTCAAGAAGAGATGTTTTAGGATTGAGACAGAGATTATCTCAAAAATATGAGGTATCTGTAGTATATGGCAATCTATCTCCAGAGGTCAGAAGAGAGGAGGCTAGAAGATTTAGAGAGGGTGAGAGTGAGATACTTGTTGCTACTGATGCTATTGCTATGGGGTTAAATCTTCCTATCAAAACTCTACTATTCTCCAAAGATAATAAGTTTGATGGATTGAGACGAAGAGAGCTACTACCTACAGAGGTAGCACAAATCTCTGGTCGTGCTGGACGGTATGGACTAGAAGAGGTTGGTTATATCGGTGCTTTGGATGAGAAGACACTAGAGACAATAGCATCTCAACTCTATACACCTCAAGAGTCTCTAAAGTTACCATTCTCTGTTATGGCTAGTCTGGAGCATGTGATGCTTATAGGAGATATACTAGAGACTGAAAATCTATCTATTATTCTAAACTTTTTTGCAGAGAATATGGAGTTTGAGGGGCCTTTTGTTGCGGCTAATATCGACTCTATGTTAGAGATTGCATCTATCGTATCAGAGTATAAATTAGACCTAAAGACCAGATTTCATCTAGCTTGTGCCCCTGCCTCTATCTCATCTCCATATATTGAGTCTGTATTTCACAGATATATCAAACAGCTAGAGGCTGGTCAAACTGTGGAGTATATCCCACCAAGAGACCTACCTAGATTTGCTCAAACCAACGAAATGATGCTAAATGCTGAAGATAGAGTTAGAGAAATCTCTCTATATCTATGGCTATCATTTAAGTTTGGAGAGCTTTTTCCTGATATACAAAAGGCACTAGATGCTAGGGTGAGACTAAATAATTATATAGAGACTTCATTAAAACAGGGTAATTTTGTGAAGCAATGTAACAGATGTGGAAAACATTTGGATTTTACATATAGGTTCTCTATATGTGACTCTTGCTTTAGTAAGGGCAAAAGGGGTAATCGTGAATCATCTCGTAGAAATCGTTCTAATCGTAGACGAAGACAAAATAATCTATAATATAGCAAAATATAGTATGGCAGGTATAGCATTTGATTAAGGCATTAAAATTTAAAATGAGTAGACTTCTAATTGCTCTAAATATTAAAAAAGAGCAGTACTCTTGGTTTGTAGTACCAAATAAGCTAAATCAAGGATATGCAGTATTTCGACCCTCTAAAAATAAAAAAATAACTTATAAACAGTGGGAAGAGAATCAAGAGGAGGAGAGAGAGATTACCGAACTCATATCAACTATCAATGAGTTCTTGGAAATTTGTGAAACTAGTCATGAATACAAAGCTTTTGTAGCTAACTACTACAAAAAACAGGGTTATACAGTTTGGGAGTGTAGTACAGATATGGAGGATAATAGATTGGATTTAGTTCTAAAAAAGTCTAAAAATATTCTATTAGTCGAGTGTAGAAACTGTAATACAAATATAGATATGGAGCAGATTCATAATTTTGAAGCTCAAGCAGAGAAATTTTTGGAGGAGAATCAGATTTTCAAAGATTATACAATTAAACTTAGATATACAATGGCTAGTCTGCTGTTAGAGGAGGAGGCATATGAGTATATCAAAGCTCACTCTGACAAAATTGATTATGATATTATTAAATTAAGTGCTACTCCAAAATCTGAGTAGCTTTGTCTATTTTATCAATATAGTGATTGAACTCAAGAGCAGTAATTGCTGTTCTACCTAGGGCAAAGTGTCTTTTACCCTCTCCCCATACAGTGTGTATGATATATGGTTCTCCTTTGTACTCTCCAATATATAGCATGATGTGACCCTTTAGATGTATAATAGTCGAACCAACTATCACACCCTCTAATAGCTCTATTTTGGACTCTCTTCTCAAATCCGTTAACTCTATCTGTTTTGAGCCAACGAGACTCTGTGATGATGAGTTTCTAGGCATTCTAAGACCAACTGTTGCATATATCTCTTGCAGAAACTTCGAACAGTCCTGCTCACCAAAAGAGCCACCCCATCCATAAGGTGTATGTAGAAATTTAAAGGCTTGAATTAGTATATTTTTTGGAGTGTATGGTAGATAACCTTTGTGGATATTGGAGCTTCTTATAGTGGCATTTTGCATAACTAACCTACCCTCTCTATCTCTTGATGGGACGAGTACCATTGTTCTCTCCTCTATACTCAATATAGTGGGCAGTCTAACACCCATTCGTAGATAATCATGGTATCTTCCTGCTATCATTAGAGCTGATTTTGGCTCTGTAGTTACTATAAACTCTTTGGCATTTAGATAGTTCTCTATCTCTTTTTTCTCTCCAAATGCTATATCTCTATCTTTGACCCATCCTGAGCTAGTAGGAGCTATACCGTAGTGCCATCTTCCATCATCTGTACTGTGTAAAATAGCTATAGGAGTTGCTATATCTAGTGCCGAGTTTTGATTACGGTCGAAGTATATCTGATTTTTCTTTTTTAGTAGTGATAGCTCTGTGGGGATTAGTTTTTGGTCTGTATAATTAACAGTCAAGGCATAACGGGTTTTTACTCTGTTAGTTGGTATACTATCTAGGCTCATATCACTTTTGATTTTGCTATAGAAGTTTTTTGCGATTCTATCTCCATCTTCAAAATATTTGGCTTGATTCTTTATCCCATTATACATATTCTCAATAGAGTGTTTAACCCAAGAACTACCATAATATCTATTCATATCTCTAAAATAGGTGAGTTTTTTTTGGCTATAGGCTATTTCATTATTGAACTCTTGAATCTTTTTATGAGACATAATTAACTCATTGGGATTTTCAATCTGCTCTATCCAAAACTCGGGTATATTTAGATGACGATTCCTATTTACTATAAAAACAGGCTGTTTCTCCTTGGAGTTTGTAAGTAGTGGTTGATGTTCAGAAACCTCTTGGCAAGAGCTTAAAAATAGGGCTATAATGGTTAACAGGATATATCTTTTCATGGCGAAATTATAGCCTAAAGTTCAACAAAAAAGAATATAATTAGAAAAAAGGATTTACCATGCCAAAAGAAAAAATAGAAGAGATAAAAACAGCTATACAAGGCTCTAATATACTATCAGAAGAGGAGAAGAGCCAAAGTATGAGGCATATTGAGGAGTGGATTACAGAAGATAGAGCTTTTGGACTGATTTATGATGAGTTATTGGAGATTAATGAGGTTTTTAAAGAGATTTTTAGAGAGTTGGGGATTATATAACCTTATTATATGGATGGATTTATATTATATTAGTATAATCTAAGATAAATCATATAATAAGGAAGTGTTATGAAAAGTCTATTTATGGCAACGCTTATACTCATTTCATCCTCATTAGCTCTAAATGCTGAAAATAATGAGACTATAAAAAAAGATGAAAATAGTAGTAGTAGCACAAAAGCTAAGAGAGCTGAAAAACAGCTAGAGAAACAGATGAAGAGAGAGCAAAAATTTGCAGAAGAGCAGAAATTTTATCATGGAAAAAATCACGACCTCTCATATGCAGAGGTCAATAAGGAGTCTATAGATTCTGTTCCTCTTATAGAACCTGATTATGAGTTTGATATGGATGATGTTTATGATTAATCTAACTATCATATTTTAGATATGCTACAGAGTTTGACAAAATATCTGGTGAACCTCACCTCTCCCAAATCAGAGATTCTACTCGTTACACCTACAACAACGCCCTAGTTCCATCCTCTCTGAGGTGGAATTCATAGCCAAAAACAACTAAAGCCACACTTCCACATTTATATCTTTTTGATTTAATTGAGTAAAAAGGGGTTGGTGTGTGGAGGTGGTCGGCTGAAGTGTGAGCCTACAAAGAGATAATCAAAATTTGAGTTAGCAATCTTTATTGAGCCTATAAATAGGAAGTCTAAAATAAATCAATATCCTCAACAGATAAGAGCTTATACTCAACATCATAACCCTTATATTTTTTAAGAATATTAACCGATTTTTTAACCAACTCATTGTAATTAAGTCGTTTAACAGAGAGTTTTACTTCACAAAATAGGATTTTTTTATCTATCTCATCAACTGCTACTATATCTATCTCATTTTGATTTCCTCTCTCCCAGTAGTTTCCTATGATGGTGTAAATCTGTTTCTCTTTTAGAAGCTCTATAAATAGTTTCTCTAAAAATTTTCCTTTAAATGTAGATAAATCTCGTCTGATAATGCTCTTTAGCCGTTCATAAGCTTCTGCCTCTACAATGGATTTGTATTTGTAGATAAAACGAAACCAAAATGCTAAAAAGTTATCCACTATCTCATATTTTTGTACTTTGGCATTCTCTTTTGCACCAATTGGTTTGATACTTTTAATGATACTGTAATCACTCTCTAACCGATTTAGATGACCAGATATATTTCTCTCCAAGATTGACTCTATTTCAGTTTTGGATGTTTTAGAAGAGGCGATAAGGCTCAATATAGAAAAATATGTACCATACTCTTTTCCAAACTCTTCAATAAGTCGATTTTTGCCCTCTTCTAAAAACAGTGAATTAGGAGCAATCATCTTCTCTATCATACTGTTAGCATCTAAACTCTCATAGAGAACAAAAAGCTCAATATATTTGGCAACTCCTCCTGTCAAGAGATAAAAATCAAGTAGATTTTGTGGTGTATAGTGGTTATAATCTTGCAGTATCTCTTTTAAAACTCGTACTTTTAAAGGCTTCAAATCAATCTTGAAATCAGCTCGTCCAAAGAGAGGCTCTTTGTGGTTCTCATAGATTTTTTTCATAAGTGAATAGATAGAACCACACGCTATAAAATGCATTTTGCTCTCATTTTTGTTCAAATCCCAAAGCTTCTGAATAGAGGAGTAGATTGAGCTATTAATTTTGTAGAACTCTTGAAACTCATCTATTATTAGTGTAAATGGCTCTTTTTTCCCTAACTCTAACAGATACTCAAAGAGCTTTTCAAACTTTTTTATCTCTCCAAAAATCTTAACTTTTAGTTTAGACTCTATCTCTTCGCTAAACTCTTGACAAAGAAGTACCTCATTTTTTTTGGATACAAAAAGATATATTCTCTTCTCATTAGTAAAATCTTGGAGTGCTAAAGTAGTTTTACCAACACGCCTACGCCCAATAATCATAGTCATAATGCCATGTCTATTTTTTAATCTATCAGCCTCTTTTAAAATCTTTAACTCATCTTCTCTATTGTAGAATTTCATATAATAACCCTTGTTATGATAACTGTGGTTATTATAACATATATTATTTAAATATGACTTTTTATCCATTCAACTGAAATAATAGCCACTATTTTTATGTTATACTTTTATAAAAAAGGAACTCCATGAAAAAACTACTCTCCCTACTACTAACCTTAACCTCTCTAGCCCTATCTCAAACTTAATACAAAGGTCTAGTTTTTGATATAAAATACAAAATAAATCATATCTAAATCTTTAATCTTCTTCTTTCTTTTGGCATATTATCAATAAGTAAATCAAATAATTTATCTATATTATAGCCATATTCAGCCGAATAATAAATAGGCTTTATAATTTTAACACCTGTCGCCTCCTCTACTCGGCGTTGAATAGAGAGAACTTGCTCTTCTAAAAAATCTTCTAGTTTTTGTTTAGGCTTATTCTCTTTTTCATTCCAATAACGACCTTTCATTGCCATATCAGCTTGATTTACGGCAACAAGTATTCTATCTTTTTGAAAATTAGGAACTATAACCTCATTAAGAAGTTTATAATTTGTTCCCATATCTCTGTTTGAACCTTCAATAATAATTAAAACTAAATCAATAAAACCATATTGTGTATCATTTTTATGATAATCTTTATATAATAGGTCAATAATTTTTTTAGAATGAATTTTATCTTTTTCTACTCCATCACCCAAACCTGGAGTATCCCAAAATCGAAATGAATCATTTAAACTATAGCTATCTAAGGTCATAGTTTCAGGGTCAACACCTTTTCCTACGGTAGCCACTTTTCTTTGAAAAATAGAGTTTAATGTAGTTGACTTTCCTGCTCCTGTTACACCTGTAACCATAACATCTAAAGGATTTATATTCATTACCATTAAGTTTGTTAGAATATCTACTAATCTATAATTTTGATACATCTCTTACCACCCAAATAAACTTTTTACACCACCCCAAACAGCACCTGCAACTGTTCCAACTGCCCGTCCTATACTTTCCCCTGTTTTACCAAAAATACTACCAACAGAAGCTCCTATATCTGCTCCTGCTGTCGCATTTTCGGCTACACTCTCTATAAAACTTTGTTTAATTTCTTTGTTATAATCTAAAATTTCATCACTGTCTTTCCACATTTCATTATCAGAAGAAGTACTGTTTACAAAAGCTAGTCGTTTTTTAGATGGGGTATTTTTAACTATAAAATATAATAACTTTGAAAGATTATATGGTCTCTGCTCCTCATCCTCATCTTTAAATCCAGCAGAATAATAAATAGGTTCAATATCTACCCCTGTCGCTTCTCTTACCCTCTTTTTTACAGATTCTACTTTCTCTTCAAGAAATTTTACTAATTTAGGTTCAGGTTTGTTATTCTCAAAATCCCAATATCTACCTTTCATCGCAACATCAGCTTGATTAATCGCTATTAGAATTCTTTCTTTAGCATTTTCTCCAAGATTAGGAATAATAACAGAATTAATTAACTCATAAGATGTTCCTAAATCTCTACTTCCTCCATCTAAAATAACTAAAACTAAATCAATTAAAGGTTTTTCATTTTCATCTAGCTCATTTAACTTTTTAATAATACCTTTTGAATGTTGAATATCTTTCTCTTTCCCATCTCCTAATCCTGGACTATCCCATAAAATTAAATTCTCTAATTCATATTTTTGAATCTCCATTGTTTCAGGGTCAACACCAACTCCAACTTTTGCAACCTCTAATTTAAACATAGCATTAATAGTAGAACTTTTTCCACAACCTGTAGCACCTGTTATCATAAGATTTACTTTTTGGTTTTTAAGTCTTAAAACATTTTTTAAAAGCTTCTGTTTTGTAACTTCATCAAGATTTGCATTATCTATATCAAATTCCATGTCTTTATATATATTTTTTTCTTTCATTTTTTCCTTTTTCCTCTATTTTAAGATAATATTTAACTATTATATAATTAAAAAGATTAAATATTAATCTTTTTACACAAAAAAGAGAAAATATTTAACTTGTTGGGAAATTAGGGCTTATAAGTTACTTTTTTAAATAAAAAAGGTTTAAAATGACTCAAAGAGATAAAGCCATATACCTAGATATAACACCTGTAACTTTAAGAAATTGGAAAAAACACAAGCCAAACTTATATAAAATTATTATGTTGGGTTTTGCCTTTGAAAAAGTTATTAAGAAGTCTAAAGAAAACTATGAGGAATTAGAGAAAATAAAAAATGAAATTTTAAATTTTGAAAAATAAAACTTTCTTTCCTCGTCATACCTGTCTCAGGTGTGATGGATAGGTAAAAACAACCAAAGCCACACTCCCACATTTATATCTTTTTGATTTAATTGAGTAAAAAGAGGTTGGTGTGTGGAGGTGGTCGGCTATGAGAAAATTATATTTTTTCAGCTAATATTGACAATGTAAATACAAAATGATATAATAACTTATGAAATTTGAATGGGATGAGAAAAAAAATTTAATAAATCAAGAGAAACATGGTGTCTCTTTTGAAGAAGCAAGAGAGGTTTTTGATGACCCTTTACAAATCTCAAAACTTGATTATAGATTTAACTATTTTGAAGAGAGATGGATAACAGTTGGTTCGACTAAAAAATATCAAATTCTAGTTGTTGCTAATATGTTTTTTAGTGATGATGGAGAAGAGATTATCAGAATAATATCAGCAAGAAAAGCAAATACAAAGGAGAGACAAAGTTATGAAAAATATTGAGCAGAGAGCCAAATTTGATGATTATGAGATGTTAGATGAGTATGATTTTTCTGATGGGATTCGTGGTAGATTTTATAAACCGACAAAAGTACCTACAACCATGAGATTAGATAATGATATATTACTATTTTTAAAAAAACAGGCAAGTGAAAAGAAGATAGCTTATCAGACACTTATTAATAATCTGCTTCGTGAGTATATGCAGAAGGGATTTCTTTACTCTTCACATCTCTAAAATGTGATAGATAGGCAAAAACAACTAAAGCCACACTCCCATATTTATATCTTTTTGATTTAATTAAGTAAAAAGGGGTTGGTGTGTGAAGGTGGTCGGCTGAAGTGTGTGAGCCTACAATTAATGGATTTTATGTTATAATAATCTCAACAGAATATGAGAGAATGACATGTTGGAATCGAGAGCATCTAAAAATGGTCGTTATCGTGGGTTCGATTCCCACCCATATTCTATTATCTCTTCGTAATATTTATCATTTAATAAACTTCATCATGAGTACCAATATTTACCAAGAAAATCTCTTCATCTCTAATCTCAATAGTCAAAATAATTCGATATTAATAGGTCAAACTACCTAAGCTAACTTTTTCTCAAACTCATCAAAATTAAATATAGAGACATTTCCATTTTTTATATCTGCTTTTGATTGCTCTATTGTTTTGATAAAGTCTCGTTTTGGAGTAATTTTGACTATCTCTATATCTTTTTTGAAATACTCTAATAGCCATAAAAACTTTGTAACAATCTCATCACTAACTCTTATTTGATAAGTGTGCATGGTAGAGACTCCTTTTTATTTTTAGTTTATCATTATTTGACTTAGATAATGTTATGGAAGTGGTTGGATAGGGGGTTAATGTTTTTTTGATATAATTGAGTAAAAAGGGGTTGCTATGCAGATAGTATAGTTTAAAGTTAAAGATAATTATCCAAAATTGAATATTATCAAAAATACAAGAGTTTTAATCTAATTTAGCTATATTTACAAAAAAATAACTCCAAGGGTAGTATATTTTGAATATAACAGAACAGATTAAACAACTATTAAAAAAAAGAATCCTAGTAATAGACGGTGCAACAGGTACACAAATCCAAAACCTAGATATTCCCAAAGAGGCGTGGTTAGATGAGAGAGGAGCAGACCAAGAGGGGTGTAATGAACTCCTAAATCACACAGCACCAGAACTTATGAGAAAGGTTCATAATGCCTATGCCAAAGCAGGGGCAGACCTGATTAAAACTAATACCTTTGGGACTATGCCTTGGGTTTTGGATGAGTATGGTATGGGGCATAGATGTTATGAACTCTCTAAAAAGGGAGCAGAGATTGTCAAAGATGTATGTAATGAGTACTCTACAGAGGAGAAACCACGATTCGTATTAGGCTCAATTGGACCGGGTACTAAACTTCCATCACTTGGACATATTCACTATGATGAGATGTATGAGGGGTATGTAGAGACTGCTTTGGGGTTGATAGATGGTGGGTGTGATGTCTTTTTGTTGGAGACTTGTCAAGACCCATTACAGATAAAATCAGCTATACATGCTTGTGAAGATGCCAATAAAAAACAAGGTGTGAAGCTCCCTATTATGGTATCTGTAACTATTGAGCTTAGTGGAAGTATGCTTATTGGTACGGATGCTACTACTATAGTTACTATCCTAGAGCCTTTTGATATTCTCTCGCTTGGATTTAACTGTGGGACAGGCCCAGACCAAGTCAAAAAACACCTACGAACTCTATCTGAACTCTGCTCTATCCCTATCTCTGTTCATGCCAATGCAGGTTTGCCACAAAATAGAGGGGGTTACACCTACTACCCAATGGGGCCTAGAGAGTTTACAGAGAAACAGTTGGAGTTTACAGAGTTTGATGGGGTGAGTTTTTTGGGTGGTTGTTGTGGTACAACTCCTCAACATATTCATGCTCTCCAAAAGGCTGTTTCTAATATCAATCCCAAAAAAGCTACAGGCTCAATAGAACCTAGCATTGCTTCGCTATTTAATACTACTGAACTCTTTCAAAAACCTGCTCCCCTACTTATCGGTGAGCGAAGCAACTCTACAGGTTCAAAAGCCTTTAGAGAGTTGATTATCGCTAGTGATTATGAGGGGACTTTGACCGTAGGACAGGCACAGGTAAGAGATGGTGCGCACTGTTTGGATGTCAATGTGGAGTTTGCAGGGCGTGATGGGGCAAAAGATATGAGAGCGATTATGGAGTTATATAACCAAAAGATTCCACTTCCACTTATGCCTGATGCTACACGAGTTAATACTATGGAGGAGGGGTTAAAATGTATTGGTGGTAAGCCTATTATCAACTCTGTAAACCTAGAGGATGGAGAGGAGAAGTTTCATGCCATCTGTAAACTAGCCAAAAAGTATGGTACTGCATTGGTCTGTCTGACGATTGATGAGGTGGGAATGGCAAAAACTACTGAGGATAAAGTCGCCCAAGCAGAGAGAATGTATGATATGGCTGTTAATATTCATGGTATCAATCCAAGAGACCTTATTTTTGATATGTTGACTTTTACTGTAGGTTCAGGGGATGAGGAGTATCGTGATGCAGGTATTCAGACGCTTGAAGCGATACGAGAGCTTCACAAGAGACACCCCGAAGTGGGTTCAACCTTGGGGTTATCTAATATCTCATTTGGGCTTGATGTTCATGCACGGCGTTTTCTAAACTCTGTATTTTTGCATCACTGTTTAAAGGCAGGGCTTACTACTGTCATTATCAATGTAAAACATATTATTCCTCTTTCAAAAATGAGTCAAGAGGATATTGATGTTTGTGAAGAGTTGCTATTTTATCCTAATGACCAATCGCTATTTAAGTTTATAGAACACTTCTCTGATGTCAAAATAGAGGAGAGTGGAGCAGATGAAGCCTATGAAGCCTTGACTACCGAAGAGAAGATTAAAAAGCTCTTGATGGATGGAGACAAAGAGCGAATGATTCCTCTAGTAGAGGAGGCAAGGAGAGAGCTAAACCCTGATGATATTGTCAATGTTATTTTGATAGACGCTATGAAAGTAGTAGGTGAGCTTTTTGGAAGTGGTCAGATGCAGTTGCCTTTTGTATTGCAGAGTGCAGAGACCATGAAAGCTACGGTTGATTATCTAAACCCATACCTAACTAAACAGGAGAAAGAGACAGATACCACCTTGGTTATCGGTACAGTCAAGGGTGATGTGCATGATGTGGGTAAAAATTTGGTTGATATTATCCTAAGCAATAACGGTTTTAAGGTTATAAATGTAGGAATCAAAGTACAACTAGAGACCTACCTAGAGACCATGAAAGAGAACAAAATCCAAGCTATAGGAATGAGTGGACTTCTAGTAAAATCAACAGCCGTTATGAAAGAGAACCTAGAGAGTATGGCAGAGATGGGGATAACAATTCCTGTACTCCTTGGTGGTGCGGCCTTGACTCGAAGTTTTGTAGATGATTTTTGCCGACCTATCTACAAAGGGGCGATATTTTACTGTAGAGATGCTTTTGATGGAGTTGTCGCTATGAGTCGAATAGAGAAGTACAATGAAGATAACTCTGTAGGATTAGATACAAGACTAGCAGGAGATATGAAAGAGCGAGTAACCAAAGAGAAAAAAGAGATAATAATCCCCCCATTCAAAGAGATTACAATGCCCAAACAGGTAGAGATACCAACCCCACCATTTTGGGGCAGAAGAGTCCTGCAAAAAGAGGATTTAGATATAAATATGATATTTGATTGGGTCAACCAAAAGAGTGTTATCAAAATGCACTGGGGTTACAAAAAGGGTAAAATGGATAAAGCAGAGTATGAAAAACTCCTAGAAGAGAAAGTCTACCCTGCCTATGAGAGACTAAAACAACAGTTTATAGATGAAGATTTATTTGACCCAACCATTATCTACGGCTACTATCCATGTAGAAGCAATGATAGAGATTTAATCCTATTTGATGAGAGTGAGGGGTGGAATATAGACTCCAATGCCAATAGAGAACCATTTGATGAGGTCAAAAAGAGAGAGTTAGTGAAATTCTCATTCCCTAGACAAGCCAAAAAACCACACCGAGCCTTAAGCGACTTCTTTAGACACGACCGACACGATATTATAGCCCTAACCTGTGTTAGTGCAGGGGCAAAGTTTTCAGAGTATGAAAAAAAGCTCTATGATGCAGGAGAGTACCTAGAGTA
>Ga0256845_1000878_pt1 | contig 25809 bp, 26 predicted proteins | sample RiftiametaG_FD_189101 | JGI IMG/M metagenome (GOLD analysis project Ga0256845, IMG submission 189101) | Tube worm associated microbial communities from hydrothermal vent at the East Pacific Rise, Pacific Ocean - Riftia | ecosystem: Host-associated > Annelida > Integument > Unclassified ... | reverse complement strand
GTTTTTTTTACATATATACTGTGCTGAGCAAATATATTTCCATAAAATCCGCTAATAACCAATATTAATGCTGCTAATAATTTTCGTTTCATAGGTTTGAAATTTTATATTTATATAAAATACATTAATCAAAGTTCGTTTCGTTCTAAGCTTTTATTTTTTTAACCCGACTTATACAATAGAAAACTATTCTCTTTCGCTGTTGCATAATTAAGGTTTAAACCCGTTTTAATTTTTCACGGTTTACTTGTTTCGTTTTTAGAATATAAAATATTTGCCCATTGAAAATAAATACTATTCGCAGAATCATATACGCCTTTCCATTCGTTGGCTGATGGTGTTGTTGCATTAGCATCACCGTTTGAATCGCCTTTATGAGAATCATCTTTAAACGAAGTAAAATAAACACCTTCGCCCTGATGGTTATTTATAACTGCCCCTTGCTGTATGTTAAAATAGGCATTAGTAATAAATTTAATAACAACATTATCGCCTAATGTAAGAGCATATCCGTCCCAAAGATCGAAAGCGTCGTATTGGATTACATAAGCCACTTCGGTTTCGCGCCATGTTACACTGCTTGATATAATATCCTGTCCGTGAACAAAAATAGCGTTGTATTTATTGCCTCCTTCTTTTGTTTCGGGATTATAAAAATTGTTTGAATTATCAATGCTTAAATGAGCATCAATACTTAAAGGAACAGTATTGTCATAAAAAAAGTTATCGGTAATTACCGTTGATGTGTTTGCATCTTGTGCGGCAAGAGCTCCGTAAAACTCATTAGAACTTACAGTAGATTTATTGTTTTTAAAAACACAATGCTTTACCGTTGAAGAGTTACTTCCCAAATCGAGTACACCGGTATTACCACCTCCACCGCCATAAGTAAAAATACAGTATTTGAATTTAGAACCGTTTTGTACGCCTAAATCAATCATGTTCCAATCGCCGTTGCGAGGTTTTGTTGCCGACAAATCGCCGTTTGAATCACCGCCCGTATCATCTTTTATTGATGTAAACAATATAACGGTATCTTTAATACCAACAGCATTTATTGTTCCGTTATCCCAAAGTTGAAGTGACGCATCGGGCTTAAACTTTACAATTGTGCCGGGTTCTATTGTTAATACCGCATCTATCTTTACGTCGTTTTCAATAATATATATTGAATCGTCATCCCAAACCGACGGGGTAAAAATATCATAATTTACAATTACAATATTCGACCCTGTCGGTGTTGGTGTTGGTGTTAAATTTTCATCTTCTGAACAGGAACCGAAGATGATAAAAACAACTAAACTTAAATAAAAGAAATTTGGTTTCATAATATTGGTTTTTTAATTAATTTGTTATGCAAATGTTTGAAATTCAGGTTAAAAATCTACTACCCTTTCGGGTAGTTTTAATAAAATCAGTAAAAAAAATGCATTTTTCATTGTTATTTTTTTAATTTTTTTATCATGTACAAAGCCTCAACACGATTATGAACTTTCAATTTTCGATAAATGTTTTTTAAATGAAATTTAACCGTATTAATCGATACATTACAACTGCTAGATATAGAACTATTAGAAAAGCCTTTTTCCAATAATTTTACAATTTTAATTTCTGTTTTCGACAGATTTTTTTTTGTATCATCCATGGTAATTAACTTTATGTAAAGGTTTAAATTACCGATGAATTATCTACTACCCGAAAGGGTAGTTTTAAATTAAAAGAGTAATAAATGTTATTTTTTTGCTTATTTCAGATTTAGAAGAAAGCATAATTTTTACAAAAACCTTAAATTTGCAAAACTTGTCCCGTATTTTCGAAGTCACGGTGTGGATTACTGACTCAAAGACATTTAATGATAATTGAAGAGTAATTTAAAGTAGGACTTCGCCATGACCATCAGTTTGATTATAAAGGTTCTACCACTAATTTAGTGGGTAATTAATATAACCATTCAACCCGACTTATGCAGTAGGAGTTGTGAAATAGTGAACTTACGGCATTTAGTAAGGGTTAACCCCGATTTAGAAATACATCATTTTGGTTATTGTCCAAAATAGATGTAGTTCTTTATCGCTATACAATAGAAAACTATTTTTGTTTTCTATTGCATAGTTTGGGTTCAAATATTATGCTTAATAAATCTTTATTAAACTGTAAATAATTATACCAAATAATATTCTTTTAAATGCTTATCCGCATACTTACCCAATCAACTCTTCTGCCCTTACAGGGCTGAGTTTCACAAAACCACATTAAACACAGGGCGTTGCCCTGTACTAATGTTTTAGAGGCTTTCAGCCTCAAGTTCTCAAACTTTAGGCAAACAAACGGATAAGCATATTTATTTAATATTTAACAATTTGATTTATTGGTATTTATATTGTAATAAGTTGCTTATAAATTGAATGCGTTTTTTCCACTAAAAAAAGAAGAAGATTTACAAACCCATTAAAATGACAGTAGAACCATTATAAAAAGAAGAAACAGTCAGTGTAAAAACATATACTATAATAATCTATTCAAAATACACTAATATTTATCTATAAAAATTCTCACTTTCGTTAGAAATGACTTAAAAATACAATTTCTTTTAAAAACTAACATTGTCACCTTATATAATGTTAAGTCAAGCATATTACTACCATATTTAGTTGTATGAGTTTTGCAAATAGCATCGTTAAAACTTCCTACAACTTTTACAACACAACAACTTAACATAACGCTGAGAAAAAAGGTGTTTACAAGTTAATATGTGGAATAATAAAAAAGATATCTCATATTATTAAAACATGCGTATAAAACTAATATTTTTATTAAAATAAGTGGAATTATAATTATCTAATCAATTTATAATCAACAAAAATCTGTTAAATATTGCGGGTTAAGGTTACAATAAAACAGGATTAATTTTATTAATAACTTCAACTCTGTTTTTAACATCAAGTTTTATATATATATTTTTTATATGAAATTTTATTGTATTTGTAGATACAAATATTTTTTCGGCAATATCAGAATTTGTAAAGCCTTTACATATATATTGTAATATTTCAGCTTCTCTATCGGTAATATCAAATCTTTTTATAAATTGTTGCGGAGTTGTATTTTCTTTTACCGATTTATTACACTCAATATCTTTAAGTTGCGATATATATGTTTGTATATCGCATTCCATCTTTTTTATTTTTTGAATATTTTTTTGTCTAAACGAATATCCTACGCTTATAACAATAAAAACCAATAAAATAAGAGACAACAAAAAAAGATTTCTAGATTTTAGTTTTCTTTCTTTTTTAATGTTTTCAATATTCAACAGTTCTATTTTTTGCTGTTTTTTATTTGTTTCGTATTTTATTTCAAGATTTGCAATATTTTCGACAACATCAATACTTTTAATACTGTCCGATAAATTATAATATTTTTCATAATAAAACAGAGCTTTATCATGATTTGATTTTTCTTTATAAATATCATAATATTGATAATATACTTCTACTAAATCATTGGTTAAGTTTTGTTTTAAACATATCATCTCCGAATTTGCAAGTGTATTAAAAGCTTTGGTATATTTTTTTTGCTTAGCATAAATACTTGCAAGAATATTAAGTGATGATGCAATTCCTTCAATATGATTTATCTTTTTTTCGAAATTAACTGATAAAATTGCATTTTTTTCTGCTTCTGAATATTTTTTTTCTTCAAAAAAATTACTAGCCAAATTACCATATGCTGCCGCAATTCCTCTTTTATAATTCACTGCTTTACTTACTTGCAATGTTTTTGTATAAAATTCATTTGATTTTTTATAATCTTCTTTATAGCTGTAAATATTCCCGCAAAGATTGTAAAACGATGCTTTTAAATGCATATTATCAATAACATCAATATATTCCTGTGCTTTGTTACAATATTTTAAAGCCATTTCAATATTTTCATTATTATAATAAACATCGCTTATGCCGATACACATATCACATATACCTTCTTTATAATTTTGTTTTTCACATAAATCAAGCGATTTTAAATAATACTCTATTGTTTTATCATAATCGGATATATAACTATATGTAACAGCAAAATTTTGATATAACTCAATATATTCAAGAGTATCTTTTATTATTTTACACAACTCCAAATCTTTATTATAATAAATAAATGCCGAATCAAATTGCCCGATTATAGTATAAGCACACCCAAGTTCCTTAGATGATATTCCCTCTTGCCTTTTGTTTCCTGTTTCGGCATAAAGTTTCAATGCCTTTTTATGATATACAATAACACTGTCATAATCTTCCAAATAATCATAAGCCCTTGCTATAGTCTGATAAACATTTGCTATATGAGCTTTACTGTTATTTTTTTTGTAAATTTCCAAAGATTTACCTAATAATTCTAAGGCTTTTTCTTGATTCATGGAATCGGCGGAATATATCTCACCTAAATGATACAATGAGTCAGCTTTTTGCAAGACATTTTCTTTTATTTTTACATATTCAGCATTATTATTTTCTGTACCGGACATAAAGATACACATCAATAATATAAAAAGAGATACAATAAAAGACAGGCTTAAATAAGGTCTCATGGTTTTTTGGTTTAATAGTTTAACTGTTAATTTATCTTAAATATTTTACTTTAAAATTTTTTACTACAATTAGATTATTGACTATTAAAAAGTTCTGTTCGTTTATTAAAATAGATAATAAAATTACGGTAAAAGATGCGGCGATATGTTTGGTAATGTGAAAGTAATGTATTCTAATTAGAATTTGAAGGTGTTCAATTAGGATAAGATAAATTTATTTATCTTAAAAGAATCAATAAAATTGAAAAATCTATCCTTTCTTTTTTTATATAAACAAAAAAACTATTTTTACCGCAACTTTCATATGCGATAAAGAAAAAAAATATGTGGTATTCAATAAAACAATTTATATCAAACAACAGTAAAATATTTAATACGCTTAAATATCTGATATTCTTATCGATAGGAATATTTTTATTCTCGCGTGTTTATAAAGATTACGATATTGAAACATTTAAAAATACATTAAGAAATGTTAAATGGGGATGGATAATTTTATCGCTGGTTCTTGGTTTGTTAAGCCATTTAAGCCGAGCTGTCAGGTGGAATATGCTTATTTATCCATTGGGATATAAGCCAAAACTTATAAATACTTTTTTGTCGATAATGATTTTATATGCCACCAATTTAGTTATCCCTCGCGGTGGCGAAGTAGCTCGCTGCACTGTTCTTTCGCGATACGAAAAAATACCATTCAGTAAATTAGCCGGCACTGTTGTTACCGAACGCACAGCCGATATGATACTTCTTATGATTTTGGTTTTTATTACAATATTTTCACAAATAGGAATTTTTACACAATTTGTAGATAACAATCCTGAATTCGGTCAGAATTTCGGATTTATTTTTACCGCTTGGTTTTGGATAATTGCAGTTATCTTAGGAATAAGCAGCTTATTTATCTTATGGAAATTAAGATATCGACTAAAACAAATTAAATTTATAGGTAAACTATTTGATTTACTGTATAACTTTTTCGAAGGAATAAAATCGGTAAAAAACTTAAAAAATCCTTTTGCTTTTATTGCCCACTCAATATTTATTTATGTCATGTATTTTTTTATGATGTATGTGGTATTTTTAAGTTATCCGCCTACCGAACATATTGGACTTATTGCAGGACTAACAGCTTTTATCATGGGTGGTTTAGCAATGCTTATGCCTGTTCAAGGCGGTATCGGAGCATGGCATTTTATGGTTATAGAAACATTATTGATATACGGTGTAGATAAAATTCACGGACAAGATTTTGCACTACTTTCGCATACTTCAATGAACCTAATGCTTCTTATTATTGGCGGACTAAGTTTTATATTAATGCCCATATTGGCAAAAAGTAACAAAACAAAATATACCTGATTAAAACTGCTATACTTTACAATTGACCACCTATTCTGTAAAATAATCTAACCTCAAAACTTGGTAAAGCAGAATAATTTATACTTATATTCCAACCGGAAGACGGCTTATTTTCCACCTCTTCATAATTTAAGCGATACATAAATCCTGCACCTGCCGCAATACCCATTCTTTTTGTAATATTAAAATCTCTTCCTACTTGTGTATTTAAATATAAATACTTATATAATATATATTCAGTGTCATCCTGAAAATAATTCACCCCGACTCTTCCATACCAAGAGCGACGATTTGATAACTTAGAGAATCCTCCAAAATGAAAATGAATATCTCCGAAAAATGAATTTATTTTTTCATCCTGCACAAACGGCACGAATCCGACTCCTGCTCCTATTTGAATCTGATTTAACTGATAACTTACTCCAAAATTTAACAATTCAGGCATCCCGACTCCAACTTTAATATTTATCTTCTCTTGTCCAAATAATTGGTTATTAGTTTTAAACAAAAAAACAATCAGTAATAAAGTATAAAAAACTATCCTTTTACATTTCATGTTTTCTATTTTTTTTCTACAATAGTTCGTTATATATTCGTGTAATTTATTGATTATTAAAGAAATAAATACAGAAATTTTACCATCATCTAACTGTTTGTAATTCAATAAATTAGTGTATTTATAGCTGAAAATCTAACAAACTATTATTCTAAATATCTTTTATCAATTTATTTACTATTGATTTCTCAACCAACTCATCAGCTTTTTGAAGCAAATCGGATATTGCATTTAAAGTAGTTTTATCACTATCAATAAAATTAAACTCCGAACCGTTTTTGCTAATTCTGTTTTTTACATCCGAAATTGTTATTGTATTAATATCTTTTGCAGGCAACAATGCTGTTTCCTTTACTTTATTATTAATGATAGTTTCAGCAAGTAATTCACACTCTATCAACTCATAAGTTAAAATACGAACCAACCTTACGGGGATTTTTAAATTTTTAGATATTTCTTGTGATGTTAATGCCGGTTTGTCTTTTTTAAAATTATTAATAATATAATGTAGTATATATATTGAAATTAAAAATCTGGTTTTAAGATTAAGCCGCTTAATATCAGTTTCATATTCGTATTGATGATGATTTTGTGCCGAAAAAGATATTTCGGCTCCAAATAAAACAATAAGCCAACTCCAATTCAGCCACACCAAAAACAAAGGTAGTGCGGCAAAACTTCCGTAAATGGCATTATATTTTGATACTCCAACCTGAAAATGAATATATCCCCACTGTAAAAGTTGGAAAATAGTTCCTGCTATAATTCCTGCAAACAGTGCCGAGCCGAATTTCACTTTGGTATTGGGCATTACCATATAAATAAAAGTAAACAACAGCCAAATAATAACATACGGAATAAGTTTTATTAAAAAGAAAAGAAACGAATGAACAAAACTTATAATAATAGTATCTGTTGACAGGCTGTTTGCCATATCAACTATATAAATTTGAATACTGCTTGATAAAAGAATCAATATGGGAGCAACTAGCATTATTGAAAAATAATCGCTGAATTTTCTGAAAAACACCCTTCCCTGATTTACTTGCCAAATGCTGTTAAAAGTATTTTCAATATTACCAAGCACCTGTAACACCGACCATAACAAAAACACCAAACCAACTCCAAAAATCCAACCTCCTTTTACATTATTGAGCATATTGCCCGAAAAATTTATAAGCCACTGTGCAACCTCTTCTTGCCCTTTCATATTTTCTTGCAAAAGTATCTGAAACTTTTCTTCAAATCCAAACCCCTTTGCTATACCAAACAACATTGCCATAATAGGCACTACCGACAATACCGAATAAAAAGTTAATGCCGATGCTCGAAGTTTTATCTTATCTTCGTTGTATCCTTTAAATGCCAATGAAAAAGTTCTCAATAGTTTAATTGATATCTTTTTTACAAAAGAAATTTCATCAATCTCTGTCTTCCAAATATCAAACAACACAAACGATTTTACCTTTAATAATAAATTTTTAATATTATCTATTTTTAAATACTTTCCCATTTCTACATATTTTTGTTTCCATAAAATTAATCATTAAAAAAACTTTATCCCTAATTTTTTATAAAAAACAATCTGTTTTTTTTTACAACTACAGTTAAATAATTACATTAATTATCAACACAACACATAGTTTAATAAAATAATATTTGAACAAAAAACAGCATTTATTTGTAAAATATACAACTTTAACCCGACTTATGCAGTAGGAGTTGTGAAATAGTGAACTTACGGCATTTAGTAAGGGTTAACCCCGATTTAGAAATACATCATTTTGGTTATTGTCCAAAATAGATGTAGTTCTTTATCGCTATACAATAGAAAACAAAAATAGTTTTCTATTGCATAGTTTGGGTTTAAATAGAAATTTTATTTAAATAATAATTATGGCAAAAATATTAATTCTAGGTGCCGGAATATCAGGACATACAGCGGCAGCCTATTTAAGCAGAAAATTTAAAAAGAAACATGAAATAACTGTTGTTTCTCCGAATGAATATTACCATTGGATTCCATCAAATATTTGGGTGGGTGTAGGCAGAATGACTACCGAACAAATCAGATTTAAATTAAAACCGATTTACGATAAATGGGGAGTAAAATTTTTAAGAGCAAAAGCTATGAATTTTTACCCCGAAGGAAATACCACTGTTAAAAATTCTTTTGTTCAAGTAGAATATGTTGCAGGAGAAAAAACAGGGCAATCCGAAAATGTTGAATACGATTTTTTAATTAATGCCACCGGTCCCAAACTTAATTTTGAAGCTACACCCGGCTTAATGCAAAACGGCAATAGTGTATCGGTATGCTCATATTCTCATGCCGAAGAAGCATTTGAAAAATTACAAGAGATAATGAAAAAAATGGAAAACGGTGAAAAACAAAGAATATTAATAGGCACGGGGCATGGCTCTGCAACTTGTCAAGGAGCTGCTTTTGAATATATTTTAAACGTAGAATACGAAATAAAAAAACGCGGATTGCGAAAATATGCCGATATTGTTTGGATATCAAACGAATACGAACTTGGCGATTTCGGCATGGGAGGTGCTTTTATTAAACGCGGCGGATACGTAACATCTACAAAAGTGCTTACCGAATCGTATTTTGTTCAACGTGATATTGATTGGATAAAAAGAGCGGCAGTGTATAAACTTGAAAACAAAGTGGCATACTACGAAACTTTAGACGGTGAAATGCACGAGGAACCATACGATTTTGCAATGCTTATTCCCGCATTCAGCGGTCACGGTTTTAAGGCTTTTGATAAAAATGAAAACGATATTACCAATAAACTGTTTGCCGCAAACGGTTTTATGAAAGTTGATGCCGATTATTCGGGAAAACCATATGAGGAATGGAGTGTTGATGATTGGCCTGAAACTTATCAAAACCCCGATTATAAAAATATTTATGCTACGGGTATTGCTTTTGCTCCACCACATGCTATTTCAAAACCCATGAAAAGCAAAAACGGACGCCCCATATCTCCTGCCCCGCCCCGAACAGGAATGCCGTCGGGTGTAATTGGTAAAGTTGTAGCTAACAATGTAATAAATGCTATTAAAACAGGCAACAACACTCCCAAACATAAAGCATCAATGGGGAAAATGGGTGCCGGATGTATTGTTTCGTCAGGATTCGGACTTGGTGTGGGAAGTGCTGCCACTATGACTGTTTTTCCGATTGTGCCCGACTGGGAAAAATATCCTAAATGGGGACGCGATATAAAATATACTGTAGGCGAATCGGGATTGGCAGGACACTGGATGAAACTGTTTATGCACTATATGTTTTTATATAAAGCAAAAGGTAAACTGTTTTGGTGGATGCTACCGGAATAAATTTTTTGAATGCAATAAAACCTTTTATTTTTTAATTATAAAATATTAAAACAATGAGAAAAAACGAAATAGGATATACAAATAAATATTATGCTGCACACCCTACAAAAACTACTATTTTTTGGAGAAAATTTTGGCCTTGGCAAGCATGGCGTTTTATAGTATTAAATATTAAAATACTAAGAATTGTTGTAAGAGGACACTCGTAAAATGCAATGGCTCAATGATACAATAATTTAATGCGATAATGCAATAATGCCAAAATGCGATAATAAGTTGATGATGAATAATTGAAAATAAATTAGTGTAATTTGTGGTTTAAATCTTTGTGAAACTTTGTGTTCTCTGTGGTAAGATTGAGTTGAAAGTTGAAAGTTAAAAGTGAACAATTGCTACTGACTTTTAACAATGACTACTTTTTCAAAAAAACCAGATTAATAGTAAAATATACAGACAACACCTCATGTTTTTAAATCTAACATAACAGTCTAACATCTAACAGTTTAGTATCTGTCTATCCAAATTTACTTATTCTTTCCAGAGCTTCAAAATCCACAATTTCAATCACTCCGCTTTCGTCTGTAATAACACCTTGTCGCTTAAGTTCATTTATGGTTCTTACGGCACTCATTGTTGACATAGCAGTAAAATTAGCCAATTCACTACGACTAAGTATCATTTTAAATTTAGGACTGTTAAAAACATTTCGCGATAAATACAAAAAAGCACTGGCAATGCGTCCGTTAAGTTGCTTATGTGTTAAATTAAACATCTGATTATATGCATGAATAGTGCTTTTATGTGAACGTTTGAGTATTCTTAAAGCAAAATTGGCATTTTGACCTATCATTTCCTTTATATCATTTACTTCAAACAAGCATAATTCCGACTGAACCAGTGCCGATATGCTATATTGGTAAGTATTACTTTCAAATAACGATGAAAGTCCGATAAGTTGATTATGTCCGAAAATATTTATAATCAAATCTTTATCATCCGATTCCGATTCAATATAAAGTTTAAGGTATCCGCTTTTAATAAAAATAATATGTGTGGCAAATGAACCTTGTTTGGCAATAATCTCTTTCTTGTTGTATTTTATACGAACTCTGTTTTTTGAGATTTCATTAAACTGTTCATCGGTTAAAATTTCAAAACACTTGGCTATTCTTTCAGAATCTTCGGTTTCATTTAAAAAATGTTCTTTCATATCTTTTTAACAATAAAAAAATCTCTGTTTGATAACACAAAAAACTAAATATTTATATTATAAAAATGGTATTTAAATAAAAAATAATTAATATTAACTTTAAATTAACAAAAGTTCAAAATAATACATAAATCTATAAAAAAACAGATATATGTCTATTTTTTTTGTTTACAATATATATTAAAGTGCAAATATATCTATTTAGATGTTCTAACAAAAATTAAATCAGAGCATCTACCTTTGACGGTTATAATAAATTAATATTATTAAACTTTTATTTTTACTAAAATGAAGAATTTTTTTGTCTCATTTGTAGTGTTAATGATTGCATGGATAATGTTAAATTGGACGTTCGATCCGGTAAACATTTTAATTGGAGTGGGATTGTCAATTTTTTTAAGTTTGACATTCTGTTCTAAATGTTCAGTGTTTTCCGAGATTAATCTTACTCCAAAAGCATTTATCTATACATTCATCTACATATTTGTTTTTATTATTGAATTAATAAAAGCAAATATTGACGTAACAAGGAGAGTGTTGTCTCCTAAGTTACCAATTAACCCGGGTATTGTAAAAGTTAAAACCAAGCTTAAGTCAAAAATGGCTCGCTTGATTTTAGCTGACTCTATTACACTTACCCCCGGAACATTTACTCTTCAGGTAGAAGGTGATACATTTTACATTCACTGGATAAATGTGGATGTTGATGATGTGGAAAAAGCTACCGAAGAATTAGTTAGAAAATTTGAAAAATATTTGGAGGTGCTTTATGATTAGTCCTGAATTAATAGTATATGTGGCCATTGGCTTAATGACTGTTGCAATGCTATTGGCTTTAGTAAGATTTATAAAAGGTCCTACTGTGGTTGACCGTGTTGTTGCTTTTGACTCATTAACCTTAACATCGTTGGTGATAATAAGTGTATTAGCAGCTCTCACAAACAGAATGATATATTTTGATGTGGCAATAGTTTACGGGCTGTTGAGTTTTATTGGTGTAATAGTAGTAGCAAAATACATTCAAAGAGGTTTATAATATGGAGACAATAAAATTAATCGGAGCTATATTGCTTTTAATGGGTTCGTTTGCACTTGTGGTATCAGCAATAGGTTTGTTGCGTATGCCTGATGTTTACAACAGAGTTCAAACCGGAACAAAAGCATCAACATTCGGAGCCATATTATCGTTTATGGGAGTTGGTTTGTTGATGATTGATAAATGGGATGAAGGAAATTGGATAGGAAGAGTTATTATTCTTATAATATTTATTCTTTTAACCAATCCTGTATCATCTCATGTTTTAATGAGAGTAGCTTATTTTATGAAAATTCCTTTGTGGAAAGAATCTAAAGTTGATAAGCTGAAGATGGATATTGAAAATAACGTAATAAAGGAGCCGGAAAATGAATAACGAAATTATTTTTACAGGTTTAGCAATAATTATAGGAATTATAGGCATTGTATTAGCACTTGTTGCTATTCATAATAAAAAACTGTCGGTTGCAGTATTGGCTGCCGGAGTTGTTAGTCTGTTTGCTTCTGTATTATTTCTGCTTATGGCAGCACCCGATGTAGCCATGACAGAAGCTGCAATAGGAAGTGGTTTATCTACTTTAATATTTTTCTATGTTCTTAACAAAATAAAGAAATCAAATGCTTAGAAATAGTTTATTAGCTTTAGTAATCTTGTTGTTCGGATATATGTTTTACAATGTATATTCAACGTATGATACAAGAACAGAACTGTCGGGTATTTCCGAACATTATGCAAAAAATGGTGCTCAAGAAGTAGGAGCCGCTAACCTTGTAACTGCAATTGTTGTTACATACAGAGGATTTGATACTCTTGGTGAAGTAACAATTTTATTTTTAACAGCTTCTATTATATCTTTCTTTTTAAAATTAAAAGATGAAGAGCAGGCAAATGAAATTGTTCATCGTGACACTTCGGAGTTACTGGTTACAGCATCACAAGTTCTTATTCCTATAATATTTCTTTTTGGAATTTATGTGTTTATGAACGGACATTTAACACCCGGTGGAGGTTTTCAAGGAGGTGCTATTATTGCAACAGGTGTTGCTCTGATGATTTTGGCAAACCCGAATGTAAAAATCAATTATACTGTAATTCATTGGGTTGAAGGTATCTCGGGAGTTGCGTTTGTGACAATAGGTATTTTCGGAATTATATTGGCAGGAGGATTTTTAGATAACAGAATAATGGGACTCGGTAAATTCGGAACCTTGTTTAGTGCAGGTGCCATTCCAATAATTTACAGTTTTGTAGGTCTTAAAGTTGGTGCCGAAATATCAAATATTCTCAACAAATATCAAAAATCACAAAAAGAGACAGGCAATGCCTAACCGGCTGTTTGTGTAATTATGAATTAAAATAATTTACATATGAATAATATAGATTTAGGACACATCGGACTTTTAATAGGATTCCTGCTTATATTGGTAGGTTTTTGGGGTGTGTTAACTCAAAAAAATATAATTAAAATTATTGTAGGATTTTCAATTCTTAATACCGGTATCAATATTTTAATTGTCAGTTTAGGTTATGTAAAAGGAAAAACAGCACCAATTATAGATGCTGCTGTTGCTCAAGTCGGTAATCACGATGTGTCAAACGCAATTGTTGACCCCGTGCCGCAAGCATTAGTTCTAACTGCCATTGTTATCGGATTCGGTATCACGGCACTTATGTTAGCTTATGCAATGAAATTATTTAATGCGAAAAAGACTTTAGAAATAAATAAATTTAACGATTTAAAATGGTAACACCTATATTTATTGTAGCAATAGCTCTTGGAGTTGGCTTCGCAATTGGAATTCTAAATAAATTGGGAAGAAACTTTACCGGAGGATTAGTTTTGGCTGCAATTGCCGCTATGACTTTCATATCGTATCAGTGGTTTGCGGCATTTCAGTTTGGTAATCAAGTTCCTGAATATATTTACACGGCAGGATTTAAACCACCGTTTTCAATTCAATTGTTAATGGGGCATTACGAAGCGATTATTACACTTATGATTAATGCTATCGGCTTAATCGGCGGTGTTTATATGTTTAACAGTTTAAAAAAACGCGGTTCAAACGCACAAGTGGTTTATCTCATTTTACTTATGGGATTAAATGTGATTGTGATGACTCGCGACCTTTTCAACCTGTTTGTTTTTCTTGAAATTTCCAGCATATCAATTGCCGGACTTATTCTTTTGGAAAAAGGAACCCGTTCAATGGGAGCAGGTTTTAAATATATCCTTGCAACAAGCATAATATCAGGTTTTTTGTTGATAGGAATAATATTCTCATATTATTATACAGGAAGTCTGTTTATTGATGATATTTCTGCAAATTTACTTACTGTAAAAGGTGGAGCAATGGCTGCATTTATGATAATGATAGCTATTGTATTGGAATTAAAACCTTTTCCTGCAAACGGATGGGGACTTGATGTTTACGAAGGCTCCGACCCCGGATTAGCAGCAATTATTTCAGCAGCATCGGCAACAGCTTCATATTTTGTTCTTTACAAAATTATGTCGATAGCCGGACCTGAATGGAATTATTATATTTCATTAATAGGAGCAATTACTTTTGTGGGAAGTAACTTGCTTGGTTTAAAACAGATAAACACACGCCGAATGCTTGGATATTCATCAATAGGGCAAATAGGTTTATTGATGTTGATACTCGGTTTTAAAGATATTTTGGGTGAAAGCACACCTTTTATTGCTTTCGGAATATTAATTTCTCACTACTTTGCCAAAGCAGGTCTGTTTTGGTTATCGGGAATAGTTAAAGCAAAAGGACTAAAAGATTGGGCTGTAATTCGCAAAAAACCGTTCTTTTTATTCCTTATGGGAACATTTATTTTTGCTTTAATTGGTTTCCCGCCGTTTCCATCATTCTTTGCTAAGTGGACACTTGTTATGGATTTGGTAAATACAGGTAACATTGCGTGGGTTGTAGCAATTTTGTTCGGCTCAATGATGGAAGCTGTATATCTTTTCCGTTGGTTTGGATACGCCATTAAAGCAGAAAATGAACATCTTGAAGATTTCTCTATAAAGATACATAAAATAATACCTGTTTGGATAGTTGCAATAGCACTTTATGTAGCAGGTTATTTTGCAGGACAAAGCGTAACAATAGGTGGAACAGCAATAAACTTTATTCCTCTTTTCTTTGTTGCAGTATTGTTTGCCATTGATTTCTTACCTGTATTTATTAAAAATACAATTGCAATAGCTGCAATGGCATTCTATTTTTATACAATTTATCCGCAATTAGACAACTTACGTTTGATATTCGAAGGTATATTTATGATAGGAGGTATCTTAACTTTAATTGCAGGATATGCTTACAAAGGGAAACGTTCCGGATTTTATCCTGTGGCATTGTTAATGTATGCAGGTTTAACAGCAATTATTGAAGCATCAACAACGTTACAGTTTTTTTATGGATGGGAGTTGATGACAGCAGGTTCATATTTCTTAATTATCAGAGGTAAGCGTTCAATGCCTCACGGATTAAGCTATATGTTGTTTTCTGTTGGTGGTGCTTATGCATTGCTTGCCGCATTTGGAATGGCACATGTGGGACAAGAAGGTTACAGTTTAGATATTTTAAATAGCATTTCATACTTACCACAATGGGCTTACGGATTGTTGATTGTAGGATTTTTAACAAAAACAGCATCTGTTGGTCTTCATATTTGGTTACCCGGAGCACACGGTGAAGCCGAAAGTGACGTATCGCCAATGGTATCGGCAATATTGCTGAAAGCCGGAGTTTTTGGTTTGGTATTAACGCTTATCGGAATGGGTGGCGAAGCAAACCAATACACAACTCTTGCTTACGTATTAGGTTGGCTTGGAGCAATTACCGCTTTGGCAGGAAACCTTATGGCTGTTTTCCAAGAAGATGCAAAACGCCTGTTGGCTTACTCATCTATTGGTCAGCTTGGTTACATAGTTCTAGGTTTAGCTATGATGACACATCTTGGATGGTTAGCAGGATTTTCTTATGTGGTAAATCACTTTTTATACAAAGCAATACTGTTCTTAACTATCGGAGCCGTTGTGTTACGAGTAGGAACACACAATATGTATGAAATGGGAGGATTGATTAAGCGTATGCCGATGGCTTTTATTGCCGTATTAATCGGTATTATTGCCTTATCGGGAGTTCCGCCCTTATCGGGATTTGCAGGTAAATGGTTGTTTTACAATGCAATTATAGATAAAGGTTGGTATCTGCAAGGAGCAATGATGTTATTCTCGGGAGGTATAGCATTTTTATACTTATGGCGATTAATTCATACTATTTTCTTAGGACAATTAAAAGATAATCACCGCACGGTAAAAGATATATCAATATGGTTTGCAATACCAATTTACATACTGATAATAGGTATTATGGTATATTCGGCAAAACCGCAATGGGTATTACAACCGCTGGGCGATGCAATAGCAGGATTTTTACCGACAGGTCAATTAACTTGGGACGGAGGAACAGCATTCTCAACTTATGGATATTGGTCGGGAACGCTCGTTATGATTACCATAGGTATAATGTTTATGCTGGTATTGGCATGGTTACTAATGTCAACACGTAAGGCACATAAAGTTAAGCAGTTTGATATTACATATTCAGGTGAACGTCCTGAGCGTCCCGAAACTACACATGTTGCTTACAACTCTTTCGAAGGATTATACAAAGCAATGTGGCCTGCTACAATACCTTTGGTAGCTGCATTTTGGGATAATGTAACAAACGCCTTGCATGATTTGGCAGGCTTTACACGCCGTATTTATAGCGGTAACGGTCAGGTTTACATGTTACATATACTGTTTTTTATTATAGTTACTTACCTTGTAATAATAGGAGGATAGTTAAATGAGTATTTACGCGAAATTAGCATATACATTTCTCGGTTTTTTAATAGTAATAAACTGGGGATTTTTAATGGGTGCAACCATGCGAAAAATTGTTGCCCGTGTGGCAGGACGACACGGAATACCTTTTTATCAGCCGTGGATTAATTTATTTAAAACAATAAGCACCAGAACTACCATTACCCACGGTATAATGTATTATATAGGACCTGTTTTCCGATTTACCGGAGCTGTAGGACTGTTTGTATTTATGCCTACCGTATTTACCGGTCATGCCGATGGTTTATGGACAAATTTTTCGTTTGAAGGCGATTTGGTTTTAATACTTTATTTTCAAGTATTTGGAATGTTAGGTATGGCACTTGGAGCAGGCGAAGGAGGACATCCTTATTCGGCAATGGGTATTATCAGAGGTTTATCGCAATATGCTGCTTTTGAATTACCGCTTACATTGGCATTTATATCAATAGCTGTTCAGTATGATACATTGTCAATTTATAAAATTGTTGAAGCTCAACAAGGTGGTATTCAAAACTGGGTATTGTTTACAAATCCGTTTGCGGCAGCTACCGTAATATTGGCTATGCTTGGTGCATTAGGACATTCACCGTTTAATTTGCACAAAGCACCAAACGAAATATTATTGGGCCCACCCACCGAATATGAAGGAACTTATCTCGGATTTTTAATGTCATCGGGAGCTGTTATCCATGTAATGGAATCGGTATTATTTATGAACCTTGTATTTGGAGGTGCAACAAGTTGGTTTGAGTTAATTGTTAAAACATTCCTAATCTATTTTTGGTCTGTTTTTGTAGGTGTGGTTTCACCACGTTTCAAAATAGAACAGTCGATAGTGTGGTTCTTTAAAGTGCCGCTGTTACTGGGAATTTTAGCAATATTATATATTAGTTTCTAATTTAAAGCACGATATAATATGTCTGAATTAGAGTTAAATGATAAAATGAACGAAATGTTGGCTAAATCAGAAGCCAATGCAAAAGAATCTAAAAAGAAATTCGTTCGTCCCGAAGATGAAGAGAGAGAAGTTGTTGCACCCGACGGGTCAATAATTAAAGTAAATCCTATATACGATTATTTCAGCAATGAACGTCCGCAAGAGGAAAAACCCCGTAACGGAATTGTTGAAAAATTCTTAAACTGGGCTCGTGCCGAAAGTATTTGGGTTCTTGGTTTTGGAACAGGATGTGGAAGTATTGAAATACCGCCTTTGGTAACACCGCGTTTCGATATGTTCCGTTTTGGTGTGCAGATGCGTCCTACGCCGCGTCAGTCAAATGCTTTTATTATTTCGGGTTACCTTTCGGTAAAAACTTTGAAAAGAGTTATTAGAACCTACGAACAAATGCCTTCGCCAAAATATATATTGGCATTGGGTAGTTGCACAATCAACGGAGGTATGTATTACGACAGTTACAGCACTATTAACCGTCTTGACAAATACATTCCCGTTGATGTTTATATAGCAGGATGTATGCCGCGACCGGAGGCTTTACTTGCCGGATTTATGAAACTTAAAGAGTTGATTAAAGAAGGTAAAGCAGAAAAAGCTAACGAATATGCAAGAAACTTTGATGAATATAAAGCCAATCAGAAAAAGATTATTAAAGATTGGAATATGCCTGATTATAACTGGTAACCCATTTTGTAATTTGTTTTAAAATTTAAGAAAAAATGAAAGAATTAATAGAAAAATTAAATTTAAAATATGACTTGCAAGAGGTGGTTTATCAACGTGATAATTTGGCTTTTGCAGCAATAAGTAAAGACAATGCAATAGATGCAATTACTTATTTAAGAGACTATGAGGGATACACTCACCTTGTGCTTATGAGTTGTGTTGATTGGATTGAAGACGGAAAATTTCAGTTGCTTTATCTTTTACACAGTCCCGCACAAAAAAACGATATAGGCATAAAAGTTTATATCGACAGAGATAATCCTGTTATGACATCGGCACACCATTTATGGAAAGCTGTATGGACTTATCAGCGTGAGCTTAGAGAAGCTTTTGGAATTGATTTTCCGAGAAGCCCGCGTATCGAAGAGAACTTTGTTCTCGAAGGTTGGGACGACATGCCGCATATGCGACGCGACTTTGATACTCACGAATATGCAGAAAAAACTTACTTCCCAAGAGAAGGACGTAAGACCTATGATCCTGCAGAATATATGAAAGAGAAATTAGATCCGAATCAACCGGTAACAGCAAAAATAAGAAAAGATGATAAATAAATTTTTAGGATTCAAACCGGACAGCAAATTGTTACCGTCTCAAACGGTAACCGGAGAGACAGAAATAGACTTGTCATCTCATAAATATCAGAAAATTTGGTTAGGCCCAAATCACCCGGGTGTAACAGGTAACATGGCAGTAGAACTTACTATTCAGGGAAATACCATTATGAGAGCTAAAACTCATGTAGGGTATCTTCATCGCGGGTTCGAAAAATTAATTGAACGTCGTTTATTTGTTCAAGGATTTCCTACAAGTATTCGAATGTGTGTTGCCGAACCCGATACCAACGAATATCTTATTGCACGATGCACCGAAGAGTTATCGGGATATGCCGATGCTGTTCCCGAAAGGGCAAATTGGCTTAGAATGTTAGCTCTTGAAATGGCTCGTTTGCAAAATTTACTTCGTGCCGTTCCCGGACAAGCAGGAACATTTGCTCTTGGTATAGGTGTTCAGTGGGGAGTATATCTTCGCGATTTGATTCTTGACAGATTTGAAGAACTTACCGGAGCACGTGTATATCATATGTATATTATCCCCGGTGGTGTTCGCGGAATATTACCCGACGGATTTAAAGAGAGAATGGAAGATAATCTTAAAGATATTGACGATTTTATTGTTCGCATTAAAAGACTTATGTTTCACAATGCAGTATTTAAGAAAAGAGCCAAGGGATTAGCTATTGTTACCCCTGAAATGGTTGATAAATACGGAATTGTAGGAACAAATGCTCGTGGATGCGGAGTAAAACGCGATGTTCGTAAAGATAATCCTTATCTGTATTATGATCAATTAGACTTTGACCCGCCTACAGCTACCGATGGTGATGTATATGCCAGAACATGGGTGCGTTGGCAAGAGTTAGTTCAAACTGTTGATTTGATTCGTCAGATATTGGCTAAAATGCCGGACAAAGGAGATATTAGAGCAAAAATGCCTAATGTGCTTAATTGGAAAATACCTAAGGGAGAAACTTATGTGCGTTTAGAAAGCGGGCGTGGCGAATACGGTATGTATTATGTAACCGACGGAAGCGATAAACCGAGAAGAATAAACCTTAGAGGACCTAGTTACAATCATGCAATAGCATTGTTGGAAGATGTGTTGATTGGTGCTGATGTTGCAGATGTTCACGCTACAATGGTTTCATTACAGACATGTCCGCCTGAGATTGAAAGATAATCTTTTTTAATTGATTATTTATTAATGAATAGTGATGAATTAAAAATAAGAACAAAAAAAATTGCACACAAGTGTGTGGATTTGGTATTATCATTATAAAAAAATAAATAATCAATAATCAATAATCACTAATAAATTTAAATGATGAATATTAAAGATATATTAACCCCGTTTACAGCTTGGTCAAAGGTTTTTAAAGAGCCTGTTACCATTAAAGACCCTTTGAGCAGAGAGGCTGCACCGCGATATAGAGGTTTTCATGACAATGATATTGAAAAATGTATCGGTTGTGGAACTTGTGAGGCTATTTGCGAGAATCAAGCTATCGACCTTGTTCCTGTTGAGGGGATAGAGACAAAAGACGGTGACAGCGGATTACGTCCCAGTATTGATTACGGACGTTGTTGTTGGTGTGCTCTTTGTGTTGATATTTGCACAACAGATTCATTACGTTTAACTAATGAATATAAATGGATAGATACCGACCCTGATAATTTTATTTTTATTCCGGGATACGATAAAAAAGATTGGTATGCCAAAGAAGAGGGTTGGCGTAAACCTGAAAACGGATATGAATTTTACAGTAAAGAACGTGTTCATATGGAAGAACTTCATGCTGAAGAGCGTAGCGATTCTTTCATTGAATTTGTAAAAGGATATTCAAAAGAACAGGCACAAAAAGAAGCCGACCGTTGTGTTGCTTGCGGTATTTGTACTGCAACATGTCCGGCTCATATGGGAATACCTGAGTATATTAAGGCAATCAGAAACGACGATATTGAGGAAGGTCTTCGTATTTTATACGATACAAATCCGCTACCTGAAATTTGTGGTAGAATTTGTACTCATAAGTGTGAAACTGTTTGCTCTGTCGGACACAACGGTGACCCGCTTTCTATTCGTTGGTTGAAGCGTTATATTGCCGATCAAGTACCTGCCGATAAATATCATGAGATACTTGATACTCAAAATATTTATAAGAGCGGTAAAAAAGTTGCCATTATCGGTTCGGGACCTGCCGGATTATCGGCAGCATATTATCTGTCGTTATTGGGACACGAAGTAACAATTTACGAAAAACTTGAAAAAGCCGGAGGTATGATGCGTTACGGTATTCCCGAATACAGATTACCTTACGATCAGATTGATAAAGATGTTAAGCAAATAGAGTCGGTAGGAGTTAAATTTGTTTACAACACAAATGTTGATGCCAAAAAGTTTGTTGAACTTAAAGAAAACTACGATGCTGTATTTGCAGGAACAGGTTTGCATTTGGGACGTTCAACAAGAATACCGGGTTCAGAACACGAACATGTATTCCAATCAATAGATTTACTGCGTGAAATCACACAAGGTAAAGAAATTATGGTTCCGGAGAAAGTAGTAGTTATCGGAGGTGGTAATGTTGCCATGGATATTACACGCTCAATGGCTCGTTTGCAAAAAGCTAAATATGGTAAGGTAGGTGTTCTTGCAACATCTCTTGAAAGCGAAGATAAAATGCCTGCCGACAGAGAAGAGGTTGTTGAGGCACGTGAAGAAGGATGTATTATTGATCCGGGTTGGGGACCAAAAGAAATTGAAATTGTTGATGGTAAAATCAAAGGATTACATGTAGTTAAATGTTTATCTATATTTGACGAAACCGGTAGATTTAATCCTACTTTTGATGAAAATGATAAGAAATTCTTTGAAGCTGATATGGTTGTAGAATCTATCGGTCAAGGTATGGATACTTCTTATCTTCCTGAAGATTTGAAAGATAAAGTTGAGTTCGGACCTCGCGGTAAAGTTGTTGTTAACGACTATTTCCAATCTTCTGTTGATTGGTTATTTGTTGGTGGTGATATTGTTCAAGGACCTGATGTAATACACGGTATTGCTAACGGACATAAAGCTGCTGTAGGAATTGATAACTATTTAAACAGTAAAAAATAGTTTTGAGATTAATATAAAAAAAGCCTTTTGGAAAATCCAAAAGGCTTTTTTTATGAATATCGAATTTTTATTGAAATACAGCAAATAATAAATAAAAACCTGTTTTTATTAATTGGTATAATTTTGAAACTTTTTAATTTCTAATTTTAAAGAAAAAAAATAGTAACTTATAAAATTATTATATTATGAAAAAGACAGTTTTAAGTTTATTAATTGTATTTATTTTTAACGGATTATTTGCACAAATAAAGTACAAGCCTGTTGTGAAAGCAATATTTTTAAGTCCTAAAAACGAAACATTTGATGCAAGTCGGTTTCCTGATATTGACTTTTATTATGTAAAAAAAGTAAAATATAAAAAACCCGAAGGAATGTTAGAAAATATTGAAGCAGGTAAAGCATTAGCTTTTGATAAAAACGGAATATTAATATCATATTCTAATGCAGTTGGTTCGGATATGGATCACTGGCCTGATGGTGGAAATTTTATTTTGCCTAAGCGAGGAGAATATACAAATTTGAAAAACTTATCAAAAGAGTATGTTAAGAAAGGAAAAGTAATGAAAGAAGGTAAAAAATTTAAAGGAAAAGATCCTAAAAAATTATCTTCAAAATATATATCTTTTAAATTACCTGACTTTGTTCTTTATACTGCTGATGATAAAAAAGTTTCATTTGCTGAATTAACAAAAGGAAACTCTTTAACTTTAATAGTATTCGTTTACTTAAATCCTGATAAAGATGGAAAAAAAGGAACAGAAAGCGGAAAAGGAAAAACAGGGAAACAATTTTTAAAAGATGTAAACAGTACTTTGGGATTTGAAAAAGATTTAAGTGATTTAAAGAAAATCGAAGAGTTTGTTTTTGGTAGAAATATGAGATTATAGTTAAAATTTATAAAAAATATCGTTATGAAAAAAATAATTATTTCATTAAGTTTAATTTTTGTTGTTGGAATATCTTCAACTTTTGCAGGCCTTTTTCCAAAAATAGATAAGCCGAACTCTCCTGAAGCAAGTTTAATTGCTTTGCAATTTAGTATTGATGATAAAGGGGAATTAATACCTTTCTCTAACACTAATGTATCAATGTGGACACCTGTTGTAAAAAAAGAAGACGGAACAATAGTTGAGTTTCGGGTATTTAACGGAGGTGCAGATATGACAACTATTTATTATAAAGAAAACCTTACCGCCGGTAAATACACTTTATTAGGATTTAATCATGTTTATGTTGATTATGGTAAATTGCATAAATATGAAGAGGAATTGGGAAAACCATTTACTCTTTATAAAGAGCCTTATGCAAATAAACCATACCATGTGATACAATTTTTTCCTTTAGATAAGCCTTATGAATTTACTCTTAAACCTAATGTTATGATGACCTTAGGAAATTATGTAATAAAATATAAGATAAATGGAGGTGTGGCAGGAACAACAGATGATCGCTACAGAGTTATAGAAGATGAAACTAAAATTGTAATGGCAGATAAAGAAGATCAATCGCTACTTGCTTATATGAAGCCTTGGGCAACAAAAAAATGGAAAATGTGGAATGCTAAAAATCCTGCAAAATTACCCGAATAGTTAAAATATTTTTAAACGAAAAAACCGTTAAAAGTCAAATTTTTAACGGTTTTTTTATTTTTATAATGAACATATATTATTAATTCTTGTTATACATAATATACTTAATATGATTTTAAATAAAATATAAAATGACAGTAGATTTAAAAACAAATTATATGGGCTTTGAACTTAAAAACCCTTTGGTGGCTTCAAGCTCAGGATTAACCGATTCAGTAGATAAAATAAAAAAACTTTATGATGCGGGAATTGCCGCAGTAGTATTAAAATCTATTTTTGAAGAACAAATACTCAGAGAAGTTGATTCTCTTGGAGTTAATAATATGTATGGGACATTTCAGGATGCTGAAAATTATGTATCGTTTTATACAAAAGAGCATAATTTGGGTAATTATATTCAACTTATAAAAGATGCTAAAGCTGCTGTTGATATACCTGTAATAGCAAGTATTAACTGCATCTCTGACAGCGAATGGACAGACTATGCAAAAAGAATTGAAGAAGCCGGAGCCGACGGTTTAGAAATAAATATGTTTGTTATGCCGTCGAATGCAGGAATTAATGGCAATTACATCGAAAAACTATATTTTAAAGTGGTTGAAAATATCAAAAAAAATGTAAATATTCCTGTTGCTCTTAAATTGAGTTCATACTTTTCAGGATTGGCTAATACTTTTGTTGACTTATCAACTAAAGGTATAGCAGCTATGGTTTTATTTAATCGCTTTTATACTCCCGATATTGATTTAGATACAGAAAAAATTATCTCATCGAATATTTATAGTGTTCCCGAAGAAAACGGTAATACTTTACGTTGGATTAGTATGCTGTCGGGTAAGGTTAAATGCGATTTGGCAGCATCAACGGGCGTTCACGACGGTGATAGTTTGATTAAAAATATTTTGGCAGGTGCAAATGCCGTGCAAATAGCATCGGTTCTGTACGAAAAAGATTTGTCGTATATAAAAACAATGCTTTCAAGGCTTGAAGAGTGGATGATTTCGAAGAAATATGAGTCAGTTTCTCAAATTACAGGAAAATTAAGTGCTAAAAATATCAGTAATCCTATGATGTATGAACGTGCTCAATTTATGAAATATTTTTCGAATCATTATTAAAGAAATCACATCAATATTTGTTGTGAATTTTAAATTTTAATGAAAATTATATAACTTTATATCTACACATATAGATATATTGATATAATATTTAAACATACTGACACATTAAATATTAATCTCCGCTTTTTGCGGACTATAAAAATAATAGTTATGAATATAGAAGACATTATCAAAGGAAAAGGTAAAACATTGTTTACCGTAAAAAAAACAACATCGGCATTTGATGCCGCAACAATTCTTGATAGAGAAAGAGTAGGTGTTTTAATGGTTATCGATGATAAAGATAATGTTGCGGGAATTTTATCGGAAAGAGATATTCTTTATAAATGCTATAAAACCGATATTCCGTTGAAAGAAAGAAAAGTGGAAGATTTAATGACAAAAGCCGAAGATATTATCGTGGGCAGAAGTGATGACACTCCAAGAGCTTTAATGAATATAATGGTAACTAAAGGAATTCGTCATATCCCGATTATGGAAGGCGATGCAATTAAAGGTATAGTATCAATTGAAGATTTGCTTAAATTTATTGTTGACAAGTCGGAAATAGAGAGCCGTAAACTGCGTGAATATATTGAAAATCCGTTTGGAGTGCATATTTATAATAATGATTAAATTTTTGATATTATCCTAAAAAGACTGATAAATTAAACCCGACTTATGCAGTAGGAGTTGTGAAATAGTGAACTTACGGCATTTAGTAAGGGTTAACCCCGATTTAGAAATACACCATTTTGGTTATTGTCCA
>Ga0256845_1000877_pt1 | contig 25822 bp, 18 predicted proteins | sample RiftiametaG_FD_189101 | JGI IMG/M metagenome (GOLD analysis project Ga0256845, IMG submission 189101) | Tube worm associated microbial communities from hydrothermal vent at the East Pacific Rise, Pacific Ocean - Riftia | ecosystem: Host-associated > Annelida > Integument > Unclassified ... | reverse complement strand
ACCGTCGGGCCCCACATCCAGTCCGCAGTGGGTTGCCACTACTTTCAGGTTGGTGTGGTTTATGTCGTTCAATCTGTGCTGATTGAAGGTCTCATCTGCGGCAAAAACACCGAAATCACTCCAGAATGCAACTTTGTTCGCCAGAGTTGAACTGCCTGCCATGGTTGCCGTGTGGTGTTCCATTATACCTGTCTGAAAGAAGTGTCCAGGATATTTCTTTGCGAATTCCGCGGTTTTTACGCTTCCTGAAAGATCGCAGTCGAACACCAGAGGAAGGTTTTCGGGATTGGCCTCTGCCAGGCTTACAAGTGCCTGACCCCACGCACTCCTGTTGTCTCCTGTGTGGTCGGCGCCGTAGGTAACTGCATCTCCGGTTTTCAACAGATTGTAAACCGGTTCTTCTCTGAAGCTCTGCTTTTTGCTCTTGAGATAGTTTTTTCTCTCCCGGGCCAGGATATCCATGTTGTCTTCCACACCCAGTTCGGTGAGAGCCTGCTTCAGCTCATCTTTCTTCAGTGCTCTGCCGTGAAAACCGGCTTTGTTCTCCATGAACGAAACACCTTTTCCCATAACTGTGGAGGCGAGAACAAGCCTGGGTCTGTTCTGTCCCTCTGGACGCATTGCCTGGTACAGTGCGCTGAGATCGTGGCCGTCTACTGATACCACTTCCCAGTTGGAAGCCTCAAACTCTGCTCTCAGGTTTACAGGCATTATGTCCGCAGTGTCGCCGGAGATCTGAAGATGGTTCAGGTCGATGATGTATGTAAGGTTGTTCATCATGTATTTGGATGCGAATCTTCTTGCTTCCGAGATCTGCCCCTTCTGATTTTCTCCGTCACCGGCTACCACCCACAGGTGGTTTGTTACACCGTTGCTCTTGTCGGCAATACCCATGCCTATTGCAGCACTGAGCCCCTGGCCCAGGTTGCCGCTGGTGAGTTCTATACCTGGAAGATGTCTTTCTATGTGTCCTTCGAAGTCACTTCCCGCAAGCCTGAAGGAAACCAGTGCCTGGTGAAGGTCAAAGAACTTCAGAGCGCCTAGAATGCTGTAAACACCCGGTGATGTGTGGCCGTGGCTGACAACTATTCTGTCACGACCTTTCATAAGCGGGTTTGCCGGATCTACATTCGCCTGGCTCCACAGTAGTGCGAATATCTCGAGGCTGCTCATTGAACCGCCTGGATGACCGCTGGCTGCGAGGCTTGTCATTTTCAGAATGTTGCCCCTGGCCTGATGGCAGAGTTGCTGAAGATCTTCCTTCAGTTCAGATGGAAGGGTTTCCGGAATAAAGTTTGTTCTTTGCATTGTTGTTTCAGCCTTCATTTTTTAGCTTTGCTGCTATCTTCCGGTGTACTGTTCCTGCAACTTCCTGTGTTTTTTCAAGAAGTTTATCTGCCTCTTTTGTTATTTTCTCTTTGTAGTTCTGATCCTGTATTTCAGGAAGGTTGATCATCACATTGTAATAAGCGCCTGTTGCACTGGCCACAGCGGCTGCTGCTGCAACTCCTGCGTCGGAGAGGCTTGTCTGCATTCCCCTCTCAACCAGAGCAAGTGCCATCTCTGCTATCATTGGGGCCTTCGAAAGAACACTCAGGGGTACTTCGACTGCGCCAATCACAGCAGCTTGAACATCACCTTTGGCCCTTATGGTATCCATCCATACATTGAATGCTCTGGTGTCTTCATCAATCGCGTTTACAAGAAACTCTTTGATGTTCTGGGCTTCAGGAGCCAGCTCAAGCATCTCTTCCCAGCTGGATTTGAATTTTCTGTTCTTAACCGTAAGGTTTGCAACCATGCTGTTAAGAGCCGAACCCACAGCGCCCATAAGAGCTGCAGCGCTTCCACCGCCTGGAGCTGGGCTGTCTATGGACAGTTCATCGCAGAAAGCCCGGCATGTCATACCGGAGAGGTTAACCGATTTGTCTGCAATCATGTATTCAATGATCTTCTTGTCGGGGTCAAATTCTGCCACGTCACTGAGACCCATGGAACGGATGGCGATGTTTACAAGTTCCCGCTCGGGAGCTCCCACAGATTTTGCCTGCTTTCCTATGTTCATAAGTGCCCGGTTCTGCATTTCAAGGTAGTATTTACCGGCACTTACCATGGCACTGAGGGGAACCAGGCCTACAACTTCGCTTCCGGTTACCCGAAGGCCAAGTTTCTCGGCCTCTTCTTTCGTTACTTCAAACCCTGTGTGAAGAGGGGTTACCGAGATATCGGTAAGGTTCATCGTAACCTGTGCCGTGTTGTATTCCTCGATGAACCAGCCGAAAGCTTTGCAGTTGTTAAGGCGTCCCTGCTGTGTTACTTTTTTTCCGTTGTCATCCCGCGCGAATTTCCACTGGCTGGTTCTCTTTGTTCTTCCGGTGTCGCGGATGTTCAGGGCAATTTCCTTTGCCATGGATGTGTCAGTTGTGTTGAGGTTCACATTGTAGGCGATGAGGAAGTTTCTTGCACCTATGGTGCACACACCTGTTTTTGCAGTGGCATCGTTCCACTGGTTTGGCCCGAAATCAGGCTTCCATTCTTTTTTCCCCAGCTTGCTCGGAAGTGCTTCGTACTCTCCTTCGCGGATGTTCGGAAGCTTTGCCCACTCCGGCTTTGATGCGGCGTATTCGTACAGGTAAACCGGAATACCCAGTTCTTCCCCAACTCTTTTGCCGAGCCTGCGGGCAAGGTCTGCACACTCTTCCATTGTTATTCCGCTCACCGGAACAAACGGGCACACATCGGTGGCTCCGTGACGGGGGTGTGACCCTGTCTGGGTTCTCATGTCGATCAACTCACCGGCGCTCTGTATTACATTGAACGCTGCCTGCAGAACTGAATCCGGTTCCCCGGCAATGGTGATTACAGTTCTGTTGGTTGCAGCACCGGGGTCAACATCCAGCACCGCTGCTCCCTTTACAGATGAAGCTGCTTTAACAACTGCATCAATCACCTCTTTGTTTCTGCCATCGGAAATATTCGGTACACATTCAACAATGCGTTTAGCCATTTGAGTACTCCTGTTTTTTTTGTATTCTTGCCTAAGAGGGCGACCACCGGTACAGTGCATGTAACATAACAATCAGGGAGGACAAGTGTACCACGGAATTGTGGAAGGTTACTACGGAAAACCGTTTACGGAGAAGCAGAGAAAAGTGCTTCTTGATGAACTGTCCAGTGTTGAAAATTCTGCCTATTTCTATGCTCCCAAAGACGATCCCATGCACAGACTCAGGTGGATGGAGCCCTACTCTCGGCAGGAATGGAAGTCTCTAGAGAGCTGCATGGGTGGAAAAACGAAGTTCTTCTTCTCTATCAGTCCCTGGAAGTTTCAGAGCAGTCAATGGGATTCCGCGCGTAGCAAGCTTCTTCTTGCTGAAGATTCCGGTGCAGGCGGACTGTCCATCCTGTTCGATGATGTTCCAGACGAATCTGCTGGAAAACTGGCGGAGAAGCAGCTTGATTTTGCCATCCGGGCTCTTGAGGGAACTGCTCTTCCTGTTGTGCTGTGCCCGTCTGTTTACTGCGGAGAATTTCTGGAGAGATTTCCCCACGCAGATGAGTATCTCAAGGTGTGGCGGGAGATGATCCCAGCAGAGTGGAGTTCATTCTGGACAGGTCCCATGGTTGTTTCTGAAAAAATATCGGATCTTCTCCTTGCAGAAGAACTTCTCGGTGGAAAACCAGTGGTGTGGGACAACATTCTTGCCACAGATTACTGCCTCAGAAGAATTTACCTGGCGGGGCTTAACAACAGAGTACCTGAGGGATATTCCTGGTTTATCAATCCCTCCGAGATCTTTCCAGCCGCTCTGCACAGTGTAATGGAGTTGAAGGCAGCTCTGGGTTGTGAAAGGCACTGGCCTGAGCTTCTGGGCGATCACAGGGAAGCCTGGGAAATTATGCAGGAATTCCACTACCTTCCGTGGAAAACCGGTGAAACAGGAGGAGAGATTCTTGCCCGGCTTTCTGGTGCGGTAAGCGGTGATGACCCTGAAGATGCGTTGAAATGGTTAAACCGGGCTGTTCCTGTGATGTCATCCTTTGTTGAATCAATTCCCCATCTGGAAGGCGGCTGGGAGCTGCTTCCAGTTGCCCGTGATCTTTATCGGTCTCTGGCAGTTATTCGCCGTGCGCTGAAAACCGATGACCCGGTAGCCTCCCTTCATTATTTTATGCACACAAGGCTTCCGTACGAAAATCCCGTTGCTGCCCTTGCAGCAGGTAAACACTGAGGAGACACAAGTGAAGGTTATTCTTGCCGGATACAACACCGATACCGAGAACGGTTCCGACACACCTGAAACCATTTCTGCAGCGTATGCAAGAATCAGCCGTGATCCTGCCCCTATAACAGAGCTTCGCAGGCAGGCAGCGTTAGAGGTAGACAAGGCCAGGAAGTCAAACAAAACCATCGTCTACAAGTACGGACACGGATCCATTGCCGAGCATGCGGTATTCAACTTCGACATTCTTGATGTTTCCAGGCTTGCCGCCGAGGCTGTTCAGTCTTTCAGACTTATTAGTTTCATGGAAAAATCACAGAGGTACATACGCATCGGTGAAGATTGGTTTCTACCCGGTGAACTCCAGAAGCATTCACCTGTTGTGAAGGATCTGTTCGGTTGTTACGGGACGATCCTGTCTGGTCTGCTTGAAGCCGGGCTCTCGAAAACAGAAGCCAGGGAAGATGCCAGGTATGTTCTTCCACTTGCGGCTACTACCCAGATGGGTGTTACCGTTAATGCCAGGGAACTTGAGCACATGATCAGAAGGCTGAGAGCACACCCTCTTTCCGAAGTAAGGGATATTGCTGAATCCCTTTACAAGGCAGTTCTTCCTGTTGCCCCCTCCCTTATGCTGTTCACAGAGCCATCAGAGATGGACAGAATTGCTCATATTCATTCCGTGACTGTTTCTGGTTCTGCCGATGTCGAGCTTCTCGGTTGTGACTCAGACGAACGGATCGCAGACTGGCTTACGGAATTGTACGGTGAGCCGGATTTTAACAGAATCTACAGCCATCTGGGAATACATGATGCGCTGCCCCGGTTCTGGGAACTGTTCAGGGCTGACTTTAGAATTACCTTGTCCGCCACTGCTTATGCGCAGTTGAAGAGACACAGAATGACCACCCAGCTTGTTTCGGCTTACGATTCTTCACTTGGTGTTACTGTTCCTTCCAACATCGGAAAAGCCGGGCTGGGAGAGCTGTTCAGATCAGAGTGCAGGAAAGCATCATCTGTGGCGTCAGGTTATGGAAGAATCGGTGAGTACCTTCTTACCAATGCTCACAGGCGACAGGTCAGGTTATCTGTAAACGGCAGGGAATTCAACCATTTTATCAGGCTTCGGGAAGATGCACATGCCCAGTGGGACATAAGAGGAATCGCGTCACAAATGATTGACCTGGTGAAGCAAAAGGCTCCAAAATCATTCAGAATGACCTGCGGCAAATCAAGGTGGGAAGAGGTTACCGGAAAGCCTGCTCTATGAACCTTGGCCGCCCAAGCTTGGTTCCCTGATAAACCGGGGTTATACGCAAAACAACAATGCCCCTTGAACCCATGATGTCTGTACCGTAGTGCCAGGTGAATGTGTTGCTGTAAAAAGGAGGAGTCAGAGACATTGCGCTCCCGGATACAGTGGCCTGACGCCAGGTTTCACCGTTGTCGGTGCTGTAGTCAATTGCAAGATCAATTGTTCTGTCGTCACGGTCTCCGATCTCGAAAGAGATATCCACTGTTTTTTCCCGGGCATCGTTGTTGGCCGTTGTAGCTCTGATTATTACCGGGATGTTTGTGTTTTCCAGTGTGATGGGGCCTACCTCTTCTGATCGAACAGAGTCTTTGTCTATGGCAACCAGGCGGATGTCTACATCCAGTCTGGAAACCCCGGGAAGGTCCACTGAACTGTTCCAGTTGAGCATAGTGTTGTAGCGTGAAAGACCGAAAGGCCCTTTGCTGACAAGCCCCTGTGCCATGTGCCAGGTGTCTTCTGAACCATGAAGCCTGTACTCCAGGGTCATCAGGATGTTGTCGCCTTCAACATCTGTCAAGGAGAAGTTTACAGGAACCACACCTCTGAAAACATCGTACACAGACGGCGAAATGATCGAAGTTGTGGGAGGTGTATTGTTGTCCAGGTGGAAAGGAGCAGAGGGAACAGCTATTCCGGTGCTCTGGTCAGACGGAAGCGCCTGGAGCCTTACCTGGTTGCCATCGAATCCCGGAAGATCTGTTGCCGACTCCCAGTCTATTTCAAAATCGTACCTGCCGGCACCAGCCTGCTCTGCTTCAATAACAGTAGCAGGATGCCAGACATTGCCCCCGTCTGTGCTGTATTGGTAGGCTATATCCAGACGGTTCTGCTCTGGGTCGCTGAGCCTGACACCGAATGTGATTTTCCCGTGTACCTCTGTGGTAGGGGCGATGATCTGGGCACTGGGCAGACGGTCGGTGTCTATGTGAAGGCCATCGACAAAGTACCACGGGCCGGGGTCAGCATCTGCAGCTCTTATACGAACTTTGATATTGTCTATGTCGGCGTGGCCGATGTCACGCACTGCATTCCATGTTACCGGTTCTCCGTAAAACCAGGGCTCTATTTCAATGCTGTTACCGCTTAGATGCATGGTCTGCCAGCTGTTTCCGTTGTCAACTGAAAACTGTGCCTGCAACTGAACCGTATCACCTTCACGATCTTCAACTGTGTAGCCAAGACTGTACCTAGAGTCATCTATCTGAACAGGTGGCTCTAGAAGTATCTCGGGTGGCCTGTTATTATCTATATGTAGAAGCCCTGAGGTACCGCTTTCACCTGGTCCGAATTCCGTGTAAGGGGTAATTCTAAGCAGACACCTTCCCTGATCCTCAGAAGGCATATCCAGGTTGGAATGCCAGGTAACTGCTCCCGCCCGTTCGTCGTAGTTGCCTGTTTCAACCCAGGTGTAGCCGGCATCCTTCGAGTAGCTGACTGAAATGCCGGTCCAGTCGGGGTTTGTAATGGTGTAGTTGATAGATACGGAACCGCTGAACTCACCTGTAAGCTTCTGCACTTCAGCTACAGGTAGAAAGTTGTGGCCGTAACATCCTGAATTGAACTGATTTCCAAGAGGCAGAGGCCACATGCACTTTGTTGAAACGTGGGTTACCAGGGGGTAAGCCGATACAACACCTCCTGCACCTGTAACGATCAGTTCCATGGTACCGTCTCCATTCATGTCTCCTGCCACCGGAGGGAAGAACAATCCGCCTGGGTGGTCGAAGGGGTAACCGTTTGCCCGGCGCCCAGAACTGTCCCACGCGTACACCGTTCCATTGTTCGATGTTGTTACCACTGAAGGGCCATCGGCAGTTCCCACGATAATTGGCTGGCACGGTCTTGAATCTGTGTGGTTCGGCCATTTCCATGTGCCGGCAAGAGAGCCATCTCCATTGAGCAGATAAACGGTACTGTCTATGGACGCAACGGCTATTTGAGGCAGTTGAAGGTCGAAGTTCAGCATGCCTATAGCAGTTGTACCTGCAACAGGCCTGTCGTCCATGTAGAAAGGCCACCCTTCCTGTTCCTCTCCCAGAAGGTTGAACAGGTGAACCTTACCGTCCTGACTGGCAAAGACAACATCGGATTGCCCGTCACCGTTAACATCTCCTGAAACCGGAACAGTACCAGCGGGAAATCCCGTTAGTACAGGCCACCCTGGCAGGTCAACTCCGTCCCAGCCCAATATTGTTATTCTGCTGTTGTTGGTGGCACATATAAGGCCGTTGTGAAAACCTCCACCAAGACTGATCATGGTTGGCTGGAACTGCAGCTGCGACTGAAGGTCTACCGGGAAGCCCTGGATGTTCTCGCCATGCAGGTTGAGAAGGTGAACCATACCGTCACCTGTTCCGTATGCTATTTCAAACTCACCGTCGTCATCAAGGTCAAGTACGGTAAGGCTTGTGATAATACTGCTGTTGCTGCTTACCGGCCATCCGAAGATTTCGTTGGCTTGAAAGTCGATCAGGTGGACATATCCGTCGTTGTCTGCGTACGCAATAAGGGTCTCTCCGGTAGAGCCCGGAACGGCGGCAGGCCTCCAGATAACACCTACGCCGTTGGAAACGGGAAAACCCGGCAATTGAACCCCGCCAGGCCCCCAGGCACCCAGCCCTGCGTTTCCCATTGGAATAAACAGTACCTGTTCCGAATTGCTTCTGCTGATAAGCTGCGCGTCGCCCCTGGGGGTCGCATCGAGGTGAAGTTCCCACGAAGGCAAAATGCCGGAGACAGCGAGAAGCGTCAGTGACAAGGCGTTCACAAGGTCAACCTCCAAACAGATAAAAAGGGCATATGAATCATTGAAACGGAAAATAGCCGTATACCTCTTTGAGGTCAACAGCTAATATATATATATGTGACTATGCTGTGCCGGTAACGCTTGACTGTGGTGCAAGGTCGTTAGATATTAAGTGTATTGTTGCAGATGACAACTTACGGCTTTTTTATTGGGTCTGGAGGATCGTATGCGCTTTACAGCCTGTATCGTGCTTGTATTAGCTTTTACAGTGGTTGCTGGTTCCCTCCCGTATGCGTATGGTGGAGTGGTAAACGCCCCTGATGCTTATGTTCTTGAGCACACGGAGGTAGAGGTGGGGATTGCCGCGAGCGCATTTTCCTTTGAAGACTCTATCAGTGTCTCCGACAGTGATATCAAACTGACAGGTTACTTTAATTTCGGAATTCTCAGCTACGGGCAGATAGGCGGTGCCTATCTGGCAGATGGCGGTATGGTTCTTAACGCGAAGGTGGCAGTACTGAAAGAGGGTATTGCTGTACCGGCGTTCTCTCTGGGGCTTCAAAACGGTATTGGCTCCGAGCATGTTGATTGTTTCTCAGGCCCTGCCGGGGCACCGGATTCTACCGGAAGCGTGCGAAGTTTATGGGATCAGGACGGCATGTACAATTACAACCACGCACAGAACTGGTCTGTTTACGGGGTTGCTTCGAAAGATATGCGCTATCTCATCGGTGTACCTGTTACGCTCAATCTTGGTATTGGCATAGGCCGCTTCGTAGGTGTAGTAGACGGTGGAGCTCTGGGTATTGGCAGTTCCATTGCAAACGGGCTTTTCGGATCAATGGTCTGGAAAGCAGGGGAAGACCTTTCCGTGGCTTTTGAAATGGACGGAAGAGATTTTAATCTGGGTATGTCTTACGCTGTAGGAAAGCACGTTAATCTTCGTCTTGCCTGGGCTGAACTGGAGCAGATGGTGTTTGCTCCAGAGAACCAGAACAAGCAGGATGTCATGCAGAATTCGAAGATAACCATTGCTATTTCGTCAAGATTCGGTCCATTGTTCGGTGTTGGCCGGCTTGAACTCGAGAGGGAACAGCAGCGCATAGAGAGAGCACGAACAAGGCTTGACGAGCTTGAGGCCAGGCGCAGAGCTGCTGAGTCAGAGCTTCAGAGGCTGCGCGATCTGCTAGACGAGTCCAGGTAGGTTTCGCATGTCTTTCTACGTTCGATCGCTGATTACTGTTCTTGTTGTGCTGAGTCTGGCTGCACCGGTTGCGGCACAGTATCTCCCAGAGAGTGCTGCTAACGAGGAAGAGATAAGTGATGTTCTCCTCAGAGCGCAGGAAGAGCTGGAGAATCTTGAAAGTCAGATCGTCCGCGAGGAGGAGAGGCTTGCAAGGATAGAGGCTGAGCTAATACAGCTTCGAAGGCAGCGTTCCATCCTTTTCAGCGCCCAGTCTGCTTTTGAACTAGGAGAAGAGCTTTACACCAGTGGCTCCATTGTGTGGGCGCGTGATGCTTTTTTATCGGTTGTCGAGAATTTTCCCGAGTCTGACTACTACGATGCTGCTCTTTTCCGTCTGGAGCTTATTTACTTTGAGCTTCAGGATTACGAGACCACTGTAGAATACTTCCAGACACTTAATACATCGTCTCCCGGTTTTGAATACCTGGACATAGCCACAATTGTAGGTGGGCTGGCCATGTACCACATGGGGGAATTCAGTGCTTCCAGGGCGATACTACAGCAGGTTACCGGATCCGGGGATAATTCTGCCCTTGCCGATTACCTTATAGCGGTTACCTATGTGGCAGAGGGAAACAACCAGGCAGCCGTCACCGAACTTCAGAAGGTGATAGATCAGACTGGAAGGGATGAAACCGGTATTGCCGACAGGGCCAGAATAGCCATTGCGCAGATATATGTTGATCAAGGCCAGCTTGAGCAGGCTGCAGACGAATACATGAAGGTATCTCCGTTCAGTGCATACTACGATGTTGCCATGCTTGGTCTCACATGGACGTATATGCGTCAGGAAGAGTATCAGGATGCCTACAACCTTGCAGAAAGAGTTACCGAGGAATTACCTGGTTCGGAGCTGTACAGTGAGTTTGAACTTGCAATGGCAAACTGTGCTCTGGGGGCTCAAGACATAGACATTGCAATTTCCATGTACCGGCAGCTTATGGACGAGTACGGATCAGGCACCGATTTCTACGATACTTTCCGTACCGGGGAAGATGTATCTGAACAGTACGAGTCAGAGAGAGACAGACTTGACAGAATCAGGCTTGGGCTTACCGAACTCAAGGAAGAAGCCTACATGCAGGGAGACATGGAGCTCGTTGCTCTTATTGAAGAAGAAGAGGCTTCCCTAAGAGCTTTGTTTGTGGATATATCAGGGTTTGAGGCTTCCCTGTCCATGCCGGTCGGTATGGATTCTGAAACCATGCATCAGGAGATGAACAGGCTTATTGCTGCATCAAGAGCCAGTGCGGAAAGGCTTGCTCTGGAAATTAAAAGCACACAGAACATAGTAGAGTACTCTGGAACCGAAGCCGACAGGGAAGATCTGCTGCAGCTTGAAGAGGAGGTTTCCAGAATCCGTCTGGCTCTGCAGGATCTTGCCAGTAAAATGGATTCCGGAATGGCAGCCGATCACGACTGGATGCAGGAAACCCAGTATGGTGTTGCTATTGCCACTTTCATAGAAAGAGAGCTGAAACGGGATTCGCTTAACTACCTGGGGGCTTACTACAACGCGCGGATAGCGGAAAGCTATGCCGAAGGAGACAGCGCCAGGGCAGAGGCTTTCAGTGGGCAGAGACGCACGGAAACCATCGCACTTCAGAACAGAATAGATGAATCCGGTATTGAGTGTGCCAGTTACTTTGAAGACTATCTTGCCCACTACCCGGAAAGCAGGTTTACTGCAGACATCTATGTTCGTCTTGCCCAGCTTTACTACGAAATAGACAAAAACAGCTATCTCGACAGAACAGCAGCCGCTGGAGGAGAATTCATTCCGGTGGATTACTCCAGAACGATCGGTCTGTATCAGAAGGTTCTTAACCAGTATCCCGACAGCGAAGTGGAAGACATAGCTCTTTATTCTCTGGGGTATGCACTGAACGAAATGGGCGACCCTACAGGAGCTGTGGCAAGCTACAGACGGCTTCTGACTGATTTTCCCGAGAGTGATCTTGCCCCTGAAACCTATCTCAGAACAGGTGACTTCTACTTCGACTCGTTCGAGTTCGACAGCGCCTATGTTTTTTACAACAAAATACTCGATTATCCCAATGCCGGATCCATTATCTACCAGTTTGGCGTTTACAAACTGGGGTGGACAGCGTATTTGTTAAACGAATACGAGCATTCAATTGCTCTGTTCGGGTATCTCATAAAAGACAGCCGCAGGATGGACGATCTCGGGCTTGAGCGACGGACAGACATGGTTGGTGAAGCGATTGAATACCTTGCACATGATTTTATGGAACAGAAAACAGGGTCTCCTGTACAGCTTGCCACAAATTTCCTTGATTCTTTTGATGACAACGAGGTCACAGTTGATGTTCTTACCCAGATGGGCGACTTTTACATGGAACAGGGTTTCTGGATAGAATCGGTTGAGGCCTATCAGTCTCTTCTTCAGCGTGATCCGTACAGCCCTGAAGCACCGTTCATTCAGTCAAGAATTGCTGTTGCGTACGAAGGCTCAGGCGATCTTGCAGGTGCTGCTACCGCCAGGGAACAGATTGTAGAGAGTTACGGCCCGGAGAGTGAGTGGGCAACGATGTCTGAAGACTCTTCCATTGTCGCAGAAGTTGATTCTCTTCGAGCGTCTGCTCTTCAGCACTCTATACAGTATCACGCACAGCAGGTAGCAGAATCGGATCCTGGTTCACAACAAGCTCTTCAGAGCTATTCGAGCCTTATTAATAAAATCGAACTCTACCTGGTCGACTATCCTGATTCAAGGGAGGCCTACGAATTCAAGTTCCTTCTGGGTGATTCTTACTACAACACGGGTAATCTCGCAATGGCAGGGGATGTCTATCTTAGCGTTGTTTACGACAGCACTTCCACGCAGCAAAGAGAGAATGCCGCAGTAAACGCCTTCAGCTCATTTGGTCAGGCATACGAGAAACCCGGTGCAGACAGTTTGTATCTGCGCGAAAAGATGCACGAAATCGGTATGTACTACGCTGACACATATCCTTCAGGGGAGTACGCTGCACAGTTCCTGTACAACGACGCGGGTATCCATTACAATGCTGCTGATTTCACCACAGCGCGCGAGTCTTACATGAGGGTTTACAACCAGTTCCCGAATTCGGAATACACTGCCCGTTCTGCAAGGTTCCTGGCTTCGGCTTTCGAAGCAGAACTGATGTTCTCTGATGCAGAGTACTGGTATGGGAAAGCAGCTGACGCTGCGGCCATTACCGGTGAAGATCTTGGAGAAGATGTTGCTGCTCTGGCTGCGGCTGTATCGTATCGTGATGCAGAAGCTCTGGCTCAGTCAGAAGATACTGAGTCTCTTCTTATTGCAGCTGCCAGGTATGAAGAATCAGCAATGGCCCACCCTGGTACTGATGTTGCTCCTGTGGCTCTTTACGACGCAGGAGAAACTTACGCTAAAGCAGGTGATATTACCAGTGCTATCAGGGTTTTCACCATTCTTGCTAATACTTACCCTGAAACAGATCAGGCACCTGAAGGGTTGATGCGTGCTGCGTTCCTGGCAATGGAGGCCGAGCATTTCATTCTTGCCGGAGATACCTATCTGGATGCCTACAATAGGTTCCCCATGGCCGAGGGTATGGCTTCAGCGCTGTACAGTGCTGCTGTGGCATACGAGAATGGCGGAGCTGACGGCCTTGCTATGGGTGTTTACAACCGTATTATTAATGAACAGGCAGCGTCACCGGCTACCATGGTTATCGCACTGGGTAAAACTGGTGACTACCTGTACGATGCTAGCGATTACTACGGCGCAAGGGAGAAGTATCAGACATGCGTTGAAACCTTTGATATGTACAGGGAAGGTCCGGCTGTCGATGCCGCAAGAAGTGCTTTCCGTATAGGGGAAATCGTAAGAATCAACTACGACGCAATGATTGTTACTCCAGAGAATGTTCAGCAGAAAGCCCAGCTTAAGGGAGAAGTAGAGAGCTGGTACGGTAAATCTCTCACATACAATGTCGATGTGTGGTTTATGGCCTCATGTGTTAGGGCAGGCGAACTGTATGAAGATTTTGCTAACTCTGTTGCTTTCATGGATCCACCGGCCGGGCTCACTGACGAGGCTGTTGACGAGTTTTACAACCAGTTGTACGTACAGTTCTACGAGCCTGAGGTTCAGAAAGCAATTAACATTTATGTTACAGCTGTAGAGAAGGCGGTTTCCGCAGGCGTAGACAATGAGTGGGTGAGTAAGGCTGCAGAGAACCTCGAGCTTCTTGCGCCTGGAACGGTTTCAACACTTGGTCTTCCCGGGTATGAGATAGAGGTTGTTGTAGAGGAACCTGCTGATACCACAACAGTTGACGGTGAAGCAGCAGGAGTTGTGGATGATGGAGTTTCAGAAGAGCCCGAGTCAGGAGAGGAGGCTGGTCAGTGACACGGATAGCTCCTGTTATATTACTGCTTGCTCTGATCTTTGCTTCCGCTTATGGTCAGGAAGGTGCTAGTTACGAGGGTGGTCGGCTTATTCTTGAAGAAATTACCATTCAGGGTGAGCTGAGAACACCACAGGCTTTGTTTCTTATGTTGAAGAGCACGCCGAACCTGAGCAATGTGCTTCTAGAGAGAAGTTTTCTTGAGGATGTTGTCAGGCCCATCTATCCCGGGGCTTTCGCATCGGAAACAAGCTTTTCCCTGGCAGCCAGGCAGTCGAATGCCATGCCACTCTACATCAGGTATGGATCTGTTGCAGTGCTGGGAGGGTTGAGTGCCTGGAAATATGCCGATGGAGATAGTAAAACCGGCATGACGTTTGCCGTAATGGGCGGGTTAGATTTAATAGGTAGTTTGCTGTACGACCTTGTAGGTCAATAGATTAACGATTAGAGAAGAGAGAGGAGTCCCTTAATGCGTGGAAACTTGTTTCCCCTGCTGATAGCTTTTGTTGTTTTGATAATACCTGGTGCTGTTCTGGCGCAGGACGAGGAGGCTACAGAAGTCGATTCCACCATGGTTGCGGAGGGAGATTCCACAGTTACCGATTCCACCGCCGTAGTTGAAGAAGTTACGCCGGAAGAAGAAGTAGTTCCCGATACAGTAGCTGTAGATGAAGCAGTTGAAGAGGAAGTTGCAGAAGAGAAGGGTGGTTTTTTCAGCAAGTTCGCAGAGTTTTTCCGGCAGGGCGGACCGGCTATGTGGGCCATCTTGTTTTTCTTTGGTGTGGGAACCGTAATATTCATTGAGAGAATTGTTTTCCTGTTTGGAATAGCCAGTGCCAAACCAGAAGCCTTGATGGCTAGAATTGCATCTCTTATACGAAAGGGCAGTATAGAAGGTGCTATTGCAGCTACAAGCGAGGAGAAATCTCCGCTTTCTAAGATTATTGAAGCGGCTTTAAGAAACTACAAAGGCGTCGAGCGTGATATCCAGAACGCCGTTGATGAAATGGCTCTTGCCGAGATTCCAAGGATAAATGCCAGAATCGGTTATCTTGGTATGCTTGCCAATGTTTCTACCATGGTCGGTCTTCTTGGAACCATATTTGGTCTTATTGCCGCGTTTGCCGCTGTTGCCGCAGCGGATCCAGAGCAGAAAGGTGTTCTTCTTGCCAACGGTATATCACAGGCAATGAACACAACCGCTTTCGGGCTTATCGCTGCTATTCCCATGCTTGTTGCTCATTCTGTTCTTACATCAAAGGCTGACAGCCTTGTGGATGATATAGACAGGTACAGCGTTATGGTTATGAACATGCTGTCGCAGGCCAGAAGGGAAGGCTAATGGCAAAAGCTGCATCGGGGCGAAGTAGAACAAGCAAACATCCTCCTGAGATTGATCTACTGCCTGTGATGAATCTTTTCTGCTGCATTATCCCTTTCCTTCTCTTCAGCGCCACCTTTCTGGAGGTAACAGTTATTGAAATGGCGGCCACAGAAGGCGTGAGCAACAGTACAGCGGGAGCGACAGCAAACTTGATGCGGTCAGAGGAAGACAGGCTTCAGCCCAAAGTAATAATCACCGAGCAGGAGATGTTTGTAGGTACTGCAAGTGGAACGGTTCATGTGGGCTACGCAATGGAAATAGAGTTGAACGGGGAGATGGTAACCACCTACCCATGGGACTCGCTTGCTACCAAACTTGAGGAAGTTCACGATCTTCTTACAGAAGCATATCCTCAGATATCATTCCACAAAATAACAATACTGACCGTGGAGGAAACCAGATACGACAATATAATACAAGCCATTGATCTTGCCGGTGCTGCCGGATTTGATCAGCCAGGTCTGCAGGTTGCCCCGTCTTCATCGGTCAACTCAGCCATGGCGGGAAGGGGTAACTGATGAGTTCACCTTCTAAACGCCACGTACCGCTGCTGCTTGGTTCAGGCAAGTCTGTTGCCATGAGTCGCGGAGGTGACAGAAAGGTAACCCTTAACCTCACTTCAATGATCGATATGTTTACCATTCTTCTGGTTTTCCTGCTTAAAAGCTATTCCGCTGACGGGCAACTGGTAACTGTAAGTGATCAGCTTACCCTTCCGAAAGCGAGAGTAGAGAAGAAAGTAGAGCTCAAACTAGAGATTCAGGTTAACAACTCTGTTATAGTTGTTGACGGCGATCCAGTTGTTGCCGTCGATGCCGAGCTGCTCAGTTCGGGAAATTCTATTCCTGTGCTTGTCACCCGCCTTCGGGATCACCTGGAATATTCCAGACAATCCAGAGGTACACTTACTGAAGATGACATGAAGATCAACATCCAGGGAGATGTGGGCATACCAGCGATTCTGGTACAGCGGGTAATGGCAAGTTGTTCAGAAGCTGGGTATTCCGGGCAGAATCTGGCTGTTATCAAGATCGTCTCCAGTGAGGGTGGTGATAGCTGATGGCAGAGGCAAAAAACAAGATACTCGCAGTTGCTGCAATGCGGGACGGGAAAGTAATTACCAAACTACTTCCTGGAGAGAAGGAAATTACCCTTGGTTCCGGATACAACAACAACATTGCGGTTGAGGTTCCTGGAATTCCAGACTCTATTGTTTTGATCAAGGCAGGGGAGGAGAAGAACACATGGGATCTCCGGCTGACAGATGCAATGGACGCACAGATCACTTCAGCCAACGGATCAAAGCTGAAATTCAGTGATCTCAAAGGTCTGGGTATTTTCAACACAGACGATGACGGAGTTTATGTTCTCAAAGTTAACTACGGTGATCAGGGAGTGGTTAATGTCGGTCCGTTTCTTATTCACTTCGGGTTTATAGACCCGCCGAAAATTGTCGAGAAAAAGGCTCCGCCAAAGAAGAAACCTACTGTAAAGAAAGTGGAGCCAGTTAAGGTTGTGCCCGACAAGAGAATGCTCAAGCTTAACATAGAGGATTCCCAGGGGCGCAGGGAAATTTATCCCAATGCAGGAATAATGACCATCGGTCAGGCCGACTACAACACAATATGTGTGAAGTCGGGCAATCTACCAAGAATACACACCCTTCTTGAGCCCGAACAGGGAAACAAGTACATTCTTCGGTTACTTCCTGAAATCAAGGGTGGGGTTGAGGTTAAGGGCAATGTTGTTCCTTTTACTACCCTTATCGAGAGAAATCTTCTAACACAGGAGAAGCCTGGTGAACCCTACATCTGGGTGTTTGATAAGAATGTTTCAGGTGTATTTACCGTAGGCAATACCGAAGTGTTTTTCAGCTTTGCTGAGCCTCCGGCAGAGATACTGAAGCCCAAGCCCAAACCTGAGGTAAAAAGAGTCCGGCCGAAACCCAGTATTTACAATTGGAAGTATTTTGCCACAAGGCCCCACGAAACAGTGGCTTTCCGCGCTGATCGCAATGAAGACAGCAGATTCAAGGTTCTTCTTGGAATCGGGCTTGCCGCTGCCCTGCTTATGGGTGCTGTTACCGATCGGCTTGTGCTTGTTGTAAAAGAGTCGAAAACACAGATGCTCAGAAATGCTCCCAGTGCAAGAGCAGTTCAGCTTGCTGAAACTCCTCCGGCTTCTGAAGTGGGGCTGGGAGAAGAGATAGTAAGTGACATGCCTGTAGCTGAAATATCAACTTCAGGTGGTGCAACCAGTGGATCTGACGCTCCTGCCGGTGGAGGTGCAGCTGAGGGCGCGGATGCTGCCAGCGATGTTCTCAGTAGTATCGGATTTGCTGCCTACGGTACAGGAGCTGCTGGTGGAGGTGCCGGTTTCATAGGAGATCTTCAGAGTGCCGCATCTTCAGGAACAGGGCTTGCATCAGGTCAGAGCGGTCAGGCTCTTATTGCCGGTGCAGGAGGCGGTGGCTCAGGCGGTATTGCCGGGCTTGCAGGCGGTAGAGGTGGTGTTGCTGCCACGGCAGGCACTGTGAGTTCAAGCGAAATGCAGGCGGCTCACCAGGCGGCACAGGTTACCTTCAGTGCCAGCGCATCAGGTGAGGCTATAGATCTGGGCTACAGAAACATGAGTGATATCAGACGCAAGATCAACATAATCAAGATGAGGGTACAGACCGCTTACGAGAGTCTTCTTAGAAGCAACCCGGGTGCAAGCGGAACTATTACCATAGACTTCTCGATTACTCCAGGCGGTTCTGTTACAGGAGTTTCTGTAAGCTGTCCCAGTTCGCTATCAAGCTTGCAGGGCACTGTCAGCTCGGCTGTAAGTTCGCTTAATTTCGGACCGGCTCCAGAGCAGACAGGCAATCTACCTGTTACAGTTCCTTTCAGTCTGATACCGCCACAGTAGAGGTATTAACAATAGAGGCGGGGGGCTCAGACCCTCCGCCTTGATTTCAGGTAAATAAAAGGGCTGCGGATTGTTCCGCAGCCCTCAGTGGTTTCAATGCAACCGGTTTAGTACATTCCGCCCATTCCGCCCATTCCACCGTCTCCACCGGGCATGGGTTTCTCAGGCTCAGGAATTTCTACTATCACTGCTTCTGTTGTAAGAAGAAGCCCTGCAATTGAACTCGCGTTCTGAAGTGCGCTTCTTGTGACCTTTGTGGGGTCAACGATGCCATCTTTGAACATATCTACATATTCACCGGTAGCAACGTTCAAACCTTCAGTTGATTTCATTCCGCGAACCTTCTCAACAACGATTGCGCCTTCAAGGCCTGCGTTGAGTACAAGCTGGCGAAGAGGCGCCGAAAGTGAACGGAGAATAATGCTGGCTCCAACTTTTTCGTCACCCTCAAGGCTGAGAGCTTCGATGGCTTTTTCACAGCGGATAAGTGCTGTGCCGCCTCCGGGAACAATACCTTCCTCTACAGCTGCTCTTGTTGCGTGGAGTGCATCTTCAACTCTTGCCTTCTTCTCTTTCATCTCGGTCTCTGTGGCTGCGCCAACATTGATTCTGGCAACTCCACCTGCGAGTTTAGCAAGCCTTTCCTGAAGCTTCTCGCGGTCGTAATCGCTTGTTGTGTCTTCAATCTGTCTGCGAATCTGGCCGACGCGTCCCTTGATATCATCTGTAGATCCGCCGCCTTCGATAATAGTTGTGTTGTCTTTGTCGATCTTCACTATACCGCAGGTTCCAAGGTCTTCAACAGTGATGCTCTCGAGCTTGATACCAAGGTCTTCGGTAACAGACTTGCCGCCGGTAAGAACGGCGATGTCTTCAAGCATGGCCTTGCGGCGGTCACCGTATCCCGGGGCCTTTACTGCAGCGATCTGAAGCATGCCGCGCACCTTGTTTACAACAAGTGTTGCAAGCGCTTCACCTTCGATATCTTCGGCGATGATAAGAAGAGGACGGCCCATCTGGGCTACCTTTTCAAGAATTGGAAGAAGATCTTTTACGTTGGTTATCTTCTTCTCATAGATAAGTATGAAAGGTTTTTCAAGAACAACTTCCATGGCCTCCGCATCGGTTACGAAGTAAGGGCTGAGGTAACCCCGGTCGAACTGCATACCTTCCACAACATCAAGCGTTGTGTTCATGGATTTGGCTTCCTCAACACTAATTGTGCCGTCTTTGCCTACTTTTTCCATGGCGTCGCCGATGATTGTTCCTATTTCGCTGTCGTTGTTGGCACTGATTGTGGCAACCTGCTGAATTTCTTCCTTGCCACGAACATCAATACTGAGTTTTTTGAGTTCGTCGGTAACAGCAGTAACTGCGATGTCGATTCCGCGTTTAAGAGCCATGGGGCTTGCTCCTGCTGTAACATTGCGCAACCCTTCACGGTAGATTGACTCGGCAAGAAGGGTAGCCGTGGTGGTTCCGTCTCCGGCCACATCGCTGGTTTTGCTGGCAACTTCGCGAATAAGCTGGGCACCTATGTTCTCGAACTTGTCAGGAAGTTCGATCTCTTTTGCAACAGTTACCCCGTCTTTGGTGATTGTGGGGCTGCCCCACTTTTTCTCGATAAGAACATTGCGTCCTTTAGGGCCCAGTGTAACTTTCACAGCCCTCGAGAGCTGTTCAACGCCTGAAAGGATGGCATGTCTGGCATCCTGATTGAACTTCAGTTCTTTACCTGGCATATCTCTGTCTCCTTAGTTTTCAATAACGGCAAGAATGTCATCCTCGCGGATGATAACCAAATCTTCACCGTTAACCTTAACCTCTGTACCGGAATACTTACCCAGAAGGATTTTGTCTCCCTCTTTAACAACAGGCGCAATGAACTCACCAGAGTCTCCGCGTCTGCCCTGACCCACTGCTACTACAATTCCCTCCATAGGCTTTTCTTTTGCAGTATCAGGAATAACTATTCCGCCCATGATCACTTCTTTGGCCTCTTCGCGCCGAACCACAATTCTGTCGAAGAGAGGCTTAACTTTCACTTCTGCCACTTTATGATCTCCTTTCAAAGAGAATGTTTGTCTGGCACGATGCGAACTGTCTTTTCAGTCTAAATCTGCAGTGCATCACAAAAGCATAGTTTGTGCCAGAGAAACTGGTTTTTGTCTGGAATCTTCCAATTAGTTGCACCGCAAAGATAAAAGCTGCATTTGGCGCGCAGCCGGATTTGCGGCAGAATTAGATTACCCGGTGTCTGTGCCAGTTTGACACATGGTGATTGTCATGGCGGGTTTGCTGGTTTCGTATATTCCCGGAGTAAAGAAGAAATCAGGAATATATGTTTCATACACGGAGGTAAAAATGTCATCCAAAGTTATCATAAATACCACAGGTACAACTCTGGATCAGGTAGGTCAGATAGTAGACGGCGCACTCTTTGAACTGGGTGCGGATGCTGTGGAAGCTATTAGAAAGGCCCGATCCAGCATACAGAGCCTTCTGAATTCAGGAAAGCCCATATACGGAGTAAACACAGGGTTCGGCCGTCTTGCAAGCACTGTAATACAGCCTGATGAACTTGGGCTTCTTCAAAGAAATCTGCTGCTGAGCCATGCCTGCAGCACAGGTGAGCTGTTCCCGCCAGCTGTTGTGAGAACAATGATATTTCTCAGGGTTGTTTCCCTTGCCAGAGGGCGCAGCGGAATCAGGCTGGAAACAGTAGAAGCCCTGATAAAACTGGGTAACAGCAGGTACCTTCCTGTTGTTCCGTCTCAGGGCTCTCTGGGCGCTTCAGGAGACCTGGCTCCCCTTGCACACATGTGCCTTCCCATTCTGGGGGAAGGAGAGTGCATTGATGAGGACGGAGTGATTGTTTCCGGCGCTGAAGCTCTTGAGGAAATCGGAATTTCGCAAGTTGAGCTTCAGGCCAAAGAAGGTCTTGCTCTTATCAACGGCACACAGGCCATGACCGCTGTTATGTGCATTGCAATGCTGGATGCCGAAAGATTAATGGATGCAGCTGACGCCACTGCAGCCATCACTCTTGAGGCTCTTCTGGGTACAGATGCTGCCCTGGATCAGGAGCTTATCGGCCTTAGACCGCATCCAGGCGCTCATGAATCGGCAGCACTGATCAGCCGCCATCTTGCGGATTCCGAAATAGTTCGCAGTCATCCGTTTTGCGGCAAAGTACAGGATGCCTATTCACTCAGGTGCACACCTCAGGTTCACGGCGCCTCCAGGGATGCTCTTAAGTACATTAAGATCACGCTTGAAAGAGAGCTGAAAGCGGTTACAGACAATCCGCTTCTTATGGAAGATGGCCGTGCTGTGAGCGGAGGCAACTTTCATGGCCAGCCGATTGCTCTGGCAGCGGATCATCTAAAGATCGCAATAGCGGAACTCGCCAACATTTCCGAAAGAAGAACCGAGAGGCTCCTGAACCCGGACTTAAGCGGTCTGCCGGCATTTCTAGCAGCATCTCCCGGAATCAATTCGGGTTTGATGATTGCACAGTACACTGCCGCCTCTCTTGTGAGTGAGAACAAGGTTCTGGCCCACCCGGCCAGTGTAGACAGCATTTCCGTAAGCGGCTGCCAGGAAGATCATGTAAGCATGGGCACAACTGCTGCCCGACAGGCATCAGACATTATTAGAAACAGCTGCCATGTGCTTGCCACAGAGCTTGTAGCTGCTGTTCAGGCACACAGATTTCTTGACCGGGGCCGGAAGGGCAAAGGAACACAGAGCACATTTGACACAGTTTCCACAGTGTTTCCACCCCTTGACGCCGACAGGCAGTTCGTGTCAGACATAGAGGCTGTGGCCTGCCTTATACGGGAGGGCAGCTTCAGCCTGTAATAGAATCTGTCGGTTTGAGGTATAGATTTGTCATTGTGTGTTGAACAGATTACACATATGGGGGCGATGAAATTTACCAGCCGCTGTGTGTATTCTGCGCTTCAGCCAGTCTGTATTTTGTGCTTCTTCCACCCGAGCTTGATTGTACCAGTATTCCTTTTTCAATCAAGTCCTGTATATCCCGCAGTGCGGTGTCCTGCGAGCATTTTGTAATTTTAGCCCACCTGGATGTTGTAAGATTACCGGTGAAACCTTCCAGGAGTTTATTCAATACCCTTTTTTGTCTTGCGTTTTTTATTCTGGTTCCGTAAGCATTCCAGAATCTGTGTTTCCTGATTATCAACGCAAGGGTATCTTCCGAATTCACTATTGCATTTTGCAGCGTATTCAAAAACCAGTTTATCCATTCTGTAATATCAAGTTTTCCTTTTTGCGTTCTCTCAAGAATATCATAGTATGATTTTCTCTGTTTCTGTATTTGAGATGACATACTGTAAAATCTTTGGGGAAGACCATCTGAACGGGCAAGCAGCATATCTGTAATTGCCCTGGCTATTCTTCCGTTTCCATCTTCAAAGGGATGCAGTGTTACAAACCACAAGTGTGCTGTACCGGCTTTCAGCACCGGATCAGTATCAGCTTTGTTGTTAAACCAGTTCAGGAACACCGTCATTTCATTGTCAATCACTTTTGCAGGTGGTGCTTCGTAGTGAACCTTTTCCTTGCCCATTGCACCTGAAACAACCTGCATTGGGCCTGTTGAATCATTTCGCCAGTTGCCAACTGTAATTTCATGCATTCCGCTTCTACCCATTGGAAACATGGCGTAATGCCAGCCCAACAGCCTCTCTTTTGTTAAAGGTTCCTCGAAATTACCTGTTGCATCAAACATCATATCAACAATTCCTTCAATATTCCTGTCGGCTGGCGGCAAACCGCCAGCATCAATTCCCAGTCTGCGCGCAACAGATGAACGAACTGCCTGTCTGTTTAGAACAATACCTTCAATTTCATTTGATTTCAATACATCCGCTGTAAGTGTTTCGAGGAAAGCCTCGTTTTGCAGATTGAAGCCCAGAGCTTCCATTTTGCCTGTCAACCGGCCCTGTGTGTTTCTAACATCTGCCAGCAGATTTGACAGTGCCCCGATATCCCAGATGAAATCCGGCCATTCTTCATGCTGATATATGTATTTATTTCTGTTCATTTATTCTCCGCGCTATTTGCGGAGAATATAGTACCTATTCTCCGCAAATTGCAAATGTCCCTGATTGACTGCAGCGCAGGAGCATTCAAGCCGGAAAGCGAATGCTTAAGAGAAAAAATCAAAATAATCAGACACAAAGAATATTGCTTCAGAAGGCAGCTCACTCGTTGTTAAAGATTCTCCTGATTTCAGACTAAAAAATATATTATCGTGAATACCATTTAAGGATGCCCCGTAATATTCTCCGCTGAAGGAAATATGCAGAATATTCCCTATAAACTCAGAAGTGTATACCACGTCATACCATCTGAACTGTTCCAGCTCGCTTTGTGTAAAACTATTGATCATAAATCTATCAAGAATCCGGGAATTAATACTTTCTACGATCTGGTTGTTTTCGTTTTCCAGGTCTCTTACTCTGGGAATATCTGACACATAAGTATTATCGACAGTTTCAATCAACTCTACTGTTTCAACAACATATTCCTGGCTGTAACCAACCGTACTGATGAGTACGAGAAATACAAATAGTTCGAATTTCATATTACAGCCCCTTTGCTTGCTGTGTCACCCATCTGAAACAACTCCGGTGGGAAGTATATTTCAAGTATGTACTCTGCACAAGTAAATGGTGACTATGTATGGAAATTCCAACCAGTTGCCCTGCTTAAATAGTGGAACACCAGTGGTAAATATAGGTGTCCTCTGACACTTTGCTGTGTTTGCTCCTGATCTATAATTCCCCGCTAACTTCTTTCATGGATATTTACTGCCGGTATTCGTTGAATTCCAGATGAAATCCGGCAATTTCCAATAGGCCAGCCTGCGTGTATTTATTGATTGTGGAACAGCGCATAACGAGGGTTTGCACGATGGCTGGCGACTTGGTAGATTGCTGTCAGTGAACTTCGGGGTGCTGCCGGTTTGGCGGCTGAGAACAAACCCGTACAACCTGATCCGGATAATGCCGGCGTAGGGAACAGTGTGGAACCTGTCTGTCTGCTTACCGGATCATCACACAGGGAGAGAACATGGAATCTGTGGTGAGTTCGGTAATAATCAACTCTTATTTCAAAAAGCTTGAGGGTAGTCTGGATGCTGATGTCGCTGTTGTTGGCGGAGGGCCTTCCGGTCTGCTGGCAGCAGCTCTTGTTGCTGAAAAGGGATATTCAGTCAATTTGTACGAAAGAAACACTGCACCGGGAGGCGGCATGTGGGGCGGAGCTATGATGTTCAACAGCATTCTGATAGAGGAAAGTGCCGCTTCCATTGCAGAGGAATCAGGAATAAATCTTACAGATAGCGGTGCAAGCAATTGTGTTGCCGATTCTGTGCAGGCAACAGCTGCTCTTATTAACAGAGCATGCTGCTCCGGTGTAAGGATATTTAACTGTATTACAGTTGAAGATTTGACATTCAACAACAGCGAGGAAGTCAGTGGTGTGGTTATCAACTGGTCTCCTGTGCTTCAGAAGGGTATGATGATCGATCCGCTTATGACAATGGCAACGGCAGTTCTTGACGCAACGGGTCACCCGGCAGAAATTGCCACGAGACTGGCCGGCAAAAACGGTGTGAAACTGTTAACCAAATCAAGCGGAGTACCCGGTGAAAGAAGCTTGAATGTAGAGCTTGGTGAAAGGAATACAGTTGAATATACAGGCGAGATATACCCAGGACTTTTCGTCAGTGGGATGAGCGCATGTGCCGCAGGTGGCGGTTACAGAATGGGGCCGATCTTCGGCGGTATGCTTTTGTCGGGCAGCAAGGTAGCCGCAGAAATTATCAGGAAGATTGAAAACACACGGCAGTAGCACAAAACCAGCAGGCTCCTGCTCAGTGGCAGGAGCCATAATAAGCAGTTGCCAATGTACCATTTGGTATATCCGGTAAAGTACTGTCGAAAGTATCAGTGAAGCTTTTCAGCTGTAGCGAATTGTGCTGATACCCCGGGTGGCAGGGGTTTGGTTAAACAAGCTGTCAGGCATGTATATCCACAGTGAAACAAACACACATATATTATTGCAATGTAGAGAGTTATGGTATATTGGGACAACCCGGATTACTATTGCCTGCGGTATATACCGAATACGAAATCAGATGGATTATCGATTAAGAAATTGTCTTCAAGCAAAAATAATTCCTTCAGTATTCTGTCTTTTTCATCATCCATATCTATGAAATTGTTAGAAATATCCTTTAATGCACTCATTAATATATTGCCGCCATAGGGCTTTTCAATTACTGGGTGAAAAGCAGAATGAATAGCAGGCAAAATACTTTCAGAATCTATGCATTCCGATGGGTCGGAAATTATCATTCTTATAATTCCTGATCCATAATATCTGTTTTTCAACAGATTGGATTTGTATCGGAATCTGTATTTTTTTGGGGATTATTCTTAAAGATTCATTAATTTTCTTCATCTGCAATTTAGAGAATTGTAATCTATTTGCTCCAACATACTCGTTAATAACTAACAATCCGTTCTTCTTCAGGCATTTTTTTATTTTGTTGCCTATGAAATGATAAATACTCAGTA
>Ga0256845_1000876_pt1 | contig 25893 bp, 15 predicted proteins | sample RiftiametaG_FD_189101 | JGI IMG/M metagenome (GOLD analysis project Ga0256845, IMG submission 189101) | Tube worm associated microbial communities from hydrothermal vent at the East Pacific Rise, Pacific Ocean - Riftia | ecosystem: Host-associated > Annelida > Integument > Unclassified ... | reverse complement strand
AGTGTTGGGCTGAGCGCCCGATTGGGGCGTTTGATCAAAGCCGTGACCTATTTCGTGAGCGACAGTGTCGTTGTAGTCCGGTACATCGTTGGCATCATACACCACTAGAGTATGATGCTGAAAGCTCTCACCCAAGTAGGGGCCGTCTGCAGCTTGACACTGAACCGTGAGACGCAGCGGGGCCGCGACTGAAGCCACTGGCAGGCCGGCTGGTAGGGTGATCTCTACTTCCTGATTGTCCGCGCGCGGCTGCGGTACGCTAACAGCAGCGTTTGCAATCACTCCGGAGGCCGCACCTTGAGACCAACGAACACTCGTAGCCATGGTGCCCCCCTGAAGCGGGGGATCAAAAACAGCCTTGTTCATGGCAAGCTTCACACTCCCCCCTGGAGGTGGTGCAGCAAGCGTCGTGGACCCTGCTGCAGGGCCTCCGCTATCCTCATCGTATTGGTACTCACAGACAATGACGTGACTCTTGACAGGCTGATTGGCACCCGCAACAAAGAGGCTACCAAGCTGGGTCTTATTGTGGCTACCGACGACGGATACTTGAGTGGCATCGTTTCCTCCGTCGATGACGTACCGCGGATAGAAGGTGCGAGGAGCAGAGGCGGCCGTGTAGGTCACACTGTTGCCTAACACCATGTCGGACTTTACCTCTTCGTAGCAGGTTTCAGCCGCTCCGGGCTGTGGAGCTGCAAAACCTTGGGGTCTCGTCATTTGGTACCAGAAACGACGCCAAACATTGATCTCGAAGGCGGCCACGGAGGGCTTCTTTTTTCCGAGGTCGGCGTGGTTGTGCACGTACTTGGCAAGGTGAGAATCTTGATCGATATAGGCTGCAGGGAGAAATTTGTCACCACCAAAGCGCGACAGTGTCACCTCGGCTTTCGCCAGGCCTTGGGCATCCGTTTTTGCCGAGACATGGATCAGATCGTCCCAGGCGGCCTTGTCTTGACGTTTGAAAGCGGAATCGATCGTCTCCCACTGCCACGTGGCGGGCAAATCTTCGCCCCAGTTGGCCCGCTTCTGGTTGTCCTCGTGGGGAACGAGACAAAAGTGAACGACCACATCAGCAATGGGTTTGGAAATCTTTGCCGTGAGATGAAGCTTTCTTCCTGCATCGTCCGCCTGCAAGTTGATATAAAATCTATGGGTTGTTGAGTCCCAGGCGGCAGGCGCCCCTGCTTGGGCCGTATGCTCAACATCGACAGTGTCAAGCGACACCACGGTAAACGTACACCAATCTACGTTACCCTTTGGTTTGTGTGAGAGCCCACCTCCCGGGCGATCTAAACTGAGTTCTAGGCGGGCGTCGCGAGGCTTGTCCGTGATCTTTTCTCCCTCAACCCAAAGGATTTTATCCTGGCCTGTCAGATTCGAAACGGGGATTTTGAGTGGTAGGCTTTGTTTGACTCCTTCAAATTCCTTGTCAAAAACTTGAAGGGCACCACTATCGGTCGCTGTCTTCAGCACCAGTTGATGACTTTCGGCGCCCGCCGGAAGCAAGGCAGAATCGAGCTTGGGGAGAGTCAGCTTGGCGCGACCATGAGCCTTCGACTTTTGCTCATGCAGGATTCTTCCCGTTTTGATGCGTTCCTCTGGGGTAAGCACCTTTTGATCAGGAAAAACAAGAGCTTTCAGGTTGTTGTGGTAAGTTGCTATCGGTGCGACATCGGGATTACACTTGAGTTTAGCGAGTTCTAGGGCATCCTGCTGGCCAATTTGTGCTTCTAGTTGGGCAACGAGAATCTTGAGCTTTTCAGGGTCGTTTTTTGTATAGCGCACGCCAGCGGTAGTGCCTCCCTGAACGGAAATCTCCACCTTACCCGGGGTGGTTCCAAGCATCCAAAGCTTAAGATTTCCTGAAGTGAGAGTGAGCGCAGACAGCGCAGCAGTGGCGAGGGGCTTCGTCATGGCCTCGTCGGCAAAGAAGGAAAGGCGCCCGATCCCGTTAGTACTGAGTGACGCTTTAACTGCCGGTACTTTGGGATCTTGCGAGAGCTTAAGCTCAAGGCGGATGGGTGAGGCTGCTCGCTTCGTTTCACCAGCTGGCTGGTGGATGTCGAGCTTGTGGCTGATGGGGACAATGAGGAATTCTGAATCAACCTGAGCTGTGACGGATACATCGGTCCGTTTGACACTTGCGGTGTGGACCTTACCCGTTCGAAGGGTGACCCCTTTGACCAATTCCTCGACTGTGAACGTTCGATTTACCACATCAAGTCTTTTAGGTGGCTGTTGCGCTTAGGAAAAGAGAGAACTTTCGAATCCAAAAAATTCCTTGGGGTTTTTCTCACAATCGCTAGGGTGGGCCCATGGCTTTTGCTCTCAGAGTTGTCATCACACCGCCAGCGGGCGCTTCCAACGGCAAGTCATCTGTGCTGGGCGGAGTACTCAGCTTGCAACAGTTTGGCTCGGGTAAAAGCCAGGCCGAGCGCGCCCAGAGTTCTTCGGCCAAATTGACGTTTCACACGGCATTTTTTGAGAAAGTGGCCAACAACCCCTCTGCAGGCTTCTCCCCATTGGCATCGCTTGAGGGAAGTTTAACCCTGGAAGGAATTGCTGGGCAGCCAGTCTTTACGTTGGCGGAGGACACAGAGCTACTGTATTTGGCCGAGGTGCCGGGGCCGGGCGCAAATGAAGGGCAGGCACATGATGATCCCGAGCCCTTGAGCCTTCGTTTGGCCTATGAGCGCGCGAATTTTCGAGGTAAACTACCCCAAAGACTCAAGCTTCCGAAGTTTCCAGATCAGGCAATGCATTTGGAGATCGGCCTCCAGCTAGAGATCGACGGGAAAGAAGAAGCGGCAGTTGTCCTCAACGATCATCTGGATGTGCCTCTCTCGGGCTTGGGCTACTTCAAGGCAATCCTCAAGGACGACACGGGTGAACCCTTTGCCCAAGAGCCCTTTGTGCTCGAGTTTAGTGACGGCGCTAAGATCGAAGGCCGAACGGATGCAGAAGGGCGGGCCATCGTCAACCCAGCCCCACGGGGCAATTGCCGACTCCATTTAAAGCAACAGGGCTTTTCCGATACTTCATCAGCACTCGAATGACTTGGTCAAGTGGCGACGCGCTTGACGTGAACAGAAGCTCATTCAGAGCGCTGCTTCGTGGGCATAAGTGGAGATTGCGACACATTTTTGGCCACCTTTACAGTTTGTAGGTAGGCGAAAATGACGCGTAATTTATGAAAACAACTAAGTGATTTAGCCGAATCGCCAGGCGTTTTGTGGCCCAACTTCTTGTCGGTATTTGTAGGAGATCTAGCCAAACCCAGCTAGCGTGGGCCCATGGGTCAAGTCACCGCTTGCAAGATGGCTGTTGTTACTGAGAAGTCTGGTCACCAGATGATCGGCTGTGCAGTCAGTGTCTGTACCACTCCAGCCGCTCCTAGTCCTCTTCCCATCCCCTATCCGCTGATGGGATCTTCAGGAGAGGGCCTAGTGGACCCGCCGACACGCACCAAGATTGCAGGCAGCAAAGCACTCACGGTGGGGGGATGCCTCAAAGCTTGTCATGGCAATGAAGCAGGTACCTTGAAGGAGGTCGTCAGTCTAAACACCGGCGGCAAGTGCTTCCCGATCCTCGGCATACCCACTGTGATCACTGAGCTGGGCATGACCTGCGCGACAGGTAGCTTTGGTATGATGAACAAGCTTGGCTAGGGCCTAAAATACAGATGCCCTTTGCCGATTCTACTTCCTTTGCACTCCTCGGAGAGCACCTTCCTGACGACGCGCTGGTTTCACAATTCCAGGCCGACGAGGCCCTTTCGCGTCCCTTTCGTGTCGATGTCGACTTCAGTACAAAAGCCGACAGTTTCGTTGTCGAGGACTTGATCAATCAACGGTTACTTCTCAAGGCCCAGCTCTCGCTCACATCGAAGCGCTATTTCGATGGTGTTGTGAGCCAAGCGCGTTTCGTCCGCGTCGCGGGCGAAAGACTCCACTTCCGAATTCGCCTTTCCCCCTCCATTTTTGCGAGCACCCAACGCGAAGACTGCCGAATCTTTCACGAAGCAACCGTATCAGGCGGGGCGACTGCGCCAAATATCATCAAGCTCTTGCAAAGTGAGCTGGGGTTGACCGAACAGATCCGCTGGGATCTTACCAAGTCCTACGAGCCTAGAGACTTTTGTGTGCAATACCGCGAGTCGACGTTCAACTTCATGCAGCGGCTCTGTGAAGAAGAGGGTATTTTTTACTTTTTTGAACACACCGAAGAAGGTCACATGATGGTCTTTGCGGATGACTTGACCTCGCTGGAAGTTCTGGGTGCCCCCATACCCCTTGCCCTAGGGCAGAACGAGGTTGGTCACCCTTTGATGTCTTTCATTCGCCGGAAGGCTGTGCGAACATCAAGTGTGAGCCTGCGCGACTTTGATCCCAATCAGCCAGCAGCGGCACCCCATGTGGACCTGCCCACAGAGACACAGGTTCCACAGCCCCGCTTCATTTACCCGGCAGGTTTCAAAGATGCTCAGGTGGGTAAACAACTCGCCTCGGCGACATTATGCTCAGCTCGCTGGGATGCAGAACAAGGTGAGGGGGAGGTAAAGACACTCCCGCTCTTGGTAGGATCAACCATTACCCTGACCGACGCGGCTGAGCAGGATGCCAACGCCAGCTACTATGTCACCAAACTGAGAACCTCGGGGCGCCAATTTGTCGAGAGCGACAGCCACGCGAACACCGCTCGTGTCCTACACGCGTGTTTTGGTTGCGTGCCCACCGATGCCCTCTATCTACCCGCCCCCAAGGCACGTCGCCCTCGCATTTCGGGGGTTCAAACGGCGGTGGTCATGGGTGAAGACACCGCGGACCAAAGCATTCACGTTGATGCCCTTGGTCGAATAAAAGTTCATTTCCATTGGGACAGGATGCAGCCCTCTGATGCAAATTCTTCCTGTTGGGTCCGAGTGAATCAACTACCCATGGGAGGATCCATGATTTTGCCTCGAGTGGGGTGGGAGGTATCCGTCGCATTTTTGGAGGGTGACCCCAATCGTCCATTGGTCATCGGACGTGTCTACAACGGGGAAAATATGCCCCCCTTAGCCCTTCCGGCGGCAAAAGCATCAGGAAGCTTCACGAGCATGTCGTCTCCTGGCGGCGCTGGGAGTAATGGTATTTCCATGGGAGACAGTGGTGGTGCTCAGGGGTTTGGGTTCAAGGCCCAAAAAGATTTGAACTTTACGACTGGCTATGACCAGGTAGAAAAAGTCACCGTCAACGACACAACCCAGATCAATGCAAACTACTCACGCTCGGTAGCGGTCGACGAAAGTCTTGAGGTAGGAGGAAATCAGACAAGCTCGACCGGTGCCCACCAGAAATGTAAGGTAGGGGGTTGTCAGAGCCTTTCCGTGGGCGGAACTGAGACCGACAATGCAACGGGCAACTATCTGGAGTCCGTCACCGGTGCCCGTTCCTTCACCGTGAGCGGCAACCAACTCTTGCTCTGCAACGGCGAGAAGCTCACTGCAAAAGGACAAATTACCCGTGAAGTTGGGGCTGTGGAGCTAGTCTGCACTCCCGCCAATATCAGCCACAATATCACAGGGCCAAGCAGTTCGACGGTGGGGGCTGCGCGAGTTCACATCGTCGGAGGCGATCACGGGGAGACAGTGAGCACCGGCAAGGCCATCACTGTTGCCGCTGCGGTGGCCCGTAAATGCAAAGGTGCGTACAACTCCACGTGTTCGGGAGCTGTAGTTCATTTGATCGGAGGCATTGCCCAAAGAAAGATCTCTGGAGATCTAACAATCAAGGCAAAAGCTGTCATGATTGTTGGCGGCAAAGGCAAGTTTAAAGGCGGAAGCGGACTTCTCGATCTTGCTGGTGGGCCCATTACTATCAAGGGCAGCACAATTGCGATCAAGGCTGCAATGGTTAAGGGCACTGGCGGCTCAATGAAGTTGGGATAAAGAAGTGCCTGAGTCTATCGTTGATATCAAACTTCAGGTGGGTGACGTCGCGCTGCCCGTTCTGTCGTATCATACCCATCAGGAGCTCTGTTCAATCGACAAGGTTTGTCTTGTGGTGGACGCAAGTACAGATTTGGAAATTAAGCCAGCCAAGAGCTACATCAAGCAAAAGGCAAAGTTGGCTATGACCAGTGTTGCGACGAATGCGGCCAGCTACTTCCATGGAACGGTCGTGGCGGCTCGCTACATGAAGGACCAAGATGATGTTCAGCGATTGGAACTCGATGTCGAGGGTCCACTCTATGGACTGTTGCGTACTGCCAACTCAACAATTTTTCAAGACAAGAGCCTGCAGACGATCGCTTCGGATGTTGCTGCGTCCGTAAATGATTCGACTCCCACTACCTGGATGGGTCCAACCGACCAGAAAAAGTATGTCGTTCAATACGATGAATCGAATCTTTCGTTTTTTCACCGAACCCTTGCGGAAGATGGAATGGCGTGGTTCGCCCGCCACACTGAAGACCAGGCCGAAATCTTCTTTGTCGATGCCGTAAATACATTTCAACAAACGTCACGCACTCTCGACTTTCGCACAGAAATTGGCACAAGCAATGTGGGTGATTTCGTCAGTCACGCCAGAATGACTCACCGAATCCTTCCGGATCGGGCGCGGGTGTCGGGTTACGACCCTCATCACCCTCATCTAGCGATCGAGAAGGAATCTGAGTCCGCGTTTCAGGGCTCTCATACAAATGAGATATATTCCCCCGAATCGCGTCGACCCGTTCCTGACCGGGTAGCGCAAGACGCTAAGACAGTTGTCGAGAGTTATGATACCAGACGAACTCAGGTCACTCTTATAACATCGGCCCTTGGCCTCCAACCTGGTGACAGGATCAATCTCGAATCGCACCCCTATGCACCGCTCAACGGTGAGTACCTACTTGTATGCGTTGAGCAAGAAGGTTCACGTGCTCGCCTGGGGGCGTTCGATACAGCCACCACGGCGGAAACACGTCGAGTGGAGGTCGTAGGCGCGCTCATCGATAAACCGTGGCAGCCGGCGAGGCTTTCCGCCGCGCGCAAGATAGCCGGCCCACAGACAGCCATGACTACGGGCGATGGGGAAGAGATCTACACAAATGAGCATGGTGAAGTGACCACAAAGTTTCATTGGGATCGCGATGGAAAAGCGGATCACAGCGCGAGCCGCTTCATGCGCACAAGCCAGATACCAACCGGTGGTTCTATGCTCTTACCCCGCGTCGGCTGGGAGGTGTTGGTCGCGTATCAAGAGGGTGACGTCGATCAACCGATGGTCATGTCGCGACTGTACAATGGCGGCACGATGCCCCCTTACAAACTCCCGGACAACGCGCTCAAGTCATCTATCCAAACCGCCTCCACACCCGGGGACGGCACCTCAAATGAAATCCGCATGAGTGACACCAAGGGGGACGAGCAAATGATGTTCAACGCCTCGCGCGACATGTCGATCGATGTGGGTAATAATACTACTCAAAGTATAGGAAACGACCTCGCCGTTGAGGTGGGAGCGGATCAATCCATCACCGTGATTGACAGTGTGAAATACACGGTGGGTAGCAATCAGATCTGCACAATATCTGGAAACCAAAAGGCAACCGTAGGTACCTTGTCGGTGGACGATGTGAGTTCCGATCATTCGGCCTCTGTAGGCGGCAATCGCATGCAAATGATCGGAGGCGATCATCGCCGCACGGTGGAGGGTAGCTGCGAGGTGAGTGTTGCGGGCAGCTCCCTAACGGCCGTCCTAGGCGCCGTATCAATGAATACAGCCGCAGGGCACGACCACAAGGTGGGTGCTGCACTCATTGAGATGGCAGGCGGCGATAGATCAGTTATCGCAGCTGCGCGCAGTGAGACAACTGGAGGGGCCAAGGTGCTGATTGTCCAGGGAAATCGTGCCGTGGAAGCTGGTTCGCTGGCTGTTCAGGTGGGTGGCGCTGTTATCAGCAAAGTCGACGGTGACCGGTCCGACAAGTCGGAGCTCACGTGGTCGGAAACGGCCGGGGGTCAACAAAAGGTCGAAGCCAAAAATATCACCATTGAGGCAGATATTGCCGTTACTCTCACGATGGGGGGTGCCAGCGTGGCCATCACCCCATCCTCCATTTCCGTTACTGGAGCTAGTATCAAAATTGATGGAAAGCTCATTCAAAGCTCCGCGCTCAACCTGAATAATTAGCAATGAATCGAAGGGTCCATGTTTCAGTAGTAGTAGGGGAAAGCCTCAGCCATCTGGTTCACTGGGTGGATGAGTCCTCGCACGTCTCCTCTACCAATCAAGTGAAAGTTCGTGCTGTCTTCACCGAATATTTTTCTCTAGAAGATAGTCTGGGGGCTCCCGCTTTGGTCACCATTGAGGACTCGGTCGCCACCCGCAGAATACGTGGAACGATCAGTGAAATTGGAGTCGTCGCAACCCCTTATGGTCCAGACACAGTCGCGCCTGTCTATGAGTTTACAATTAGTTCTCACTTGGCTCGTTTGGCAGGCAGCGTCGACAGTCAGATCTTCCAAGAACTCACCACTCAAGAAATCGTTGGACTGGTTCTGGAAGAACATGGTCTTGGGGGGCTAGAGGCCGACTGGCAGCTGAGCCAGACCTTGGACAAGCGGACCTATTGTACCCAGTATTCGGAGTCTGGGCTAAATTTCATCTCGCGATTGCTCGAAGAAGAAGGCATCTACTTCTTCGCAACCACGGACAAAGACGGAAATGAAATTTTGCATTTTGCTGATGCGAGTCCTCAGGCCCCACGGAGTCCGGAAAAGACACTTACGCTACGAAACAAGGGCGGCGGCGACGGCGCAGAAACTGCCGTATATCGATTGGATCTCGGAAATGCCATCCATTCGGGCAAATTCACAACAAAGTCGTTCAACTTCGAAAAGCCGCAGCTTCCCCTAGAATGCTCAGTCAAGGGCGATCTATTTGATGACTTGGAGACGTACATCCCGAGCGAGCTGTTCACCACGGACAGTCGGGGGGCGATGCTCGCACAAAATCGCCTGGAGCATTCTGTCGCGGGCGCAGAGTACGGAGAGCTTGAGACGAACGACCTACTTGTGCAACCGGGCATGCTTCTTTCGATCCAAGAGAACGGCAAGAAAGCACAGCAGTTCTTTGTAACGACTACCTTACTTCGATATGCTCAGACGTCGAAAGACGCGGGTGCCTCCGGAACTCATGAGTTCACTCTTGTTGCAGCGGTCATTCCGGCTGAGATCCCCTATCGTCCTCCTCTTCGTCACCCCAAACCTCGTATTTGGGGACCACAGACAGCGATTGTGGTGGGCGAACAAGGCGCGGATACTGAAACGGTCCTCACAGAGGAGTATGGTCGTATCAAGGTGCAGTTTCATTGGGATCGTCGGGCTAAGCTTGATAGCAATGCGTCCCCGTGGATCCGGGTCGCTCAATTGCAAACGTCCGGAGCAATCCACTTTCCAAGAATTCACTGGGAAGTTGTGGTCGAGTTCCTCGAAGGAAATCCGGACCAACCGATTGTGACTGGTCGCCTATTCAATGGTAGCTTCATGCCGCCATACGTGCTTCCTAAAGGCAAGACCCGAACTTCGCTTCAGAGTGCCTCCAGTCCTGCTGGTGGTGGGCGCAATGAAATCCGTTTTGAAGATGCGGCGGGTCAGGAGGAGCTGATGGTAGCTTCCCAGTACAACACTGTGATCAACGCCAGCAATGATCGCAAGAAGAATGTCACCGCAAATGAAACCCTTGTGGTGGGCAATAGCTCAACAACGACAGTGGGAGGGAATCAGGATTTGAAGACGACCAAAGGGCTTGAAGTAAGTGTCGGAGCTGACCAAACCATTGACGTGGGGGGAAGCCGTAATCGGGAGGTGAATGCTGTATCGGCACTGAAAGTAGGCGGTTCATCCAGCACTCAAATCGGTGGCAATTGGATGAGTATGGTGGGTAATCCTCTCGATGCCCTCATTGCCCTAGGGACAGCCGAGGTTGCAAAATTGGCTACCGCCAAAGCTGACCAAGCAATGAAGAAATTCGAGGGTGCTGCCCAGGGCGCGATTGACCAGGCGCTGGGTCCCATTAAGGGACTCACAGATCAGGTCGACAAGATTCAAGCAAGCATGCAGGAGCTCGCATCGGGCAAACAGGCGGCTGCCGCAGCGGTTATGGGTGGGGCTATCGCCCTGCCTAGTGCGATGGGCATGATGAGCGCCCTCGCGTCTGGGCCAGCGGCCACGAACACAGCAGATGGTGCAGAATCTTCTGCGGGCCAAGTCGCCGTCGCCAGCATGGTGAGCGCTGCAGTAACGGGTAAACTGACTCAAGCGACCAGAGCAGCAAAAACGGCGGCGTTGGGTGATGCCTCTGCCTCCAGCGGTCAAGGTGGTGGCGGGAAGTCCCAAGAGAATCAGAGCGGGCCCGATGGTGCGCTGGAAGGCTTCGAGGAATCCGATACCACGACTGGCCCCGGTCATTCCCAGCACTTGCTATCGAGCACTCACAAGGAAACAATCGGTGCGCTTCGATTGTGCGCGGCTGTTGCGAGCGTCAATTACAATATTGCTGGGAATATGTCCGAGAACGTGGGTGCAGCCCACATTGAGCTCATCAAAGGTAACCGCGCAGAGGCATGGGAAGCCGCTAGCGAGACAGAATCGGGACTCATTGTCATGACTAGTGGCGACGAGATTGAAACGGTGAAGGCGTCATCTCAACTAAGTCTAGGAGGGGCCCTCATGGAAACCGTCAAAGGGGATTATTGTATCGAGGCAAGCACAGCGATCACCCTAGTGGGAGCTCTTCAAGACTGGACAGCAAAGAGCAAAATCACATTCAAGTGTGGTGCATCTACCCTCGTGATTGATGGTTCAGGAGTGACGTTGGAGTCTCCCATGGTGAGCATCTCCGGCTCGACAGTAAAAGCAACAAAGGCTGTTCACGATGGTTAAAGGTCCCGTTACAGTACCAGCTTCTGCCGAGAAAAATACGGTAACTGAAGAAAGCGACCCTTGTTCAATATCAGGAAACACTCTTGAGAACATTTTCGATATGGTGGACGCAGACGCATCGAGCAAGGCTCCAGCTCCGTCTGTGCGCCCCTTCGTTGCGCCCCAGGGTGGGCTCTTTATTGCGCTTCTCTCAGAGGTCGACGGCACGACTGTTCGTCTGAGGAACCCAGCAAGTGGTGAACTATTTAAGGCTTCCGTAGCGCCTCATCTTGACTCTGCCTATCTTTCCTCACAAGTCGAAAATGGCCAGGCTGCCTTGGTGCAAGGAACAACTGAGAAACTACTTGTTGTTGGTCTTGTCGATGTGGGCCCTCGACGCCGACACATTTTGGAGGCCGATGAGATCGAATTGACGGCTAAAAAACGTTTGACCCTCAAAAGTGGAAGTTCTGCCCTACGGCTCCAGTCCGATGGGTCGTTGGAACTCCTTGGTAGTCGTATCAGTGCTGCATCACGAGGGGTCCTTCGGCTAGCCGGACGCGCCCTTAGGTTGAACTAACTTTTACCCCGACGAGACAAAGTGGATTCTCCTCCTACTGACAATCGGACCGATTTTGAGTTGCACCCGCAAATGCTCCTTACCAGGACAGGGGAGAAGCTCGTGGCTGTACTAAAGGCTACATTTGAGCTGGTTCCGGAGACCGGCGAGCTCGTACTTGCGCCCAAAAAACGCGCTCGACCAGTACGGATGAGCGACGAGCCTTGGGGTGAGCCTGAAATTGCAAGTATCAAGTACCCCTGCGATCTCGTTCCAACAAAACCGGGAACAGATGTGCTCTTTGTCGGCTCAGCCTATGCTCCAAATGGTGAGCCAACTCCATTCTTTGATGCGTATCTCAGTGTGGGACCGGTAAAGAAGGCGATTCGTGTTTCGGGGCTCCGTGTGTGGGAATCAAGCGGTGCTGGCCTTTCGTCTCCGCGACCACTTACATCGCTAGAAGTTCGTTATGACTTCGCCTGGGGGGGCATCGACCAAGCCGAGGACGGCCGCTTAGCAGAAGAGCCTCGCAACCCCGTCGGGCGTGGGATTGCCGTGAGCCCGTCCAGTTTGACTCACCAACAGGGCCCACAAATTGAAGATCCTGACAACCTCATCCGTTCGTTCAAGACAGCTCCCCAGCCCGTGAGCCTGGGCCCTACGGGCAGAAATTATGCGCCACGGCGCTCTCTTTCAGGGACGTTCGACGAATCCTGGAAGGAACTACGCTCACCTCTCCCCCCGCTCGACGAGCAAGATGGCTTCTACACTTATGCGAGTCCTGGGCTTCTCGCTGTGCCCTTTCTTATTGGAGACGAAGTGTGTGCCTTGCTCAATCTTGTTCCTCAGGGAGCAGTCCGATTCGCCCTCCCAGGGGTGCGTCCAGAGTTCGAGTTTCGAGCAAAACGTCGTTCTCCAGAGACGGTGCGCCCCCCTCTTGATACGGTCATCATTGACTCGACTTCAATGGAGGAGGGGGGGCCATTGACAGTAGAACTCGTGTGGCGAGCTAGTGTTCCTGCTCCCCGCAAGATGAAAGATAGTCTTCTCATCGTGAAAGAACTTGTATGAGCATTGTTGTTTCCCAGTGGGCATGCCTGACACCCCTTGGCGAAAGCGCCCAAGACTCATGTTTCGCCTATCGTGCGGGCAGTAGTGGGCTCCGTGAATGTCCCATTGTCGACAAAAATGGCGATGCCGTTACCCTGGCCTCCATCCCCGTTATCGATCCGACTGTCGAGGGGCTCAAGCGGGTACATACGCTTGCCTATTCTGTTATGAATACCCTGCTTGATAAGTGTGGCACGACTTTGCATCGGCAGAGGATGAAGCTCTATCTTCTGTTGGACGAATATCTCGACCAACGCGACGAAATGAACGCTAACATCGTCGACGGCGTTGCCCTACAGCTCCAGGAAGAATTACGCAACCGGACAGGAACAACGACCAAGATCGAAGTTGTGTCCACCGGTGCCGGTGGGCTCGGCGCGCTTCTGGGCACAATTTCGCAGGAACTTGAAGCCGGGCAGTATGAGTTCGCCGTCATTATTTCTGCTCATTCGGACTACGGGGTGACTCGCATACGCGAGCTATCCGAAAACGATCGAATTTACTCGTCCGACAACCTGGACGCACTTCTCTTGGGGGAAGCCGGCGCCGGCGTCCTCCTCTGTACGGACCGAACAGCGCGCACTTTTGACCTTGTGTCGCCGGTTGCCATCACAAGCGTGCACAACACCCACGAAAAGGCTCGCTGGAACAATGATGAATCGGCGTTTGAAGCCGCAGGATTAACTGTGGCCAGTCGACACGTCCTCGCTAGCCCGGAGCTGAAGGGGCGTCCTATTGGTTGGTTGTCAACTGACATGAGTTTTGAGATGTTCCGCGTCCACGAACTGCAGACGGTCATGGCCCGGGTTCAGTCGCGCTTGGCATCGCCACAGGTATTGGAGGCCCCGTGCCAACGAATAGGGCACATGGGAAGCGTGGTCGGCCTCTGGCAAATCATTTATGCCGCAGAAGCTTTCATGCGCGGCTACGCACCTGCACCGGACTGTCTTTGCCTTTTGGGGAGCGACACCGGCCACCGCACAGCTTTCATACTAAGCATCTCCAATTGACTACTTGCGGTGCAGGGGAAGGTGCCATGCCCCAGGTTCCACGGGAGATTGTTCAAGTCTAGCTTTTATGTGAGCGATGTCTGCTTCCTGGCGCACCACCAGGTCAAGTCCGTCGAAAGAAGCGTTTAGCCCTGCCCGCACAATGATCTCCCAATGCAGTGTCGTTCTTTCAGCGGGGGTCAGGGGGCCGCGATCGAGCTCGTTGAGCGAGACCAAGGGTGAATAGAGGACCCCCCGACGTGTACGAACGCCTGGTACAAGAGTTTCACGGTGCTCCTGTACATAAGCACGCCAGCGTTCCTGATCGCGCGAGGGTAATTCGATGGTGTCTGGGCTGCCTTCCTCCGCGGGATCACGAGATTTGTTTTCGAGCACCAGGCTGTTGGGTAGAGGCTTGGCGAGGGGATCGGCCTCCATCACGGCCTCAGGCGGAAGGTCCACTTCTTCTACAAGTCCCGCACCAGTGATCCGCTCAAGTGACATCGCTGCAGTGAGGGTCAAACCTTCATCCTCGAGTGCCAATAGACCGACAAGAAAAGGCAAGCATTTTGGATCTCCCGCCCAACCGAGCGCCTCTACAAGGGCGGGTGAGGGCTCTGCTGCTACCCATTCGAGCAATCGCTCGGCATCGGTGCTTGAGGAGGCGATCCCGAGTAGGCGCGCTCCGAGCACATCCCCCTCAAGTAGACGCTTACTCGCATCCACCGTGGCGTGAGGATAGGCCGCCAGCACGCGAGCAATTAGCCACTGATCGCTAAGTTCTCGAGATTCTTCCGTCTGGAAACGAGCCCACAATTCGTCCAGACGCTGGCGCAAGTGGGGGGGGCTTTTCAGAACGAGAGGCACCAGGGCAGAGGCGGCCACTTCTGGTACATCAAATGCCGCTTTTTCCAGCTCCTCTAGAGTGACGGTTCGACGGCCAATCAGTAGGCGAAGTCCCAGTCGGCGGCGAGCAGGTTGGTGTTCTCGAAGATACCATCGGGCAAGCCCCTCGATGGCCGGGTGCGGAGTCATCGTCCAGGCACTTACGAGAGCATCCTCAAACTCTCGGTCCTCTTCCAAGGACATGAGACAGCGCTCAGCCATAGCAAGCCCATCCCTACCAAAGAGTGAACCTCCAAGGAGAGCAACCGCAAATAAAAGTGTAGGATCGGGAGAGGGTGAGTTGGAAAAGAGTTGTTCCACCGCCCCCAAATCGGCGCCCTCAATGGCGAGCACTGCGTCCAGATCACGCAACATGCGGTCTTCACCGAACAGCGCCGAGCGCCAGGGATCCCCCAGTTGTGGGATTCGGTTCATTCCACAGATCGCGATGTCTCGGATCAGCTCTTCGAATCGTAGAAACCGCCACCCCTCCAGGGTCAAGGCCGGAAGGGGATCTTTCAACCAGCCCTCTTGAGACTCCATGTCAGGTGGTGCCATAAAGATGGTTGGCGCCGTAGATTGGAGAGGACTAATCACCGGCCGCTCAATCATTCGGACGGTCGGAACCCCACGACTAGCAACCAAGGGAATCTTTTGGTGAGTCCGCATGGCGGGGCGTGAGGCGGCTGTCGCCTCCAAGCTACGAAGGGCAGCCAAGCTAGAAGCCAAGTACTGGTCGACTCCTTGAGGTTTCTCTGACGGATCTTGAGTGAGTACTTCTTGAATCCAATTACTTGCTTGTCGAAGGGCTGCGAGCGGGTCGGACAGCTCCTCCCAAGCAATGTAGACCTGCTGAAGCGCGTCCACAAATTGAGAAGGGATTTCATCGCGCTCAATGAACAGATTGCGGGCGTCGAGCAAACACAAATGCGCGCCCTCAAACGTTCCGGTCGCCATTTCACCCCAGTCCAAGACAGTCACAGTAGTTTCCTTATTTACGTAGAATCGCTCGGTAGTATTCGAGTAGTTGGACGAAGTGTGCATGCTGCTTGGGGTCCGCCTGAAGCTTTTCATTCCAGTGCGACACCAGCGCTACATAGGAGTCGGCATCGATCCCATTTGCCGCGTAGATCCCTTCAGATCGACTCGGATAGAGCTGAAGTTCGGCGGCAATAAAGGCCATTTGTTCGATGCTCAAGGTAACGGTGGAACTCACGCCCGCGGCGTGCTCGGAACTCGAAGCTCCTGGAGCCAGGCAGGGCACAACTAAGCCGGCACTCGGCAAGTGTACACTCACACTTTCGGTGACGCCTGCTGGTTGCTGAAGCACAGGGACCATTGGCTCTTGCGTCGGGGAGAGCGGCGCAAGTCCAGAGCCTCCGGCCGACTGAGACTGTTCTTTTCTGCGGAGGCTTGTGTCATAATAAGTATGATAAGCGCTTGCATACTGGCGGTGCAGCTTAAATTTGTTGCGGAGCACCTGACGTCCGATCTCCCCCAGCCAATGCTCCTGGCCAGCGCGAAACTCCTCTCTATTCAAGCGCAGCTCGCTCAGCAGCGCCTGCCGGTCTTCACCGGCGTCAAAACGGGCCGTTACCTCCGCAAACTGCTCAAGAGGGAGAGGGCCAGCGTTCACCAATTTGTGCTCCGAAACGAGTGATCTGGGTGAGGGCCGCCTTGCATGACGCAAAGGATGCTAGATGCCCAGAGACGCCCTGCCAAGCGTTGAGAAGTCGAGGTGGACACCTATTTGCCATTGCCGACTCTCATGGACAGTTTTTCTTCTGCACAAGGAGTTGGGGTGTCTTGCAGGACGGCGCATGTCCCGGTAACAGTAAGTGAGATGACAACCATCAGCTCCCACTCATTCGCCCGTAGGATCTAAAGTGCCCCGCACTGCTCCAGCACCCAATATGATAGCAGCGCCCGGTATGAATCCGGGAAACATCGTCGCTGGCGGCGGCGGCGGAGCCGGCGGTGGCTCTGGCAAAGGCGGTAAAGGTGGCAAGGGCGGCCAAGGAGAAGACGAGGACGCCGAAGGCGGCGGCAAGGGCGCGGGAAAGTGCGGGTCCGGTGACAAGGGGTCTTGTTCTAACTGCACTTCCGATTTTTCGGCGGGAGATCCCGTTGCTGTCGTCGATGGACGGACATTTACCATCCCCAAGACGGATCTCCTTTTGCCTGGAGCGTTCAAGCTCGACTTTCGGAGAAGCTACTCAAGTGACTTGAGAAGTCGGGACAAGGGCATGGGCTGGGGCTGGACCCACTCATTGGCTTGGACTCTTGAGGAGAAGCGTCGCAACCTGGTCCTCAATGCTGGTGACGGTCGGCAGGTTGAGCTTCCGAAGCTCAAGGTCGGAGAGGCAGCACGCAACGACAATTGGGCCGTCAAACGAGAAGGGCCCGGCTATGTCGTGCGGCCGGGCAATGATTTCGTCCACTACTTCGCCCGTACCGACGATACTGAAACCTATCGTCTTGTTCACGTTATTTGTCGCAATATCGGCCAGCTGAATCTCTACTACGAGCAGGGGCGCCTCGTGCGCGTCCTCGATACGGTGGGGCGCGAGGTTCACTTGGCCCACAACGCGGAGGGGCGACTCGCGAACGTATCGGTTCCTTCTCCCAATGGACAATCGATCGTTTTTGCGAGCTATGACTACGACGTCAACGGCAACCTGCGGGCAGTCACGGATGCCGATGGTCACGTCACCTACTACGAATACGATGACAATCATCGTCTCACCCGGCTCACCTACCCAAGTTCGCTAACCTTTCACTTTGTCTACGACAAGCAAGGACGTTGCAAAGAGACGTGGGGGGCCTATCCAGATGGCAGGGATCCCGCTCTCGCCGACTCGGTGCCCAAGGAGCTCGCTGATGGGTCGAAAGCCAAAGGCATCCTGCACTGCAAGTTTGAGTTTGAGGACGGTTACACGGAGCTTTCCAACTCTATTTGCCTGCAGCGCTTCTTTGCCGGCGAAGATGGTGAAGTGGGCAAGGCCGTGGATGGTACAGGTGCCGTCACGGAGCGCGAGTACGACGAAAGAGGCAGAGTTAGCGCGCTTATCGACCCGACTGAGGCGCGATGGGAGACCCGTTACAACGACAACGGGGACGTTGTCGAAGAAGTAGATCCGCTTGGAAGCACTGTTCAGTTTGAGCGCGATGTAGCGGGGCGTGTCCTTTCGGTAACCGACCCTCTGGGGCATCGGACCCAGATGTGGCGGGACGGTTTTGGTGAGGTGGTCACGATTCAGACTGCCAATGGCTCGGTACAGCACTTCACCCTTGGTGCTAACAGTCGGGTAGCCCAGCGCGTCGATGCTCGTGGCGCTACACATCGTTACGAGTATGACGGTCATGCAAATCTCATTGCCTACACTTCGCCAGGAGGGCGCAAGTACCAGTTTGAGTACGACTATTGGGGCCGTATGCTCTCGGAGTCCGACCCGCTCGGACACGGGTACCACTACCAATATTCAAACAGCGGCTTACCGGCAAATGTCACGGACCCTCTTGGCCGCGTGGTGCACTTTTTCTTCGACAATATGGGAAATCTCGTACAAAGAGTGAACCCGGATGGTGGGGTTGAGACCTGGCAGTACGGTGGCTTGGACTGGCTCTACTGCATGACTCATGCAGATGGCTCGCAAGTGCAAAGAAGGTACAATCGTGAGGGCTGGCTACTCACGGTTCAAAATGAGCGTCAGGAAGTTCACAAATACGAGTACCAGTCGAATGGTCTTTTGGAAGCAGAGAGAGACACATTCGGCCGTCGCACTGAGTACGAGCGTGACGCTCTGGGTCGCCTCATTTCATGGGATGAAGGTCGAGGAAAGCACTCCATGGAGCTCGACGCTACGGGCCAAGTGCTTGCCCGTGTGGCACCGGATGACACTCGCCACGATTTTGAATACAGCTCCCGGGGAGAACTTGTTCGAGCAAAAAGCGCAAACGTGGAGTTTGTGTGGCGTCACGATCCGTTTGGCGCCATCGTTGAAGAAAAGCTCCTCATCGAGGGGCAGGAATACCGCATCGATACGGAATACGATGCCACAGGAGAGCGCATCGCGACCAAGACGAGCCTCGGTCTCGATCTAAAAACTCCGCGATCGATTGAGGGGCAAATTGAACGGGTTGTGAGCCCCGAAAACGTTATCCTCGGCATCGAGCGTGATGCTACGGGTTTGCCTGTTCGCAAGGCTCTTCCAGGCGGCGCCGTAATCGTCGAGGAATACGATGCAGGGCTCCACTTGAAGAGTCGGTCGGTCAAGGTCCCCTCCGGCGGAACAACGGGGGCTGAGCCTGGCTGGGTGGGAAGAGCTGCCGATGGAATTGAGCGCAGCTTCGACTATTCGCCCGCAGGGGAGATGATCAGGGCCGAGTCTTCGGATGGTCACGTTCTGAGCTTGCAGTACGATTTGCGCCGTCACATCAAGAGCGCTGAGGGGGCTTTCGGGGACTTGAAGTTCGCCGTGGACGGTGCCGGAAACTACTACGAATCGGGAGAGAACGATCCGCGACGCACCTACGGTAAGGGTAACCAGATCGAGAAGTGCGGCCCGGAAGTCTTCGTTCATGATGATCGAGGATTCATTATTGAGCGCCTGGTGGAACAAGGGGGCGGTACTCCGCCTTTGGTCACTCGTTACGAGTGGGATGCCGAAGGCATGTTGAGCGCCGCAGAGCTGCCAGACGGGTCTCGGGTTGAGTACATCTACGATGCCTTTGCTCGTCGCATGGGGCGGCGGCTACTGCGCGAGGGCAAGGTGATTCGTAGCGAACACTTCATTTGGGATCGCGTGAGCATGGTGCACGCGGCCGAGGTCGACGTACACGGGAAGTTGCGGGACCTTTCGACCTATCTCTACCTCGAGAACTGGGACGAGACCCCGATAGGTCAACGCCACGGGGACTTTCAAACGAGTCAGGCGTGGAACTACTACCTTGCCGGGGTCACTCTTGCGCCGGAGCGCATCATCGATGGCGCTGGGCGCACCTTGGGTCGTCTAAGTTCTAATGTCTTTGGCAAGGCGGAGCTCGTCGAGGGTACCGTTAGCACCCCATTCCGGCATCCAGGTCAGCAAGCGGATCCTGATACAGGCCTGCACTACAACCGCTACCGCTACTACGATCCGAATCTTGGTCGCTACCTCAGCCCCGATCCTATCGGCGTGGCTGGCGGATTGAACCTCTACTCCTACGGTCCCAATCCCATCGGTTGGATCGATCCGATGGGGTGGAAGCACTTTGCGTACCTCATCACAGATGTAGCAATGGGGGGGGGGATTCACTCCTTCTCCGGCGATCCCAATTTGGTCATCAGCGGATCGGCAGATCGATACCTCTGCCCCGACTCGCTGAAGAGTCAACCCAAGTGCCACACAGAACAGAAGGTGTGCCACGACCTGCTGGCTCAAAAAAATGGAGATAAGGATGCCCTTAAAGGAAAGAAGGTCACCATGCTCGGGGAAAAACCGCCTTGCCCGCGATGCCATAGTGCGATGATGCGAACAAGCCAGCACACGGGCGCCGATATCAAATACAAATGGAAGGACGAAAAGGGAGATCACCAGACCATCACCTACAAGGGCGGAACAGGAAAACCCACGGCACCTGACGACAAAAAAGGGGGGAATAAAAACGCCAAAGAGCTTCTAGGTGGCTATCACGACGAGAGTTCACTGAAGGACGACTGGAAGTTTCACGGAAGTGATTCGTCCAAGGGTATTCCTGCTCATGATCTGTGGGGGGCCGATCCGAAAAGGGAGGATGGGAAAAAGCCTGACTTGAGTAAGAACTACCAGAGCGTCGGCTCCGATAAGCGCACCGAAAAGTCGGGTGCGGATTATTGGACCGAGGAAGAGGTTGTAGATGAGGGTGGTACACTTGGAACTCGACCCAACCGAAACCCACCGAAGGAATCACCGGCCAAGAAGCCGAAGAGGGAAAACTAAACAGATGCTTGCTGTCGACTGGAAAAATATTGGGAATCACGCAGGTCCCTCATCAAAGCGCATTCCTCAATGGGTCGACTCATTGGATAAAGGCCGAGCCTACGAGATTCGCAGGAATTCTCGATCGGACCTCCTTGATGCTCTGATTTGCGAGGGGCAGTTCTGCGCCGCGTCGGCACCGACAGTGGATCTACTCCTTTGCAAAGTGAGTGAGGCAGAAAACCCTGAGCGCTACCTGGTTTTTGTGGCTGTGATCCTCTGTGCCACGCCGGTTCCTCGGCTCGGTTCCGCAAGCACGCCGCCGGCTGAGGTGATAGATGTTGTCGTGAAGCACCGCGATATGCTCTTGCGCTGTCTTGAGTCGGAACGGGCTACAGAGCGAGCGGCGGCTGCGCTGTTGGCCGCGGTAGTTCCATCACCAATTGCTGAGGCCGCACGCGCCTTGCTTCTGGCAATGGGCCGATCCGATCCTGATCCGGTCGTCCGAGCGAGCGCCATTTTCTCCTGGGCACGCTTCGGCGACGAAGAGATACAAGAGGCGCTCGAAGCGAGCCTAAGGGACGAGGAGGATGTCGTCGCGGGCGCGGCGGCGCTCATTGCGCTGCATCTCTCCGGCGGAAAGAACATTGCTTCCGTGGTTGCCTCGCTCGATCGTTGGTTGACCTGGGTGCCGAGCGACTCAGAGATGGACGCTGAAACCGATCTTCATTGGTTTGGATTTCAGCAGACGCAATTTTTTTGGAGACAGACTCGCTCCGATGGATTGTCGCATACGGTAGCCGCGCTGATCGCAGTGGGGCAGGACTTGGATGTTTTCGATGAATGGAAGCAGCCTTTACTTGACCATGCGGAGACAAAAACGGACCTAGTGCTTCTGGACAAAATCTCGGAAATTCTCCAGCTAAGTTGTGGTCTGCGCGGCGAGGGAATGTGGTCAAATGTCCTCGAGTTCGGCCAATTGGAAGTTCAGCAACAGGAGCTCGCCCTCAGATGTCTAGACGGGCCTGTGCTTTTCAATAGCGGCACCGGTTTTCCCGCAGCTGGCTTGATCCGTCGGCGCTGGTGCGGAAAGGCAGAGCCAGGGCCGATGGACCGGATGATCGAATACGAAGGCGCCTCCGTGCCACTCTGGCGCGGGTTTGTGCTTCACACCCTCTACGAATCGCGCGATCGAATTCTGAAACTAAGCACTCTAGCGCCAGCTGAGAAGTGGGAGGTGATGGTGCTTTTCTACTGTGGATTTTACCGCCCGAGGGGTCATCGTCTCTTGGACGACCGCCTGGCAACAGCACTTGATGAGCTTGGGGTCTGTCCGGAGCTCCGCGAAATCGGTCCCCCCATCGTTGACGAACTTGCCTTGTATTGGTCTAGGCTCGTCGCCGCCGGGATTTCGACGGCGTGGTATTATCCAGAGAACATAGCCCATGCGCTCATTCCTCTGTGTCGGGCAGGCATTCAGCTCAAGAAGAGCTGGTTCTGCTTATTGCCTGAGAAGTTTGACCTCGGGCCTCTGGGGCGGGAACTGATCGAAGCTATGGACCCCGAAGAACGCGAAGAGTGGCTGTGGGAAAATGACCCGTACAGTAGCGATGCGATTCATTTCGTCGATCTGTATCCGTCAGCCCGGCTCTTTCAGCGCAAGCTGGTCAACATTGAGCACTATCGTCGTGAAGAGGGGCAGGTTCTTGAGAATTCGCTCGAAGTCGAAGCAGCAATTAAGAAACTTGCAGAGACCAATGCCCTAGCACGTCAAGGCCTAGAACAAGCTGAGCAAGAATTGAGCTACTAGCAGCACCAGGCCCTCATCGGCCAGACTGTAGACAGCGCTTAGGTCGGTTTCAGCGAGCTAGGCAACGGGACACTTGGGTCGAGCGTCTTTTGGGCCAACCGAGCGTCTTCGAGGTCCCAGCCGACGCTGTTATCATCAAATTCCGCGCCCCACTGTATAATCTCGCCGACTCGCTTCGTGGTTCCATACCGATAGATCATGCCGCTATCGGTATAGGTCCAGATGCTGAAGACCAGCTGCTCGGTTGCGTCGACTACGTCCCAGAGGTCGAAGCCACATTCGGCTAGGTCCTGAAAGTCTTTGCAGGAGCCAGTAAAAGGATCTCCGTCCAGGTCCCACTCCTCCAAGATGTTCGCGAGCTGTTTCTTCTCACTTTCCGAAAAGTCGTCGGCTCGAAGCCACGTGCTCTCCCAGTTCGCGTCAGCTCTGCCTACACCTGCGATCTTGTGGTAGTTCACGAATCGAAAAGTAGGATTATCTTCGGCCATGGAGGGAGACTACAGCGGGGGCGCAGGAGCTGTCAAGGGCCTGGAGCTCGCGTGTAGATGCGTTCCTATGGTAGCGCCTCGGGGCAATTCCTACGGAAACAACAAGGGCGTCTACCCCAGGAACACCCACTTGGGGCTCGTGCTCTGAGACATAACGGCAAGTTACAATTCAGACGCTTGGCGGTCAAGCCAGAGCCGGTGGCTCTTTATCTCGACCTGTCCTAGTCGTATTGTAGTTTGAGCCTCTTTCCTGACTTACCTGAGATTTCTGAAGCGGTGAGCGACCCCACGGCCTCCGACTATGCACTGGCAGCCAAGTATGCGCTGCGTCTGAAGCAGTTGCCGCGCGCGGTTCAACAGATCAGCGGCGCCATCGCTCTTGAACCCGAGGAGCGAAAGCATCGTGCTGTGTTGGGAGATATTCTCCTTCACAGTCGTAGTCCCCTCCAATTGCTCGTGCTGCACGATTCCGGCGCGTTCTACGGCTTGGCCGCCGCGCGTGGATGGTTCCTCTTACAAGAGGGAAAGTGGGAGGACGGCTTGCTTGTGCTTGAGGCTGTCTTAGTGTTTCGGCCCAATTTGACCATCCTTCGTTGGCTTGATGAATTGGCTCGTCCTTTCGCTGTGTCTGCAGTCAGAGCCGAAACAATAGCTCGACTTCTCACTCGACTTTTGGAAACTCTGAAGGCGCAAGGCCTTCACGCGGGGGGGAAAGAGAACTTAGAAATCGCCATGCGCTTGGCGTCAACAGCATCCGCGCAACACCCTCAAGACGGCAGTTTGCTTGTGGCGCGATGTCAGGCTCTTCGCGCCATGGGGGCTCAGGAACAAGCGTTGTCGCTTGCCAGAGGGCAGGGCACCTGGGAAGGATGGGTGGCCGCCTCGTGGATTCATCGCGGTAGGAATCACCTTGGTGAAGAGATCGATTGTCTTAGAAAGGCCCTTGCGTTTCGCCCCGGCAATGCGGAAACATTAACCGATCTCGCTCTTGCATTGGCCAAAGACGGAAATACTCAAGAAGCTTCCCAACTGTTTGAGCAGGCCGTGACAAAGGGGGCGGAGGGCGACGCTCTTTCCTTCGCGCTGTACTTCCGCGCTCTCGCTGGTGAGGACGGCTCGCGGACTGCTCTCTGCACGAAGGGCACTCGACGGCTGAGCGAGATTCTTCTTCGTGATTTGAGGGCCTACGAGACTGAGCTTCCTGATCCCCTGGATGCGACTGTCCGCGCGATCCGGGGAGTGCTAACCGAGGCCAACAAGAGGCCCGAACAAGCTATCCGTGCAGAGGTAGTTGTTCCCGGTCTTGTTGCGCCGTCTGCCGAATTGGCATTCTGCCAAGGAGTCGCTGCTCAAAAGCTAGACGCATCGCTTCAGTTTTGCGGGGAGAGAACCGCCGTTCTCTGGCCAGAGTTGGCCTGTTCGGAGGAAGAAAGGGCTCGCGTAGAGCACATTCTTGTCAAATGCCTTCACTCGCCATTCGCCTGGGACGTCTGGTTGGAGTGGGCTCGCGCCCAGGGCGAGGTTGAGACCAATTCACTCTTTGCGATCTTGATCGATCCACCTAACTGTCCTGCAAAAGCGGATCCAGTCCAGTGGTTGGTGCACGTCCATTGCGCGGTTGGAATGCTACTAGGCCAGCAGAAAGATGCTGCCAAGATGGTAGAACTCCTGCTGAGGGCGGAGCACGATTGGTTGTCTTGCGCTGGTTTGATTGCTCTCGTTAGCGGAGCTGAGACTGTCGGGAGAGCACCTGGGTGCTCACTCGCGACAATGAAGTCTCTTGCAAGCAATTTGGGGAACGAACTGCCTGTGTATTCTCGAACTCTCGCGATATTGGGAATGAAAGGGTTCGCAGGTTCGCACGATGAGGTGTTTCGACAACTGAGGGTAAAAGCTGTCATGTCGATAGTTGCGGATTTCAGCCCATCGTGATCAGTCATTTCAATCCATCGTGATCAGCTATTTCACATTGTGATTAGTCGAGTAGTCGGGGGAGGATGTAGGCTTCATTAAGAAGGTCAGCATGGGAAGCTCACCACTAGATATGGCGAGAATCAAAGAAATACTTCGACTCAAATTTGAGAAGGGACTTACGTGTCGAGAGGTGGCGTGAGTCTAGACATGAGCGCGGGCAGCGTCGGCTTGTCATTGAGCCTCCTTATTGAAGACTTAAATGTATTAATCTCGTCGCTAGACCGGTCTTGAACACTGAAATGAGCGATCACGATGCTTTGAAAAAGATGTGTTAGCGCGCACGAACATCCGCTCGACTGTGTGCGTGATTCGGTCTTCAATCTCGTCAAATCCAACTTCGCGGGAATGCAGCGACCGACAGCGTACGCAAACACGGTGCCGGTAGACGAGACCCCCCTGTGTCAGGAAAGATGTCGCCTCAATGAATTCAATGAGTGCAAGGGGCGAGAGAAGTGACTCCACATTTTGCTCACTCGGCAGCAGCTACCTGGCGGGTGGCGATGGAATGTCGCTCATTTTTGGCAGCACGCAAAGCGAATGTCATTGACGGTCAAGGGGGATATGATCTGTTCGTGCGGTGTGGGTTTGAACTCCGTGAGTTGTGACCAGTGCGCGCGTTGCACAGCCTCTTGTTGCACGATATCCTGTGATATTGTTTCCACTGGGTAATTTAGCTCTCGTGAATTCAAAGAAAAAAGAGTGATCATGATAAAATGGTTATGTTTATGCCTATTGCTTGGCTCATGTGCTCAAGAATCCGCTCCGGAAAAGACTATCTCTGAGCCGTCTACCGGTGGCGCAGGGGAACGCCAAGAGTTGACGCCCAACTTGGCGTCAACTCTTGGCGTTCAGAAGTGTGGCGAAAAAGAGTGCAGCCCCAGAGCTAGTCGTTGCACAGAGGGCGACCTTTGTGGTCGAGCGACCCCCACTGAGATGTTTGCCTCATCCTGCATTGCGGAGGCAAATCGCGGAGGAGAGCTCTCTGCTGATTGCCCTGAAAGCCCTGAGTATTGCTTTCTCCGGGGATGCAAGTCCTACAAAGGCTGTACTCTAAAAGGCGGAGGATGCGGCTACTGGGTGGACGGTTATGAGATTGTCGGGGGCGTTGAAGTCACCGTGGTGAGTTTAGACCTAGTACCTCGTGCCGGAAGTCCGTGCCGGGTTTCACCAGACCCAACTGAAGTGGGGGCCTGATGAAACCCGCAATAGCCTCCCTATTTGCCCTCGGTACTACTTTTTGTCTCA
>Ga0256845_1000875_pt1 | contig 25899 bp, 27 predicted proteins | sample RiftiametaG_FD_189101 | JGI IMG/M metagenome (GOLD analysis project Ga0256845, IMG submission 189101) | Tube worm associated microbial communities from hydrothermal vent at the East Pacific Rise, Pacific Ocean - Riftia | ecosystem: Host-associated > Annelida > Integument > Unclassified ... | reverse complement strand
TTGCGTAATCACCAAAGCCGCTATGCAAATGGGAACGTCCCCGAACTCTTTGACAAAGCACCCTCTCGATCACACAAACTCCGGTCAGTTGCTTGATTTAACCGTGTCGTAAAAGAGCCGCACCCAAAAGAAATTCAAGAAACGGGACTTGGTCCGATTGTTTTAGAAGCTCACGTGAAATATTTACGTGAGCTTTTGAATCGTGAGAACGTAAAAATTGTGACCAATATTGTTAGTTACGAGGGAAAAATTGGAAAACTGCGTCAGCTGGTTCTTCAAGAGAACGGTGACATTGCTTGCGAGGCAAATTTTGTCATGGGGCTTTGGGACACCAATTGTAGAAAGTTGGTCCTGCCTTCGCAGAAGTGGGCCACAGCCATGGGGCTTGAGTTGGTGAGCTAGCGCTCTTGCTCTGGCACCGTGCGGTATGTGAGCTGCACCATGCCGTCCTGAAGGGTTTTGCTATGGCGCAATTTTAGACTTTGCCGCATTTTTACCCCGCTAAAGAGAGGGCTGCCTTTACCAAGAATAATCGGCACGATGGTAATCGTCATCTCGTCGATGAGATTTTCGTCGAGGGCTTGACGGATCAGGTTGCCCCCGTCGAGGTAGATATCTCCTTCTTTGCAGCAGTCTCGGGCGTCCTCAATGAGTTCGTTAATAGGTCCAATTACCGGGCGCACTGTGCTTTGACGAGTAGAGAGAGGACGATTGGTGGCGACCAAGACTGGTAAATCGCCGTAGGGCCAGTCTCCTTCGTAGGCGTCCGCGACGTTGAAGGTATTTCTACCCATGAGCAGAGCACCCATTTGTGAGAGGAAACCGTCAAAGCCATGCTCGTCCCCCAACTCTTCGCTGGGCTCAGGTAGCCAGGAGAGATCGTCTCCGGCCCCTGAGATGTAGCCGTCGAGGGAACAAGCTATAAAAATGCGAACTCGGGGCATAGAAGACAAGAGAGGACTCCAAGAGAAACTGCGGCTTTTACCTAGGTGGTCCGTATTAGTTGTTGTTGCTTTTTACGGGGCGAAAGGGATGCAAAAATGAAACAAGGCTGGCTGCGTTGCGGGTTTGAGCGAAGACGGTACCTTGCCCGTCAAACTCGGCGATTAACCCCTCACCGCTAAAAAATAGCCCTTTAAAACCGTTGAACGGGCGAATTTTGTAAGAAAGACCACTTGTAAAGGCCACGATATGCCCCGTGTCGAGGGTGTAGCCCTCTGCCCCTACTTCCACCTGATGAATTGCTCCATAGCTGGCGTAAAACACGGTACCTGGCCCTACGACCCGCAACATAAAGAGGCCGACTCCACTAAAGAAGCCTTTGACGCCGCCAAACTTAGTGTCCAGTACTAATGATTCGCCAATGTGCGCAACATAAGCTCCGCTGGTCATAAAAAACTCTTCGCCGGGAGCCAGCTCACGGCTTTGCAAATCGCCTTCGCAGGGAGCCGCTAGGTAGAGTCGCTGTCCGTCTGCCTCTGCACGAAAAGTGTTTTGAAAAAGGGATTCTCCCCCCAAGAGCTTGCGCTTAGCCGCTCCCAACAAACCTCCGCGCATATTGGTTTCGACGGTAATTTGACCGTCTTGAGCCACCATGGCTCCCGACTCGGCCACAATCGAGTCGCCTCGGTCGAGAGTGAGTTGTAAGAGAGCAAAGTCTGGAGAGTCTAAAATATCAAATTTCATCTGAGCTTACTTTCTTATCCGTTGCGGGCTGGCAGAAGTGAGCCCACCGAGCGCCCAAATTCGTTAGGGTTTCTGGTTTGCACGTAGAGCTTCCCTCGACCGCGCATCTTGAGCACGAGGCCCTCACCACTAAGAAAACTGGAGATCCACCCGGCTCCTGCTTTTTTTATTTCGTAGGAAATACCTTGGCTGAAGGCCACCAAGTGTCCCGTATCGACGATCATCTCGCCGTCGAGTTCGAGGACTTCTATTGCTCCAAAGGCGTTGAGCAATACCGGCCCCTGACCACTGGCTTGCAGAAAAAAGAGTGACTCACCGCTAAAGAAACCCTTGAATCCTTGAAATTGGGTGTCAATTAATACGGAGTCAGGGGCGGCAACATAGCTGGAGCCCTGAATGAGGAGTTGCTCTTGAGGCTCTAACTCATGCACGACCATCGAGCCGCAGAGTTGCGGTGCGAGGCTTACATGCCCTGGTGAAGAAGTCGCTCGGTAGACATTTTGAAAAAATGATTCTCCCCCGAGTACGCCCCGTTTTAGCTTCTTAAAAAAACCTCCGCCCCCTTGAGGCCCTGTATTGGTCTCGACATCGAGGTTACGCGACATGCTCACCATGGCGCTAGCTTCTGCCCGCACACTTTCTCCAGGGGAAAGGTGCGCCGTAGCAAGAGAGTGAGCGGGATTGTATTGAATTTCGAAATGCATGAGAACTCTCTTATTCAGCCGGGTAAAAGGGGACTAAGCCAGCCCACGAGGGCGCTCAAGTTACGGGACTGAACGTAGACGGTGCCCTGACCGGTGAATTTGCAGACTAAACCTTCACCAGAAAAGAGGAAGGACTTGATGCCGCCAATGCTTTTTACTTTGAAATCGAGGGTGCCATCAAAAGCGACGATATGACCCGTGTCGACTGTGAAATTACCGTTCACGGCGATTGGAATGACCCCTCCGTAGGAGTTGACCCATAGGTCGCCGGCCCCAGAACATTCAAGAAGTACAAGGCCCTCGCCACCAAAGAGACTTTTTAGTCCGCCAAAGCGAATACGTGTTTCTACGTTGCCCGTACTAGCCAAATAGGAGCCAGTTTGTACAAATAATTTTGAATCATGAGTGAGTTCATGGTGAATGATGTGTCCCGAAAGGGAGGGGGCCACCACAATTTCTCCGGGGCGAGGAGATGTGAAGCGATTGACAAACATCGTTTCACCACCGGCAAATTTACGCATGAACGCGACCAGTAGTGCCCAAATTTTTTGAAAGATACCGGCGTGTTTACCGGCATTGAGGTGAGTGGTCATCTCAACGCTGGTATCCTGGCGAACCATGGCTCCGGCTTCGGCCTGCAATTCGTCACCGGGAGCGAGGTGCACCTTAAGCCAGGCAAAAGAGGGACCGTGCTCAATTGTATGCTGCATAAATAGAAGTTTTCTTACTCAATGTAGGGAAGGGGAGCTTCCCTGTTGCGCTCTGTTTCTTTGAGCTTGTGACACGCCGAGGAGGCTTGCAATACCCAAGGCAATCTACCAAGAACAAAAAGCAGTTGCATGTTGTAGAGTACGGCTTGCGATCGGTGTGCCTTTTTTGGAGCTTTCTTCTCTCACTCTGTTGAATATGCTCGAAGAGAGACCCCCCCTGATGATCCCGAACGATAAGCAATCCTCGCGCGCTCCCGCAATTGCGCCTCCTCCCGCTCCTCCCCTTGGGGCGCCGACTCCTACGAAAGAGCCCGGTTTTAATCCCTCGTGGCGCCGTGGCGTGCTTGAAGTGGGTGCGGCGCTGGGGCTTCTCTTCGTCTTGGGAGGTTTGATAACATTTACAGGAGGGAGATTGGCGGCAACCCTGACTCCCATTCTACCCATAAAGATGGACATTGCGTTGGGCAAGGCAGCGTCAGAGCAAGCTCAATTGGAGCAAGAAGAATGCACCAACCCGGCGGCAAAAAAGTATGTCGAAGAGATAGCTTCCTACCTACTTGCTCTTGAAAAAGACCCTCCTTTTGAATTCTCTTTTCGAGTCATCAATGAACCCAGTGTGAATGCAACGGCATTGCCTGGTGGCTACGTGACCGTGCACAGTGGACTGTTGGAGGCGGCCATGAGTGGCGAGGAAGTAGCTGGGGTGTTGGCTCACGAGTTAGAACATGCTCGGGCCCGTCATGGTACGCGCAGAATTCTTAGTTCGTTGGGAGGGCGTGCTGCCTTGGCATTGATTTTAGGTGGGACTGATTTGCACTCCTACGGCCAATGGGGCGGAGGCTTGGCTGAACTCTCCTACGGTCGCGACCAAGAGGCCGAGGCTGACGAGTTGGGTTTGGCGTTGCTCCTGCAAGCGGGCATCAATCCCTCGGGTTTTTCGGTTCTGTTTGAACGTCTTGCGCAAGAAGGATTGCGCCCTCCCGAATTTTTGTCCACTCACCCCGACCCAGGAGAGCGGGCTGCACGAGCTCGAAAGAGCGTTCCGGTGGGGGTAAGTTATCGCAAATTGCCATCACCGCAGGGTATCACCTGTTCTCTTTAGAGCGCTGCTAGGTCATTCGTTTTAGGGGTGGGGGAAGGTGACCATCACCCTGAACGGTCGCTCTCTATGCTCTCATTGTTGGTTTCAGCCTTTGCGAGCTGGGGTTTCCAGTGGTATCGAAGGGCACCTTTTTGGCAGTCTCGACCGCCCCTTATGTCTGATAAATTTCATCACGTCAGAAGATTTCCCACCAATGACATTGTTGTTTGGGAGCTGTCCGGCGCACCTACCCTTGAGGAGTGGACCGCCTACATTGACACTGTGACGACGTGGCTCACAGGTGAAGAAAGCCGAGGGCGACGCTGGGGGGTGATTGTCGATCCTAGTCGTCTTAAAAATGTGACAGCGCCTATGAGGCGCGCCTCGGGACAATGGCGAGCTGCACATTTACCACTAATAGCTAATACCTGTATTTGTGCCTCTTACGTGGCCAATAGCGCCGTAATTCGAGGGGCCATCACCGCCATTTTTTGGTTTGCTCAGCCAGTCATTCCCGTAAAAGTGCATGGCTCCCAAAGAGAAAGTCACGAATGGCTTGCAGAAAAGATGAACGAATTGGCGCTCACCTAAGCTTTTTTGCCTAGAGTTTTTTAGACTCGTGGGCGGCCGACTTGAGATATTCGGCGAGACGACTTAGAGGTGTCTCGGGAGAGGTGCGCCGACCTGGCCGTGCTCTTCTGGGGTGAGGATGCTGAGACGGCTGCTCCTGAACCGGTCGATGGGAGGGAGGCGGAGAGCTCTGGTGCATACTGAAGAGTAACAGAAGCTCGCACTTGCATATAGTAATATTGCAAGCTAGCAATGCTCTTTTCTCTGGCAAATTGTCCTATATACACTCAATGAGATAAATTTGTAGAGCGCATTACTTAGGAACGTGCTGGCGGGGCGATGGAGCCCACGAAGGGTTTTTTGACCTGAAGACCCAAGGCCGTCAACGTTTTTCGAGGCCAGCTTTCGCTGATCATGTTGATGAGCCAATTGGGTAAGGAGCCCTTTGGATCCGTGAGAATGGTCACGTCCACTAGGGTTTTGTTTCCTTGTGGTTTGAGTACGTAGGAAGTGTCTTTGAGCTCACCACGCACCCCTGCTGTAGGAGGGGCTTTGGCATGTTGAACCGATGAGATGCGGATTACGGTGGCGCCGTCTGCTCGGGTATGGGCGCGCGCTCGGTAGACAAAATCTCGGTCGGAGATGATGGGGGGAGCGTCGAAATGATGATAAATTACAGCATCGTAAGCGTTTTTTCGCTCAAGAACGATGCTTCTTTCTAGGCGGTCGACCCATTGCGTATGGTGCGCGCTATCATTGAGTACCCACAAAAGTTTTTCGAGAGGAGCGTCAATGAGCCCTATTCCGCGAAAAGCGTAAAGAGAAGCGCCGCTTGGTTTTCTTTTAAAAACCCGAATGCCTTTTTTATTCGAAATTTCTTTCCAGCCAGCAGCAAGAGCCCGTCGAGGCGCGCTGAGTACAGAGGCGAGTGCGCCCCCAACAAAACCAAGAAGAATTTTTCGACGATTCATCACGGGGGGAGTAGCGCATCTATTTGCAAATTCTCCCAATTTATCCCTGAAGTAGATTAAGTTGTATTGACAACTTGACAACTTGGACCATGCTTCAAGGGTGAGTCAGCTCAATCCCTCTTCAAAAATGCCCCTCTACGCCCAGTTGGCGGCGTTTTTGCTCAAAGAGATCAAGGGTGGAGTATTTTTGGTGGGCAAACGCATTCCGTCAGAAAATGTACTTGCGGAGCAATTTGGTATTGGTCGCCCGACTGTGCGTCAGGCTACAGATACGTTGGTGCGTCAAGGGTATTTGCAGCGACGCCGAGGAGCGGGCACCTACGTGCGCGAGCGCTCCCCCGATGTGGATCTATTTTCTTTGGGAAGTACTCTCGAATCGTTTTCTCGCCAAGGTATTGAGCTGTCGACCCGCCTCGTCAAGGCTCCTCATTTAGTGGAAGCGCACGAGGGAGGAACTCACCCTCTTTCAAATCGATCTACTTATCATTTGGTGAGGCTTGGTTCAGTCGATGGGGAGCCCGTATTGCTTGAGCGTTTCTGGTTTCTCGCTGACATCTTTCCTTTTTTCGATCAATTGCAGGTGGCTGGGCGCTCTCTTTCGGAGGCTGTTGTTCAGCGTTATCAATTGGTGGTTTCTTCGGCCGAACAGAGGTTTTCTGTGCGCCGGGCGAGTGATGCCGAGAGTGCATTGCTTGAGCTAGAAAAAGACGAAAGCCTTTTGCAGGTCGAGCGTGAGTTGCACTTTTTTACCGCAAAAAGCGCGGTATTTGCTCAAATGGTTTGCCGGGGAGACAAATTTACTTTTTCTCAGCATATCAATGCTTTGGGTGAATGAGCGGGTCCTTTTCCTCGGGAAAGGGGCAGCCCTAGAGTTTGTTATAGAGATGACGAAAGAAATACAAAGATGACAAAGCGCGGATATTATGGTGCGTATGGTGGGGCATTCATTCCAGAAATTTTGGTGGCTACTTTTGACGAGTTGAATTGTGCCTATCAAGAGGCAAAGGCAGATCCAGCTTTTTGGGCAGAATATGAAGCGTTGATGAGTTCCTATTCGTGTCGGGCGACGCCCATTACTTACGCCGAGAATTTGACGCGCAAGTTGGGGGGCGCGCAAATTTATATTAAGCGCGAAGACCTCAACCATACGGGAGCCCACAAGGCCAACAATGTGATGGGTCAAGGCTTGCTCATCAAACGCATGGGTAAAAAACGCGTCATTGCAGAGACCGGCGCGGGCCAGCACGGCGTGGCTACGGCCACCATGGCTGCACGCATGGGGTTAGAATGCACCATTTACATGGGGGCAGTGGACGTAGAACGTCAGCGTCCCAACGTGTTTTGGATGGAGCAGTTGGGGGCCAATGTGGTGCCCGTCACCGAAGGGAGCCAAACCCTTAAAGACGCTATCAATGAGGCATTTCGCGATTGGGTGAGCAATATGGACACCACCCATTACGCTTTAGGTACCGCCTGTGGGCCTCATCCTTTTCCTGAGATGGTTACTTACTTTCAATCCATCATCGGCAAAGAAGCGCGTGAGCAGATGCAGACAATTGTGGGACGTTTGCCCGATCGTATTTACGCGTGCGTGGGGGGAGGCTCCAACGCCTTGGGGATCTTCTCGGCTTTCTTAGAGGATAAAGAAGTGGAGCTAATTGGAGTCGAAGGAGGAGGGCGAGGCGCTGGAATAGGAAACCATGCCGCTCGTTTGGGGCGCAATGAGGCCACCGTAGGAGTGGCTCAGGGTTATAAAACTTATTTTTTGCAAAGTGACGAGGGGCAAATGCTTGATACTCATAGCGTTGCAGCGGGCTTAGACTACGTGGGGGTGTCGCCCATTTTGGCCGACTTGCACGATAAGGGTCGTGTGCGGTTTGAGGCAGCTACAGATGAGCAGGTTGTGAATGCATTAAAAATGACCGTGCGCAACGAAGGTTTAATTCCCGCCTTGGAGTCTTCTCATGCCTTTGCTCAGGCGTTTTTAGAGGCCCCCAAAATGAGAAAAGATGAAGTCATTTTAATCAATCAATCGGGGCGTGGAGACAAGGATATTTTTACCGTCGCCGACGCGATTGGAGACCCCCAGTGGGAACTGTTTATTCAGAAAAAAGCCGCTGAATACGCGGCAAAGAGCCAAAAAACCTCAAAAAGCATGCCGGGCGCCCAGGAGAAACCATGAAAACACAATCCTCTCTAACGCAATACATTGTTGAGCAGAGAAAAAAGAAGGAAATTCTTCTGATGACTCATATTGTGCTGGGCTATCCAAGCTTTGAAGCTTCTATCCAGGTGGTGGACGCAATGGTGAAGGCTGGGGTCGATTTGATAGAATTGCAAATTCCATTTTCTGAGCCCATGGCAGACGGGCCCGTGATTTTGCATGCAAATCAAAAGGCATTAGCAGCCGGGGCGACTGTTGCCCGTTGTTTTGAGGTGGCGGAGTTATTGGCCAAGAGACATGCGCAGATCCCTCTTTTGTGGATGAGCTATTTCAATATTGTCTATAAAAGAGGTGTGAAAAAATTTGCAGCGGACACCCGGGCGGCTGGGTTACGCGGGGCAATCATTCCTGATGTTCCTCATGAAGAAGGCGAGGAACTTTTTTCGAGCATGAAGAGCGAGGGGTTGGAGCCCGTACTGCTCTTCTCGCCCAATACTTCCGAGGCGCGCATGAAAGAGATTGCGAGCCACGCCCAGGGGCTTGTGTATTGCATTGCGCGCAAAGGCGTAACAGGAGCTAAGACAGACTTTGAGGGGCTGCATAATTATTTGCAGCGGTGCAAAAAAGCCACCAATTTGCCTTTGGCCGTCGGTTTTGGTGTTCAAGACGCCAACGATGTGCGGGCCTTGGTGAACATTGCAGACATTGCGGTAGTAGGCTCGCAGACTATCAAGGTCATTGAGCAAGAGGGAGTGCAGGCCGTGGGCAGCTTCATCTCTGGGCTGAGAGCCTGAGAGGCGGGCATGGCGCGCCTATTGCAAGTCTGCACGGGATCTGATTTTCTTCAGTTCACTCATGAACTTCTACGTGAACTGTCGTGTGATGGTATTGAGGTGCATATTTGCTCTGGAGCCGGAGAAGAGTTGAGTGAATTGGGGCAAGTGCCTGGTGTGCAAGTACACCCTCTACATATTGAGAGAGGAATTGACCCTTTGGCTGATAGCCGTACTCTGCCTCGCCTCGTCAGACTCATTCGTAGAGTGCAGCCTGATATTGTGCACGCTCACACGCCCAAGGCTGGGCTCTTGGCCATGATAGCGAGCAAGCTTGCCCGCGTTCCTGTCTCAATTTATCAAATGCATGGTTTGCGCTACGAAACAGCGCGCGGCAAGAGACGTGAGCTTTTGCGTGGGGCTGATAAACTGAGTTGTGCTTTGGCGAATTGGGTGGTGTGTGTGAGCCCCTCGGTGCGTGCAAAGGCTGGGCAAGATGGGCTTGTGTCTCCCAGTAAATCGTGTGTGCTGCACTATGGCAGCAGCGCGGGGGTCGATTGCACTCGTTTTTCTCCTGAATCGGCGCTTGTGGCTGGGCAAAAACTGAGAGCAAGCTGGGGTATTGCCCCCGGGGAGCCCTGCATTGGTTTTGCGGGGCGGCTCGCTCGGGACAAGGGTTTGCTTGATTTGCAAGAGAGTTTTCTTGCTCTCAAACAAGGAAAACTGCCTCGTTTGCACTTGCTGATAGCGGGGCAAGATGATGAGACTGATCCGGTGAATCTCACCCGATTGCATGGTGCTGCCTCTGTGCACTTTTTAGGAAAGGTAGCGGACCCACGCCCTCTTTATGCGGCGTCTGATGTGGTGGTGCTGCCTTCATACCGCGAGGGTTTGTCTCAGGTTCTCCTGGAGGCGGGGGCTATGGGTCGGGCCTTACTCGCCTGTCGGGTAACAGGTGTTACGGACATCATCTCTCATGACGACACGGGCTATTTAGTAGAGCCCCACAACGCGCTTGAGCTAAGCTATGCTCTTGAAGTTTTGCTGCAATCAAGCTCGTTGCGTGAACGCTTAGGAAAGAGCGCTCGTCGTCAGGCGGTGGCACTTTATGAGCCCGCGCAAATTTATAAAGAGACCTTGCAATTGTACAAGAGCCTCTCGACCGCCTTTTTATGAGGTACGCCTTGGGTGATTGCAGCAAACCCACAAGCGCCCCACTGTCTTAGAATAATGGGGTCCTTCAACCTCCTGCGCTACCTGGCTCGTTTTTACCATCGGCGCCTGGGCAAAAGCAGCCGAGACCTGGTTGCAGCGGTTCTTCTAGGGGGCAAACTTGTGTGTTGGTGTAACACTTGTCTACGTTGGGTACTTCGTCTTTGACGGGCTCACCAGCCGGTTCGGCGTTCTCCGGCGAACTTGCCTTTTTGCCACTTCCCCCAGCAAAAAGAGAGCAACCGCCCACCATTAGCAAAAGAGAGAGAGAGGCCATCCAACGAAAAAAGGGAATGCGCATGCTTCATCATGTGCATTCCCTAGGGGGTAGGGTCAATCGCCTATCAAAGAAAACTTGAGCAGCAATGACATCAAGGGTCGAGGGTCAGTTCGGTCCAAGCAAAGCCATTGCAGCCGTCTTTGGTCGGATCGGACGAATCAGGTGATGTCGCGTTGATGGCGGCGTCTTCGGTGGTCGCGTCAGTTACTGTGAGGCAGTAGTAGAGTGTAGCGCCTGCTTCAGTCCAATCGTACCGGCTCCACAGGCAGGCGTCGAATTGATTGGTGGTGTCGTTTTTGCCGACCGCGAAGTTGGCAGTATTGTCGACATAGCTGAGATTTACCCAATCTGTAGGAGTGTCGCCCGACTCCCACAGATCCCAAGTGATGTTGTGGGGTACTCCGTCGGCGTCGGTGTACGCTTTGGCGGCTAACTGGCTGGCGCCCGCAAGCTCCAATTCATCGCCAGTTGGCTTGTCTGGCTTGTCGCAATTGAGGGCATCTGTTCCCCCTGTTGAGGTGCCGCCTGTGGCGCTTCCGCCTGTGGCACCCCCTGCGTTCATCATGCCGCCGAGGTTGCTGGAAGCGCCGCTGCCACTTGTGCTACCGCCGGAGTTGTCGGAGTCTTGCCCGCCTGTGCTGCTGGCGCCTCCAAACAAACCGTTGGTGCCGCCTGGACCTTCGGAGAGGGTACACCCTGCTGCGAAAGTTACACCAACAAGAGAGAGAGCTAGGAGTGAGGTGAGCTTTTTCATTCTATATCCTTTAAGCGAGACGGCACGTTACCGATGAAGTTACCCTCTCGGTTTGTCATCATACGGGGGCGGGCGCCAGAGGCTTCCCTGGAGAATTGCTCGTTTTTTTCGAATTTTCGAGTCTTTTTTACGAAAATACACGGGTAGGTGCTTGTGGTTTGGAGCGAGACTTAGGAAAATAGCGTCCCGACGCCTTCTATCTCATGGTAGAATTTTCTCTATGAATCGCTTTTCACTTCTTGGTTGTTCCTCTCTTTCACTTTTAACTCTTGGTCTACTTGTCGCCTGTGGGGGCGATGACGACGCAGGTGGTGGAGGAGGCGGGGGGGCTGCAGCGACGGGTGGTGTGGACTCGGGCAGCGGTGCAGCCAGTGGCGGCGCTGGCTCTGGGGCTTCGACTTCTGGTGGTGCCGCCAATGGAAGTGGTGGTGACGCATCGTCGGGGGGCGGCGCGTCAGGCGGCGGCATGGCCAGTGGCGGCTCTGGCGCTGCAAGCGGCGGGGCGGGTTCTTGTTTAGAAGGCACATGTCAAGGCACCTGCGAGGGAACCACGTGTGGCGGCGAGTGGATTTGCAACACTGAGCAGGGCGCCTGTACCAGTGATCTGCGGCAATATTGCGGCTGCGATGGTAAAACTTTTGAAGACAGTAGCTCGTGCCCCAGCAAAGCCTATGAAAAACGAGGCGCTTGTGATGGTGGTGGTACGGCGACCACTAAGAGCTGCGACGTGAGCAAGGTGCGCTGTCGACAATTGCCACCAACGTGTCCCAAAAACTTTGAATACGCCGAGGTAAAAGACGCGTGTTGGACAGGTGTCTGTCTCGCGGTTGCAGAATGCGGCTGCACAAAAAATGCAGAATGTCCTGACCCTCAAATGATAGACGAGACCTTTTGTATTGCACGAACGGGGCAATGTAGTCCGCAGCTTTGAACTGAGTTGGGGCTAAAGGCGGGGTAGTGGGGGGAGGACCTCCACAGCCCGCGTCTTTTGAAGTTAGACCTTTTCTACGTGCTTGACGTACCAGTCGAGGGCAACGCCTAAGCCCTGAGAGATATTGTGGCTGGGTTCGTAGCCTAGTTGAGACTGAGCTCGCTGGATGCTCGCTTGTGAGTGAAGTACATCCCCAGCTCGAAAATCGCGGTAGGTAGGCTTGGCCTTGGCAAGGTGAGGAAAGTGGTGAGCAAGGTTTGAGCGAAGAATCTCGTAAAGCTCGCTGAGTGTAGTGCGTTCACCGACGGCAACATTGAAAACATCGTGGTCTTTTCCTGTTTCAGTCAGCGCTGCGCGGAGATTGGCTTGCACCGCGTTGTTGACGAAGCAAAAGTCTCGGCTTGTGCTGCCGTCGCCGTTGATGAAGATTTCTTCTTTGCAAATCATCGAAGCTATCCACAACGGAATGACCGCGGCGTAGGCTCCTTGGGGATCTTGGCGTGGACCAAAGACATTGAAATAGCGAAGACCACGTGATTTGAGGCCGTAACTCCGTGCAAATACATCAGCGTAGAGTTCGTTGAGGTATTTGGTCACCGCGTAGGGTGAAAGGGGCGCTCCGATGGTGTCTTCTTCTTTAGGTAGAGCGGGGTGGTCACCATAGGTTGAGCTGGAGGCGGCATAGACAAAGCGTTTCACCTTGGCGTCTCGTGCTGCCACAAGCATATTGAGAAAACCGGTTGCGTTGGATTCGTGTGTGGCAAGGGGATCTGCCAAAGAGCGCGGTACGCTGCCAAGAGCTGCTTGATGAAGTACGTAATCTACGTCGGTGCAGGCTTTGGTGCAGGTTTTAGGGTCGCGAATGTCCCCTTCAATCAAGGAAAAGTTTTTCCATTGCGCGTCGCTCACCAGCTGACGAACCTGATCCAAGTTGTGCCAGTGGCCCGTCGAGAAATTATCGAGTCCGACTACGCTCTGATTTCCTCGAAGGAGCGTCTCAAGAAGATTGGACCCAATAAACCCAGCGGCCCCGGTCACGAGCCATTTGCCCTGCACATTTTGAAGAAGAGAATTCATAAACGCCACACTTTATAGCCCAGTTCGGCTATTTTCTTTCTATCGAGAACAGACTTTACGTCGAGAATCGTTGCCCCTTCGCCCGCTTGAGCAAGTAAGTCTTGTAGGGGACGGGTTAAATATTCGGCGTGGGGAACCGCGAGGACCAAAGCACTTACATTAGCCGGTAGCTTTTTCCATGGCGTGAGTTCTATGCCATACTCGTGAAGAGCCTCCCCTGGACTAGCGGAGGGGTCGTGCACGCTTACTTGGCAGCCAAATTCCTCTAGCTCGTGTACTACGTCGGCCACTTTAGAGTTGCGTAAATCGGGACAGTTTTCCTTAAACGTAAGCCCTAAGACTGTGACGTTGGCGCCTTTTACGACGCCGCCGCGATGAATAATGCTTTTGATAGTCTCAGCGGCGATGTATTTTGCCATACTATCGTTGATACGGCGTCCCGCAAGAATTACCTGTGGGGTATAACCTAATTTTTCCGCCTTATGAGTGAGGTAATAGGGGTCAACTCCAATACAATGTCCGCCTACGAGTCCAGGGCGAAAGTTGAGAAAGTTCCACTTGGTACCCGCGGCCTTCAATACGTCGAGTGTATCAATGCCCATTTTATGAAAAATGAGGGAGAGCTCATTCATTAGGGCAATATTGAGATCGCGTTGAGTGTTTTCTATGACCTTTGCCGCCTCGGCCACCTGAATACTCGCGGCTTGATGAACACCGGCGTCAATGATGCTTTCGTATACCGCTGCGACACGTGCGAGGGTTTTGGGTGAATCGCCTGCCACCACTTTGGTTATTTTGGTGAGGGTATGCTCGCGATCTCCGGGGTTAATTCTCTCGGGGCTGTAGCCAACGAAAAAGTCTCGCTTCCATTGAAGACCAGAGACTTTCTCTAAAATGGGGATGCAAACGTCTTCTGTCGCCCCCGGATAAACCGTGGACTCGTAGACTATTGTGGTGCCTTTTTTGAGATGGCGGGCAATTGTTTCCGAACTTTTTACCAGGGGGGTGAGATCGGGTTGGTGAGCGTCGTCAACCGGCGTAGGCACGGCGACAATGATGAAGTCTGCCTCGCTGAGGCGAGTCGCGTCGGTAGTGCACTCCAGATGCACAGCGGCTTTTCTATCGGCAACTTCGACTTCGCCCGTGGGGTCTTCGCCTCTTTTATAAGCAGCTACTTTGGTTTCTGAGAGATCAAAACCAATGGTTTTTTGCTTCTTGCCGAATTCGACTGCAAGAGGAAAACCGACGTAGCCAAGGCCGACGATTGCAATGGTGGAAACAGGAGAGCTCATGGCGCAGATGATAGAGGCTGAAGGCTGGAGGGGAAAGATGGGAGGGGTCTATGGGGTAGATTGCGCGTTCAACCACTGCTGAACGATGAGTATTGTCCACAATTTGGCGGAAAGATCTTGGGTGCCCGCTTGGTGGGTTTTCCAAGCGGCGAGCACGATGCGTTCGTCGAACAGACCGCTTTTCTGCAGAGCGGCTTTGCTGAGTAGCTCGCTCGCCCACTCTTTCAGAGGGCCCCGCAACCATTCGTCGAGAGGAACAATTAACGGTCTTGACGAGTTCAACGTGGGGGTCTCTCACCGTGCTCGGATGTAGCTACTGCCTGAGATCGATTCTCGACGTCGAGCCCTTCTGTGGTCTGATGTTGTGGCATATTTGGATAGAGTTCGAATATGATGAAGTCATTTCTATTTCTTCGAAGTCGGAGGTTGGAGGGCCCCACAGCCCTCTGGAATGATCCCGCCTGACTTCCAGGCGTGCGCGGGGGGAAAGATTGGGCTTCAATATCCCAAGAGGGACTTTGCTATTGAAGTGGCGAGGGTAGGGCGGATCTTATGGGATAAACCACACCCAATTGAAGCAGATGCTGCGGTTCCGATACCCTACCCAGGCGATCTGTTTTATTCTCAGACTGCTGCGCATTTCCAATTGAGAGTGAGGCTATTTCGCGAGGTGTGCTTGATGGGTATAAGAAAAGTATGAAGAGTTCCCTTGAATACTTCCGCCATGAAACTGCGAGCGTTGAAGAAGGTGCGAAAATCGGGAGAGATTCCAAGCTTTGGCACTACGTGCAAGTTTGTCGTGATGCCGCGGTGGGGGAGTCCTGTGTCCTCGGAAAAAATGTATTCATTGGTTCCGGAGTTCAGGTGGGAAGATGCGTCAAAATTCAGAATAACGTTTCTGTATTCAAGGGAGTGACTCTTGGCGATGGTGTTTTTGTTGGACCAAGTGTCACATTTACGAATGTGATGAACCCTCGAGCGGAAATCGAGCGAAAAGACGAATTTAGACCAACTCACGTTGGGCGCGGCGCGACGATTGGGGCAAACTCAACAATTGTGTGCGGCAACACCATCGGAGAGTATGCCCTCGTCGGAGCTGGGGCTGTCGTGACTCGGCCTGTTCGCCCCTATGCGGTGGTCGTTGGAAATCCGGCTCGAGAAATTGGTTGGGTAAACAAAGAGGGCGAACGCGTGATGATGTCTCCGGTCGATGAACCTCAAGTTGATGCTCCGATTCTAGCCTTAGACACGCGATCTGATGCGCGTGCCCATCGAGACGAGTACCTTGCAGCGGTTGAGCGGGTAATAGACTCAGGACAGTATATTCTTGGACCTGAAGTCGAGGCATTCGAAGACGAAGTCGCTCACTTTCTAAAGGTTGAGCATGTAATTGGCGTCTCCAGCGGGACCGATGCTCTTCTCCTTGCGTTGATGGCAAAGAATATTGGCCCTGGTGATGAAGTAATCACTACTCCATTTAGTTTTTTCGCGACCGTTGGAGCGATTCTCCGGTTGGGAGCGACTCCGGTCTTCGTGGATATTGATGTTGAGAGCTTCAATATCTCTATCGAGAGAGCTCTAGCAGCCTGGTCTCCCAGGGTAAAAGCGGTGATTGGAGTTCAGCTTTTCGGTCAAAGCTTTCGCTGGTCTGAGCTGGGCGTTCGCTGCCGGGCCGAAGGCGTACTTATAGTCGACGATGCAGCGCAAGCGTTTGGTGCACGTGGAGTTTCAGGGATGATAGGGGCAGAAGCTGATGTTAGTTGCTTTTCGTTTTTTCCATCGAAAAATTTGGGCTCCTTTGGAGACGGAGGCGCGATTTCTACCAGAGACACGGTTCTAGCGCAGAGAATTCGGAGTTTACGCGTTCACGGCGCAACTAAAAAATATCATCATACTTACCTGGGAGGTAATTTTCGACTCCACGCGCTGCAGGCAGCGTTGCTCAGAACAAAGTTACCCAGACTCCCTGCGCTTGTTCAGGCAAGGGAACGAAACTCATCTATTTATAATCGTCTATTCGAACAAGCAGGGCTCGTGAGTGGAGGCATGATAACCCCCCCCCCGCAAGTAGGTCCACACCATACGTTCAATCAGTATGTTGTGCGAGCGCGTCAGAGAGACAAATTATTGTTACATCTCCAAGGAGCAGGCGTTGGCGCCCAGGTGTACTATCCCGAGTTGTTGAGTACTCAGCCGTGTGTAGTTGGAAGGGCCCGCATTGCAGACCCGCTCCAGATCGCTGAACAGGCATGCCACGAAGTTATTGCTCTCCCCATCCATCCTCAAATACTACCCGTCGAGCAGGAGAAAGTGGTTACGTTGATAAGAGACTTTTATCAGAATCGCTAATCTTGGGATGCCGCCGCTAAATCGATTGGTGCGCACTAGTTGAGGTAAGTTCGAAGCCACCATTCAATGCTAAGGAGCGACCAAATGAGAAGGCGTCGGTTTTCTCTTCCGCTAAGATGGTCCTCAATAAGAGAGCGCGTCTCTGTAGGATTGAGATATTCATGAATGCGCGCGTTCTTCGACAGAAGCAATGAACGTACATAGTGGATGCTGTCTCCTCGAAACCAACTCGCGTCGGGGGCAGAAAATCCTTGTTTCATTCCTTGGGAAATCCGTTGGGGAATGTGTCTTCCCATGACCTCTCGTAGGATTAGTTTTCCGTCTCTTGTCTTGGAAAAGTGTTTTTGTGTTTTGGGTCCCACTTCGTTCTCATTGAGACGTATTACCTCCCCCAAATTGCCGAGTTTCATCGAAACTGGAATTCTCATTGCAAGGTCGACCAAATCGTTATCAAGAAAAGGAACCCGCGTTTCTAAGCTGTGGGCCATCGAAAGTTTATCTTCCATAGTCAAGAGCCCTTGAAGGAATGTCTTTGCTTCGAAATATAGAGAATGGTTTACGTAGTCTTCGGGTTTGGATAGTTCGCTCGAGTGCTGGCGAAAGACTGAAGCGAATATATCACGTGTGCTCGTTGAGCGCGCGCCCTGGTCGAGCGGTGACAATAGATTGGGCATTCGGTGTGCCGGCACTAGTCGTTGCCAGTACTCGTAGTACTTGTCGACGTAGTCATCAAAGCTACTATTGACGACAGCTCTATAGTAGCGCCACGGATAGCCCCCGAATAGCTCATCTCCCCCAGTTCCACTGAGCAGTACAGTGCAAAATTTACTGGCCAGTTGAGAGACGTAAAAATTGGGATAGCTTTGCCCCACGCGGGGCTCTTCGAGATGCCAGGCGAGTTTTTCAAAAACTCTCTCCATATCGCCGGCTTTCATAACCATTTCGTAGTGCTCGGTCTTGAAAACGGCGCTCATATGTTCTGCCTCCTGGCGCTCGTCAAATGCGAGCTCCATGCCTGAAGCTGAGCTAAGATCGAATCCTCCTGTGAAGGTTCGCATAAAGGGAAGCTCCTTCGATGCTAGAGCCACGAGGGTGCCCGAGTCCATACCTCCGCTCAGTAGCGCTCCAACTTCAACATCTGATACTAGGTGGCGTGACACGGCTCTCCGGAGGCGAAGGTCCAGTTCCTCAACGAGCTCTTCCTTGCTCGCCTTCTCCCCCTCTCTGAAGTGAAAGTCCCAATATTGAACCGGCGAGGGAAGTTCTCCCTGCGGTGAGAACTCAAGCGTATGACCCGGTGGAAGCGTTCGGATGCCTTCGAATAGAGTTCTGTCGCTGAACATATTCTGGAAAGTCAGGTATTCGACCAGTGCTTCTTGATCGAGACGAGTTGTGTAATCCGGGTGAGCGACAATTGCTTTTGCTTCCGATGCGAACAGAACAAAGTTGTCAGACTTGGAGTAGTAGAGGGGCTTGATGCCGTACCTGTCTCGCCCTAAGAGCATCTTCTTCTCTGAGCGATCCCAGAGCGCAAACGAAAACATTCCATTGAATCTCAGAATTGCACTTTTCCCCCAAACGGCGAGCGCAATGAGAACCACCTCGCTGTCTGTCTGGGAACGAAATGTGTGTCCCAGAGCCTCCAACTCAGCTCGCAGTTCGCGATAATTATAAACTTCGCCGTTATATGAAAGTGCATAGCGACCATCACTAGAAACCATTGGTTGATGCCCAGCCGTTGTAAGGTCGATAATTGATAGCCTGCGATGCCCCAATCCCACAGCACCATCACTCCAGATGCCTTCCCCATCGGGGCCACGATGAATAATCTGGTCCGTCATTCGTTTGAGAAGTACGGGCGAGATAGCAGCTCCTCTACGGCTGACCACTCCTACGATTCCACACATCAGTTAGAGTTCTTTCGCCACTTGGAGAATACAGCTAATGGTGTAGTCATAATCGTCCTGGGACATTCGATTGTGGAGAGGAATAGCCATCGTTGTTTCTTGGAGACGTTTTGCGGAGGCGAACTGTCCGGATGGCAGGGCATACTTCTTGCTGTAGTAGCCTAGTTCGGTGACCGCATGCGTTCCTGGTCGAGTGCTGATGCCATACTCCTGCAATCGTGCCATCAAGTCGTTTCGTTTGATAGGTGCATCGGCTGCAATTCGAGTTACGAAGGATTGATACGAATGCTTATAATCTGCTGGCTCTAGTGGCATGTGGAGCCAGCTCACTTCACTGAGCTGTTCTGTGTAGACTCTGGCGTATTCTCGGCGCTCTTTGAGTAGCGTCTCTAAGCGCTGTAGCTGTACTCTGCCGACAGCAGCTTGCATATCCGTCATTCGGTAGTTGAAGCCTAGAACATTGAAGTCGGGAAGAAGGTAGGGGGTGGGCCCTTCGTGACGCATCTCTTCGGAAACGGTAGCTCCGTGATTACGTAGGATCTCAGAATGTTGATGTAAGTCGTCGTTTACGGTCGTTAGCATGCCTCCTTCACCTGTTGTTATAATCTTTCGGGGGTGAAAGCTGAATGCTGCAGCGTCCCCGAGAGAGCCCGCAAATCGACCGCGGTACATCGCACCGGCCGCACAGGCTGCGTCTTCAAGAAGGAAAACGTCTTTCGGGACTGCACTTCTAATGGCATCCATATCAGCGCATAGACCAAATAGATGTACGGGAATAACAGCCTTTGTTCGCTCTGTGACCGCAGTACCTACGGCCTGTGGGAGCATGTTGAAAGTTTCTGGATCAACATCGACGAAAACGGGAGTTGCTCCACAGTATTCCACGACGTTCGCCGTCGCAACCCAGGTGAAGGCAGGAACGATTACCTCGTCTCCGGGGCGAAGACCTAGGGCACTTAGCCCCAGATGTAGTGCGGTGGTGCAACTCGTTGTTGCAAGCGCATAAGGCACTCGATGCGCAATCGCAAATTCTTTCTCGAAGGCAGCGACCTGGGGCCCTTGCGTCATCCAACCAGTGTTCAGGGGCTCAACAACAGCCTTCTTCTCTTCGTCACCTATGAACGGCGAGGCAATCGCAATCTGTCTCTTTCTCATACTGCAGCCTTGCGCCGCGCATCAAGCTCATCAATATGTGAGTTTCTCCAGGCGATGAGTTCTTCAAGACCTCCCTTTAAATCTTTCTTAGCCGTAAAACCAATTTCAGCGGTCGCACGCTTGGGACAACCTATCCGGTTCTTCACAAATGTTTCTCCGGCAGGCTCGTACTGAATACCTTGGGTTGAGCCCGTTAGTTTAAGGACGATTCTTGCCAATTCATCAATCGACGTTCGGAGTCCGGTGCCGACATTGTAGAATCTATCAGAGATATCTGCTTTCATGGCGCAAATATTTGCGTTTGCACAGTCGCCGACATAGACAAAGTCATACGCTTGGCAACCGTCCCCATAAACCTTGAGCGGTTCATCGTTGTCCAGGGCATCTAACATCTTCATGATTACGGCGATGTATGCGCCTCGATAGTCTTGGCGGGGCCCGTAGACATTCATATATCGCAGACCGACGAAGGGTAAACCGAATCGATGGTGCAGTGAGTGCAACATAGCTTCACCCGCGATTTTTGTGGCGCCATAGAAGTTGCTGTTGTTGAAGGGATGGTCTTCCGTCATGGGCTCGGCGATGGCATCGCCGTAAACCGAAGCGGAAGACGAGTACACCAGTCTTTTTACACCTTCTCGGGCGCAGGCTTCGATGACATTAAACGTACCGCGAATGTTAACGTCAAATGCGGCTCGCTGATACTCTTGGCACTGAAGGAGCCATAGAGCGGCGAAGTGAAATACTCCGTCGGCACCCCGGAGCGCCTTTTCTAGAATATCGGTTTGACAGATGTCGCCCCCGTGTTCATAGATTTTCACGCGAGGGTCCTTGAGAGCCTCTGCAAGGTTCTCTTCTCGACCCCGTACGAAGTTGTCGTAGACGATGACTTCCTTTACATCCTCCTTCAGCAGCTTGTCGACTGTTGTTGAGCCAATGAGCCCAGCTCCGCCAATTACGACGAGTTTTTTTCCTTGAAGTTCCATTTGAAATTTATTTACTTTCTGTCGCCTAGGGCAGGATGCGCCCTTTTGTCGATGCTTGTGAGGTCACAATGTCGCAAGTCGTGTAGAAGTTCGATTGAGGGGCGAGCATCCTCTAGTCCAAAGCCTGTTCCGGCTAAGATTCTGTCGTAGACGCGTGTGTGGAGGTCGGTAAAACCACCGGAGAACTCTGTCTCTTCACCATCAATGACAATCGAGCGAAACGCATTCTTGCCCTCTTTTCGGAAACCTTCGGGTAAATCTTGCTCGTCGGTAGATAGGAACCAACGAACACGTGCGCGCTCCAACTCCAATACCCCAGCCCCTTTTCCTGGCTCCCGCAGGTGGACTTGGCTTTCTTCCACTCCACCAAATAGCCACATGAAGAGGTCGAAAAAATGAATTCCGATATTCATCATAACGCCCCCGGACTTTTCGGGGTTTCCTTTCCACGAGACAGGATACCAAGCACCCCGGCGTGTGACATAAGTAAGGGTGACGTCTGCTCGTTGCCCTTTACCCAGGGCATCAAGTTTCTTCTTGAGGGCTACAAGTTGTGGATGGACGCGAAGTTGGAGAATTGTGTAAACCCGTCGACCTGTTTCCTGCTCTAGGTCGGACAACTGATCAACATTCCACGGATTAATGACTAGGGGCTTCTCACAAATAGCATCGGCCTGGAGTCGCAGGGCCAAACGGACGTGTGCATCATGAAGATAGTTGGGTGTGGCTATACTAACGTAGTCGACTCGTTCGTCACTGTTGTGATGGCGAAGCTTTTCAAGATGCCGGTCGAAGCGCTCTATTTCTGTGAAGAAACGAGCCTCCCTAAAGTAGCGATCTAGTATACCTACGGAGTCATGCTTGTCGACTGCCGCGACTAGTCGATTTCCAGTTTCGTGGATGGCTTGGAGATGGCGCGGCGCGATATATCCAGCCGCACCAATGAGAGCGAAATTCTTCAAAGTAACTCCTTACTGTGCTCGGAGAGAGGTTTTTTCTTCTGCCACTTAGCGTTTCGAGTGGTAACATCAAGCTCTGGCTGAGTCTATGACTTGAGGTGGCGTGCGGCATGCTGATGCAAGTACTTATGCGCCCACTTTAGGGGCCCGCGCTCGACGGGAGGTAGAGATGTCGTACATAGCGCTGGCAAATTGAGGGAGGCGTCGGTATCGTTGCCAAGAAGTGTGGCGAGGACTAATCCGGGACTCTGTTCTATATGGAATAATTGGTGGGCTCAGTCGTCTGGCCACCGTTCTGGTCGTGCCGTTCTACTCAAGATTACTAAACTCCAGGGAATTTGGTTTAATTGATTTACTGAGCACTGCGACGGTGCTTCTCTTGATGGTAGGAGGATTGCAGTCTGAGTCCGCAATAGCTCGAGACTATCATGAATCGGTGCGCTCCAATTCCGAAGGTCGATTGCTGGCGTCGGGTATATTGTCCTCGATATTCGGCTTGACCGTGGTGGCCTTGATGCTCCTTCTCGTGGGAAAATTCGGCTCACTTTTCGCTGTCGAGGCGGACTTCGAAGTTGTGTTGCCGGTAGCCTTAATGCTTTTGCCCTATCAGCTGCTCTTGATAGGTCAGCTAGTGGCGCGCTTTCGCGGGGACAAGGGTATATTCGCTCTTCTAGCGATTGGCGACTTGGTGATGACAATGGCACTGACTTGGAGTCTCGTCGCGATTTACGACTTTGGCGTGCCCGGTGCCCTGTGGGCGCAAGCTATTAGTAAATTGGTATGGGGTGGCGGCGCGACCCTTTATCTATTTGGGGGGGGGCGTCTACGTGAAAAGAAACTCTTTGACTACTTCACCATCGTTCGCTCGCTGAAGTACTCGCTTCCGCTAGTGCCGGCAGTCGGCGCTCGCTGGTTGCAGCGATATATCGGTCAATGGGCTGTTGTTGCATTTTGGGGCTTAAGCGCCGCCGGGGAGCTAGCAGTTGCGATGAAGACTGGAATGCTCGTTCTATTGGTCGAAATGGCATTTCGATTGGCCTGGACGCCGATTGCGATGCAGAGCCTGGATCGAGCGGAAGAAAGAGAAAAGTACGCTAGCGCGCTTCAGGGATATTTACTCGGTTTACTCCCTTTGGCTTTAACGATCTGCTGTTTCTCTTGGGTCGGGGTGAAAATTCTGGCCCCTGAGAGCTACCGGGAGGCTGCGAGGGCGGTGCCTCTGTTCGCCCTCTCCTTCTTTTGGGATGGCACTTTGGCCATCGTTGGAATAGGCCTCAATGCCGTTCGTAAAACCTATTGGGGAATGCTCTCATATGGGGTCGCGGCAGTATGCAATGGCGCTCTCCTGATCTATTTAGTGCCTTTTTGGGGGGTTTTTGGCGTAGGAGTCGCCGCGCTGTGCAGCTCACTTCTTGCAGCCGCGCTGCTACTATTCATCTCCCAAAAGCTGTATCCGATTCCCTATAGATATAAGGCAGTATTTTTATCCCTTGGGGCCACGTTTGGGGCGTTGGCCATTCTTTTGCTGATACCAGAGCCTGGTAGTAGTTGGTGGAGCGTCTTCTTGAACGCGGGGCAGCGGCTGGTTTTCGTTTCAATTTTATCTTTTGGGCTAATTGCGGTTCTTCGACGAAATATTCTGCTAGAGAACCCTTGAATTTGGTGAAAAGGGTGGACGTCTGCTCTTTTCCACTGGAACTCATGGTGTTAGACAATCCCATGAAAGAACCGACCAGAATTGAACTATTGCTTGGGCAGCTTAGAGAATTGTGGTCGAGCGAGCGCGGTAGAATATCTCAAAAGTGGCACCGAACGCTTCCTTTTGCTGATTACATTGTCGACCGTTGGGAGAAGGCCGCCGCACTAGGTTTTGGCGAGGGAACAAGCATTTATGACAGCAGCTTAGTCTTGGGTGATGTCAAGGTTGGTGATAACACCTGGATCGGACCGAATACGCTTCTGGATGGTTCGGGGGGACTGGAAATCGGATCGTACTGTAGCATAGCTGCGGGGGTTCAGATTTATTCTCATGATACGGTGGAGTGGACCCTCTCCGGGGGGCAGAAGGAGCCGCTTAGAAGTCGGACGGTTGTTGGCTCTAGATGTTATTTGGGCCCCAATTGTACGATTGCCAAAGGAGTGACCATCGGGGATGGATGCGTTATTGGAGCCCATAGTTTGGTTCTTTCCAACATTCCATCAGGTTCAAAGGCACACGGAATACCTTGTCGAGTTGTTGGGGAAGCGGTCGCTGGGCCGTTTCGTTGCAAGTCGGGTGGCCGCCTAGTGGTCTGAGGTTCTCGCGGCTGTGTCGATCTAATTCTGTATCAAGAAGTTCTTGAATCAGGCTGACTATTGCTTATAGACGTTCTTGTGTAAATGGATACGTCATCGCTTACTTTAGTGCGCGTTAATCCATAAGCTTGCCACCAATCGGAAGGCAGAGCTTGCTCTTGAATGGCGGATTCTCGCAGGGCAAGGACATTGATATCGTAGAATTGAACGAGCTTGTTGAATCTACGCAGGTCCAGTTGTTCGTAGCTAAGATAGAGGTGTTGATTGTCCTGTTCTTGATTTCCGCCTAGGATGGAATGAAACGGAGTTATGCAGCTATGATGCGTTAGGCGGAGGGCTCTCCAGCCTCCTAGTCCTCCAGGAACGAATGCGACGCGGCTGGGCGGAAGAGAGTTGAGAGCTTCGATTAGCTTCAAATCTTCGTCGGAGCGCAAGTTCTTAACTAGAGTTTTATGTGTAATGAAATCTAGAAGTTGAAAGACTACACCGAAGCAAAAAATGATAGGATAGGAATAGTGAGGTAGCGTAGAGGCACCGAGGATAGCAATTGCGACGTAAGCATTTGAGATATAGCGCTCGGCCTCCCCTAGAAAAAGAAAGGGGCGTAGACTCGTCGCAACAAAGAGAATGACAAAGACACTTGCGAAGGTCAGTAAGTTTATCTCGAATGGAGGTAGGCTCTTCGTGTGAACGACAGACAAGGCAATTGCCAGGGCTGCAGGTGCCTTCGTGGCGACAATCAGGAGAGGGTTGAAGTGGTTGACCTCCCGATAAAGCTGCTGCCATCGATGACGATACATGTGTCGGAGCCATGAGGCTCCTATATTTCGCCTAGCTGTTCCGATCGAACCCTCGCGCATGAGACGAAGATAGTTTTGCCAGTGACTCCACTTTGCCTTGAAGACCTTTCTGGATAGCTGGGGTTGAGATATCAGGGCAATCAAGAATGAGCCGGTGAGAAAAACGAAGGGACTCCAGTTCGCTGCTGCAAGCGAAAGCCCACAGGCTCCGAGAATGAGGCATTGAAGTCCAAAAGAACTTCCGAGAAGTGTAAATGCTCCGGTGAGCGCGATGACTGTGCCGAGCCAGAGAGACGGGTGCACATCCCAGTAGCACCAAGAAATGAAGAAGATTCCGATGGAAATCTCAGCGGCTAAACGAGGGGTAAAACATTGAACGCGCGGACCGATGGATTGGGGACTAAAAAGTAAGGGCGTGAATACGTAGATTATGCAGAAGTGGGCGACATCCGTTTGGGATGAGCCCAATTGGAGGAGAAGGTAGCTGCCAATCGTCACGTAGGCGGTATCCAAAAAAGGATTTCCCCAGTGCTCTAACCACCTCGTAGGTATACACGTTAGCGCGAAAGCTTGGTGAATCGAATATGGATAGGAAATGATAAAGTTTCCGAGGAACCTTTCGTAGTACTTAGGAACTCGAAACCCATGTCTTCGAATGGAATCGATGAAGTACAGGTGAAAGTGTGTGTCTGCTCCAGTGTAGGGAGTGGTTCGAAGCTGGAATAGTTGGAACGAGACTCGTTGAATCAGCGCCGAGAGGAATATTACGACGATGAATAAGGCCGGGGAGATGGCCTCGATATACTCTGACAAGATGTTTATTTAACTCCAAGGGAGGGGGTGTCGACAGACCCTTTGGTTTGAGACCGAGGAGAACTTACCAATTTGAGCTCAGGTCATGAGCTCCCTCCTTCAGTTCCGGTGGTTCTCAAATGCGGTACAAATTCACCGAAATTGAATACCACTTAAGAATTGTTAGTTCTAGTACTGCTGTCATCAATGACTTCAAATACAATAAGACGAACGAAAGATGGTCCTGAGCTACATCGTAGCTAGGCCGACCTGAACCCAGCCATCTCCTCCGCTCACGCCAGTGGTTGTTTGTCCACACCCGCCGAGGCCGCCTTTGCCGCCGTTAACTTGGAGAGTCCCTCGTTCGACAGCCGTGAGCGGTAGGCTTTGCCAGCCCGTCACAAATATTTTTCCCCCTCCTCCCCCTCCCCCGCCTCCAGGATATCCACCC
>Ga0256845_1000874_pt1 | contig 25902 bp, 22 predicted proteins | sample RiftiametaG_FD_189101 | JGI IMG/M metagenome (GOLD analysis project Ga0256845, IMG submission 189101) | Tube worm associated microbial communities from hydrothermal vent at the East Pacific Rise, Pacific Ocean - Riftia | ecosystem: Host-associated > Annelida > Integument > Unclassified ... | reverse complement strand
TGAATCAGGATTAAAATGCGGTGTTGATTTTACCGTTGGTTATTCACCTGAACGTATTGTACCTGGCGATAAAGAGAGAACCTTTACAAAAATCACAAAGATTGTTTCAGGGTTCGACCAACAAACGCTTGATATTGTTGCTGATGTTTATGGCAGTGTTGTTACTGCGGGTATTCATAAAGCCTCATCGATTAAAGTTGCTGAAGCGGCTAAGGTGATTGAAAATACTCAGCGTGATTTAAATATTGCCTTGATGAATGAGCTAGCTGTCATTTTTGAGCGTATGAATATAGACACCTTAGATGTTTTAGAAGCCGCTGGGACTAAGTGGAATTTTTTACCTTTTAGACCCGGATTAGTGGGCGGCCATTGTATTAGTGTTGATCCTTATTATTTAACTTACAAAGCAGAGCAAGTCGGTTACCGACCTGAAGTGATACAATCTGGTAGGCGAGTTAATGATAATATGGGTAAATTTATTGTTGAGCGTTGTGTTAAGCAAATGATTTTGCAAGATAAAAAAATAAAAGGTGCAAAAGTAGCTATTTTGGGTTTGACATTTAAAGAAGACTGTCCCGATTTACGAAACTCAAAAGTTGTTGATTTGGTCACCGCATTTAAAAGTTATGGCATTCAACCGATTGTTACTGATGTGATGGCTGAATCAAAAGAAGCGGTAGAAATTTATGGTGTAGAGCTTTCGGATATAAGCCAGGTAAAAAATTGTGAACTAGTTATTGTAGCGGTAGCGCACAAACAGTACAAAGAACTGACTGCTGATGATTATGCTTCTATGCTAAATGCAAATGGGAGTTTGTTTGATATAAAAGGTATTCTACCTCGAAAAGAATTAGCAGATAAAAATATTGCTGTTTGGCGTATATAGAGTCTATTTTTTCTAACGAATATAACTTTAATCAGTTGATTTAAAATTTAAAGGTTAATTATTACAATGAAAATTACGGTTTTTGGGATTGGCTATGTAGGACTTGTTCAAGGCGCTGTGATGGCGTCCGTTGGTCATGAAGTTGTTTGTGTTGATGTAGATCAATCAAAAGTTGATTCTTTAAAGCAAGGTATTATTCCAATTTATGAGCCTGGACTCACGGCTTTAGTGAAAGATAATTTTGAGTCTGGTCGCCTCCAATTTACAACGGATGCTGAACATGCGGTTAATCATGGTGAAATTCTGTTTATAGCTGTTGGAACACCACCTGACGAAGATGGTTCGGCAGATCTTAAATATGTTTTATCGGTTGCAAACACCATAGCAACTTATATGCAAGAAAGAAAAATCATTGTTGATAAATCGACCGTGCCTGTTGGAACTGCGGATAAAGTTGTTGATTGTATCTCTGCTAAATTAACGTCTCGCAATAAAAAAATTGAGTTTTCAGTAGTTTCTAATCCTGAGTTTTTAAAAGAAGGTGCAGCAGTTAATGACTGTTTGCGGCCTGATAGAGTTATTATTGGTACAGAAGATTCTTATTCTGAAGAAAAAATGAGAGAGCTGTATGCGCCTTTCAATCGTAACCACGATAAGATTATTGTGATGGATGTTCGCTCTGCAGAGTTAACCAAATACGCTGCAAATTGCATGTTGGCGACAAAAATATCTTTTATGAATGAAATGTCTAATATTGCAGAGAAACTGGGTGCAGATATTGAAGCGGTAAGGCATGGAATTGGCTCCGATCCAAGGATCGGTTATCAATTTATTTACCCTGGATGTGGTTATGGGGGCTCTTGTTTCCCAAAAGATGTGCAAGCGTTAGTTAGGACTGCCAATAATATCGATTATAAACCATCAATTTTAGAAGCTGTTGAAGCGATTAATCATCGCCAAAAAGATAAGCTGTATGAGTATTTAAATACTTATTTTGAAAATAAAACCCCAGCAGAAACTTTGGCAGGCAAAACAATAGCAGTATGGGGATTGAGTTTTAAACCAAATACCGACGATATGAGAGAAGCTTCAAGTCGAGTATTAATTGAAAAGTTGTGGTCAGTTGGAGCTAAGGTGAATGCCCATGATCCTGAAGCGATGGAAGAAACTCGGCGAATTTTTGGTGAGCGTGATGATTTAATCTTGACCACTACGAAAGAAGACGCACTTAAAAATGCTGATGCATTAGTTATCTGTACCGAGTGGAGTCAATTTAGAGCGCCTGATTTTGATTTAATTGCTAAGTCATTAACACATAAACTCATAGTTGATGGCCGAAATATGTATGATCCTGAAATGCTCGCTAATAAAGGTTTTTCTTATTATGGTATTGGACGTGGGTTGTCAATTAATAAGTAGTTGCGAGCTACGAGTTATAGTAAGAACAAAACTATTGAATGAACTTGGTCCTTATTATTATTTTAAAGCTAAACCGTTTGTCATCCTTGCAATATAGCAATCGAGGATCCAGATTTTAAACAAGGTTTAAAACTAAGCGGTCGAATTCATAGCAAGCCACTTTTATAGAACTTAGAGAAATTATATGTCAAAAAAAATATTAGTTACTGGAGCTGCTGGTTTTATCGGTTTTCATGTTTCTAAATATCTTATAGCAAGAGGTGATGAAGTGGTTGGTATTGATAATATCAACGATTATTATGATCCTAAGTTAAAGCTGTCTCGATTAGAAATTCTTGAGAAGCTTAATCATTTTTCATTTATAAAACTTGATATTGCCGATAATGATGCAATGGAGAGCTTATTTGTTGAAAATGATTTTGACGCAGTCATTCATTTAGCTGCACAGGCAGGGGTTCGTTATTCACTTGAAAACCCTCATGCCTACATTCAAAGCAATATTGTTGGTTTTTTGAATATTTTAGAAGGGGTAAGACAGCGAAAAATAAATCACTTGGTTTATGCTTCATCGAGTTCGGTTTATGGTGCAAATACATTGCAACCATTTTCAGAGCACCATAATGTTGATCATCCGGTTTCTTTGTATGCAGCAAGTAAAAAATCAAATGAATTAATGGCTCATAGCTACAGTCACCTTTATGGTATGAAAACCACAGGACTTCGTTTTTTTACTGTCTATGGTCCATGGGGACGACCTGATATGGCGCCGCATTTGTTTGCCAAAGGTATCACCAATGATGAAACCATTAACTTGTTTAATCATGGTGATATGAGTAGAGATTTCACCTATATTGACGATATTGTTGAAGGTGTTGTGCGTGTCATGGATAACCCTGCAACAATTAATGAGCAATGGGATGGTGACTCACCCGATCCAGCCTCTAGTTATACGAATTATCGGATTTATAATATTGGAAACAATGCGCCAGTTAAATTAATGGATTTTGTTAATTGCATTGAAAATGCGATTGGTAAAAAAGCAATAACCAATTTTATGTCGATGCAAGATGGAGATGTGAAGTCGACCTTTGCAGATGCGAGTGAACTAATGTCGGCAGTGGAGTTTAAGCCTAAGACACCTTTACAAGAAGGGATTAATTATTTTATTGATTGGTATAAGAATTATTACAAAAATCAATAAGTATGAAAAAGAAAAAGTTTGTTAATATAAGAAGAACATTTTATTTTAAATAAGGATTATTAATTTGACTAATAAAATAACAAAAGCGGTAATACCTGTTGCTGGATTGGGCACAAGAATGTTGCCAGCGACTAAAGCCATTCCAAAAGAAATGCTACCAATTGTAGATAAACCTTTGATTCAATATATTGTTAATGAATGTATTGCTGCAGGTTTAACTGAAATTATTTTAGTAACACATTCTTCAAAAAATGCGATTGAAAACCATTTTGATAAATCGTTTGAACTAGAAACTACGTTAGAGAATCGTGTTAAACGGCAATTATTAAAAGAGATCCAAGCTATTTGCCCTAAAGAAGTAACCATTATGCACGTAAGACAAGGTGAAGCGAAAGGCCTTGGGCATGCGGTGCTAAAAGCTCAAAAGCTGGTGGGGGACGAGCCTTTTGTTGTTGTTCTTCCTGATGTATTAATTGATAGTACGTTGAGTGATTTAAAAACTGAAAACCTTGCCGCGATGTTAAAGCAGTTTGAAAAAACAGGATCGAGTCAAATTATGGTGGAAGAAGTTCCTCGTGAAATGGTGTCGAGCTATGGGATTGCTAATTGTGGAGGGGTAGACTTAAAAGCGGGTCAATCCGTTAAAATGACTGAGGTGGTTGAAAAGCCTGCAATAGATGAGGCGCCGTCTAATTTGGCTGTTGTCGGTCGTTATGTATTATCTTCAACCATTTGGGAGTTGCTTGATTTTACCCCTCCAGGTGCTGGCGGCGAAATTCAGTTAACGGATGCCATTGCTAGTTTAATGAAATTAGAACCCGTTGAAGCTTTTCTATTAACCGGTAAATCACATGATTGTGGTTCTAAAATAGGCTATATGAAAGCATTTGTTGAGTATGGTTTACATCATCCTCAAAAAGGGCAAGAGTTTAAAGATTATTTAAAAAGCTTAAAACTCTAATAAATTAATATTGTTTTATTAGATATTATTGTTGACGATCAACAATGTGATATTAATAACTATGAACCGTGACGCTATGTGTCGATTATTAAGGATTAAAAATAAATGATTTTACCTGTCATTATGGCTGGCGGTTCAGGCACACGCCTTTGGCCATTATCTCGTTCAATGTTTCCTAAACAGTTCTTAAATATCAACGGTGAAAATACCATGATACAAGAGACGATTAATCGTCTCGAAAATCTTGATGTGACTAAGCCGATGGTGATTTGTAATAACGAGCATCGTTTTCTTGTGGCTGAGCAATTGCAAAAAATTGGACAGAGTGGCGATATTATCTTAGAACCTGTTGGTCGTAACACGGCTCCAGCTATTGCACTTGCCGCGTTAAAAGCTATTGAAAATGGTAATGATCCTTTGATGTTGGTTTTAGCGGCTGATCATATTATTCAAGATGTCTCGGCTTTTGAACAGGCGGTTAAAAAAGCGGAATTATTTGCTCAACAAGATAAAATGGTGACTTTTGGTATTGTTGCTGATTCTCCAGAAACTGGTTATGGATATATTAAGCGTGGTGAGGCAAGTGATGATTCTGAAAATGCGTTTAAAGTGGCTAGTTTTGTAGAAAAACCAAATCAAGAAACCGCACAAAATTATTTAGACAGCGGAGAGTATTACTGGAATAGTGGTATGTTTTTGTTTAAAGCAAGCCGATATTTAGAAGCTTTAGGGGAGTATCGAGCTGATATTTTAAAAGCTTGTAAAGAGAGTTTTAATAAAGCGACGAGTGATCTTGATTTTATTCGAATCGATGAAGCGTTATTTTCAAATTGCCCTGCCGAATCAATTGATTATGCCGTAATGGAGCCATTGTGCAGTTTTAATCACTCAAGTAAAGGTGCTGTTGTTGTTCCCCTTGACGCTCAATGGAGTGATATTGGTTCCTGGTCGGCTATTTTAGAGGTTAGTGACAAAGACTCTAAAGGGAATTATTTTAAGGGAGATGTGATTAGTCAAGATTCCAAAAACTGCTTGGTTTATGGCGAAGAAAGATTAGTGAGCATTCTTGGTCTGGAAGATATTATTGTTGTTGATACAAAAGATGCTATTTTAGTTGCTCATAAAAATGACGTTCAAAATGTTAAAAAACTGGTTGAACAAATAAAAAAATCTAAAAGAGATGAGTGGAAAATACACCGAGAAGTTTATCGTCCGTGGGGAAAATATGACTCTATTGATGTAGGTTCACGTTATCAAGTCAAACGAATTACCGTTAACCCCGGTGCTAAATTAAGTGTACAAATGCATCATCATCGTGCGGAGCATTGGGTTGTGGTGTCTGGTACCGCAAAAGTGACTAATGGAGATAAGACGTTTTTAGTATCAGAAAATGAATCAACTTATATTCCAATTGGTCAAATTCATGCATTGCAAAATCCAGGTAAATTACCGCTAGAATTAATTGAGGTGCAAACGGGATCTTATTTAGGCGAAGATGATATTGTTCGCCTAGAAGATAATTACGGGCGGGCGTAAGTCCCTCTTTTATTAAAACTAACGTCAGCCATTTAGACGTTAGTTGCCACCTTCCTTTTTCCTACCCACAAAAATAATACCGCTATCAATATTCCTGTAAAATCAGCAATCATATCGGCATAGCTGAATGAGCGGTGAGGTAAAATACCTTGAATGATTTCTACAGTGACACCCAACAAACATGACAGTAAAATAATTTTTGATTCTTGTATTTTTGGATAAGCTAATCGATAGAAAAATGCGAAAGCACCAAAACCAATAAAATGAAATAATTTATCAAGGTGTTGAATCGATGATTGAGGTTGAACAGAAGGCATTAAGGTTAAATAAAGTAGCACAATGCTATTAAGATAAAATACAATTCGCCAGTGAAATGTATATTTATAATTAAAGAGTAAAGTAAAAAAATAGTTGAACATTGTCATTTTCCAACGGCAATAATAAATGGATTCTGTGTAGAGCGATTCTATCAATTAATATTGCTTGAAAACAGATAAAATTAGTATTCAGTATATACTGATTATTAATATGCGAAATAAGGCACATTTTATCTTCATTGATTTTAATATCTCTGAGATTAATATCTTAAATTGTAATTGTTTTTTGCAATGGTTAATAACATGACGATTAGTTATCTTGCTATAATATGCAGTCACATCCGCTATTTTTACTAGCCTGTTATAATAAACACTTTAAAACTTGGTAGCATTTGAATCTTTATAGAACGTTACCAATAAACCATAGACAAGATAAAAAGTGATTTATGACTAAATTAAACCATTTAGCTCAATTAGAAGCTGAAAGTATCCAAATTTTTCGTGAGGTTGCTGCTGAATTCGATAACCCCGTAATGCTTTATTCTGTCGGTAAGGATTCTTCGGTTTTGTTGCACCTTGCACGAAAGGCTTTTTATCCAGGTAAAATTCCATTTCCTTTATTGCATGTTGATACCAACTGGAAATTTAAAGAAATGATTGAGTTTAGAGATCAAATGGCTAAAGAGATAGGTTTTGATTTGTTAGTACACAAAAATCCTGATGGTTTAGCAATGGATATTAGTCCCTTTGTTCATGGTAGTTCTAAACATACTGATATTATGAAAACGGAAGGATTAAAACAAGCGCTTAATCATTATAAATTTGATGCGGCATTTGGTGGCGCTCGGCGTGATGAAGAAAAATCACGAGCAAAAGAAAGAGTTTATTCTTTTCGAGATGCGGCACATCGTTGGGATCCTAAAAATCAACGCCCAGAGCTTTGGGATATTTATAACGGACGAGTTGATAAAGGTGAAAGCATCCGTGTTTTTCCTTTATCAAATTGGACAGAGTTAGATATTTGGCAATACATTTATCAAGAATCGATTAAAATCCCGTCACTGTACTTGTCTAAAAAACGCCCTGTTGTAGAAAGAGATGGTGTGTTAGTGATGGTTGATGATGAACGTATGCCGTTAAAAAAAGATGAAGAGCCTACAATGAAATCAGTTCGATTCAGGACTTTAGGCTGCTACCCATTAACTGGCGCAGTTGAATCTGAAGCGACAACATTACCAGAAATTATTCAAGAGATGTTGTTAACTAAAACATCAGAAAGACAAGGTAGAATGATTGATAGTGATTCTACAGGTTCCATGGAAAAGAAAAAAATAGAAGGTTATTTTTAAGTTTTTAAAAGTGATGTGGGTACTAACGATTGATTACAGAATTTTTAAAGTCATTAATCTTTAGTTAACTCGTAAAATAAATGTATTTAATTGAAGAGAAAAGTCATGTCCGATAGTCAGCAAAATGAAAATTCAAGTAATGTTGTTTGGCATAGCCATAAAGTAAGTAAAACTGAACGAGCCGCCGCGAAAGCTCAAAAGCCCTGTGTTTTATGGTTTACGGGATTGAGTGGTTCAGGAAAATCCACCATCGCCAATCTATTAGAGCAAAAATTGTTTGAGCTTAAAAAACAAAGCTATTTATTGGATGGCGATAATATTCGTCATGGTCTATGCGGTGATTTAGGTTTTTCTGATCGTGACCGCGTAGAAAACATTCGTCGTATTAGTGAATTATGTAAACTCTTTGTTGATTCAGGTGAAATTGTTTTAGCCGCTTTCATTTCACCTTTTAGAACCGATCGAGCATTTGCTCGAAGCCTATTAGACAATGGTGAGTTTATAGAAGTTTTTGTTGATGCGCCTTTATCTGTTTGTGAAGAGAGAGACCCAAAAGGTTTATATAAAAAAGCAAGGCGCGGTGAAATTCATAAATTTACTGGGATTGACTCAGACTACCAAGCGCCAGCGACTGCAGAAATTACGATTAATACAGCAGAATCTAACCCGCAGCAATGTGTGCAACAAATACTCGATTATTTAATTGAAAATGGTTTTTTAAAATAATTTCACAGATTATTTTAATGATCGATCTATTTATTAATATCAACTTAAAATGAACAACAAGTTTTGGACAAAGTAATGACAACGGAATCAAATTTATTAGAAACTGATATTTTGGCTTATTTGCAAAGCCATAAAGAAAAAGACTTATTACAGTTCTTAACTTGCGGATCTGTCGATGATGGTAAAAGTACTTTAATTGGGCGATTGCTGCATGATTCAAAAATGATCTTTGAAGATCAATTAGCGGCGATTGAAAAAGACAGCAAAAAATCAGGCACTCAAGGTGACGAGATCGATTTAGCTTTATTGGTTGATGGTTTACAGTCAGAAAGAGAACAAGGTATCACCATCGATGTAGCTTACCGTTATTTTACTACTGAAAAAAGAAAGTTTATTATTGCTGATACCCCAGGACATGAGCAATATACCCGCAATATGGCAACTGGTGCATCTAACTGTGATTTAGCGGTTATTTTAGTTGATGCACGTTCAGGGGTTAAATCTCAGACTCGTCGCCATAGTTATATTGCTTCGCTACTTGGAATTAAAAATATTATTGTTGCAGTCAATAAAATGGATTTAGTTGATTACAGTCAAGCGGCTTTTGAACAAGTTAAAGAAGAGTATTTAGCTTTTAGTCAACAATTAGATTTTAGTGATATTCAATTGATCCCACTGTCTGCACTTAAGGGTGATAATGTTGTTAACTCAACTGATTCACTTAGTTGGTTTCATGGACCAACTTTTATGGATGCCTTAGATGATGTTGAGATCTTAGATTCTCATAAAAGTGAATTATTTAGGTTTCCAGTTCAATGGGTCAACCGACCCAATTCAGAATTTAGAGGCTTTAGCGGAACTGTTGCTGGAGGGAGCGTTCATTTAGGAGATTCAATTACCGTATTACCATCTGGAAAACAATCGACAGTTAAATCAATTGTAACTTTTGATGGCGAATTACCAAGCGCCGTATCGGGCCAAGCAATTACTCTTACTCTTAATGATGAAATTGATATTAGCCGCGGAGATATGATTTGTTTATCGAACGGTTTGGCACAACTTGGCAGTCATTTTGAAGCTGATATTGTCTGGATGTCTGAAGATGCTTTAATGCCTAATAAGCAGTATGAGTTTAAATTTCCGGGTAAATATTGCTCAGGAAGTATTGATGAAGTATTGCATCGTATTGATATTAATAGTTTACAAAAAGTTGAAGCAACTCACTTAGAACTTAATGAAATTGGCCCATGTCGGGTTAAATTGACTCAACAAATAGCTTTTGATAGCTATAAAGAAAATCGCCAAACTGGGGCATTTATCATTATTGACCGCATGAGTAATATTACTGTTGCCGCAGGAATGATCACTCAAGCTGTTAGTTCTGAAGATTCTGATATTAAACGCGAAGATATTTCAAAATTTGAATTAGAATTTAATGCGTTGGTTCGTAAACATTTTCCTCATTGGGGCGCGCAGGACATTAGTCGGATTTTTAACACTTAAATTGAGTTTATAAATCATGCGCTAAGCTGATATTCAATAAAGCTAAAAGCTATTTTTTCTTTGATTTTTAACGACTTATTGGTTAAACTTCGCGCATTATTGAAAACGCCCTAATATCAAGGGTCATTTCCACTACAAAAGCACCTTGAATTTACTTTCATGGTGCTTTTGTTGGTTTATTGGAGTTGCTTTAAAGCATGCCTGTAATAACATTGCCAGATGGTAGTCAAAGACAATTTGAACACGATGTAACGGTTTTTCAAGTCGCGGCTGATATCGGCCCCGGGTTAGCAAAAGCGGCGTTAGCGGGTCGTGTTGATGGTGAATTGGTTGACACCAGTTATATCATTAATAAAGATGCTAAACTTTCATTAATTACTGAACGTGATGATGAAGGGCTTGATGTTATTCGACATTCTTGTGCCCATTTACTTGCCCAAGCAACTCAATCTCTATTCCCTAAAGCTCAAGTGACCATTGGACCTGTGATTGATAATGGCTTCTTTTATGATTTTGCTTTTTCTAGGCCATTTACGCCTGATGATTTAGTGGCGATTGAAAATAAAATGGCAGAAATTGCAAAACAAAATTTACCGATCGAACGCAGTAGCATGTTACGTGAAGATGCAATTACTTTTTTCCAGGATATGGGAGAAGCATATAAAGCCGAAATTATTGAGAGCATTCCTCAAGGCGAAGAAATTTCTTTGTATCGTCAAGGTGATTTTATTGATTTGTGTCGAGGTCCTCATGTTCCAAGTACAGGAAAAATCAAAGCCTTTAAATTAATGAAATTGGCGGGTGCTTATTGGCGAGGCGATTCTAATAATGAAATGTTACAACGTATTTATGGTACTTGCTGGACCAATAAAAAAGATCTTAAAAAGTATTTATTTCGCTTAGAAGAAGCTGAAAAAAGAGATCATCGAAAAATTGGAAAACAGTTAGAGTTGTTTCATTTTCAAGAAGATGCGCCTGGAATGGTTTTTTGGCATCATGATGGCTGGAGTATCTTTAAAGAAATTGAAAGTTATATTCGCCTAGTACTCGGCAATACCGATTATCAAGAAGTTAAAGCACCACAAATTATGGATCGCAGCTTGTGGGAAAAATCAGGTCATTGGGATAAATATCATGATGCCATGTTTACCACAGAATCTGAAAACCGTACTTACGCCGTAAAGCCAATGAATTGCCCAGGGCATATTCAAATATTTAACCAAGGCTTAAAATCATATCGTGATTTACCTTTGCGTATGGCTGAATTTGGATCTTGTCATCGTAATGAACCCTCTGGCGCTTTGCACGGACTAATGCGTGTTAGAGCGTTTACCCAAGACGATGCACATATTTTTTGTACTGAAGATCAAATTCAAGATGAAGTTGGTCAACTAATTGATACCATTTACAATGTTTATGCAGATTTTGGTTTTGATAATATTGAAATAAAACTCTCAACAAGACCAGAAAAAAGAGTCGGTTCTGATGAGTCATGGCAGCAGGCTGAACAAGCATTAGAAGCCTCGTTAAAATCAAAAAACATTGATTTTGAAGTGTTGGCGGGTGAGGGGGCTTTTTATGGACCAAAAATTGAATTCTCCTTAAGAGATTGTCTAGATCGAGTTTGGCAATGTGGTACGGTGCAACTCGATTTTTCAATGCCTGGTCGCTTAGATGCGGAATATGTTGCAGAAGACGGTAGTAAACAAACACCAGTGATGATTCATCGAGCAATCTTAGGTTCATTGGAGCGCTTTATTGGTATTTTGATTGAAGAGTATGCCGGTAAATTTCCACCATGGCTTGCTCCAAAACAAGTCGTGATAATGAATATAACTGATAAACAAAGTGATTTTGTTCAAAAAAGTGCTAAAATATTGAAATCTCAAGGGTTTAGAGTGAATTCTGACTTGAGAAACGAGAAGATCGGCTTTAAAATTCGTCAACACACATTATTACGTGTACCTTACCTTTTAGTGGTCGGTGATCGAGAAGTAGAAACTGAAACAGTTTCAGTAAGAAGTCGAGCAGGAAAAGATTTAGGTAGCATGTCATTAGATGAATTTTCATTATTGTTAAAAAATGAAATTAAAAATTTAGCGAGAAAAAGCATTTAGCTTATTCTTAAAGAAAGTAAAGAAAGTAAAGAAAGTTTCATTAAATTAACCAGTGAAATTTTAAGCGTTTAGAAAATGATGTTAAAGTTTAAACGTTTTACTCATTGATTTTAATAAAAGAGGAATAAAAACATTAAAAGAGCAAAGTCAAAAATGGCGGCCAAGGTTCAACGAGCCAACATAAACGATGAAATTGAAGCACCAGAAGTTCGATTAATTGATAAAGACGGTGAATCAAAAGGTGTCGTTCCAATTCAAGAAGCCATCGCAGCGGCTGTTGCGGTTACTTTAGATTTAGTTGAAATTTCCCCTGGCGCAGAACCGCCAGTTTGCAAAGTGATGGATTATGGGAAATATGTTTTTGAGCAGAAAAAAGCAAAAGCTGCTGCCAAGAAAAAACAGACTGTTGTTCATATTAAAGAAATTAAATTTAGACCTGGAACCGATATTGGAGACTACAATATCAAATTGCGAAAACTGACAGAGTTTTTGCAAGAAGGGGATAAAACAAAAATTACGGTTCGTTTCAGAGGGCGAGAAATGGCTCATCGTGAAATTGGTATGGATCTAATGAAACGAGTAGAAAAAGATTTGAGTGAGTTTGGTGATGTTGAATCATTTCCAAAATTAGAAGGTCGACAAATGACCATGGTGATTGCACCTAAAAGAAAAAAATAATTTCAAATGAATCAAGCTAATTATTTAGCATTGAATGTTTTGAAAAGTAAGAATTTTGATGATTCATTATTGAATCATCAAAATAAAAGAACATTAAATGTTCTTTTATTTCAGGCCTCTGGTTTTTGGCAACCTTTGGTTTGTTGGTGAGAGTTTTTATACAATTAAAATACATTTTTAATCGTATAATTAAACTCTTTTATTTAAGCACTATATGGTAATTAACGGTATAGAATTTTAGTTTCGAGTTTCGAGTTTCGAGTTTCGAGTTTCGAGATAAGACTTCAAAATACGACCTATAGATGACAATTGGAGTAAAAAGCAATGCCAAAGATGAAAACAGATAGTGGCGCAGCAAAGCGTTTCAAACGTACAGGTAGCGGTGGATTTAAACATGCACAATCCCATCGTCGCCATATTCTTACTAAGAAGAGTTCTAAGCGAAAGCGTCATTTGCGTGATATGCAAATGGTTGCAGCTTGCGATGTTCCACAGCTGGATCGCCAGCTTCCTTACTTATAAGAATCGGAGTCATTTGAAATGCCTAGAGTAAAGCGCGGTGTAACCGCACATAAGCGTCATAAAAAAGTTTTAAAAGCCGCAAAAGGTTATTACGGAGCTCGTAGTCGTGTTTATCGCGTTGCAGCACAAGCAGTAACTAAAGCGGGTCAATATGCTTACCGTGACCGTCGTCAACGCAAACGTCAATTCAGAGCGATCTGGATCCAACGTATTAATGCTGAAGCGCGTGTTAGTGGTTTGTCATATAGCAAGTTTATTAATGGTCTTAAGAAAGCTTCTATCGGTATTGATCGTAAGATCTTGGCTGATATTGCAGTTTTTGACAAAGTTGCATTTGCAGCCATTGTTGAAAAAGCAAAAGCAGCTCTCGCTTAAGAACCTTCTGAATGAAATTCTAGTTTTTCATTATTGTTAAACTAGTTCTAACTTCAGTTTAAAGGGGAAGGGCGTAGGCTCTTTCCCTTTTTTTATGCTCAGAATGATCAAGGGCATCGCTCTAAATAATACACAAAATCATTTATATATTTATTTTGGAATAACAATTAATGTCAAATACGATTGATGAATTATTGGCTCGAGGATTAATAGCTGTTGAAAATGCAGCGGATATTCAACAACTTGAGCAAGTAAAAATAGATTTCTTAGGGAAAAAAGGTGAATTAACTTCACAACTAAAATCTTTAGGGACACTACCAGCAGATCAGCGACCTATTCAAGGTGCGGCGATTAATAAAGCGAAACAAGTCATCCAAAGTAAATTAGATGAATGTAAACAAAATTTTGAAAGCGCAGCGATAGCTGAACAATTAAAGAACGAATCGATTGATGTGACTTTGCAGGGAAGAGCTCCTCAAGTTGGAGGTGTTCATCCGGTCAATCGAACTTTAGAAAGGATCGTGAACTATTTTTCTCAAATTGGTTTTGGTGTTGAAGAAGGGCCAGAAGTTGAAGATGATTATCATAACTTTGAAGCGCTAAACATTCCAGGTCATCATCCCGCAAGAGCAATGCATGATACTTTTTATTTTGGTGACGGAAGATTACTGAGAACTCATACATCACCAGTACAAATTCGGACGATGGAAAAAGTTGACCCGCCGATTAGAATTATTGCTCCGGGTCGTGTTTATCGTTGTGATTCTGACTTAACTCATACGCCGATGTTTCATCAAGTAGAAGGTTTATTAGTAGATAAAAAGACTTCCTTTGCTGACTTGAAAGGCGTTTTAGATGAGTTTTTAAAACACTTTTTTGAAAACGATCAATTAAAAGTACGTTTTAGACCTTCTTACTTTCCATTTACTGAACCATCAGCCGAAGTCGATATTGAGTGTGTGATGTGTTCAGGCAAAGGCTGTCGTGTTTGTAGTCAAACCGGTTGGTTAGAGATTTTAGGTGCAGGAATGGTACACCCAAACGTGTTAGCGTCAGTTGGTTATGATAGTGAGGAATATACCGGTTATGCTTTTGGTATGGGTGTAGAAAGGATGACAATGCTTCGGTATGGAGTCAATGATTTAAGACTGTTTTTTGAAAATGATTTACGTTTCTTAAGGCAATTTAACTAATCATTTATGGTTACAATTAAATAGGTTAATCAAACCCATTAAAACGCTAGCTAATAGCTGTTGATATGCAGTATTTTGGAAAATTAAATAATGAAAATAAGTGAAAAATGGCTCAGAACGTGGGTTAACCCACAAATTTCTACCGAAGAACTTGTTACAAGTTTAACCATGGCAGGTTTAGAAGTTGACGGTATCGAATCCATTGGTGAGCAATTAAGTGGTGTCGTGGTTGGCGAAATCGTTAAGGCAGAAGCCCATCCTGAGGCAGATAAACTACAAATATGTACCGTTAATATTGGTTTAGAAGAAACATTGCAAATTATTTGTGGTGCCGCTAATGCACGAGAAGGAATCAAAGTGGCAGTTGCAACCATTGGTTGTATTTTACCTGGTGATTTTAAAATTAAAAAAGCTAAGCTTCGTGGCGTGGCGTCATTTGGCATGTTGTGTTCCGCAAAAGAGCTAGAAATTTCAGATGAAAATGAAGGTATTATGGAGCTTTCTGAAGAGGCTTTATTAGGTCAATCATTGATTGAACATTTAGCGTTAAAAGATACCGTGATAGATATTGATTTAACCCCTAATCGCGGTGATTGTTTAGGTATTAAAGGCATTGCCACTGAAGTTGGGGTGTTAACTCAAACAGAAGTTAAGCCTATCAAAATAGAAAAAACGATCGTTAGTATTAAAGATTCAATTGATGTGAAGCTTGCAAAAGTTAAAGCTAATTCACGATTTACGGCAAGAATAATTAGTGGTATTGATGTCAATGCAGAAACACCTGAATGGATGAAATCACGCCTATTAGCTGCGGATATTCGCAGCATTGATGCTGTTGTTGATGTTACTAATTATGTGATGTTAGAACTTGGTCATCCTATGCATGCATTTGATCGTAAGAATGTAGAAGGGTGTTTAGAAGTTCGTTATGCCAAAGAAAATGAAAAACTTGAATTACTCGATGATAAAGTGATTGACTTAAGAGTTGATACCTTGGTTGTAGCCGATCAACAAAAAGCATTGTCAATGGCTGGTATTATGGGCGGGAAGCATTCTGCGATTAACCAGCAAACAACTGATATTATTTTAGAAGCTGCACATTGGGACCCAATAGAAATTGCAGGTAAAGCAAGAAGTTACGGGCTGCACACTGATGCTTCACACCGTTTTGAGCGAGGTGTTGATTATGAGCTTTGTTTGCAAACAATTGAACGAGCGAGTGAATTGTTGTTAAAAATTGTTGGTGGTCAAGCTGGACCTATTACTGATGAAATAGATAACGAACACTTTCCAAAATCCCGCACGGTTAAATTAAGAAGAAATCGAATAGAAAGGTTATTAGGTATTGTTATGCCTGATCAACAAATTATTGATATATTGCAACGTCTAGGGATGAAATTAACGACCGAAGAGGATGGTTGGTTGGTACAAATTCCAAGTTGTCGTTTTGATATAACCATTGAGGCTGATTTAATTGAAGAACTTGTAAGGATCTACGGATATAACAACGTTCCAAGTCGTAAGCCTGTAGGTGAGCTATCAATGATACGACAACAAGAGAATCGGTTGAATAAATCTCAGTTTGCGCATCTACTGGCTGATAGAGGCTATCAAGAGGCAATTACATATTCGTTTGTTGATAAAAAATCACAACAATTTATTGATCCATCAATTGAGCCATTAGCATTAGTTAATCCCATTTCGGCCGATTTAGCTGTTATGCGTACATCATTATGGCCTGGTTTGCTTAAAGCGGTTAGTTATAATCAAAAACGCCAACATGATCATGTGAGGTTTTTTGAGACTGGGTTAAAATTTGTACCCAGCGAAGATGGATTGATACAAACGCCTGTAATCGCAGGCGTTATTAGCGGACGTAGTGTTAGTGAAAGTTGGGAGTCGAGTGACTCAAAAGTTGATTTTTTCGATTTAAAAGGCGATATACAAGCGTTACTTAAACTGACAAAATCAGATGGACAGTTTGACTTTGTTGCAGCGCAGCGAGAAGGCTTACATCCTGGACAAACGGCTAAAATCATTCGAAACGGAAAAGACTGTGGTTTTATTGGTAAAATTCACCCAGAAACTCAAAGAGAATTTGATATCGATGAGCCTGTTTATTTGTTTGAGCTTGAGTTAAAACGCATTACTCAACGTAAGTTACCAAAATTTACCGCCTTGTCTAAATTTCCATCCATTCGTCGAGATTTAGCTATTTTAGTAAAAGAAAGCGTGACTTCTTCGCAAATTGTTGATTTAATTGGACAAACAGCGAAAAATTGGCTAAATAAAGTAGTGATATTTGATATTTATCGCGGAAAGGGCATTAAAGAGAACTTTAAAAGTGTTGCTATAGGCATTATTTTACAAAGAACAGATAGAACATTTAAAGACGTTGAAGTGACAAAAACGATTGACCGTATTATTTCCGCACTAACTGATAAACTGGAAGCAGAGCTAAGAGATTAAGCATTGCTTTGAGGGATTAATCATGGCGTTAACTAAAGCAGAAATGGCAGAACGTTTGTTTGACGATTTAGGATTAAACAAACGAGAATCAAAAGAAATGGTTGAAGGGTTTTATGAAGAAATTCGTAATTCTTTAGCTTCAAATAAGCAGGTAAAACTATCTGGTTTTGGCAATTTTGATTTAAGAGATAAAAAACAACGGCCTGGGCGAAATCCAAAAACAGGTGAAGAGATCCCTATTTGTGCCCGACGAGTAGTCACGTTTAGGCCAGGACAAAAATTAAAGGCTAGAGTGGAAGCATATGCTGGAAGCAAGTAATAATAATGAATTAGCGCCAATTCCCGACAAGAGATATTTTACTATCGGTGAAGTTAGTCAACTTTGTTTGGTTAAGCCTCACGTTTTACGTTACTGGGAACAAGAATTTCCTCAACTAAGTCCGGTTAAACGACGTGGAAACAGGCGTTATTATCAACGTGAAGATGTGATGGTAATTCGCGAAATTCGAGAATTACTTTATGACCAAGGTTTTACTATTGGTGGGGCAAGGCTACAGCTCGATGCTGAAGTCAGTTCTGCGGATCCTAAAGCTGTTCAAGCTATTATTAGTGAATTACAAAGTGTGTTAAACATACTTGCTCATTAATACATCTTACCAAGTTAATTTTAATAAATCGGAATGTGGCGCAGCCTGGTAGCGCACTTGTTCGGGGTACAAGTGGTCGGAGGTTCAAATCCTCTCATTCCGACCAATATTTTTAGCAACTATAAGACCTTTAGATGCTTCAAAAATATTGAATAAACTATCTCATAAATGGATATTTTCTATTAAAAAGCGGTATACTGGTACTGAATCTTATGATTGATGCTAAAAATTATAGATTATAAAAAATCACGTTATAAAAATAATTAGTGACGTAAAAATGGTACTTTTGAGGGAATATCTTTGCGAATAAGGAATTATCTATTCTTTTTTTCTGTGTTCATTTGTTTGAGCCACCCTGCAATTGCGCTTGAAATATCTTCCTTAAATAAATCTCCAATAATCTCACCAGAGAGTATTGCTGTTTTCTACCCTAATGCAAAACAGCCCTACCGCAGCATTTATCAAGATATTGTTTTAGGTTGTGATAGCCTAATTAAAAATCAAAAATATCCGCCAATCAAATTAAAATCATTCCTTCTAGAAAAAGAATTCGATATTGATAAAATCATCGCCGATCTAAAGCGACAAAAAATAAAAAAAGTGATTGTTCTAGGTCGTTCAGGTTATAAATTAGCTAAATTATTACCAAAGGAATTTAGTGTGGTTTCTGGGGCGTTACCAATATCTCCCAATGGCGTTTCTGGCATTAGTTTAATGTCTGATCCTAAGTTTTTGTTTGATTACCTGGCTAATGTAGCACCAGATGTTAAGCGGGTTCACATTGCTTATAGTAAAAAGAATGAATGGATTATTCAATTGGCTAAAACTGCTGCGGCTAATCGCGGATTAACTTTAAATTTGAAAAAAGTTAAAAATACTAAACAGGCCGTACAGTTTTATCAACAAGTATTTGATTCAAAAGTTTCTAAGCAAGATGCGATTTGGCTTCCTTTAGATCGGGTATCTTCGCATGACAAGATTACTCTACCAATTATTTTAGAAAAAGCATGGGCAAAAGGAATGGTTGTTTTTTCCAGTAAGCCATCACATGCTAAACGAGGTGTTTTATTTTCTACTTATCCAGACAATTACTCATTAGGTCAACATCTTTATCTAATGGTGAAACAGCTTGCTAAGCAACCCGCAAAAAGGCGCTTCTCGCCACTAAGTGCGATGAAATTGGCGGTTAACCTAAGGACTGCCGCTCATTTAGGTTTCAAATATACTTCTGAACAACAACAAAGCTTCAAGTTAACATTTCCTGAGTAATAATGTTAGGTTTTCATTTTAAACGAAATAAACAAGCAAGTTATAAACGGCAGTTAATTACATTTTTTGCTATCAGTATTTTTATATTGGCGACCTGTACATCGGTTATTACCGCTTGGCAGACTAGTCAATTAGTTAAACAATCAACAATGAAAACAGGGTTTCAACTAACCAATATTTTTGCTCAACAAAGCGTATTAGCACTATTGACGGATAGTAAAGAAAATCTTCAAGTGGCAATAGAGAATATATTAGGTTTTCAATCAATTACTGGGGTTGCAGTTTTTAAACCTAATGGCGAATTATTAGATTCTTTGTCAAAAGACAGTAATGTTAATTTTTATGAAAGTTTTTTATTTTCACTACAGTCAAGGCGCTCAATTAATCAACTACCAATTCAATTATTTAAGGAATTAGATGAAATGTGGTTGTTTGCAGCACCTGTAAACTACATGCCGGACTTAGATGATATGGATACGGTGGAGCCTGAAGATACCGCCAGTTCAAAACAATTAATGGGTTATGTTTTACTTGAATATAATAAAAAAGAATTACATGAGGTTCAATATTCGATTTTTATTAACAACATGTTAATTTCGACTTTGATTGCTGTCATTTTAGCTTCTCTAATGAGCTGGTGGATTAATCGTTTAACTAAACCGCTTATTGATTTGTCGCACACCATGAAGTTAGCGACCAACCTAAAGCATTATCCGCGAGCTAAAGTGGCAGGAGCAAAAGAAATTCATCAAATAGCCGAAGTTTTTAATTTAATGATGGCTTCGTTAGAAGAAAAAAATACAGAGTTAGTCAATCACCGTGATACTTTAGAGTCAGAAGTGGGAATGAGAACTCAGCAGTTAATTATTGCCAGAGATACCGCATTAACAGCGAGTCGGCATAAATCAGAATTTTTAGCCAATATAAGCCATGAATTAAGAACACCATTACAGGCTATTATTGGCTACACCGATTTAGTGAAAGAAGACTTAGAAATTGAAGGCATGGAAGATCAGGTTAATGATCTTAATAAAAGCATTAGAAGCGCGAATAACTTGTTAGATCTAATTAACAATATTTTAGATATAGCAAAAATTGAAGCGGGTAGGATGGACTTATATTTAAAACCCGTTGATATGGTTAAATTAGTCGAAGAAACAATCGATGTTGTTTCACCTATCGCTAAAGCCAATAAAAATAAATTCATTGTTGAACAACAAAATTTAGATTCGACTTTAATGTTAGACAAACAAAAATTGATGCAAATTTTTGTTAATTTGTTAAGTAATGCCTGCAAGTTCACTTCTAATGGTACGGTGACATTTACGATTAAAAATAATAAAAAACATTTACTTTTTTCTGTTTCGGATACAGGGGTTGGAATTGCTCCTGATCAAATTAATTTAATTTTTGATCAGTTTACTCAAGTTGATGGCAGCCAAACTCGGCGATTTGAGGGGACAGGACTAGGTATGGCAATTACTCAAAATTTTTGCGAGCTGATGTCAGGGCATATCAAAGTAAAAAGTGAATTAGGGCTTGGGACTAAATTTAGTATCAAGATACCTTTAAATTAGAAATTAGAAATTAGTCTTTGTTATTCCACAAAATTGCATTGATACAGGTTTTAATAGTGGATAGACAATCAGTATAGCTTTTGACAAAGCATATACCTATGCAAGCTGTATATAGAGCTTTCCATAGGCTGTATTTTGCTATTGCTTGTCTATACTGATTGAAATATACGTGCAATAAGGATATTGCTAAATTGAAGTTTAATATAAAACTAAATACTTTAATAAAAAACAATAGGTGATCCCATGTTTTTAACTAGTCGTTTCATAAACGGTATATTGATTGTTGTATTATCTCTTTATTCAGTAGTAGTCAATTCTGAGGAATTTGATGAAGATATTGAAAGTGAGCTAGTTGATTTTTATGGTGATGAAGACTTTGTTAGTATTGCTACAGGGTCAAAACAATTAATTCACAAAGCGCCTTCAACAGCTACTGTTATTAGTGCTAAACAAATCGAAAATATGGGGGCTCTCACCGTTGCTGAAGCGTTAGAAAATGTTCCTGGTTTGCATGTTTATCCATCTCCATTTAACCGTTTAAATACATCATTTTCGATTAGAGGTATTCACTCGGATCAAAATCCTCAAGTTTTATTTTTAATAAATGGCTCACCTATAAGAGAAGAATATACTGGAGCCAGACCTCAAACATTTAAAATGCCTGTTCATTCTATTTCGCGAATAGAGATAATTAGAGGCCCAGGTTCAGCAATATATGGTGCAGATGCATATTCAGGCGTTATCAATATTATTACGAAGGATTTTTCTGAAATTGCAAAAGCAAGCTGGGGGATTAATCTTGGCAGCTTTGATACAAGTAATATTTGGTATCAAAATGCATTTAAAATTAATGAATTCGATTTTGGTTTGACAGTTGAAAACCTAAAAAGTAATGGAGATGATTCAAGAATCATTAACCGTGATTTACAGACTATATTAGATGAGATCATAGGCACCTCTGTTACTAATGCACCAACTTATTTGAATACAAATTATGATATATTTGATTTTAGGTTAAATGCAAAGTACAACGATATTAAGTCGAACTTTTGGTATTGGAATAATAAAGCGGGGCATGGTGCTGGTGCAGCTCAAGCTCTTGATCCAGGAGGTACGCAAAACACTTCGATTTATCAATTTGATATTAGTTATGATTGGGATATGGAGAATTGGAAAGCCAATATACAATATGGCTATTACCTAATGGAAGACCGAGCAGAATTTGCCGTTTTACCAGCAGGGGCAGTCGTTCCTATTGGTTCAGACGGTAATTTAAATCTTATTGAACCTGTAGGTTTGGTTCTATTTTCTGATGGTTTTTTAGGTAATCCACAACCTACAGAAAAAACTAACTCATTAGACTTTTCGATGTTATCAACATCCTTTTCAGATCATAAAATTCGGTTTGGGCTAGGATTTTCTAAAATCAAATTAATTTCTAATGAAGAGAAAAATTTTGGTCCAGGTGTCATCGATACGGTGGAATTAGCTAACTTATTCTCAAATGGCAATGTTATGGTTATTGATGGTACTTTGACGAATGTGAGCAATACTCCCTATGTTTTTATCAGTAATGTTGATAGAGAAAACTCAAATTTTAGTGCTCAAGATGAGTGGCAATTTAAAAATGATTGGTCTTTAACTTCAGGTGTTCGTTTTGATAAATATAGTGATTTTGGTTCGACAATAAATCCTAGAGCTGCATTAGTTTGGGAAATGAGTCAGAGTATGTCATCGAAGTTTTTGTATGGTAGAGCTTTTAGAGCTCCAGCATTTGACACTCTTTATGCTATGAATAATCCAGTTGGGATTGGTAATCCCAATTTAAAACCTGAAACAATTAATACTTATGAATTTAGTATTAATAAACATTTAATAAATCATGTTGCATGGTCTATAAATTTGTTTAGATATGATAGTAAGCAATTAATTGAGTTTGTTCCAGATGCCGGGGCCACAACCACTACGGCTCAAAATGTAGGAAAACAAAAAGGTTATGGATTTGAATCGGAATATAGTTGGAAAGGTGAAAGTGATTTATGGCAATTAAACTATTCTTGGCAGCGGTCGAAGGATGTAGATACAGATAATGTTATTCCTTTAGCACCACAACAATTATTTAACTTTATTTACGAAACAGAATTTAATAATAATTCAAAATTTGTTGCTAAACTCAACTGGGTTGGTAAAAGAGCAAGAGAGGTTGGCGATACAAGAATTGAATTAGACAGCTTTGCAACTCTAGATTTTGCATACCATTTTGTTTTTGACACCTCTGATGTTTGGAAAGTATCAATTATAGGTAAGAATGTTTTGAATGAAAATGCATTTGAACCATCCCATCCTTTAGTTTCTGGCGCTTTAACTCCTATAAGTGATTACCCGATACAAGGAAGCAGTTTTTATTTGCAATTATCTAAATCTTTGCAGTGAGCTAAAATGAGTGATAGAAATATAAAAATTGAAAGTAGAAATGAACATTTTTCTTCTAGAATTCAAAGTAAAATAACTTGTGAAAAACCTTCTGAAGATAATGAATTTTTAGCAGAAGAGACAAGGATTCATGGTTATGATGTATTGGATTTGATGGATAATTGTGATTATTTAGATACATTTTATTTACTTTTTAGAGGTGAGCTTCCCACTAAAGCGCAAAAAACATTATTGCAAAAACTTTCAGTCGCTATTATTAATTTAGGACCTCGGCACCAATCATCTAGAGCGGCTGCTAATGCGGGCATTGGTAGAACTGATGTAAACAATATTCTTCCTATTGCTATTATGGCAATGAGTGGCTCGTATGGAGGCTCAAAGGAAATAGAGAATGCGATGCGTTTTCTTAAAAAATCATTTAAATTACTTCCCAAAGTAATAGCAAGCGAGCAGCTATATTCTTTTCCAATTACTCTTGATGAGGATTGGATCGTGGCTCCCGGCTTTGGAACTGATTTTCAAGGTCAATCTCCTTACCTTATAAATATAGTCAATAAGCTGTCAGGCGTAAGTCCTGTTAATGGTTACTTAAATTGGGCGGTTAACTTTGTAGATTCCCTGCCTGTAAATAAAAATTGTGGTTGGCGTCTTGCTGGTTTGGTTGCATCTGTTCTACTGGATTTAAACTTTGAACCTAGAGAAGGCGGAGGGGTTTTTCAATTGTTGGCAGGGCCTGGTTCTTTTGCTCATGGTATTGAGTTTTCGAATAAACCAATCACAGATATGCCATTTTTAAAAGATGAGGATTATATAATTAAAAATGGCTAATGAAATCTGGAAGGCGAGAAGAGGAAAAATTATAACTAATCGTGGTGGTTGGCGGATTGGTGAGGCAATATATAATTGTGGTTACTCAATGATGGATGATTTAGTTGGAAAAAAAACTTTTTTTCAAACTCTTGTCTTAAATGTAACGAAAAAAATACCGAGTAAAAAATTAGCCGATTGGTTCGAAGCTAGCTTTATTTGTCTAAGCTGGCCAGATTCAAGGATTTGGTGCAATCAGAATGGTTCATTAATTGGTACAACTAATGGAAGTCCTGTGACTGCCGCTGCCGCAGGCATTTTATCAGCAGATTCAAGAATGTATGGTCCTGGTTCTATTTTAGGTGGAGCAGACTTTATCATTCGAGCTATGAAATGGTACCAAGCTGGCATGACTCCGTTAGATATTGTTAAAAAGGAGCTTGCAACTAAACATGTAAAAAAAGGAAATAAACCCGTTATTGTAGGGTATGCACGACCAATTGCAACTGGTGATGAAAGAGTTGAGGCTATGCAAAGAGTCACTCTAGAGTTAGGATTTAAAGAAGGAAAACATCTAAAGTTGGCCTTTAAAATTCATTCGATTCTTGCTGAGCATTATAAAGAAAACATGAATTATGTCGGTTATGTAACGGCCTTTTTGATTGATCAAAAATTTACCCCTAATGACATTTATCGAATTTATAGCACTTGGGTCTTCTCAGGCGTTAATGCTTGTTATTCGGAGGCTAATGATGATTTTGCAGGAGGTTTTTTACCTTTATCTTGCAATGATATTAATTATGTTGGTGTTAAATCTAGAAAGTTACCATAACTCAACTAATTTTAACCTCCAGGCGTAGCTGATTGGCTGTTATCCGCTAAACCTTTCACACGTTGACCCATTGGAGGTACTTCATTAGCATCAATAATCATATTGATCATGGTGGGAGCCTTTTTATTGCCTAAGCGTTTCCAGTCAATTGCTGATAATTCGTCAGGTGTCTTTATGGTAATACCTTCTATCCCCATTGCTTCAGCGAGTTTTGCATAATCGATTACAGGTAATTCAAAACCTATTTCTTCTGCGCCACCGAGTTTTTGCCCATGTTTTACCATACCCAGTTCTCCATCATTTAAGACTACAAATATAACGGGGATTTGGTGCTGTAATGCGACGGTTATTTCTTGTCCTGCCATTAAGTAACTGCCGTCGCCAGTTACACATACTGAAGGTTGCTTGCTACCAAAACAAACCCCGATAGAAGCTCCTACAGCCCAACCCATTGAACCAAATCCCATTGCGATATGATAATAACCGTTAGCACTACCTCGGTGAAAATAGTGTGTAAACCATGCCCACGCATTACCAGCATCTAACAATATTCTAAACTCTGATGGAATATGTTTTGATAAGTCGTTTGCAACTCGCTGGGGTTTGAGTGGAATAGCGTTTGAGTAACAACTCTCTGGGTTAGATAATCTTATTTGAGGACCATGATCTCTATTTGGTTGAGCATTATTTAAGTAACCTTTTTTTACCGGATCAACGGCATCCCAAGTTCTCCCCCATTTTATTCCTTGTCTTATGTTGATGTTGAGTTGCTTAAAAATTAAATGGATGTCGCCACAAACATGCAATTTGGCATGCGGTGAACGTGAAAAATGTTCTGGGCTTGAATCTATATGGACTAATCGATCTTTAAGCGAGTCGAGTTGCCATCCGCCAGTACCTAATTCAGTAATTGGTATACCAATCGCTATAAATAGGTCAATGCTATCATCTTCTATGGTCTCTTGAGCACTTTGATGACCCGCAAAACCAAATACGCCACGATAAAGAGGGTGAAAACTGTTAACCCAGCGTTTACCTGCTGGCCCACTTAAAACTGGCGCTCGGGTCAGTTCTGCGAACTCCAT
>Ga0256845_1000873_pt1 | contig 25979 bp, 25 predicted proteins | sample RiftiametaG_FD_189101 | JGI IMG/M metagenome (GOLD analysis project Ga0256845, IMG submission 189101) | Tube worm associated microbial communities from hydrothermal vent at the East Pacific Rise, Pacific Ocean - Riftia | ecosystem: Host-associated > Annelida > Integument > Unclassified ... | reverse complement strand
GAGCAACTCAAGAGTTAGCGATCCTCGCAAAATAGTCACCGAAGAACAGAAGATCTCAGCAGAGATTATTACCGTGGACACACAGGAGCGCAAAATTGGACTCTCCATGAAATCGCTCATTGGCCACGAAGAAGACGGTGACCTAAAAGAATACCGCAAAACAGAATCTAAGAAGCCCACATCTCAGAAGGCTACATTTGGTGACATGTTTGCCGAAAAACTCGGTAGTCTGGTACCACCGGAGCTTACCGATGAGGCCCCTGCCAAAGAAGAAGCTCCGGCTAAAGACGACGCCCCTGCCGAAGAAGAAGCTCCTGCTGAAGACGAGACTTCTGCCAAAGAAGAATAAGTATCCCCAAAACAACGCTCACTGATCTGTTTCTCTAAAATGTTTCCCTGCATATCTTGCTGTCAATAACCAAACAACGCAAAGAACAAACGTAATAAGAGAGAGCCACCGCAGGTTCGAAAATCCTTTAAGCAATGTGGTGGAGGCAAGAAGCATGAGCCCTACCCCTGCGGCCTTGGCAAAACGCAGCACAAAAATATCGATGAACGCCTTGCCAAAGTATCTCTCTTGCCTGGATGCAACAACATACAAAGCCTCTTTGGAAGATTGGTTAATTGAGTAGTTAAGCCCGTTATCTGCAATACTCATGGAGGCTCCCATCCATAAAACAGGAGCTGCCATAAACCCCAGGGAGATAAAAATAAAAGCAACGGGTAAAACAAGGAGGGCTCTGCCAACCCCAAATTTTGACATGACGGTTCCTGTAACAAGAAGCTGCACTACCAAAGCCGTCACGTTGGTGATTAGATACACAGTAGAAAGATGTTCACTAATAGCGTGACCATCAAGAAAATGCGCCGTAACAGACGTAAATTGAAAGTCCGCAGAAACAGAGACAAATTCATAAAGAAGAACAAGCGCAGCGATCGAGATCAAGTAATGAGATTTAGCAGTCAACACAAGCCCTTGCAGCCACACGCCTTGCTTCCTGTCGAGGTCACATGTTTCAACTGGAGGCATCACAAACTTGGCGGCACCAGTCGCCAAAACCGAAATCAGCAAAGTTACCCCCATGGCCACAAACAACCACTGCCCAATCGACAACAGACTAATCATCGCCCGCACAACAGAAGCGCCAAAAACACCGCCTAAGACGCCGCCCAAAACAATTGGGCCGTACAAACGACCCGCCTGCTCAGCATTCAAACTATCGTTTAAAAAGGCAAAGAAACCAACCACCATAAACATGTGAAAAAGATCCCCAAACAGATAAAATGCCCAGATAGTCACATCCACGGGGGTATCCAGTAAAAAAGAAAAGACAATGTAACCTGCCGACATGACAGATGCCATAATGTTAATGAGTCTATGTCTCGCAAATCTTCTGGCCACAAAACTGAATATTGCCATGGCAACAAACGCCAAAACTAGGTTGAGTTCTTTGGCTAGAAGTTCCGCCTGCGGTGCCTCTAGATTAAATCCTAAAAATTGAAATCCTGTGACATCGTAACGCTCTATAAACAACCCTTTCTTGAGCGGCTTAAGAATCCAAAAACACGTAATAAGCAAAAAGAACTGAGAGAACATGAGCAAAGTAAACGGAAGTTCACTCTTTTTTATATCAACAAATATTCTAAACGGATTTCTCATATCAAAGTTGCCAGAAGGCTTATTGCCGCGCTTTGATAAGTTGCGCGACTTCATTGTGACCGTTGTTCTCTGCCAGCTGTGCCGCACTTTGCCCCATAACGTCGCAGACAAAAGGATCTGCTCCGTTGTCTAAAAGCAGCTTAACAACCTCCAGATAACCCTTACCGGCAGCAAACATTAGCGGCGACCAACCTGCGCGATTATGAACGTCCAGCTTAGCTTCCGCCTTGAGTAGCAACTCAACAACCTCCAGATGTCCACCTCCAGAAGCAAACATCAAAGCAGTCCAACCCTGCTTCTTGGCGGCGTTCACATCGGCACCTTTCCCAATAAGTACTCTCACAAAATCAACGTGTCCCATACGCGACGCCACCATCAAAGCGGTCTCCCCATCTTTGGCCGCGCTGTCAAGCATCACGCCACCCTCCAAAAGCTGCACGATTATTTCGTCCAACCCACCAAAGGCCGCCGCCATGAGCGAGGTTCGACCGTCCATGCTGACAGAACGAACATCTGCATTCCTGTCAAGCAGCAGCAACGCAGCATCCAATTGTCCTTCGGCCAAAGCAACAGCAAGCGCGTTATCACCGTGACCATCCACATCATTAATTCCGGCACCTCGATCAAGCAATATTCGCATGACCTCAATACTTCCGTTCATCGCAGCAAAAAGCAGCGGCGTCATGCCGTCATCGGTGCACGCAGAAACAGCAGCGTTATGTTTCATCAAAAGTTCAACGGCAGCGACATCACCCAATCCGGCAGCCACCATAAGTGCGGTTGCCCCATTACTTTGCCTGCTGTTAACAGAAGCGCCCCGTTTTAACAGCACTGTCGCCGCATCAATTCGCCCAAGGGCACATGCCAGCATCAAAGCAGTTTGCCCACCTTCGCCCGCAGAGTCAGGTTTAACGCCGTCATCCAATAATTTCCCCAGCTCATCAAGGTTACCGTCTCTAACTGCATCAAGCAGCTTCTTCGCCGCTGCGCTCCCGTCAGGAGAAAAGACCTGCACCGAATATTCTCCCCCCCCCGGCTGCGCAGATCCGCAGCCCGACGCAAGCATAAGCAGGCATCCTTTCACCATGATAAAAAGAACAAAACGTTTGATTTTCATATGAACCCCCTCTCATCTTCAAGTTTCGTCAATTATGACGCCCGCGCAACCACCAACCAATTCACCTGGCCCCACCTATTTCTTCTTTGACCGTCGTAGTGCGACCAGGTCTTATCTTTACGTTCAAAACTTTTTTAAAACCAAGGGGATCGTTCGTCAGCACTATCCTGTGTTTTCCTACCGGCAATCGCTTTTTATGAACGGGTGTCGTTCCTGACTTTCTGCCGTCAATCTTTACCTGAGCCCAAGGACGACAATTAATTTTCAAAGAACCGTACAAAGTTGTCGGTTCAGCAACCTCAACCGGAGCTTGGTGTTCTAAAGAAGCCTGGCGTTCGGCTTTGTCTGGCTCCACCATCTCTACAAGAGACTCCTGCTTCTTTGGCAGTTCATCTGCTTTTACTGGCTCAGCAGCAGGGGCAGGAGACGCCACCGTCTGTGATGGCGGCATCAATGGAACAACCGTTGCCGCAACCTCGCCACGCCCCCCCCAAATCAACCACACACCTGCAATTATAATAGCCAGTATTATAGGCGCTAATATTCGCAGGTTCAAAACTCTCCCCCACACACTGCTGCGCGAATGACTGACAAACTGACTGACATGTGGAATATTCTGTAAAGAAGTCTTGGTAAGAGCATTCGTCAATGAAACTTTGTTCGATGAAGATGCATCTCTATATGACCTACCAACGCTCTGATCCTGATCACTCGCGGCAGAAGGAGTAAAAGGTCTGGCATCTTCAGTTGACGAAGCTATTTCCATAACCGCAGAGATCAATTTTCCAGCGTCCAGATTAGATTGTCGCGCTATATTTAAGTTCTCTAAAGCATCCAAAGCCACAGACGCGCTCTCAAAACGATCATCCGGCTTTACAGCCAATAATTTGCGAACAAATGCATCCAGCTCACCTGAGAATCCGGGCATGGGAGGAACAACTGGTGCCAGGGCCCTCGCAAGTAGCTCCTGATCGCTTTGGCCCACAAGCAATCGGCGGCCACAGAGCATCTCAAACAACACCAGCCCCACACAGAACAGATCCGAGGTTGCGCCAACATCTTCACAGTTTGCCTGCTCTGGAGAAATATACGCTAGCTTCCCTTTGAGTACGCCGGTCCGAGTAGCACTGACACTTCCACGAGCTTTGGCGATGCCGAAATCCGCCAGTTTTACAAATCCTTCTACGGATAAAAGCAGATTATGCGGAGACACATCCCGGTGAACCACAGCAAGGGGGGCACCGTCGACTACAATCTCCTGTGCATGCTTTAGAGCCGAAAGTATCCCGTGAGTCACGTGCAGAGCAAAACCTAATGGCAACCTCAACTCAAGCCCGTGAACAACCTTGAGCACATGACGCAGGTCTGTACCATCAACGTACTCCATTGCAATAAAGAGTTCTCCATTGTGCCTGTCAAAATCAAAGACCTGAACTATGTTGGGATGCTGAAGACTGGCTGCTATTTGGGCCTCCCGCTCAAACATAACAGCAAATTCCGGATCATCACCATGCTCAGGTCTGATGCGCTTTATACAAACCTGCTTTGAAAATCCTGCCGCTCCCAAGGTAGAACCCCGGTATACCTCAGCCATCCCCCCTCTGGCAATGAGCTCTTCCAATCGGTATTTTCCATAATCCTCAGGCAAACCCACCTCGTATCATCCTTATAAAAACCACCGCTCGACGCTCTTGAAAAACGGCGATACCGTAGCACGTTTTAAGGCCTTTAGGTTAATTTTGAAAATGGTCAAAACCGACAATGTTACCGACAACCTCATGCCCTTCTTTTAAAAGCCTGACCCCGTTTTCGCCATCAGAAACAAAACCGATTACAGTAGCTTGCAACCCGGTTTCATCAAACAAATCTCTAAATAGCTTTTCCTTCCCATCTGGTGCCACCGTAAACAATAGCTCAAAATCTTCCCCACCGGTCAAAGCCCAAGTCTCCACATCCTTTTTAAACGTTCTCGCCACCTCAACAGTTTCAGAATCGATGGGAACATCTCCTGCCTCTATGGTAATCGATACCTCACTGCTCTTCGCCAGATGCCCTGCATCCTGGAGCAATCCGTCGCTGACATCAATACACGCGCTGACAACGCCACTGCGAGCAAGAACCCTGCTGGCGTCAAGTCTCGGCGTCGGCGTCAGATATCGCGACATCACAACATTGTCCACGTTCAAACCCAAGTTAAGTTGCTCGTTAGATATCAACTCAAGCCCGGCAGCCGAAGCACCGAGTTTCCCCGTTACGCATAGAAGATCTCCAGACACGGCACCATCTCTAGTTAAGAGTTCGTTCTCTGATACCTCTCCGACCAGGAATACATCAATCAGTAGACGCTCGGGCAACCTAGCAGTGTTGCCACCAATGATTGTGGCCCCTGCCAAATTCATTTCAAAGAGCATTCCTTCGTAGATTCCCTCCACAAACGTAACATCAATATTATCCGGCATCGCAATCGATACCAATGCGTAGCGAGCTTCCCCTCCCATGGCGGCTATATCGCTGAGGTTAACCGCAGCAGCTCTCCTGCCTATCTGCACCGGAGATGTCCTGTCTGATAAAAAATGAACGCCGTCTATCTGAGCATCACACGTAAATAGGAGCAACTTCCCCGTCCCGCTTCTAACCACCGCAGCATCATCTCCTGCACCACGTAAAACCCTGTCAGGGTTTCCATCAATCATTTTGGTAATTCGCTCAATCAAACCAAATTCACCAATTTCTCCAATTTTCATTTTAACTCCACAAGATGGCATAAATTAAACACACCAATCGCAAATTACCCCAACCGCGAACAACTTTTCACACCAAAAAGAAAATCTGCGAATAAATCTATCCACTTGACACTACTCAACATGCCTCGTAATGTCCGCCACGACTTTCGACATGTGTCTCAAGAAGATGACAAAAAAACAAATTAAAAATTCATCTGAGAGCCTATTCTCAATCAACGTGGAAACCTTGCGAAAAGGTTCCATAACAATTGATCGAGATCTGCCCATGGACTGGCTGGCGCAGGAAATGAACATATGCGGATTTCCAGTTGTCCCCATTCGATCCCGACTCTCATTAAATCTTGAGCTTCTCGATCAAAGCGTTTTGGTGCAAGGGTTTGCCGAAGCCATGATCGAAGTAAAATGCAGTCTTTGTCTCTCAAATATAAACCTTACTCTTAAAGGCGACATCAGCAATTATCTATCACCGATGCCAATATCTGGCACCGACGAGCTTCTCAATAAAGAAGAATTAACCCCTGAAGATCTTGAAAAAGAGTACTATAGCGAAGACACTATCGTGCTGGACAACCTGATACGAGATGCCATCATGCTCGAATTACCAATGACCCCAAGATGCGAAAATTCGTGTTCAGGAATTATAAAACACCCCAAAAAAAGCACTTACAACGCTAAACAATCAGTGGATCCAAGACTGGCTCCATTGGCAGATATCAAGTTATCAAAGGAGAATTAAAGTGGCTGTTCCAAAGAAAAAAACATCTAAATCGCGACGTGATAGCAGACGCGCCAACCATGATCGCATGGACGCCCCGGCAATCTCAGATTGTCCTCAATGTGGCGCTCCGGTTCCACCGCATCATGCTTGCCCGGAATGCGGCACCTATCGCGGCAGACAAGTATTGGAATTAAAAGAGGAAGAAGAAGATACAAAATAGCCTTCTCAAGCGATCGAACTCTGAAATAATAATGGGTTCAGCGCTAAACAATAGGGAAACAAGCGGCTGATAAATGACCTCAAAAATTTACTCCAGAATCACAGGCACAGGCAAATACAAAGCCGAAGGTGTGCTAACAAACTTTGACCTCGAAAAGATTGTCGATACAAACGATGATTGGATCGTTGAACGAACCGGCATCAGAGAAAGAAGAGTCGCTGCCAAAAACGTCTTTACGTCTGACATGGCCGCTCATGCGCTAAAAAAAGCTGTAGAGATGGCCGGACTCTCGCCCAATGATCTGGATATGATAATCTGTGGAACCGTTACCGGAGACCAGCCATTGCCAGCTACGGCAACATACGTGCAGCAAAAGATTGGTGCCTCCAACCACTGTGCCGCCTTCGATCTCTCGGCCGCCTGCGCCGGTTTTATTTATGGTCTCTCAATCGCTGATAGCTTTATTCAGCGAGGTACTGCAAAAAATATCGGAGTAATCGGCGTTGAACTTTTATCAAGAGTCTTAAACTTTGAAGATCGCAATACCTGCGTGCTTTTTGGCGATGGCGCGGGGGCCGTTGTTCTGTCAGCCGACACAGAAACACCCGGAATACTGTCGACACATCTATTCACCGACGGCTCACTTGCCGATTTGCTGACAATCCCTGCGGGCGGTTCCAAGATGCCAACATCCATGCAGACGGTACAAGATCGTCAGCACTTCGTTCACATGGAAGGCAAAGAAGTTTTCCGATATGCGGTGAAATACCTCTCTAGTGCTGCTCAAAAAGCAATGAATGCAAACAACGTAGCCCCCGAAGAAGTGGACGTTGTCGTAGCTCACCAGGCAAACATGCGCATTTTGGAAGCGGTCTGCAAACGCATAAAGATTCCGGTCGAAAAATTTGTGCTCAACATCGAACAATACGGCAACACCTCCAGCGCCTCCATACCTCTCGCACTCGACGAAGCAGTTCGCGGCGGAAAAATAAAGAAGGGCGACACAATGCTAATGATCGCTCTCGGGGGCGGTATTTCATGGGGTTCCGCTTTATTGAAATGGTAATGTAATGAAGACTGCATTTGTATTTCCAGGGCAAGGTGCCCAAAAGATAGGCATGGGCCAAGAATTATCCGATAAGTTCAACGTGGCTAAAGATACTTTTGTAGAGGCCAATGAAGCCTTGAACGAAGATCTCGCCGAGCTGATTTTCAACGGCCCACAAGATGCCCTTACACTTACAGCCAATACTCAGCCAGCAATTCTCACTGTATCCATTGCTGCGTTGCGAGCCTTTCAAACCCGCTGTAACACAGCGCCCGACTTTGTAGCAGGCCACAGTCTCGGCGAATTCTCCGCTCTAGTGGCATCTGGAGCCATGGATTTCTCCACTGCTGTTAGAACCACACGAGCCAGGGGAACTTTCATGCAAAGCGCTGTTCCAGCAGGCCTAGGTGCAATGGCGGCCGTCATAAAAAAGACTCCAGAAGAAGTCAAACAAGCTTGCAAAGAAGCTGCTCAAGGAGAAATCGTCTCCCCCGCAAACTTTAATTCACCTGGACAAATAGTTATTTCAGGAAACAAAGATGCCGTAAAACGAGCCTCTGTTATCCTCAAGAAAAGCGGCGGTCGCGTTATTCCCCTGAAAGTAAGTGCACCGTTCCATTGCGACCTCATGAATCCGGCGGCATCAAAGCTTGACGATTTCCTAGGCGACATAACCTTCAAGCCCCCGTCGCCAGCAGTAGTCACAAACGTCGAAGCAATACCCAATAATAACGCCGAACGAATATGTGAACTCCTGGTAAAACAGGTAACATCACCTGTACGATGGACTGAGTCCATACGCTACATGATTGACAAAGGCGTCACCACTTTTATAGAATTTGGACCCGGCACTGTACTTGCAGGGCTCATCTCTAAAATTGACAATTCGATTAAAATTGTCTCTGTAAATAACGAAGAAGGACTCGACAAAGCAGTCGAAGCAGTAGATAAAGCTGAATCAAGTATCGAATAAGCAACTACTAAAATAAAACTTTCCCCTTTAATGGGGAATATATTAGCTTTAGAAATTGTAACCATAAGCGGAAAAAACCGCTACAATGTCACACAGGCAAAGCTCCTGTGTAAGCCTATCTGGAGGACAACATGGATATTGAAAACAAAGTTCGCGAAATCGTATGTCAGCAGCTGGACGTTGAACCCGATCAGGTAAAAACTGAAACCTCTTTTGTAGAAGATCTTGGCGCTGACTCACTGGCAGTCGTCGAGCTGGTACTGGCCCTCGAAGAAGCCTTCGAGATCGACATTCCCGATGAAGAAACCGAAAAGCTGAAAACCTTTAAAGACGCAATTGATTACATCAGCGCGAAATCCTCTTCGTAGACAAGGAGCCGACGTGAAGGGAAACCGCAGAGTAGTGATTACAGGCATAGGATGTGTCAGCCCCCTCGGTAATGACGTTAACTCGCTGTGGAGCGGCTTAACAGAAGGTCGATGCGGAATCGATCAAATCACATCGTTTGACACCGAAGGATTTGCCACAACTATTGCCGCAGAGGTTAAAAACCTGGATCCGTTGAAATACATCTCCAAGCGAGAAACCAGGCAAATGGATCGCTTTATCGTGCTCGCTATTGCAGCCTCCGATGAAGCTATGAGGGATAGCGGCCTCGAAATTACCGATGAAAATGCTCCTCGATTTGGTGCCATCTTAGGCGTGGGAGTAGGTGGGCTACACTCCATCGAAAACACACACGAGGTGTTGCGCAGTAAAGGCCCCAAGAGAATTTCTCCGTACTTTATCCCAATGATGATCTCAAACTTGGCACCGGGGCATATCTCCATGCGCCATAACGCAAAGGGACCGTCGTACACTACAACTTCGGCTTGCGCTTCTGCCTCTCACGCTATCGGTGACTCCACTCGTATCATCGCACGCGGCGAAGCAGACATGATAATGACCGGAGGAGCCGAAGCTACAATCACTCCCCTCGGCATTGGTGGCTTTAACGCCCTGAAGGCTCTATCCACACGCAATGATGATCCCAAAGCAGCCAGTCGTCCATTCGAAAAAAACCGGGACGGTTTTATTATGGGCGAAGGTGCCGGAGTCATTATTTTGGAAGAGCTTGAACATGCGACTGCACGAGGGGCAAAAATTTATGCTGAGATTACCGGCTACGGAGCAACTGCCGACGCAAATCACATGACAGCACCTGCCCCGGGTGGAGAAGGTGCCGTCCGATGCATGAATCTTGCCATTGAGGACGCAGGAATAAACCATAGCGATATTTCATATATAAATGCTCACGGCACCTCGACACCAGTCAACGATCCGTTGGAAACATTGGCAATAAAAACAGCCTTTGGGGATTACGCAAAAAAATTATGTGTCAGCTCTACCAAGTCCATGACCGGACATCTCCTTGGAGCGGCTGGAGCCATAGAAGGAATTGCGTCAGTCCTCGCCATCAAGAATCAGATTGCGCCGCCAACCATAAATATGATCGAGCCAGATCCACAGTGTGATCTTGACTATGTTGCCAACGAAGCTAGGCAAATAAAGATCAATCACACCCTAAGCAACTCGCTCGGATTTGGCGGCACAAACGCAACCCTGATATTCTCACGCTTCAACGGATAGCCCAAAATGAAAATAAAGCTACTTATCGCAAGTGATCATGGAGGGTTTGCCCTCAAAGAAGATCTGATACAAACCCTAGCATCAACCTGCGAAAGCATCACAGATCTTGGAGTTCACGAAAACACATCTGTAAATTATCCCGATTTCGCTCACATTTTGTGCAACAATGTACTTAAAGAGGAGCACGCCCTTGGAATCCTCGTATGCGGTACCGGAATAGGAATGAGCATGGCGGCCAACCGTCATAAAGGTATCCGCGCTGCCTTGTGTACTGACCCGTACATGGCCAGGATGGCACGCGCACACAACGACGCTAATGTGCTCTGCCTTGGTGGCCGCGTAATCGGCCTCGCCTTGGCCGAAGAAATTGCAAAAACTTTTCTCAAAAGTACATTTGAAGGCGGTCGACACGCTGCACGCGTCGAAAAGATCGATCTTTCATGAAATGTCCGGTCTGCGGTGACGCTGAAACCAAAGTAATCGATTCAAGGGTTACTAAAGACGGCACCGAGATCCGGCGAAGACGAGCGTGCGACGCTTGCTCTCACAGATTTACAACTTACGAGCGAGTAGTCGGTTCCTTTCCAATGATTGTCAAAAAAGACGGACGCCGAGAACCCTGGAACCGGGACAAAATTCTAAGCGGCCTCTCAAGAGCCTGCGAAAAACGCCCTGTTTCTGTTGATCAGATAGAAACAATAACCGATGACATCGGCAAAACCATAGGGGCTCTAGGAGAAACAGAAATCGAATCTGCCCGCATTGGGGAACTCGTGATGATCCGACTTCGCGAACTAGACGAGATAGCCTATGTCAGGTTTGCAAGCGTTTACAAATCATTCAAAGATATTGACGAATTCATGAGTGAACTTTCCACTCTTATTCTTAAACGTGAAAAAACTTCGAAATGACAGCCCCGCACAAAACGAACAATAACAACAATTTCATGGCAGAGGCTCTCAGGTTGGCAAAACTTAGCAAGCCCAGTCCAAACCCACGTGTCGGCGCAGTTCTGGTAAAAGAAAATCACATTGTTGGGCGCGGATTTCACAAAAATCCGGGAAGCCCACACGCTGAAATAGAAGCAATCACAAACGCAGGACAATCTGCGGCCGGAGCAGATCTCTATGTAACCCTGGAGCCTTGTTGTCACACTGGCAGGACCGGTCCATGTACCGAAGCCATCCACGCAGCATCTATTAGACACGTGTTTGTTGGAATGCTGGATCCAGATCAAAAGATGAGAGGCCAAGGCGTCAAAATTCTTAAAAAACTCGGTCATCAGGTAACTGTGGGTATCCTGGAGGCAACGTGTAAAGAATTACTCAGGGGATACCTAATCCATCGCACGCTGGGGCGCCCTGAGATAATCCTTAAGGCGGCTGTTTCTCTCGACGGCTATCTAGCGAGTTCAAGTGGCAATTCCAAATGGATTTCCTCAGAAACATCCAGAATCAAAGCCCACTCGATGCGAGCCTTCTCCGATGCAGTTTTAGTAGGTATTGAAACTGTATTGATTGACAACCCAATGCTCACCGTTAGACATAAGGTTGACCCTTACAGCAACTACAAGAACCCACTGCGCGTTGTAATGGACTCAATGCTAAGAACGCCCATGGAAAGCAATCTTGTAAAAACCGCGCATAAAACTCCTCTTCTTCTGGCTTACACAAAGGCTCCTGAAACAAAAGTAGCTGCTTTAAAAAATATTCCAGGCATTCAGACTTTGCAGTGCCCACCAACTACCGATAATCGCGTAGACCCGATAGCACTTGCCAGAAAACTCGCAAACATAGGAATTTTGTCTTTGCTTGTGGAAGGCGGTGGCGTTATTCATGGTGCGTTCGCGAAAGCAGGCATCGCGGATCGCTTTTCTCTCTTTATTGCCCCCAAAATCTTTGGCTCAGGAAAACGCTGGATTTCCTTTGAAGGTACCGACATAGTCAGTAACGCACTGTCTGTCGCTAATCTCGACGTTACTACCTCTGGCATTGATCTTCTGCTCGAAGGGCTTATCAAACAGCCACATGCCAAGTAAACTGTATTAGCTAACCTGCAAAACCTCTCAAATCCGTGCCAAAAATTTCATCCACCCGCTCCAATTTGCAAAGCCCTGACATCTCAAGCTGGCGAATTCGCTCCCTTGTCAGGTTCATGATCTCACCAACTTCTTCCAGGGTCACACCGCCACGCTCCGCAATATCCAACGCGCAGGTTTCCTGCATTTCCCAGATCTCTTCATCTGGAAAATTGATTTTGATAGATCCTGTGTCTGGATTAACATCTAGAAACAAATGATGCTTACAACTTACAAACGGACAAGGACGCTCTGCGTTCTCGCACTGCGTCCGCGTAACAGGACGTTCAATCTCTGCCTCAGGATATAGCAGTTTACCAAGGCGAATTTGCTCCTTGGTCATTTTCTTGACAGAGATAGTACGAGCACGAATAGGCCGCTTTCTTCGCGTACTCCTGCGAGACTGCGACTTTCTCTCGCCCTGTTTTACTTCATTCACTTTTTTTGCCTCTGACATGATCTCCTCCGGTGTACTTCTTTACGCAGGACGCCACTCCAGCGTATTCACTTTTAAACAGCGTCTCTGGCAAGCTGCGCCTGCTCACGCAATCTCACCGCCACATCTTCGAGCTGATCAACCCAACTATCAGCAGATCGCTTCGCCTCTTCGATCCGCTTTCTCATGCCGACGTTCGTCACGTCATCTCTTTCATATGAGTCTATGCTCTGCTCCAACTTCTCCAATATTTTCCCAATCAACCTTCGAACCTCTTCGATTTCTCCTCCGATAAACGCAAATTGTTGGCAGATCTCCTCTATGGTGTAATCGAATGACATCATTCTTTTTATTTCGTTGATCTGCCTGATTGTACCGACAGGATAAATCCCTCGCGATCCCTTGTGCTTTCCTTTGGCCCCCACCCTTCGACTACGCGGCAGCAACCCTTGTTGAACATATTTTCTAAAGGTCGCCTCTGAAAATTTAATTCCTCTTCCACTGAACACTTCAACGATTTCAGCAGAGCTCAATCCCTCTGGATTAGCAGCCTCCAGTTCCGCTAATTCATCAGCAGATAACAAAGGAGATATACTCTTTTTTTTATCTAGAATATAATCCATTGAAAAGATTCCACTCTTGCTCTATTATTCCTTGCATGCCAAACAATATATTCCATTGAATAGATTCCTGTCAAGCTAATTATTTGTGTTTCCTCTTTGGGTGTGATAGTCGCAATGATTGGCATCTCAACAACGCCAGTCGAGCAAAATTGTCTTTATATTTCGATGGGTTAGACCACTAAACAAAACTAGAAACAGAAACTAGTTCATTATTTTGAATTGATCTTTCTAAGAAGCTTCTCAGCGTAAGGTCTCCAGCGCTCTCCCTCTCTCGCCCACTTACCCGTCTTTGGTGCCGCCAGTACTCGCTTAAGTTCTTTTTTGGCGTCGGATAATTCGCCATCCTCTATTAGAACTTCTGCGCGAATCAAATAATTCATGGGATAATTTGAAACCTTAACAGCCCTGTCTGCGTACTCAATTGCAAGATCGATATCACCTATGCTGGTCGGCCATGGTGGAGCGTTGGCATAGAGCATCGCCAAAAGCCTAAGAGGCCCACCCTCTTCAAATTTTTCATCGAGCTCCTGCGCACGCTTACCAAGCTTCTCCACCTTCCCTGCCAAAATCATAGCGCTAAATCCCACCCCGGAGTACTGGGCTCTTCTACCTTTTAGCAGCGCCATATAATACACCCCCTCTACCTTATTGGGATGTTCTCTCATCGCTATTTCTGCAGCATCCTCACCCTTTACGATCCAAATCATCTTTTCGGATGATTCTTTTGCAACTTCGCTGGCAAGAAAACACGCACGTGCAAGATGCCATTGAAGATCTCCCAATGTTAATGACTCTGGAGTCGAACTTAGAATCACGATGGCCTTTTCATAAGCGGCAACAGCAACTGTAAGTTTATCGATAGAGGCATCTTCTTGGGCCTCGGCATCTGCAAACCTCACGAGTTCGTCAAAATCATCGGAAAGATCGTTTTGTGCAGAAATTTGAGGCAAACGCCTCGGGGAATGATTCCAACAGCCTGGGAGCAAAAGCCCACAAGCCACAAACAACATCACAAACAATAAATTGCGACTGCCAAACGTAATATTGCCGGTTTTGTAAAGGATGGGATCCTCTAGTGAATGCCGATCTCGCGAATTCTCGCTGCCTTGCCTCTGCGCTTGCGAAGGTAATAAACGCGAGCCTGACGAACACGACCTCGGCTCTTAACCTCAAGCTTATCAATTCGCGGGGAATGGACAGGAAATACCCTCTCAACGCCCATGCCATAAGACATCTTGCGAACCGTAAACGTGCTGCGCAGGCCACCGCCGTGGCGTTTTATAACCACGCCCTCAAATACCTGTACGCGCTCTTTTTCGCCCTCGCGAATTTTGTAGTGTACACGAACTGTATCACCTGCTTTAAACCTTGGAAGTGGATTAGGCCTAAGCTGCTCTTGTTCAATTTCGTAAATTTTTAATACGGTTCCGCTCATAACCGTTACCTCTCAAATTTCTGCCCCACCTATCGAGGCGACGGAATTATGCTTAATCCTTACGTTATGTCAACAAGTGAAGCGCTTATTTAAGCAACTATTTTGCTTAAATAAAAAAAAATTTAAATAATTGCAAAATAGCAACAGTAAATCTTGCCATCTGTCACAGTTGTGCGTAAGGTCCTACCGCCTCGACGGGGCGTAGCGCAGTCTGGTAGCGCGCCAGCTTTGGGAGCTGGATGTCGAAGGTTCGAATCCTTTCGCCCCGACTATAGAGCGCCCGTAGCTCAGCTGGATAGAGCAACGGCCTTCTAAGCCGTGGGTCACAGGTTCGAATCCTGTCGGGCGTGCCGAACCTGCCCTGGTCAAACTCCGTTTTATCCCTAAAAAACTAATGACACGAACGTTGCATTTCTCTAAAGTGTTGCTTATGGCCCAATTACAAGGAGTAAAGATCATGTTCCCGCTTGTTCGAAGATTATTTGTAGTTGCTTTGTTTGTATCAACTGTCTTTTCATTTTTGGGATGCACAAAGATGTTCATTGTTGTCAATGAAGGAAAACCTACGGCTGCGCCATCACAAGATACTGCGCGTATTTATTTTAATTTGCCGCAAGGCTTCCCCAGCGGACATGCATGGATACTCGAAGATGACAATTTGATAGGATATGTTCAAAATCGTCAGTATTTTATGTACGAAGTACCTGCTGGAGAGCATCTGTTTATGTTGGTTTCCGAAAACACAGAGGGTCTTCGCGGACAATTTGAGGGCGGCAAAACTTACTATGTTCGACTTTTTGTTACCCCCGGAATTATGCGCACACGAGTATACTGGGCCATGCTCGAAGCTGGAAAAGAAAACTGGACTAAGCGCCACAAGTGGTTAGACATAAGTAAACGAGTTGCACTCAATCCCCAAAGAGCCCCGCAGTGGGAGATAAAGTACGCCGAAAAAAACGCGAAGCGCTTGGCCAAGTATACCTCAGGCGAGTCAACCACCTCTGTTTTTAGTCCCGCTGCCGGTGAATAACACCGGATTGTAACTATTAAATACCAACCTAAAGTAACGTCAGAGTTTTTTGAGAACGCTCTTTTTTAAGAAAGCGCTTTGTGTTTTGACTATTCAAAAATCCATGTTGTTTCTTGAACAGATTTCCTATGCATGTGATATACGTTTTTGTGTTCAGAAAACGTAAGGGTTCGTAATGTAAGGAGAGACTAATGTCCATAAAACAAGTAAATGCGATCACGTTAGCACTGATGTCAACGGCACTCTTTGCCTGCGGCCCCGCTGGCAACAAAGGCGAAACAACATCAGCCCAACAACAATCATCCGGGGACCCAACCCCTATGCAGTATTATGAAGCGTACATGGGCAAAGCAGGTATGGCTATAGCAGAGGGTAGAACAGAAGATGCCCTCAACGCATACCTTGCAGCAGCAGAGATCCTTGATGAGACTGGCGAAGACACTGTCAAACGCGCCGAGGCCCATTTCCTAGCTGCGGACCAAGCATACCAACGTCTCGAAAAAATGCTCGCTATTGAGGAATATCAAAAATCTGTAGATATCTACCTGCGATTTACCGGTAACTCACGCGCCAAAGCTATCGTCGCTCTCACCAACATGGGCGCTATTTGGAAAGAAGAAGCCAAAAGAGAAAAGGCTCACAATTGCTGGGAGCAAGCACTCCAAATTTACAAGGCTCTGCCACCGGAAAATCAGAACAAGTCCCATATGCACAGGATCAAACAAAATATTCGAGATCTCGAATACGGTTTTTAAAACCACGCAAAACGGACAACAAATCTGGTTTTTTCCCTTTTAAACAGGGGCTCGCCTCTTTGAAACAAACAAGGATGCCTATCTTATGAAAGCAAAACTTATCATTTTAATTCTAATCGTGCTGAGTGTCGCGGGCGGTGGATACTTTTACTATCAAAATGTACTGCGCTTCACCGACGATTTTACCGACTGCCCGGTAAAAGCCTTTAGAAATTCTGCGACCAATCCCGACGCCGCCCTAAACTTTGTAACAGAATCGTCCATGGGCTCACTCGCAACCACTGAGCGATGCAGCTTGGACTGTACCAACGGAAATTACATGGCATGTGTATTGTACGGCGCAGCTCAGCAAAAGGGCGTCTTTTTAATGCAGGACATAAAGCAAGCCGATCAAACCCTGCAAAAGGCATGTGATCGAGGAGAGGTACTAGCGTGCGACTTACAAAAAAGAGCAGCAGAAAAAGCAGCCGCTCAGGCAAAAGAAGAAGCCCGCTTGGCAGCTAAAGAAAAATATAAAGATTTGCTAAACGATATCTCAAAATCTAAAAGCGAAACTGGAAAGATAATCGCAGCAGCCTTAGCTTACTTTAACGGCAGCAAAAACCCAATGATGAAAAGTGGCCTGCTTAAATGGTACAACAGCACCGTCAACTATCTGCTATTTGAAGGACCAAACCTCTCTGTAATGCATCAAATACCAGGTGCAAAAATTGAAAAGGGCGGCCTCGAAGAATTTGTCCAGGCAAAGTACATGTCCGGCAAACAAAAACCTGATTACAAGCTCATAAATGAGTTTTTTCAAAAGTTTATGCGACTGGGCGTACAGCAAATAAAACTCGACTATCATGTCGAAAAAAAGAAAGAGAACGACTTGCCTAAGCACCACGGTTTCTTCCGGGCAAAGCACACATTTTTGTACCACGCGGGGCAAAGTCGCTTGGTTATTCTTGACGCCTTGGAAAAAGACGTCAACTACGAGATTGAAAATCAATAAAACTTACCCAACCTCAAGGAAAAACAATGCGGTTTTTAAAAATTTTCATCGTGTTTTTTTTACTCTCTCAAATAGCAGCTTGCGGCAAACAGAAAGAAAAAACATCAAAGCAGGAAACCGCTGAAGTATCCGCAAGCAAAAGTGACGCCAAGATTCAAGTGGATCTCTTTGTAATGTCCAAATGCCCTTACGGCGTATTAGCCGAAAATTCCTTTCGATCTGTTCTTGAAAAATTTGGCAATAATATGGCTATCAACCTGCATTTTATTGGATCATTTGAAAAAGACGGAACCCCCAAGAGCCTGCACGGCGATGCCGAAATAAAGGGAAACATTGCCCAACTGTGCGCCAAGGAAATAGCCCCTGACAAGCAGTTTAACTACGTCATGTGTATGAATAAAGACTGGAGAAAAATCCCCAACAACCAGGAAAGCTGCGCTCAAGAAGTGGGCATAGACAAAACCAAATTAAACACCTGCGTCAACGGCGATTTGGGCAAAAAGCTTTTAAAAGAAAGCTTTGCCAGCGCGAAAAAAAAGAACGTAATGGGAAGCCCCACTATCTATATCAACGACAAAGAATATCGCGGCGGTCGAATGCCTAGAGATTACATTGATCATATTTGTAAAAATTACGGAGAAAAAAAACAACTAGCCTTTTGTCGTAAACTGCCCCCCCCTCCTGAAGTTCACATAACCGCAATCACAGACAGCCGTTGCGGTGAACCGTGTAATCCCGCACAGATATTCACCAGTATGGTCCAAGTGTTTAAGGGGCTAAAGGCCACAACCCTCTCCTGGAAAAGCGAGGAGGCACAAAAAATCGCTGCAGAACTAGGCATCACAAAGCTACCTATACTTTTTTTTGACAATACAATTGAAAACGATCCCGATGGCCTGGCCAAAATAAAACAGTGGCTTACCACCAAAGGAAAATATCACATACTCAAGATTAAACAGGAGTTCGACCCCAACGCCGAAATTTGTGACAATGGTAAAGACGACACCGGTAATAACCTTGTAGACTGTAAAGATCCGACCTGCAAAAGTTCGCAAACATGCCGAAAAGAAACAAAAGGCACCCTCGAATTGTTTGTAATGAGCAAATGTCCCTACGGAGCACTGGCTATCAACGCCATGAAGCCCGTACTTAAAGCGTTTGGCAACGAGATGAAATTTAAAGTTCACTTTATCGCGGATAGAATAGGCGATGATTTTGACTCGATGCACGGAACAAAAGAAGTTGCCGAAGATATAAGACAGCTCTGCGCTGCAAAACACTATCCCGACAAATACATGGAGTACCTGTGGTGTCGCTACGGTGATTACAAAAACGACGATTGGAAATCATGCACCGGCACCAACAAAATCGACGCAGAAGTAATACAAAAGTGCACCATGAGTAACGAAGGCCCAGACATGCTGGCCCAGGAAATACAACTCACCCATGCCATGAATATAAACGGCAGTCCCACATGGATAGCCAACGGTCGCACAAAATTCAGCGGAATCTACCCTTTTGATATCCAAGCAAACTTCTGCAAAGCCAATCCTTCGTTTAAAGGCTGCAAGGTCACCCTACCCTCTCGAAAAGACAGCGATCCGGTCGCCACAGGATCTTGCGGAAACTGATCGTTTAAAATTTTGTCAATCGGTATCAGGGGTCCAGGAAATTGAACATGCAGCGGTGAATTTTCCGTAGGGCTGAAGCGGATCCTTGCCGTAGCCTAAGCGAGCCGATAATTCATATGAAAAATTCCCGTGGATAAACCTTAATCCCGGGCTTGCGGCCCAGGCACTCAGACGATCCCCCTGGTCATTCTCAGTTAAACGCATGAGGCCGTTAAGCTCAAAAATCAGCTCAAACATATCCGCTATGCGTGCGGCGATACCGTTGTGAAAACTGTAAAACCAGTAGGCTTCACCATTTTTAACAGGCGCAGCCATAAGCGATTGGTGGGTATATATGTTGATTCGCCAAAACAAAAAGCCTGCCGCAACGCCGGGTTCAACTAAAAAATAAGGATTCTCCAACACGTCGCTATCAAGCATGTAACGCATGGGCATCCTGCGATCTTGCCCTATGCGAGAAGTGTCGGTGGGCAAACCCATTCTAAAAAACGGGGTCAGCGCCAAAACAATTGGCAGCTTTTTTGGGTTTTTTTTCTTGATTGAAAATACTCTGGCCCGAATGTGCAATCTGAGAACACCAAGATTCACGTGTCTGTCTTTTTCGTCAATGACCGGGGGTAATCTGGTACGAACAGTATTGGTTTGAAGAGCAACGAGATCGCCTCCAACGCCTAACCACGACAACTTTTTAGGGCTCCACTGTCCACCTATTATCAACCTGGTGGATACCTGCGAGTACTTAGCTCGACCGTTTTGCCAATCGTGATATTTTAAACCAAAGCCTGCCCAGATTTCTGTCTGGGGTATCGAACCTAGCGGCGGCGAAAGTAATGGTCCAGCTTCGGCGTGCAAAGGTTCAATAAAACGATTAAAATACTTGTCGTCCTTTCCTGCAAAGACAGGCAATGAAAACAAAATAATCAGCGCCGTCACAAGCGCAAAGGTATTTCTCCGCATCATAATCCAGGTACCCTGCCGTTACGCAAATAGTTGCCACGACCGGTGGGCCACAAACCGCAATATATATCTTTATTGACGCCTTCGGGGACACAGTTACACGACGAGCCGGGCACGGTGAATACATCCAGCCCGTGATCAATTGTCAAAAGTAAAATTTCCATATCACCATCGCCGTCAATGTCACCTACCGTAGGTGTAGCGCAGGAACCAACACCATTTCCGCTTTTGGGATTTTGTCCGGGCAAATCCAAATCGTGAAGCAGCTCACCGTTGCTTGCCAGTATAACAAGTCGACCGTCTGTCCCCCCCGGCTCTCCATAAGTTCCAAAGATAATTTCCGGTCGACCGTCACCACTAAGATCGGCCACTGCCGCTTCGGTCGCATATACCAAGGGCCTGCCCCTGCTGTAATCATATCGCCACAACAACGTAGCGTCGGGACCAAATGCGTACATGTAACCATCCGAAGCCGGGGTTATAATCTCCAACCTTTTATCACCTTTAATGTCGGCCAATGTGGGTGCCGGCACAACCGATGGCGGACACCAATCGTCATTAAATAAAGGTTCCTCGGTCAAAGGCAGATCCTCCCACCCTGCCAGACGTCTGGCCGAGCGGTGATCATTGGCATCGTAGTCACCTTCTAGCACCATGATTGCATGGTGATAGGTATGGTAGGGCACGTCCATCTCCACATTGGGAACCCCCACAACTTCATTCATGCCGTTGCCATTTATGTCTCCAATACTCGGTGGAGAATTGGTCCACTGTAACCACATGGTCCAGCTTGGGTGAGGCCATTTGCCCTCATGCAGATGGTAGTGGTTATACTCAACGTCTTCGTCGAGCCAGCGAATAAATTGCCCCCAGCTCATAGGTTCGCCCTCGCATGGGTCACCTCGCCTGGAGAAGTACGAAGGATCGGTTAACACAGTTGTACCGTCCGGGTTAAACGCCTGAATGTGATGATTGTCGTAGGTGACCAAAATTTCTTTGTCGTTATCATCATCAATATCGCCGATGCCCACATTGAGGCCATAGGAGCCAAAACCACTGTGTCCATAGCAGTTGGAATCCTCGCCGCCAGGAAGATCCCTGCCAACCCCCTCGCGAGTATCGTATCTGGGCCACCCGTCGCGAATTGTTCCGTCGGGCTCAAAGACAAAAACATGAGGGTTAGTACTCTCGTAACCATCCGGCGATTCGCTGCGCGTATCAGAAACCACCACCTCAATGTTGCCATCACCATCGAGGTCATCTGCACCGATGCTGCGCACCTCAAAGCAGCTCCCGGCGATGCAAGTGCTAACAGGCCAACCATCTTTTATTACAAGCTCCCCACCGCTCCACTCATAAGCCGCAACGCTACCATTGCCAGCCGCCACAACCACCTCAACAACAGAATCTCCGTCAAGGTCAGCAACCACTGCCGGAGCATACACACGCCCCTCGTGATAGGCACCACTGTCCGTACCGTGAGCAACCCGAGACAACAAGGTTCCATCGAAACTCCACACTGCAATATCGTAAAAAGGTGCTACGATCTCTTTGGTGCCATCCCCATCCAAATCGTAAATAGCAGGGCTTGAAAACCAACCGGTATTTCCTATGGACAAGTTTCTAACAAACTTGGGTTTACTTACTTTAGTATCACCTCCAACATCCTCACAAGTAGAGTTGTAAGCATCTTTGCCTCTGTTGCACCCGGACATAAACAACACTGCCAGCATGACGACGATCAAAGTGTTAAACAATCGCATCTTCTTTACCTCATCTAAAATACCTTTAAAATTAACTATACTAAGAATCTGCACTGTAGCAATTTCTTATGGCGTGATCAGAATCTATCGTAAAATGCGCTACAAGTTCCCCGCTTGTTAGTCTCTTAAATAAATTGTATTGGGAGACTCTACTTTACGGAGGATATAATGAAAAAAATTGCTGTTATCCTAGTCGCAATGTCGCTACTTTTTTCGGCTGGTGCCAAAGCTGACGAGGGAATGTACCCACTCGACTCGACTGATACATGGCCGGTCGAGACAATGAAAAAAAACGGTCTTGAGATTAAACCTGAAACATTGTTAGACATTCGTCGAGCCATAGCCAAAGTGGCTGGGGGCGGGAGCGGCTCGTTTATTTCAAGCCGGGGACTCCTGGTGACCAATCATCACGTCGCCTTCAGGTGCCTGGCAACCCTGGACGGAACCGAAAAGCACAAGGGCATCATGGACAAAGGCTTTGTGGCACAAACTACGAAGCAGGAGATCAACTGCCCAGGCTACGATCTCATGGTAGTCGAGGATGTGCGTGATATTACTGCTCAAGTATTGGAGGCAGCCGGAAAAAAAACCGGACACCGTCGTTTTGAAGCTATTCGGCTAAAGATGGAAGCAATGGAAGAAACCTGCCAAAAGGACGGATTCTTCTGCTCAGCCGATCCTCTGGACGGCGGTCGCTGGTACCACATGATGGTCTATAGAGCCATCAAGGACGTCCGGCTGGTTTATGCACCCGAGCGAGATCTCGGAAAATTCGGCGGAGATATCGACAACTGGAGATACCCCAGACACACAGCCGACTTTACCTTCTTAAGAGCATACGTAAATGAGCGCGGCGAGGGTGCAAGTTACTCGCCGGACAACGTCCCGTTTGTTCCCAAGGCTCACCTCACTGTCTCTGATAAGGGCGTCATTAAAGGAGATCAGGTCATTGTTATGGGATTTCCGGCGCGAACAAGGCGTAATTTTCCATCAGCCTTTGCTCGATTTTCGGCAAACGTTGACATGCCCGTGCGAAGCAAATTTTACGGTGGAATTTTAAACGTCATAAAAAAAATAAGCGCATCTGACGAGCGCTCACAAAGACGCTATCAAGGACTCGACGCAAGCCTTAACAATGCCGTCAAATACTATGCTGATTCCATTGAAGGATTTAAAAAATGGCAGTTGGTTGAAAAACGTGCAAAGCGCGACAAGCAAGCAGACAAAAAGTTGGTTGCCCAGATAAACAAAATATTTGATCGTTACGCTGAGACTTACGACAAGTTCTTTGCAATGCGCAGCCTCTCCTGGCTGATAAAGAGCCTGGGCACTGCTGTCGATATTGCCATGTGGACAACACTGCGGGACAAACCTGACAAAGATCGCAAAGAAGACAGATATAAAAATAAAAACCTGTACAAGGTCTTCGGTGCCTCTGATCGACTTGATGATCAAATAACCCTAAAAGCTGAACGTGCTCTACTTGCCCACGTAATAAAAGGTGCACTCAGGCTGGACAAAAAACAGCAGATCAAGGCCATAAAAAAACTTATAAAGTGGGGAAAAAAAGCCGACAAGGCCCTAAAAAAAGAAGCACAAAAAGCCAGCAGGCCCTACGCCGATTACTTTAAAGAAATAACAGGAACAACACCTGTCGATGACACTGTAGAAAAAACAGTGGCAATTTTGTACGGACAAACACAGCTAGTCGCAAAAGACGATAACCCAGATGAGCTAGATCGCGCCCTCTTCCAACGTAGGCGCTTGTTTTACAATCCGGTCCAAGCGGCAAAAAACTCAAAAGATCCGCTGCTTAAATTTGCAAAAGATCTGGCTGCTGAATTTACAAAATTTAAAAAAAGATCACTCCGACCAGTGGAGGAAACCTTTGATTCGCAGCTAAGACCCCAATTTGCTAAGCAGATCAAGGCCCCCTACCCGGATGCCAATTTCCAACCGCGCATGAATCACGGAACAGTAAAGGATTACACCGCCACTAAGAACGGCAAAACTTACAGATACATGACCGATCTGCAAGGTGTCATAAACAAGGATAAAGGTGAATACCCGTTCAACGTCCCGCCCAAACTAAAAGAACTGGCAGCAAGCAATGACAAAGGAAGATTTGTGGATACCGTCATCAATGACGTACCGGTCAACTTTACCTGCACCCTCGACACCACCGGCGGAAACTCGGGCTCCGGCGTACTCGACAACAAGGGCCGATTAGTTGGTCTTTTATTTGATGGAACCCCCGAGTCCGTACTAAGCGACTGGCAGTTCTTGCCCGACGATCAACGCTCTATAGTTATGGATATCCGCTACGCACTCTTCCTCGCCGAAAAAATTCACAACGCAACCAACCTGCTAAAAGAACTCGGGTTCTAAAGACCACAACTTGTACTTGCGAAGAGCTGGTAGGGGGAGCAAAATAGCTACTTTGCTTTCAATCTAACAATGGAGGTTTGTGATGATTTGCAGAAAATGGTGGTTGCTTTCTTTTGGGTTGACGGCACTGCTTGTTACAGGGTGTGGAAATAATGACGCCGACGATAATGTAAAGATCGACAAAACCCGTCACGATGCTGCCTGGATTCTAAAGATTGCGCTGAGTGGGAGCCTGCAAAATGCAGCGTTTTCTCCAAGTAGCGATGAGATAGTCTTTACTCGTTTTGTGAGCGGCTACAATGAAGATCCTGCCGACATCTATGTCCTTCGTGGACTGGACGAAGGGACCGTCAAACAACTCGTCTCCGACGGAAGCACCAACGTAAATCTCCCTGGATCGGCGTGGAACAAGAACGAAGAGGCCATTGTCTTTTCGTCGTCGAGGGATCCTCACGATGAGATCTACATGATCGACGACGGCGCGGAACCAGGCGACGAAAAGATCATCACCTCTCGCTCAAACTTCATGGCCTACGAGCCAACCTTCTCTCCCAACGGAAACTGGGTGGTCTTTGAGTCCCACCCGCTGGACATTGAAAATGAGGGCGTGATCACCAAGTACGAAATAGACGGAAGCGACGAGTATGTAGCGCTCACAGACCCAAGCGACGACTGCCGCCAGCCCAACTGGTCGCCAGCAGGAGACAAGATTCTGTACCAGCGCTTTGACGGCAGCCAGTGGGACCTGTGGGTAATGAACACGGACGGAACCGGACAGCAGCAGATAACCTCCGGCCCCGGCGACAAAACCGACGCCTCGTTCTCACCCGACGGGGATTGGATTGTTTACTCGTCAGATGAGGGTGAACTCGACCTTGCGAATATCTTTATCATCCCTACAGTGGGCGGCAACTCCACCCGCGTGACTAACTGGGCAGGATACGACGGAGCCCCCTCATGGTCACCGGACGGCAAGCTGATAGCCTTCGAGTCCTACCCCGGCGATCCTGACAACTCCCCCGGAACTAAACTCTGGATAATAAACGCCCCCCAGTTTCTATAAATGAAATCACTTCAGTTGTTCTGGCTGCTCTCAGGCTCAGCCAATAACACCTGCTCACAAGTTCCCGCTTGATAGTGGCAAATGCCAATTGAATTACAAGGGATCGTCTCTATTTAACTATTTGGAAACAAGGCTCTTTAGGTAATCTATCCATGGGGCCATACCGTCTTCTGTCCAGGCAGAAAGTTCAAAAATCTGCGATGTCGGGCAAATCTTTCTTATGGACTCTTTGTATTTGTTTATATCGACATTCAAGTGGGGCAACAGATCAGTTTTAGTTATTACTGTTACGGGGGACCCGTGAAAAAGAACCGGGTATTTAACCGGTTTGTCTTCGCCTTCGGCCACTGAGAGCAACGCAATTTTGTGTGCTTCACCAAGGTCGAAGGCGGCAGGACAAACAAGATTGCCTACGTTTTCTATAAAGAGCAACTTTGCGCCCTGCTTAACAACCGCCTCCAGGTGCTCTGATATCTGCCCAGCATTTAAATGACAGGCGGAGCGAGTCTCTATCTGTACTACGGGGGCTCCTTTTCCCATCATGCGCTTTGCGTCATTGTCGGTCTGCTGATCTCCGGTGATAACAGCGCATGGAATAACCCCTCTCAGCTTTTCAAGGGTTTTTTCCAAAAGTAACGTCTTGCCACTACCAGGAGATGAAATGAGATTTACCGCAACCACACCTCGCTCTTTAAGCCACGCTCTATTTTCCGCTGCC